>Ga0070734_10000298_pt1 | contig 120685 bp, 98 predicted proteins | sample Coa_R1_8_FD_66444 | JGI IMG/M metagenome (GOLD analysis project Ga0070734, IMG submission 66444) | Surface soil microbial communities from Centralia Pennsylvania, which are recovering from an underground coalmine fire - Coalmine... | ecosystem: Environmental > Terrestrial > Soil > Unclassified...
GAAGTCCCCAGACTCCAAGCACTCCAAGGCGCCTGCCGGAACGAACCAAGCGCCCGCTGCCGACTCCAAAGACTCCAAACCGACCGCCGATGCGGCCAAGTCACCCGCCCAGCACGACGCTCACTCCGACACAGCGAAATCCCCAGACTCCAAGGACTCCAAGCCGCCTGCCGGAACGAACCAAGCGCCCGCTGCCGACTCCAAAGACTCCAAACCGCCCGCCGATGGGGCCAAGTCACCCGCCCAGCACGATGCCCAGTCCGACCCAACGAAGTCTGCCGACTCGAATAACTCCAAATCTGCTACAGACGCGAGCAAGTCACCGGGCCTGCGCGAAACTCAGCCCGACACGATGAAGTCCGGAGACTCCAAATCCCCCGCCAATCCCAACAAAGCTCCGCAGCCGAACGCATCGCCTGCCACCGACAGGACCAAAGAGCCACCACCAACGGCACCCGCATCCTCGCACACTGGACCTCCGCCGAACACCGCTGCACCGGGCACTTCTCGTTCCGCTGGACCGCCGCCCTCCACGCCGGACCACGTCCCGTCGCGCACTTCCGGGCCACCACCCACGGCTCCCGATCCTGCTGGCGGACGCTCCGCCGGCCCCCCACCAGCCGGCACGCCGGCCCCCTCTCACTCTGGGCCCCCGCCGGCGGGCAACACGCCTCCGCCATCCAGCCCGCCCAGTCCGCCGCCGGCAGGGCGTTCGAAGTGATTGGTATGACTATCTGCGAGAACCGAATTCATGCGATTTCGAATGTTACCCGGATTGATTGTGGTGCTCGCCGCCGCCATTGCGCTGGTGATGCCGTTCCCGCCGCCCGCGCCAACGCCAGTGCGAGAGCCCTCGGCCGCACGACGGGAGTCTTCCGTGGATGACCAACTGCGGCGGCGTGTCGACGAGTGGATCACCCGAAACGGCCTGAACGAGTACGGCGATCCGCAGGGCACCATGTACACAGGAAGCACTCCTCTTTTCGACGAGCGGACCGGCGCGGTTAAGGACCGCTATCAATACATCCTGGAACAGCACCCGGAGTTGAGAGACGATGGATCCCGAAAGAGATAAGTTTCCGGAGCGGCAGCCGGAGCGAATGCCGGAACGATTCCCGGAGCGACAGCCAGCGATCCAGAGACCGGAGCCGCGTATTCAACGGCTTGGCCCGCGACCCGAGCGCGAAGCGCCACCACCTCCGCCCCCACCTCCGCCGCCACCAGCGCCTGCACCCCCGCCTCCGCCGGTGCCGCCCAGGCAACTCGCCCCTGAGCCGCTTCGTCGCATGGAGTTGCGGCCTGAACCAAAGCGATTGGAACTGCAGACCGAAGCGCCGCCTGTCCGGCAACGCGCGATGCCCCAGATGCCGCGATGGGCCAATTGGGCCGCCATTGCGCTCCTCACGGTCGCGGGAGGTGTGCTGATTACCGGATCCGACGAAAAGGCCGCTCCCCCGCCCGAACCCCCATCCGTGGCCGCGAGCGCCGAGACGGTGCCGGACCAGATCGTGGTGCAACTCAAGGAGAACACGACCGACTCGCAGATTGTGGATCTCGGGCGGTCCGTGGGAATCGAACTTCGATACAACAGCGAACACGCCAAGGCGGCGAAGCTGATGGTGGCCACGGTCAATCCCATGGATCGGGCGCGCATCCTCGCCGCGCTCGTAGGCAATCCACTGGTGGAGGCGGCCGAGCCACAGTATGTCTACCATCTTTTCCAGTTCCCGGGACAAACGCCAAAGCAGGCACCTACGCAACCCAGTGCGTCCGGCGCTTTCGTGCCTAACGATCCGGAATACCGGCGTCAGTGGCACCTGAAGATGATCGGCATGGAAGAAGCGTGGGCCAAGAGTAAAGGCAAAGGCGCCATTGTGGCGATCATCGACTCGGGTGCGGGAGGTATGACCCAAAACGGATGGGTGCAGGCGCAGGACTTCAACCAGACCAGTTTCGTGAAGGGCTACGACTTTGCCGATAAGCGTGATGCGGCTCCAGACGACAACGGTCACGGCACTCACGTCATGGGCACCATCGCCGAATCAACGGACAATGGCCTCTTGGGCGCGGGAATTGCGCCGGAGGCACAGATCATGCCCCTGCGAGTGGCCGATGCCAAGGGGCGCCTGAACATGAGCGACGTGGCAGACGCCCTGCATTATGCCGCCGATCACAATGCCAATGTCGCCAACATGAGCCTGGGCGGATCCGCGCCCAGCCAGGTGATGGAGAAGGCCATGCAGTATGCCTACAACAAGAAGGTCACGCTGATCTGCGCGGCGGGAAATGAAGGCCGCGAAGGTGTCGGGTATCCGGGGAAGTTCAAAGAGTGCATCGCCGTGTCGGCAGTCGGGCCAGGCGGGATGTTTGCTTCGTATTCGACCTGGGGGAAGGAAGTGGACATTGCGGGGCCGGGCGGCGAGCCCAAAATGGGACTCAACGGCCAGGTCTGGCAGAACACCATCATGCAGCGACAGGGCTGGTTCGGACCTTCCGGTCCGCGCGTGGATAGCTTTTTCCCGCTGGTGGGTACGTCGATGGCGACGCCGCACGTGACGGGTGTCGCCGCGCTACTGGTCTCCATGGGCATGACGGATCCAAAAGAGATTCGCGCGCAATTACGGAAGTCGGCAAAGAAATATGCACCGGCCGATCACTATGGCGCGGGGATTCTCGATGCGGCGGAGGCGACTAAGATCGCGCAACGGTCGAACAAGACCAGTTCGAATCAGCTTTGGCTGCTGCTCGCGGCCGGGGCCGTGTTGTTTTTCGCGGCCAAAAACATGCAGCGCAAATCGGACCCGATGTTCTTTGTGCATCAGATCGCCATCGCTCTGGCGGTGGGCCTGTTCTTCCCGATCGTGTTGGAGCACATCGTAGGCTTCGGGTCGTGGTGGAATCTGCTGGGGCACAGCGTGATCCTGTCAGTGCTCTACTTTACGTCAGCGCAGGTCGATCGCACAGGATTCTGGAGGGCCTGCGCGTTCACAGTGGGAATCGTGATTCACCTGTTGCTCGATGCCAGTTCCGGGCACGCTCCGTTTCAGGTATTGCCGCAGGATCGAATTCTATTCTGGATGTACGCCAACGCGGCGGTGGGAATCTACTTTGCCGGCACGGCCTATCTGAGTCGGCGCGAACAGGCGGCAGTGGCGGTTTAGGCCACCGTTTCAGTGCTACCCAGTTTTCCGAGCATTTCCAGAAGCTGTTCCGTGAGCTTTCCGCAAGGGCTGCATGAAATCTGCCCGGCGTCGTTGGTAACGTCGTTCTTCGGCCGGTTATACCCGGAGGAGGAGTGGCAATGCGTAGCAGAAGCCAGGCGCTCACAATAGAGGAGGTACGTGCCCGCTGTGAGGCGTCGAAACAGAACCGACAGTCGCTACGGCTTGCCCGTGTACTTCTGTACCGCGTCCCGCAATTCCATCAGGTTCTCGCCGCCTGATCCGCTGTATCGCACGATCCCATCGCGATCGATGATGACATATCGCGGCATCGAGTGGTCCAGCCCCTGGAACATCATCCACAAAGGGTCATCCAGTCCTTGCCCGACATCACCTTCAGCCACGGCATGTCGTGCGAGGCAACAACTCTCCTGGCCGCCGCGACGGCAGACGGTTCGTCGGTGTTGATCGAGATCACCTGTAGAGTGGGCGCAAACTCTTCATGCATTTGCTTGATGGTCTTGAAGCCGTCAATGCCGTACCCGCACCAAGACGCCCAGAAATCGAGCAGGACCACTCTGCCCTTCCATTCACCGTTCGGTCGCCATCTGCGGCGAACAGAAGCGCCGCGGAAGCGAGCAGGAAAATTGCTGAAATCCAGGGCTTCATCGTCCCCTCTGGGATCAGTATGGGTCTGAATAGCCTTAACCACCAAACCCGATGCGTACATTGCGTCACAGAGCATCGTTGCCTCTGCTTCGTGAACCCCTCAAGCCCCCCCCTTTGTGTCAACAGCGGGTTCAGCCCCGTGAGCAGGCTCACCGGAAACTCGCACTCCTTCAGGCCCCTTCTTGTGGACGCCATTTGCGCACAACCGGCGGTGAGTCCTTCTGAAGCCAGCACTGCACCAGATACCAGTCGCCCGCCTCCTCCCCCTCTGCCATATCGTCACTCGACTTATCCAAATCTGCGTAGCAGCAACGAACTCGATAATTCCCCGGTGTCACATCGAAAATGTGCTCGTCTGCGGGAATTGCGAGACATCCCGCGATGCCGATTCGCCCGTCTGGGGCGTCGAGATCGCACTCGATGACGTGGTCCCAGTCGTTTAATGAGAGGTCGGGCACACCATCGTGAACCTCCAGAATTGCTTTGACGAAGTCGTACGAGGCGGTGCCAATCCCGATTGTGCCGGGTATGTAGCCAAACCTCCTGGCGAATGCCTCTTTGTTCCAAAAGCCGGGGTCGGCGGTATTTCCGGGCAGGTTCGGGTTGAACAGGTAGAACTGATAGTAGTCCGCGTAGATTCGAAGGTGATGCGCTTGCAAGATCATGGCTCGCCTGCTCCTCTTCTGCATCAATCCTGGATTTCGTGGTTGGCTGCGATCATGCGTTCCGCCATATCGCACACTCGGGGCAGGATTCCCTCGATCCCGGCACCGCGTCGCCGGACTTCCGTGAAGGTGGACAGGCCCAGGTCGCCGACCAGTTCTTCATAGCTGTCCTGGAAACGCCCGGTCCAAATTCCGGGCGCGTCGCGCCAGAGGACTTGCCGGCACCTGTAATGCGTGACGCCGATCCAGAACATCATCTCCCGATGGTAACCGCGCCGGATCAGTTCCAGGCTAGCATCGATCACATTTGGACGAGCGCAATCGCTGATATCTGATGCGAAGGGAAACGGCGTCCGGATTGCCTCCTTGGCTACGTCGAAGATCTCGGCGACATTGGCAAGGTGGTGACGAACCCGTTCCTGGCTGATTCGAGCAGACCCGAGCAACTCCAATAACTCCTCGTGGAATCCAAAGTGGCCATAGTCAGCTAATAGCTCCCGAACCGCGACATACCGGGCGCGGATCGTGGGGTTCCTCAGGCCAGCTACCAGCAGGACATGGGTTGTGATGCCTGCCGCGAAAAGGCACGCAATCACGTGATCATGACCCGAGGCATGCTCATCAATCGACCTTAGATTTTCGAGGATCTTGGCCTCCGCGTGGGTGCAGCGCTGTCGGACCCACCGCGGTTTGGCATAGTCCCGAGAAACCGACGACAGGAGCGGACGCAGATGGCCCTGCGGATCGAGCATGATCTTTGCCGTTCGAAAACTCGGGGCTATGTGGTAGTCACTCAGAATCTGGTCAGGTGACTGAAATTGATCCTTCTGCAAGTAAGAGACTTCGAGAAGTGTGTCGCGATAGAGGAACTTACAACGCCCGCCAGCCGGCCGGCCGTCGAGAACCACCATGATATCGAGATCGGATCCCGCAGGCAGGCCGGCTTCGTCCGGCAGCCAGTTCGTCGAGCCCGCCGTATACGCTCCGCAGAATCCGAATATGCAGCCGGCTTCCTCCACCATCCACTGCCGGGCCGCCTCCCTGCCCTGCTTGACGGTCATCGCTGCATTCGCTCGGCGACGGTCTCCTTCCACTTCGCGCTCCGCTGTTCCGGCGAAAACGATAAGGCGAAATCCCATGCAGCCGGGTACATTCGGCCGCGCTCGCGCTCTACCGCAACCTGCGCATCCGCAAACTCACGGCCGTACAGTTTGACCCACACGTCATAGATCCATAGGAAGAGATACTTATGGTCGTCCTCGCCCTGATGAAAGAGATCCGCTTCCAGCCGGTGTCCGAGTTCGTGGATTAACGTCGCCTTCTTGGTGTCGAGCGGATAGCTGGCGCGAAGCAGCATGGGTTTTTCTTTGTATCCCGAACTGCTGGAGACTTCGCGCACGATCGCCTCAACTTCCCGATCCTCGAATTTCAGGCCTGACGCCGCTTCCATGGCCGCCGTGATTCTGTCGCCCTCACTTGCCCAAATGGTCTGGTATTCGCGGGCGGCGTCAGCAAACTGATCGGAGTCCGGACGAAACACAATTCGCAATGCCTTGGTCTGCGCCATACAGTGCAGAGCACAGGCGCCGAGCACCAGTACGCCCAAAAGCAGCTTCATGCCCCATCAGACGCGCGCCGATTCCGGCGGTTAGTCGAACGCAGTCCGATCAATCGGCCTTCCGCAACGCCAACACCGCGTTCAACCCGCCGAACGCGAACGAATTCGAAATCGCATACTCGATTTCGGCGCGGCGCGACTGGTTGGGGATCACGTCCAGATCGCACTCGGGATCGCGTTCATTGAAATTGGCCGTCGGCGGCAACACACCGTCGCGCAGCGCCAGGACCGTCGCCAGGCACTCGAGTGCCGCCGCGGCACCCAGCGCGTGACCATGCATCGACTTCGTCGAGCTTACTGCCAGCCTGTCGGCATGTGCTCCGAAAACCGCGCGGATTGCGGCAGTCTCGGTGGGATCGTTGGCCGGGGTTGCGGTTCCGTGAGCGTTGATGTACCCGATCTGTTCCGGCGCCAATCCGGAGTCGCGCAACGCCGCCCGCATGGCACGCATGGCGCCGTCCGACGATGGCTGGGTAATATGACACGCATCGGCGGACATGCCAAATCCCACTATTTCCGCGTGAATACGAGCGCCCCGTGCGCGGGCCGCATCCAGCGGTTCCAGGACCAACATGGCCGCACCTTCTCCGAGAATCATTCCGCGGCGATCCTTCGAAAAGGGCCGGCAAGTGTCCGGCGATACCACGCGCATCGCCTCCCACGCCTTGAGAATCCCAAAGCTGAACGGGGCTTCGCTGCCGCCGGTCAGAGCGAGATCCGTCACGCCACTCCGCACCATCCAGTACGCCTGGCCAATCGCGTGACCGGCCGACGAGCATGCCGTCGAAATGGTGAAGCTGGGACCCGTAATCCCGAACTCCATCGAGATGTGGCTGGCGCCCGCGTTCGCCATGGTTTTGGGAATCGTCAACGGGTGCACACGGGGATGCCCCAACTTGTAAACTTCTTGGAAGCCGATGTCCTCGGTGCTCTGGCCGCCGACGCACGAGCCTGTGACGATCGCCGCACTCTCTCGTAGCTCCGGTGTCCACTCGACCCCGGAAGACACCACGGCCTCGCGCGCGGCAATGACGGCGAACTGGGCAAATCGATCGAGAAAATCGGCGCGCCGATCGTCGAAATATGGGTGATGACTATAGCCTTTTACTTCGGCGCCGTTCTGAAAGCGGAGTTGAGACACCTCCGTGGATTCGATCGGCGCAATCCCGGAATGGCCCTGCCGCAGAGATTCCGCGAAATCCTCGGTGGTCCGGCCAAGTGCGCAAATCGCGCCCACGCCAGTTATAGCAACGCGACGCATGCCTAGGGCTTGGCAGGCGCGCCGGATTTCGCCGCCAGCAACTTCTCTACACCTTCACACATCTGCCGGACGTTGCGAACACTGCGCACGTCATCATCGGGGATGCTGATATCGAATTCGTTTTCCAGGGCGAAGAGAATCTCCACTGCGTCCATAGAATCGATGCCGATCTGCGCGAATTCGCTGTCGATCGTGACCGTTTCCAGTGGAATTCGTTTGGAAGTAGCGATTACCTTCAAGACCCTTTGGATTATTTCATCGGACATAGTAGTCTGCTTACCGTTTCGAACTGGTACCCCTGGTCCAGAAGCATAGGGACCAGCCGGCGGACGGCTTCCACGGTGGCGCCGATATCCGGCTTCGCTCGGAGTTCCCGTCCGTCATGAAGGCACAGGATAGCGCCATTTGGCACTCGGGTGAAGCGCTTGACGACCCCTTCCACCTTCCGATTCCAATCATAGCCGATTATGGTCCACATCACGCCGGTAAGCCCCAGGCGGCGCTGCACTCCGCCAATCCCGAACCAGCGAACGCCGAAAGGGGCGCGAAACCAGCGCGGCCGGGACCCGGTGTGGGCTTGGATGCTGTCCTGCGCACGGCGGAGGTCCTGTTCCATGAAGGCAGGTGTGCGGAAGCAAAAAAGCGGATGCGTGAAGCTGTGATTGCCGATCTCGTGCCCGGCGTCGCTCACCTCGCGTGCGACGGTCCGCAGGCGTTCGACGTTGGCGCCACACTGGAAGAACGTGGCGCCCACGCGATGGCGGGCGAGGATGTCCAGGATGTGGGGAGTGCCCTCACTCGGGCCGTCATCGAACGTCAGGGCGATGGCGCGCTGATCGCGGGGCCCCCGCCAGACAGAAGGCGCGAATACGCTGGCCGAGCGCCCACGGACACCCCACGCCAGGAAAGCGGCAGACGCTCCGAGCGCGGCGGTCTCCAGGGCGTTCTGGGTGAGGCGGTCCATAGAGAAGTATTATTGTATGGGACATCGATATGAATGGCGAATCGACGCACGCCGTCTCCCTGTAGATCAACTCGAGAATCAGAACTTTCGAGCGCTTTGGCGCGCCAACTTGATCGCCCAGCAAGAATGACACGGGGAAACCGACCTGCTTGAGGCCTGCGAGTTTACGCGACGTCAGCTCCCCTACAATGTGCTTCCGGAGATCGTCGCATCGCGGGGAAAGTACGGGCCCACGCAAGGGCGCTAAAGGGAAATTGCCAGGTCACGTTCGTCGGAGACTGGGGCACCGGGCATGTTGATCCGAGGTGGCGTTTCCAGAAAGTGCGGAACGGCAAACTGTGGAAAACCTCACCATCGTGAGGGGTGCTTAAGAGGTATGTTTCGACACCATCAGGGCTAGATCAAAGGATCTCTAACTCCTTTTATATCAGATTTCTCCGGGTTGCTGCGAAGTGGGTCAATTCGAAGGAAGTTGCAGGTAACTCGATATTTACCGATCGCCAGGCAGACTTTCGCACAGGTTTTTCCACAATTCTGTGGAAAGCGTTATCGGAATCACACCGAGGCATCGGCTATCGACGGGTGACCTCCAGATTGCTCACGCCCGCCGTCGCCGGGTCGACAAAGCAGGAGAATTGAAACGACTTGACGCCATCCACTCCGGTGGCAGAGACGGTCCCCAAAATATGCGGATTCGCCCCGCGATTATCGGTGGACACAGAGTCGAAATGCACCGAGTGGTAGCCCTCTTTGCGAATCCGGTTCTCGGCTGCGGTGCGGCAGGATTCCGCCGATGCATCGTCGAGCGAGAGACGGTCGGCGTCCCCGGTGGCCAGTGAGCGATCCAGGGGCCAGGAGACCTCAAATGTATAGATCGCCTCACCCAAGTTGGCATTATCGATGCGCACGATCGCGGCGGCGCGCGATTCAGTGTTGTCCTCAAGGGTTAAGCGACCGAGTCCTTCAGTCGCCCTCACGTGGAGGCTAACGATCGATTCCGGAACTGGCGCGGTGCAGGCGAATCGCTGCAGCTCCGCGGATGGTCCGGGGGTCTTGAGTAGCGTCGCCGTCTCGCCCTGGATCTCGACCTCTGCCAAGCCATACACCAGAACCGAGACGACGCAGCGCCCTTCGAACGAATTCGCGGCGGCAGTGGTGCCTGCCCGGCGAGCGGATTGTGCGTTCGCGCCCGTGCCCATGAGGAACACAGTCGCGAAAACAAGAGAAGCAGCATAATTCCGCGTCATACAGGTACCTCGGAATGACGGGTAGCACTTGGGTTGCCAACTGCCTGCCCACCACTTGAAGTTGCCGGCGCTCCGCGATCCTCGCAACCCTAACGGTCGCGAACTGGTCCGCTAAAACTCGGCTCGCAGCATGAACTCGACACGACGCGGAGCGCCGGTTCCTGTAGCTCCGGTGTTGAGAACACTGGTGATGCGACCGAAACTGGCGGACGACAGGTTCCCGGATGGATTCGCCCATTGCGGGTTGTTCAAAAGATTGAATGCCGAGGCGCGGAAGTTCAGTTTGAGCCGTTCCTTCAGTTGGAAGCGCCGCTGCAGACCGCCATCGATCTCATAGTTCCGGGGACCGTTCCCGATGTAGCGTCCTAAGTTACCCCAGGTTCCGCTCGCCGGCGTGGAGAAGGCGGCCGGGTTAAACCACACGTTCGGAATGCTCTGAGTAGCTGCGTAAATCGAAACGCCTGGCACGAGATTGGGACGCTGGCTGGAGGTGTTTCCGTCCGGCAGGGCGTTGGACTTTCGCGAGATCGTGATGTTGACCGGAAGTCCCGTCCGGGCAGTGGCCAAACCGGATAGTGACCACCCACCTAATATTTGAGAGGCGAAGCCGCTGGCGAAATGCGCCTTGCCATGCCCGAACGGCAGTTCCCAGACGCCATTGCTGGTGAAGGTGTGGCGAACATCGGCGGGGGAACTGCTGCGGTCGCAGGCTCGGCAGGCCATATCTTGAAAAGCGACAGAGGTCCCGGAACCGGTGGATGCGTCGGCGATCGCGTGCGCATACATGTAGTTCGCCTGCAGCAGCAGTCCGCGGAAAAAGCGGCGCTGCAACGAGGCTTGCAGCGCGTTGAAGCTGTCGTTGCCATCGTTGGCTTTCAGGCCGAAAGACCCGAAGGCGGCCAACGGGCGTTTCCCTGTGGTGGGGTCGATCAGGTTGACGGTGTACTTGTCGAAGAGGTGATGGCCTTCCGCCCCCACGTAACCCACCTGAGCGATGAAGCCTTTACCGACGTCCTGCTGCACCACGAAATCGTAGTTGTTATAGGAGAGATCTTTACGGTTGCGGGCAATGGCTTTGGGGCTGAAGAGCTGGTTCGCCGGGTTGAGGAAGGCCACCAGGGGAAACGACAACGCGGGAAAGTCCGTGTTGGCCAGGGAATATCGCGGCACGGCGCTCTCGGCGGGATCGCTGAAATCGTCGTTCTGATTGCCGCCGTAGTAGATACCAAAGCCGGCACGCACGGTGGTCTTGCCGGAGAAGATGCGCGGCGCCCATGCAGCGCCGATGCGCGGGCCAAAATCGAGAGGATTGGGACTGTAATACGGCGTGCCCTTGGGGCAGAAGCCGCCGCACCCCAGGATATCGACAACTGCCGAGCGGTTTAAGATCTCATGCGCCACCGAATAGTATTCGTAGCGGAGTCCCAGATTCAAGGTCAGGTCCGGAGTCACCTTGAAGTCGTCCTGGAAGTAGCCCATGGCGAAAGTGCGGCGGTTGCCCACCACTCCCTCGCCTTGCAGATAGGTGGCGGACTGCGCGGCATTGTTGATGAAATCGTTCGCAGATGCGTAACTGATCGATTCCGTGGTGAGCGTGTTGCCTGAATTGTTCAGGCGGATCCGGCGGACTTCGACGCCGGCTTTCAAAGTGTGACGTCCGCGCACCATGGTGAGGTTGTTGATGTAGTTGAAGGTCGTTCCCACCTCGGTGTCCAGCGACGTGCCGTTCACGCCGTCGAACGGAGAAACCGAAAGCGACACAGGCGAGGTGCCGTACCCCCAGTTGTGGTAGTTCGCGCGATTGATGCCAAACTTTACTTCGTCGATCGTGGTCGGCGAGAAGATGTGCTGAAATTGGGCGACCACGTTGGTGGGAACGAGCGCGACCACATTGTGATCGCCTAAGGCGTCCTGAGGATTATCGATGTAGGCGTTGTCGACATTGTAGCGGACATACGCGGTGCTGGTAGGGCTGAAGCGGTAGTCGAAACGGAACATTCCCGCGTCTTCGCGAACCGTGTCGGTAGCCACGTTGGTCACCTGATCGGTGACACTGTCGATGTGTACGGTGCCCAGCGGATAGGCGTTGATGATGGGAGCGAGCGCTGGTGACGTAGCGAGCACCTGCGACCGGAATGCCGCGTTGGGAACGTAGTTCACGAAGGTCTCGCCCAGACTTTGGCGCAAGCCTTCGTAATTGGCGTAAAAGAACGCCTTGTCCTTGATGATCGCACCGCCGAAACTGGCGCCGAACTGATTCAGCGTGAATGAAGGAAGGGTCGAGGGGTCGAAGGGCGAGCGAGCGTCCAGATGGTCATTGCGTTCCAGGTAGAAGGTGCTCCCGTGGTATTCGTTAGTGCCGGATTTCGACACCACGCTTACCTGCGCACCGCCGGCCGCACCGGTCTCAGCGGTATACACCGCGGTGCTGACGCGAAACTCGGCGATCGAGTCGAGCGCGATGTTCAAGCGGGCGTCGGCTTTTTGGGTCTGCTCCTGTACGCCGCTGGTATCGATCCCGTCGAAGACGAAGTTGCTGTCGTCGAGCGAATGACCATTGAACTGGATGGCGCGCTGGCCACCGTCCCCGTAGTTGACCGCTCCCGGGGCGAGTAACATCAGGCTTGCCCAATTTCGGCCGCTCACCGGGATTTCTTTGATTTGCGCGGACTCGATGGACCCTCCGACTTCAGCAGAAGTGCGGTTGAGGGTCTCCAGACTGGCGGTCACTTCGACCATTTCGGCTTTGGCTCCAACCGTCAGAATGGCGTCGATCGTGCGCGGCAGGCCGACCGTCAACTCGACGTTTTTGAATTCGACGGCCTTGAAACCATCCTTGGTCACCGTGACTGTGTAGCTGCCAATCGGCAGGCCTGCGATCTGATAGGTTCCGGCCGATCCGGTGATGGTCTCGCGGCGAAAGCCGGTCTGGGTGGAGACGGTGGCCACCATGGCCCCTTGTACCAGGGCTCCCGAAGAATCGCTGACGGTACCGCTCAGCGAGGCGTGATCCACCTGGGCCGCGAGGGGCAGACAGATGAGAGAGAGCAGGGCAAGCCTGCATGCCGTTAGGCGCTTCGGCGCGACATCATTTTGGAGAAACAAGATAATAGAATTTTTAAATACTCGTATGACGAGAGAATGAAGGCTTGCCAACAATCCGGTTACGAATCAGGAGGAGAAACGGGCGGAAGTTATCCACGGCTGGCGGCTGCGGGAGCCGGAGATTTCAATTCGCTGGCTGCGAGGAACCGAGATTTCGATCACCGAAAGACGTATTTCTTACAGTCCGCGCTAGCTTGCGACATGGAGTGGGTTTTATTGAAGACCTCGAGTGCGCAAGAGCAATAGTTGTCTGCCACGGCCCGGGAGAGATTTCCCGCAGCGATTGCAGATTGCCGGCACGAGTTTTTGAAGCTTGCGTCGAAGGATTGCTGGAACGATGACCTGACTTCGGTATTCTGGCTGGTTTGAGTAGTGCTCCCCGCATCGGCTCGGCCCCTTGCTCCGTGTACTGCGAGAACTAATCCGATCATCCCTCCGAGGACGAGCGCGCCAGCGACCGCACCGAGTTTCCAGAGGGCGGGGTTGGACGGCACCGGCCGGAGCGGGCGGCCGCAGCGAATGCAAACATCGGCATTGTCGCCATTCATCGCCGTACATTGGCAGGTCCAGGGCATCTACGCTTGGCCCGATCGTCTCACGGTTGTGGCTGGGGCGTCATCTCCCAAATGGGTAGGACGTCAATACTGCCGATGGTAAGGGGCACCACAGGTCCCGGGGAGCACTGATATGGTCATCACGCGCGCGGCCCGCAACGACCCAGACCGTAAGGGAGTGATTTTCGCAGCCATCGCGACATCGCTTGCTTACGCGCGCGGCTCGCAACGAACCACCGCCATAAGGGAAGTGATTTTCGCAGCCATCGCGACGTCTGCGTCAACGCGCTCGGGCAGTGCTACCGGTGGCGGACCCCTCGGTGCTCAAGGATGGATGAAAGGGAATTTGGTGGCGGCGCGCAGACTCGAACTGCGGACCTAGGGATTATGAGACCCTCGCTCTAGCCAGCTGAGCTACGCCGCCATCAAGATTCAAGTGTACCAAACGAACCCAAACCGTTCAAAACTGTGGAAAAGCCGATTCGGCGGACCTGGCGCGGCCTACGAGCTAGAACGTTCCCGCCCCATCTTGTAAGTCATTTCCACACCAGATCTTGCGTCGTCGCGTTGAATTTTACATCGGGGCGCCACTGGCTGCTGGACGGGCAGAGTTGCGAAAATTTCGCACAGACTTTTCCACAGGCCTTCCCGCGAATCAACTTTTGGCTACCGGGACGCGACGGGTCAACGACTCGGGGATCTCGACTTCCACCTCGCAGTCCTCGCCAGTATAGCGGATTTCCAGCACCCTTCCGAATTCGTGGAACATGGCCAAAGTGGCGCCATCTCCCGCAGGCAGCCGGTAGGTGGCGCGGACGAGCGGGTCGAGAGGAAGCATCTCGTCAATAGTCTTCAGTAGCTGATCGATCCCCTCACCGGTCAGCGCCGAGACGCAAACCACCTTCGCACATGCCCCACCGTGAGAGTGGCTCCAGAGGCGCCGCTGGATGGCATCCGCGGCGGCTTCGGCGGCGGGGATGCGATCGATCTTGTTGACCACCAGGATCTCGGGCACCTCCGCCGCGCCGATCTCGGAAAGCACCTTAAGCACGTGTGCCGAATGTTCGGCGGCGGCGGGGGAAGAGACATCCACCACATGCAGGATCAGGGTGGCCTCGGTAACCTCTTCGAGCGTCGCGCGAAATGCCTTCACCAGCGTGGTGGGAAGGTTGCGGATGAATCCAACCGTGTCGCTGGCCAGGACACGACGCCGCGAGGGCAAAGTCAGAGGCCGTACAGTGGGGTCGAGGGTGGCAAACATTCGGGCATCCGCGAGGACTTCCGATTGGGTCAGCCGGTTGAACAGGGTCGATTTCCCAGCGTTGGTGTAGCCGGCAAGGGCGAGTGTGGCCAGCGGCACCGCGCTGCGCCGGCGGCGATGGAGCGCCCGGCCGGAGCGTACGTTCTCCAGGTCGTCTTTTATCTTTTTGATACGGCGCGCGATGCGGCGCCGATCGGTCTCGAGCTTGGTCTCGCCGGGACCACGCGTGCCGATGCCGCCGCCCAAACGGGACATCTCGACGCCATGCCCGGAAAGTCGCGGCAAGAGGTAGTTGAGCTGCGCGAGTTCCACCTGCAGGCGGCCCTCGCGAGTCCGCGCGCGCGAGGCGAAAATGTCGAGGATAAGCTGGGTCCGATCGATGACCTTGGTGTCGAGCGCCTTCTCGAGGTTGCGCTGCTGGGTAGGGGAAAGGTCGTGGTCGAAGATGACCACATCGACATGCATCGACTTCACAGCCGCGGCCAATTCCTCTACCTTGCCGTGGCCGATTAGGGTCGCTGCTTCCGGGGCTGGACGCGACTGTAGAACGCGTTCGCAGACCTCGGCGCCAGCGCTGGCGGCCAATTCGGCCAACTCAACCAGCGACTCTTCCACCTGGTCTGCGGTGCTCCGTGAGGGGCTGGACGAACCTCCGGACCGCGTCTTCCATTGCAGCCCGACCAAAATAGCCCGTTCCCGAACGGAGTTTGGTGGAGGCGTTTCCTAAGCCTCCGTGGTGTCCGCATGCACCGGAACACCGGGCGTTGAACTGGCCCCGGAACTCTGCGCCGCGGATTGTGAACTGCTGGAGTAGGAGTGGGACGACTTCTGCGTAACCACCGTGGAGATTGCATGCTTGAAGATCAACTGCTCCTGATTGTTGGTCTCCAGCACCAGCGAATACTTGTCAAAACTCTTGATTCGGCCGGAGAGTTTGACGCCGCTCATCAGATAAATGGTGAGCACAATTTTGTCCTTGCGAGCGTTGTTTAAAAAACTATCTTGAATATTTTGCGCCGGTTTTTCCATCACAGCCCCCAAACCCTTTCGGGAAAGCAAAACAGTATACGAACGGCGTTAGTATTGTACCGTATTCACCTGAATGAAGTGCGGTTCAGTACTCACTACTCCTCGTCATGCTCCTGAGCGGTACCCGCGGAAGAGGAATCCGAGACCATTCCTGCCAACTGGGCGCGCGTGATGGAACGCGGTTTAGAAGGATTCTTCTTATCGCTCTTGTGATCCGGAACACCGGCCGGTTCGAGGAGAAAGTCGCTGGCCGCAGCGAGTTCCTCCTCCAGATTAAAATCGGGAATTCCTTTCAGGGCCGGCACCTGCGCAATCCCATGCTCGGTGACGATGCATTCCATCCCATTGCGGAGTCGAAAATGCACTTTTGATTGCGTTCGAATCGAGAGCCTGCGTAGCTCGACCAGCCTCATCGATCGGCTTCCTGGAACTCATCCACGAACTCGCCTTCGGCGATGCGCGCAGCTATGGATTCCTGACATGCGACGCAGTAACGCGCCCACGGCACGGCATCCAGACGCTTGCTGGAAATCGGCTCCTCGCACTCCAGGCAGATGCCGTAATGCTCCTGATCCATACGATGCAGGGCACCGGCGATTTCCCGCAGGAGTTTCATGTCGATGGAATTGCGATTGAGGAAGATCCATTCTTCGTGATGCTGCTGGCTGAGATCGCCCTCATCCGAGGGGACATCCAATCGGGCCACCACTTGGGCCGCCTTTTGGGCAGACATACTGCGACGGACTTCTTCGGCTTTGGATTCGAGTATTTTCCTGTAGTCGGCGAGTTTGGACTTGGGTCCGTTTTTCGTAACCATAATTTCTCTCTTATCCCGGGTCCTGTCGGGTCAGACCGATAAGACGCTGATCCGGCACTAAAAGTTGCAAGTCCTGGAAGGGGGAGGAACCGAGTGCGGACTGTGCAGTATAACTGTCCGGAAGACGAAAAGTCAAATCTTTTCCGTCATTTACAGATCTTTACAATAGCGGTCACCACCTCCGCACGGTGTTATCTTTCGTCCAGGCGGGGTTAAACCGCTCTGCTGTTTGGACTTCTCTGCCGTCAAGCGGACGGTCGGCACCCCCCATCCTCGAACTGAGGCTTTCAGGTCCGATTTGGTAACAATTTGCTCGCGTGCGTAAGCGCACATCCCGCGTCGTACTCGGAACGACGAGACGCGGCGAGTTAATCGGAAGCCAGCTCCCCACCTAACTATCCATAGCGTGGAATTCGGGCGCGAAGCGGCCTATCGTCATCCCGCATGATCTTCGTCATCGTGGCTGGCGCGTTCGCTTTCTGTACGGTCGCCACGCGATTTCTCAACGGCGTAGCTCTGGAGCGCGGCTTGTCGGACGTTAGCACGGCAGTCTGGTGGGGACTATTCGTGCTTGCCCTGATCGTCCACCTCATCACCCATGAGTGCGGCCACCGCTTCACTGGCATGGCACTCGGATATCGATGCGTGCGTTTCGGCTTTGGACCTTTCGAGTTCTACCGCGAAAAGCGAGGTTGGAAGATGCTCAAAGTGAAGATGCTGTGGGGGGCATTCGTCAGACAGGTTCCGCCAGACTACTCTGCGTTCCGGCTGCAGAAGGCCGCCACGCTGCTGGGCGGTCCGTTCTCCTCACTGTTGTTCGGCATCCTCTTCGCAATCCTGGCGATGTTGTCGATGAGCGCCCTGCCCTTTCGGGTGTTCGGCCTGTGGAGCACGGTGTGCTTTTTGGGGGTCCTGGAACTCATCCCACGAGAGAAAGATGGCATCGGCACGGACGGGTATCGCCTGTGGCAGGTCATTCGAGGAGGTCCTCCGGTTGACGAAATGATTCGCGAGCTTGCGTGCGAATCCAGCGATCTGCATCGGCCCAGGTGGCGTGACTGGCCGCACGATATTATCGTTCGCCTCGCTATTGGCAATGACCCCTTCAATATTTACATCGCCTACCTGCACCATTTGGATGCCGGCGATTGGAAGACCGCCGGGAGTTACATGAGGCGCCTGCTGGCGCTTCTCCCCGAAGTTGACCCCTGCGCGCACTATGCATGCGAAGCCGCGTATTGGTTTGCGGCCCGCCAGCACGATCCCGAGTCCGCTCGAAAATGGCTCGAGCGTGCGGACCCCAAACTTGCTCACGAGAATCGACGCCGTGCGGCGGCGGCACTGGCCCTCGCCGAAGGGCAGATCGAGCGCGCCACCCTACTGGCCACACAAGCGATCGCCAACATCGGCACTCCCATCTGCGGTTCCGATGAATGCGAGCTCGACCAGTTGCGATACGTCCTCGCCCAGGTCGGTGTCGAATCGCAAATCGGGACTCTGAAATTCGCCACTAATGCGTAAGCAGGTATGCCGTCGCATGACGAGTGCGCCTTTGGTTGGGATCCCGCTTCACCGCGGAGGCGCGGAGACGCGGAGGTTCACGCGGAGGAAAACCAGGGGCGCGACGGCTTTTCGCCACCTAAGCGTGAGCAGGTACGCCTTCCACGAAGAGTGCGCTTTGGTTGGGATCTCGCTTCACCGCGGAGGCGCGGAGATTCACGCGGAGGGACAAATCAGAAGAGCGATGGCTTTGTGAAGGTGGCCTTTCTCCGCGTGTGCTTCCTCAGCGCCTCCGCGCCTTCGCGGTGAGTTCTCGTTTTCGCCCTACCAGCTCTTCTCCCAGACTCGGACGATGGGATATCGCCCGGTGTTGCCGGGGTCGTACTTGGACCGCTCGTACCACCATTGCAAGCGCGCATTGCGATCTGCGGCGAACTGCGGGTCGGACGCCAGCTTGTCTTCGAACTGCTTCCGCAACTCTGGAGAATCCGCCATCATACGCCGCGCGATCGGCTCGGATAGATACTCGCCGACTCCCCCTCGCGCGCCGCTCCGTCCGCCGCCACCACCTCCGCCGCCCTCGAAGACGCTGTAAAGCAGTCCCCAATGCGCGAAGGAATCGGGCGCCTGCGGTTCGAGCACCGAGAGGATCAGTCGCGCGCGCCGCTGTTTCATCGGAACCCACCAAGAGCCTGCGGGAATCGCGATCTTCTCCTTCACTAACCGGGTATCGAAGTTCACCGCGATATGTCCTTCCTGCGGGCCGTTGGCGTATGTGACTTTCGAGAAGCGATACGTCTCGAACTCCTGCTCAATCGGTTTGGTGGTGCGCTCCATCTCCACTCCGTGCAACGCCAGCAGATCGGCCGCATCTTTCCACGCGGCCGGAATCAAATAGCCCAGGGGCATCTGCGCCTCTACCGTGGAGTCGATCCCGTCGTGGATGACGGTTTCGAGATCGTCCTTGTCGGGAAGGTAGCGCGTGACCTGCGCCCCCGTTACCTCGCTTGGGAATTGCCCGATCTTGAGCGCGTGGTAGACCAGCGGGTGGCTCTGGTCGCTGACCTTGCCGGCCAGATAGACCGCCGCCGCCGACCGGTCGCCCGCCCTCGCTGACATCTCGCGATCTGCTTCCCGCACCGCTCGCCGAAGCGCTTCCGGATCGAGCAGGATCGTGTCGATCGCATGACGCATAATGTCGTAGTTGGCCCAGGCTCGCGTGCGGGCCGCCTTCAGGCTGTGCGTCTCCACCAGCAGGGACGGCCGGTTCTGCACCGCCGAGTAGAGGTGCGAATAACGCGGTGAAAATACCTCCATAAAGAACTCGCGCCGGCCATTGACGTTGCGTAGCGCTCCGTAGGGCGCCACCAGATGCCCGTCCGCGGCCATGCGCTTGTCCAACTCGGGCACGAAACGGTCGCGCACCCAGCCGCCCGCCGGCTCGGCCAGGTCCTGATTGCGGGCCATATCCCAAGTAACGTCATACTGCATATCCGACCCGTCGGTCACGTGATTGTCGATGTGGAAGTCGGGCATCCAGGTGTTGAAGAGCCGGAGCCAGAGGCGCATCTCGGGCGTGTCCGCCTTGATGTAGTCGCGATTCAGATTGAGGTGCTGCGCGTTGGCGCGAAGTCCGGTGGATTTCGGACCGTTCTGACTCGGCCGGTGATAGGGGCTGAAATACTCGTGGCCGTCTACGTTGAACACCGGGATGATGACGAAGATCGCGTGATCGAGCCATGACGCGTATGGCTTGCTCACCGTCATATCGCGCACCAGCATGAGGACGGTGTCCTTGCCTTCAATTTCGCCCGCATGGATGCCGCTCTGGATCATGATGACGACTTTGTTGGTACGAGCCGCAGCCGCAGGTGTGAAGGCGCGGTCCTTGGAAACCACCAGCGCGATCATGTTCCGGCCCTCCGGAGTCAGGCCCATGTCGAGCACTTTTACGAATGGAGAGGCGCGCTCCAGGCGGTGGGAAATGGCCACGGCTTCGGCATAAGGAGCAGTCTCGTTCCACTCGGATTTTTCACCCGTAGTGAGGAGGTCGGCCGGAGATGCTTTGGTACTGGCAGTGAGGGACGCGGCTGCCTTGGCGGCAGGCGGTTCGGAGGCGGAATGGGGAGCGATGGGCTCCTGCGCGAGGCAGACTGTGGCCAGACAGATGAGTGCAAGCGGGCGGATCATCTGTTGATGATACGCCAGGTTGCTGATCGGTCCGGCCGCTGATGCGTCAGATGTATGTGGGGACGACCGACAACTCGGGGATGTCGGCTCGCGGCGGAAGCTTCGCGACGAACAGCACCGTCTCGGCGACGTCTTCGGGTTTGAGCGCCTTGGCCAGCATCTCGGCAGAGGGCTTTACGGGACGGCGCTCCAGAATCTCGGTGTCGACCAGACCCGGACAGACCGCGCAGGTGCGGATGCCGTTCTCTTTCTCCTCGACGCGAATGGCGTGCGCCAGGCCGATCATGCCGCGCTTGGAGGCCTGGTAGGCGGCGCCGGAGATATCAGGCGTGTGCCCGGAGATCGACGCGACGTAGATCAGGTGCCCGGATCCGCGCTCGCGCATGGCCGGCAACACGGCGCGCGTGATGTAATAGGCGCCGTTCAGGTTGACATCGATCATCATGTCCCAGAGCTCGGTATTGAGACGGCGCATGGCGCGATCGACAATATTCGTGCCCGTGGCATAAACCATGATGTCGATCTCGCCCAGACGCTGGCGGGTGGCCTGCGCCAGTTCTTCCATCGCGGACGACTTGGACGCGTCGGATACGGCGATTTCGATGGCGTGGCCTTCACTGGCCAGCGAAAGCTGCAGCTGCTTCAAACGCTCTTCGCGCCGTGCGGCGGCCATGACGCGCGCTCCCTCGCGGGCAAAAAGCACCGCCGTTTCGCGGCCAATTCCGCTGGAGGCTCCTACTACGAGTACAACCTGATCTTTCAGAGAGACGGACATAGAATCAATATCCCACGGACCCGGCCAGCAACGAGAATGGTTTCCGGCGCCGTAGCCCGGCTCGCTTGCTGAGCACGGCGCAGCTCCGAACGCGTCTACAAACCGCTCACTTCGCCAGATCGATGCCGAGCTTCTTCAGCTCTTCGGAATAGTAACGTTTGTGGAGCAGATCCCATTCCTCGCTGCCTTCCGGGATCTCGCGCTTTTGCGTGCGGACTTTGGCGCGCGCGGCACGGTCCACCTTGTCCTCTGCCATCAGGAGGTCCGTCATCACGCGTAAAATCTCCAGGCGGACGGCGTTGGTGTCCTTGTTCTTGAGGCGCAGGTCGCGGCTCTTGCGAAGCATCTCGACGATCTTATGAGAAATGTCGGTGACCTTATCGCGCGACAGTTTCATCGGATCGCCGGTGTCCCGGCCGGATGCCCGGATTACCTTCCGTTGGGTGACCAGAGTCTTCTTGATGCGGCGGAACATCTCCTGATAACTGACGTTCTCGCGGCGCATGTACTCGCTGTACTGACTGAGCATGTCCCGGACTTCATCGTTGAGCCGGTCTTCCACGGCGAGCTCGTCCGTAATCACCTCGGTGATCTTCGCGGCAACCGCATCGGGAGTGGGGGTCTCGATGACTCCAGGTGCTAGCCTCGTGACGAGTTGGCGCGAAAGATAGGCGACGAATTCTCTGGCAAGCAACATGCTATGTGGGTGATTCGATAGTTTAGCACGTTGCGGCGCAGAGCCCGGAATTGGGCTCCGCGGTTCCGGGCGGGCGGTCCCAGGCCATATTTTGTACGTTTTAGCACTATGTGTGCAAAAATACGAATGGTACGGGGTGTACCGGACAAAAAACTGATGACGTCTGTAGTTGGAAGAGGTTAATCTTCTAAAGTGAAGCTGGCCCGGAGGAGATGGTGCAAGGGCCGGCACTAGCGAGGGTCAAGTTATGGGTCGGGCAAACCAGATTGAGCGTACGTATGAAGATCCGTTGACTTATCTGCCACGCAAACCAATTTTGGAATTTGCCAAGCGGCGGGTGATCTATGATCGTAATCAGCCCAGTGCGGGTCTTTACTTGGTGATGCTGGGACGCGTCAAGGTCACTTCGACTGAAGATGCATCCATCACGGTCAGTCGAATCGTAAGCGCCGAAGGATTATTCGGCGAAGCGGCGCTGATTGGAGCTGACAATCGCTTCGAATCGGCTGTGACGCTTGACGATGCCAGCATCATGATGTGGACACGGAACGAAATCGAGCAGCAGATCGAACGCGAGCCACGTCTGGGAATCGCGCTGGCGCAGTTTCTGGTGCGGCAGTGCATCGATCTGCAGGACCGCATCGAGAGCATGGCGGTGCACAAAACTCCCGAGAGGGTCATGCTGGCGCTGCTGCAACTGGCCGAAACGGTTGGTACGCCAATGCCCGATGGAGCGACGCGGGTCGGCTCGCTGACACACCACACGATTTCCGAATACGTCGGCACCTCACGGGAAATCGTGACGTTTCAGATGAACCGGCTCAGACGGCTCGGGCTTTTGCGTTATTCGCGTAAGCACATCGACATTTTCGTGCCGTCCATGCAGCGCCTTCTCCGCGAGCAGGGGATCGGCACCGGGGAACCCCTCGAAGAAGCTGGCCGCGTGATGGGCTTTGTCGGGGCGTAAAGCGGTGCAAAACAACGCTCCGTTACCGTCGCGGCTCGTGGTTCTGCGTGTTACGTAGACTCAGCGCGGCTCGATGCGAGCCGCGCGTAAGCCAGCGATGCCCGATCGGCAAAACACTCCCTTACGGTCGTGGCTCGTTGTGAGCCGCGCGTAAGCAAGCGATGTCCCGGTCGGATTTTCACAGCTTCTCATCTCAGCAAGCGTTGCTGCAAAGCGGACACGTCCAGCCTGGCTAAAAGCAGTGTGGGAGATCTAAACTAATCCACGATGGAACGCCTCACGCACCACAGAGGCGGTTTCGTGAACGTCGAATTTGCTCATGATGCTGGCGCGGTGGGTGACCGCCGTCTTGAAGGAAATACCCAAGCGCGCGGCGATTTCCTTACTGCTGAGGCCTTCGACCATCAGGCGTAGAACCTCGCGTTCTCGTTTGGAAAGAGCTGGTTTTGTTTCGGGAGCCGGTGGGGTAGTATCTACCGTGGCTGGTTCCGCCGCCGAGGGACACTTCGAAAGCAGGACTAATTCCAGAACGCTGGCCAGGGCGCGAGCGCTGGATTCGATGTCTTGCAGTGCGTTCTGTTGCTCGAGAATGATCGAGCGCAGCAAATCCACTCCGAGCGCGTCGCCCCTACTCACGAGATTTGCAACATTGTCCATTTGATACCAGTTTCTCACAGCCCGTATACAAGCGACCAAACTCGATGATTCCGTTGTGACAGCACCTACACTGTAATCGCGGAACGTTGGAAGTACTCAATCGTACACGAAGTGCAGAACCTTCTTCAAGTCCTCCCACGCCTCACGCTTGGCGTTCTGATTATAAGCCCGCAGCAGATACGATGGGTGGTACGTCACAATTACCGGGATCTCATTCCACTGGAACCATTTTCCGCGCATCTTTGTGACCCCTTCTTTATGACCGGTCAGGGCACGCGCAGCCGTACCCCCAAGAGCGCAGATCGCTTTCGGTTTGATTGCCATTAACTGGCGATAGAGGAACTGTCCGCAAATCTCCATCTCATCCGCCTCGGGCGTACGATTGTCCGGAGGCCGGCACTTCACTACATTGCAGATGTAGACGTCAGCGCGGAGTAGAGGGATTCCCTCTTTCTTGGCTGTGTTCTCGATCATCTGCGTGAGTAACTGACCGGCGCGGCCGACGAAAGGGATTCCTTGCGCGTCTTCATCTGCGCCCGGGCCCTCGCCGACGAATACCAGAGGGGAGTGCTCGTTGCCGACGCCGAACACCAGTTTAGTGCGGCCCGAGTGGAGGCGGCAGCGCCGGCAATCGCCGATATCGGTGAGGATCTGGAAGAGGCTATCGCCTTCGGGCGCTATGGATGGCAGGCTGACCGGGGCGGGGGCAGGCGGTTTCACGGCAGACTCCTTCGGGACGGCAGGCGTGCGGACCGGGTTCTCTACGGGACGAGCGACCTGCTGTGTTTCCGCAACAGCCAGCGTCTCTGGCGACGCCGGGCGCCGGTAGAGAGTCTTGATCCCCAAGTCCTGATAGAACTCCAGGTATTTTCGAAGTTGATCACTGTCCATTGGTGGCGTGGAGCGCAAGACGCAGTTTCAGCACTTCGTCGAAGATATGGTCAGCGATTTCGCGTTTGGGAGCGCGGGGCAGCGCGATCGAATCACCGGTGCGCATCACCAGCAACACCTCGTTCTGATCGGACTCGAAGCCGCTCTCACTGACACCCACCAGGTTGCCGACGACCATGTCGCAGTTCTTGGATTCCAGCTTGCGGCGGGCTTCCTGCTGCAGATTCTGGGTTTCGGCGGCGAAACCAATCAGCAGCCGGTCTCCTTTCTTACGGCCCAATTCCGCCAGGATGTCGGGAGTGGGATCGAGTTCCAGCGAAACTCGGGCGGCGGTCTTCTTCACCTTCTGGTCGGGCACGCGGCTCAAGTGGAAATCGGCGACGGCTGCCGCCTTGATGACGATGTCGGCGGGCCCCAGATGATCGAAGACCTGCTGGCGCATCTCGATCGCCGTACGTACCGAAATCACTTCCACGCCTGGTGGCGGCGCCAGGTGCACCGGACCCGAAATCAGAACCACGTGGGCTCCGCGTGCGGCAGCAGCTTCGGCGAGGGCGTAGCCCATCTTGCCGCTGGAGCGGTTCGATATGAAGCGAACCGGGTCGAGCGGTTCCTGCGTGGGACCGGCGGTGATGAGCACGGTCTCGCCGTCGAGATCTCGCCGCTTTTTGGTAATCCGGCTGATGGCCTCGGCGATGGTCTCGGGGTCTGCTAAACGGCCCGGCCCGGTCATTCCGCAAGCCAGATATCCGCTATCGGGCTCGACTACGTAGTGGCCGCGGGAGCGCAGAGTATCGAGATTGGCGCGGGTGGCGGCGTGGTGCCACATGTTGACGTTCATTGCCGGAGCCAGCACCACAGGCCCGGTAAAGGCCAGGTAGAGCGTCGTGAGGAAGTCGTCCGCCAGACCGTGAGCCATGCGGCCAATCAGGTCGGCGGTGGCTGGCGCAATCACCAGAAGCTCATGTTCCTGGGCGACCGCGATGTGCTCGATGGCACTCTCGATCGCGAAGAGGTTGGTGAGGACTTTTCGCCCGGTTAAGGCGGCAAAGGTCAGGGGGCGGATAAACTCTTCGGCGGCAGGGGTCATCACCACCTGAAGTTCGTGCCCTTCCTGCATGAGCAGACGCGCCAATTCCGCAGCTTTATAAGCTGCGATGCCGCCGGACACACCCAGAATGATCTTCATAAAGCAAACCAAGACCGGGCGAGGGATGGTCTCTCGCGGCCGGCCCCCTGCTAGATGGCTGGTTCGGGAAGCGCTTGCTCTTGTACGGGGCCAGTGAGACTGTACTTGACCAGACCCCGCCGCACTTCTTCCATTGCGATGACGGTAGGTTTCTTGGAGGACGTTGGCAATACCGGACGGGCGCCGCCCTGCAACTGGCGAGCGCGCTTGGCGGCAACGATAATGAACCGATAGGTACTCTGATCGGGATCATCGGGGATGGTGCAATGCGCGTTATTACGGGGAACTTTGTCACCCATGCTTTTCAATACCTCGTCAAACTAGAAATGTGTTCAGTATCGGCCGGATTTGATCTTCGATCCTGGTTCGTCGCACGCGCTCGGAATGCACGATGGCACTCAACACGGCTTCTGATTCCTCAAGGTCTCGGTTGATCAAAATGTAGTCATACGCCTGATAATTCCGGATCTCCTCGGCCGCATCCCGCAGACGGCGCGCAATCACATCGTCCCGGTCCTCACCGCGGGCACGTAGCCGTTGTTCCAAAATCTGCCGTGAGGGAGCCAGAATAAAAACCGTTACCGCTTCGGGAACCTGATCCTTCAATTGTCTCGCACCTTGGACATCGATGTCGAGTACCAGGTCGCACCCCTGCGCCTGAGCGGATTCCAGAATCCCGCGGTGGGTGCCGTAATAGTTGCCAAATACTTCAGCCCATTCGAGAAACTCGTTACGGGCGAGCATCGCCTCGAAGTCTTCCCGCGAGACGAAGTGGTAACTCTGGCCGTTCACCTCGTGACCACGCGGCTGGCGGGTGGTGTAGGAGACAGAGAACATCAGGCGGGGAACGGTCGCGAGCAGACGCCCCACCAGGGTAGATTTCCCGGATCCCGACGGCGCGGAAACGATGAATACGGTCATAAGGAAAGGGCGGAAACGGGGGCCAGCGGCCAAAACAGGGGCCGGGGGCCAGGGGCCAAGACTGGGGCCGGGGGCCAGGGGCCGGGGGCCGGGGGGCTACACGCGGAGTCCGGTGATACCGTGCCGGAGCCGGGCAGAATCCGGGCAGGACCACGCAAATAAGGGGCCGGGGGCCAGGGGCCAGGGGCCGGGGGGCGACACGCGGAGTCCGGTGGCACCGTGCCGGAGCCGGACAGAATCGGGGCAGGCCCACGCCAATAGTGCCCGGAGAATCTTGGCCCAGGGGGGCCCTGATTGCTTCGTGTCGAGTCCGTGCAGTACCCCCGCTGGGTGCCAAATCTGCACGAAGCGCCGGCTATTCCCTGGCCCCCGGCCCCTGGCCCCTGGCCCCGGTTCTCGGCCCCTGGCCCCTGGCCCCGGTTCTCGCCCCCGGCCCCTGGCCGCCGCTTTCTCGTCATGCTCATTCCAGATTCAGAGACTGCTCGCGAATTTTGTCGATTTCGGATTTCGCACCGAGGGCGAGGTCGGTGATGGTGAGGCCGAGATCGCCAAGGCCGCCTGTTTTTGACAGGATCGTGTTCGACTCGCGATTCATTTCCTGCAGCAAAAAGTCGAGGCGCTTCCCGACTTCGCCGTCGCCGGTGAGCATCCCGTTCAGATGCGAAGCGTGGGTGCGGAGCCGTACCAATTCTTCGGCGATGTCACTCCGGTCCGCCAGCAACGCCGCTTCCTGGGCCAGGCGTTGCGGGTCGATATTGACGCCGTGCAGCAGATCGGTCAGTTTATCGCGGAGCCGCTTGTGAAAAGCCGGGAGGGCGCCAGCCCGGATCTCCTCCATCCGCGCTACCAGGCCACAGATCTTCTGGCAGCGATCCTGCATCTCCTCGGCCATGGCTGCCCCTTCTCGCTCGCGGAACACATTCAGCACGCCAACCGCATCGCGGGTTACCGCCAGAATCGCAGTGGCTACTTCTTCGTCCAGTTCTTCGTTGTCGCCGATCCCCAAAATGCCGGGAATGCGAAAAACCGCATTCAGATCGGGCTTAGCATCGAGTTGGTACAGTTCGCTCGCCTCCCGGAAGGCTCGCATATAGGCGTCGAGCAACGACCGGTTCAACGAGCCGCCGCCGGCCGGTACGGTACGGTTGAAGGACAGATGAATCTGCAGGTGGCCGCGCGCCACGCCGCTCTTCAACACCCCGCGGATTTCGTTCTCCAGCGCGTCCAACTCGGGCGGCAGGTGGAAGTGCAAGTCTAGACCGCGATGGTTCACGCTTTTCAGGCTCAGGACAATTTCGCCCTGTGCGATTGTTCTTCTCACCCGGGCGAAGCCGGTCATGCTGCGCACACTCACAAGTCCACCGCCGATGGTTCCTCGAACTGCAATTCGTGAAGCCTTTGATAGATTCCGCCCTGCCCTACCAACTCTTCGTGAGTGCCGGTCTCTCGAATCCGGCCCTTCTCAATGACTACGATCTTGTCTGCCCGGCGAATGGTAGAAAGACGGTGGGCAATGACAATCACCGTGCGATGCTCCATCAAATTGGCCAATGCCTTTTGTACCAACATTTCGGATTCGGTGTCGAGGTGCGAGGTCGCCTCGTCCAGAATCAGAATGGGAGCGTTCTTCAAGAGCGCGCGGGCGATGGCGATGCGCTGGCGCTGTCCGCCGCTGAGCCGGATGCCGCGATCGCCGATTACAGTGTTATAACCTTCAGGCAGCCTCTCGATGAAGCCGTGGGCCAACGCCGTCTCTGCGGCACGGCGCAACTCCTCCATCGGCACTCCCGGCCGCGCGTAGGCAATATTGCTGGCGACGGTATCGTTGAACAGGAAGGTATCTTGCGCCACGATGCCGATCTGGGATCGCAAGGAAGCCAACTCCCAGTCGCGTACATCCACGCCATCCACGCGCACTGCGCCGCTGGTGACGTCGTAAAAGCGAGGCACCAGATTGGCCAGGGTGGTCTTGCCGCCACCGCTCGGTCCAACGAGAGCGACTACTTCTCCGGACTTCACTTCCATGCTGAGTCCGGGAATGCGGAACCCATCGGGGGATCCGGGATAGTGGAACCCGATGTTGTCGAATACGATGCTCTTCCCGAAGGCAGTGAGCTTAGGCGCATTCGGCTTTTCCACGATCTCTTCGGTGTAATCCAGGTATTCGAAGACCTTGTGCGAGGCGCCCAGCGCCTGCTCGAAGATGTTATGGATTCCCACCAGCCGTTTGACGGGTTCGTAGAGCAGAAGCAAGGCGAAGACGAAGCTTATGAAATCGCCAGACGTGAGGGTTTGTTGTTTGATGCGGGTGACGGCGTAGCTCATCAGGCCCACGATCGTGGCGGCGCCGAAGATTTCGATCAGCGGCGAAGCGATGGCCTGTTGCAGCACATATCGCACATTGCTCCGCAAAAGATTGCGCCCGGCTTCGCGAAAACGGCGGGATTCGTAGGCTTCCCCTCCGAACGCCTTGACGACCATATGACCGCTCAGGGTTTCCTGCAGGATCTGGTTCAGGTCGCCCTGGCGCTCCTGGGTGCGGCGGCTGGTGCGCCGGATGTGACGGCCAATCGAGCGCGTGGGCAGCATGACAAAAGGAAGTACAGTGAGGCTAACGAGAGCCAATCGCAGATCGTTGCCGATCACGACGATGGTCAATGCCAGCGCACTGAAGATCTGGCGCAGGAAGTCGGCCAGCATCTGCGACATCGCAAGCTGGACCTTGTCGACGTCGTTCATGATGGATGACATGAGCTGGCCCGTGGAGTGAGCTTCGAAAAATTGCGCGCCCTGCTTTAAGACTTTGTCGAAGACTTGATTGCGCAGATCGGTGATCGAGGAAAAGCCCGCGTAGCTGATGAGGTAATTGCCCAGGTAGTCGCAGATTCCCTTGATGAGGAAGACGCCGATGACCGCGACCGCCACCATGGTCCACGTGGTGCGATGGTGGAGCGGCACTACCTGTTCGAGGTAGAGCTGGTGGTGAAAAATAGGGTGGGTGAAGAGAGGCGTGAGGCCGCCCTCCTGCGTATTCCCGAGAACTCGATCGAAGATCGGCTTGATGAGCAGCGCCATCATTCCCTGAGCAGCGCCGGCCGCAGCCATCAGGGCAACGGAACCCAGAAGATGCGCCCAGTACCGCCTCGCATAGGAGATGAGCCGCGGAACGCCCTTCATGCAGGCACCCGCAATCGAGTGAGGGCTTCCAGAACCTGCGAGGTGGTGACGCGAGAGATCCCACCGGGCGCGGTTACCACGATTGAATCGGTGCGCCACGGTCCCCAAATGGCCGGATCGGAGGATCCGAAGATCGTAACTACGGGAATACCGAACGCGGCGGCCATGTGAGCGGGACCGGAGTCGTTGCCGACGAACACGGATGCCCGCGAGAGCAACTGTTTGGTCTCGGAGAGCGTTTGGGATACGGTGCGGAAGGCAGTGAACGGCGAGAAGTCGTCGCCGGATCCGCCAATGAAGATTGGCTGGATGCCGGACTCTTGCAGGTGCGCCGCGACGGCCAGGAATCCCTCGCGACCCCAGCTCTTTTCGGGATTTGCCGCAAAGGGATGGAGGATAGCGTAGGCAACGCGAGGCGGGTCGGCGGCCCGCTGATTGAACAGCCGCGCTCGCGGAATCTCGCCAGCAGGAGCTCCGAGGAAAAACATAGCGCTGGCGATGTGTTCCGCGGTATGCACCTTACGCTCGACGCCTAGAATCGTCTGAGCCCGCGGGATCTTCACGTTGTATATGAAGCCGTTGCGGAAATGTCCGAACCCGGCGCGGTAGCGCGCGCCCGAGAGCGCCGTCATCCACGCGCTCCGCGTTCCGCCGTGGAGATTCAGACAAAGATCCGGACGCCAACGGCGCAGCGCACTCAATTCGGGTGGCAGAATTTGCTCGAGATCGGGATTGTCCTCGAATATCGCGCGGAAGCGGCCCTCGACGGCGACGGCCAAACGCAGATCGGGACGAGCGCGCTTCAGAATGTCGAGCGCGGGTGTGGTGAGTACGCAATCCCCCAGCGAACGATGGCGGAGAATGGCGACCCGGCTACCCGGCGGCAGACAATCCAGAACGCTTCCCACGGCTGCCTATTCTTCGATCTTCGCCTCGTCGATCAGCATCACGGGGATGTCGTCTCGGATCGGGTAGACCCGATGGCACTGCACGCATTTCAAGCCGGTCCCGTCCGGCTTGGGATCGACCGCGGCCTTGCATAAGGGGCACACCAGGATCTCGAGGAGCTCTTTGCTGATAGCCATAGCGAATCTTCAGTTTAGCAAGGGCGGCGGATCGGTGTCGGCGAGAGATATTTGAGAGGATTTCGGGGGTTCCTGCGAGCGCTAAGTGAGGCTGAGTACCGCAAATCTCAAGAGGAATTCCGCGAAGACGCTCTGCGCTTTAAAGATATGCGCGAACTGATCGACCGCCTCGCCGCGATCGCCGGATTGCATCAGGACCGCCTCGACGACCACGAACATCGCCTGACAACCTGGAGCCGCACTAAGGCGGCCCCACGAACTACGCACTCGCAGCCTTCATCTCCGAGCGGGCCTTCACCACCGCCGCCAGATACTGCCGCGCCCGCTCTTCGATCACATCGAACCGCCCGTCCTTGATCGATTTCGGGTCCACCAGTTCGCCGCCAACCGCCACAGCGCACGCACCCGCTTTCAGAAATTCGCCAGTGGTCTCCAGATTGACACCGCCGGTCGGAATCATCTCGATCTGCGGAAAGGGCCCTTTCAGCGCCTTGATATATTTCGGTCCGCCGACATTGCCGCATGGAAATATCTTCACCACATCCGCACCCGACTCCCAGGCAGTAAGCACTTCAGTGGGAGTGAGCGCTCCCGGGCAGATCACTTTCGAGTAGCGCTTTACCATCTCGATGGTCGACACGCGCAAACTGGGCGTGACGAAGAACTCGGCGCCCGCGAGCATGCAGGAGCGGGCCGTCTCCGGATCGAGCACCGTGCCCGCCCCAAGCATCAACTTGTCGCCGAAGCGGTCGGCTACCTTCTCCAAAGCCCGGATCGCCCCTGGCACCGTCATGGTGATTTCGGCGGCGCGAACCCCTCCCTGGTACATAGCTTCAACAGCTTGAATGGCGGACTCGGCGCTCGTCGTGCGCACTACCGGAACGATGCCTACCTCGGTGATAAAGGCAAGAATTTCCCGTGATTTCATCAGTTCCTACGCTATCACGGAGCACGCCGAAAGCGACGGCGTGGGCTGGATGTGAGGTGGTATCATTTTGCGGATAGGCGGTGGCACTCCCCGCCCGTCAAGGAGATCGAATGTTCTGTCATTCGTGCGGCACTCAGGTCGGTGACGATCTGCAATTCTGCTCCAATTGCGGTCAGCCGCTAGCGCCCGGCGCCACCCCGGTCATAGTTCCGCCCCCGCCTCCGATGCCGTGGACGCCCGCCGTTGGCATTCGCGCGACACCTGGACGCTGGATCGGCGAAGGCTGGCAGATGGTCAAGTCTGACATGTTCAACCTGGCACTGATGGCATTCCTCACCGGCATTCTGGGCGCGACCATCGTCACGCAGGGCCCGATGATAGTGGGATTTCATATCGTCTTCATCAAGAAGATGCACAATCGGCCCACGGAACTCGGGGACCTCTTCAAAGGCTTCAACTACTTCGTTCCGGCACTGGTGGCTTCGCTGATCATCAGCGCGTTCACGGCCCTCGGAGTCGTGTTGTGCATCGTAGGGAGCCTTGTCATCGGCTCAGCGCTCAAATTCACCTATTTGTTTATCGTGGATAAGCGAATGGACTTTTGGCCCGCAATCCAGTCGAGCCATGCCGTGGTAAAGAACGACTATTTCGGCTTCACGATGTTTCTGCTGTTGATCGGGCTGGTCAACATGCTGGGGTTCCTCTGCTGCATCGTCGGGGTTTTCGTGACTATGCCCATCGGAATCGCGGCGATCACCGTGGCCTACCGCGAGATCGTCGGATTCGACCCGCGCACCGTGGACGCACTGTGAGTACGACGTCCGCAGACGCAACTCGTGCCCATGTTTTGCGCGCGGCGGGCGCCGCCGTTCTGCTGCTGCTCTTGTGGTCGTACACTCCCCCCGCGGAGCCGCGATTCCACCTCTGCGGATTTCACTGGCTTACCGGCCGCCCCTGTCCACTTTGCGGTATGACGCGCGCGATGTTCGCACTCGCCAAGGGACACGTATTTCAAGCAATTCAGTTCAACGCGCTGAGTCCTGTGGGATTCGCGATGATCTTCTCGTCGTTCCTGGCGGGATCCCTGCGCGCGCGTTTGTGGGCTCTCGGAGTGCCTGCATATGCAATCTACGGAGTGCTTCGCATCTTTGTACCCAGCATCTGACGGATGGCTGTAGAATAGTTTCCATTCCGGGAGGGACGGATGCGACGATTCACCTTGACGGTTCTTGCGGGCCTTGCAGGCCTTTGGTGCCTGCTGTGCGCAGGCCTTTACGCCGCCATGAAACAGCCGCCCGAGCGCTTTGGCGCCTTGATGTCGCACGTCCCCAATGGCATCGCATTTATGGTGCTGCCCTTCGAAACGCTGTGGATGCCCGCGCGAGCAGGCAGTCTGAACGTTGGAGATCCCGCCCCCGACTTCGAATTGCCCACACTCGACCATAGCGGCGTCGTTAAACTCTCCGCCGAGTACCGTTCGCGACCGGTGGCTTTGATCTTCGGCAGCTACACTTGACCGCCCTTTCGCCGGGAGGTTCCCGCGCTCAACAAGCTCTACGATCGCTTCAAGGACCGGGTGACGTTTTACGTAGTGTATATACAGGAAGCGCATCCCACCGATCTCTGGACCATGTCCTCCAATACGCGCGATCACGTGCTGTACGCTTCGCCACAATCGGACGGTGAGCGCGCCGGCACCGCGTCGGCATGCGTGCGCAATCTGGGGATTCAGATTCCCGCCATCATCGATGGCATCGAGAACCGGACGGAGCGGGCATACACGGCGTGGCCGGATCGGCTGTACCTGATCGGCACCAACGGCCGCGTGGCCTTCAAAACAGCTGCTGGTCCGTTTGGATTCTCCGCGAAGTATCTCGAGCAGGCGCTGGAAAAAGAAGTGGCGGAGCACCCGCAACCGGTGTCCCGCAGTACCCCTGTCTACTGACACTTCTTGCTGTCAGGTCGCGCGAACTGAAACAGAATTCCCACTACGACGGGATTCAGCTTGCGCATGGCCGGGGTGCCGGACGCGATGGGGCGGTCGCCGCGAACGGCGTGCACTTCCTCCGGCGTCATGGCCACCGCGTAGTGCGCCGGTCCGGCGTGTTCGCCATCGAGAGTCAGAATCACGCGTCCTTCACAATCCAGTTTCTCCAGCTTTCCGCCGTCCCAGGAGAGTACGTTGCCCCCGTAGTTGAATCCGAATCCCGACACTGTGAAAGGCCCGCCATTCCGGTCTTCCAGATCGCTCAGGTGCGTACCAAAACGGATACCCTCAGCGATCTGCCAGCGGCATTGACCGCGGCGCAAGCCATGGCAGACGAAGATCTGCTTGGGATGCGCCTCGGGAGTCTTACCGTCCCAGGAAATCGCCAGGGAATGCGACGGGTCGGTATGGTAGATCAGCGTGGCGGATTGGAGCATTCCCTCGTCGAGTTCGATCTCGTCATCCTGCACAGCGTCCGGCGGAAAAAGACGTCTCAGGTCGGCGCGAACGGTGCTTGCGAGAATCGGCCCGACGCGCCGGCCGGGGACGATCGTCCAATCGTTAGGCGGAGAGGTAATTTGTGCGCCCAGAGGAAGCCACAGCAGCGCACTTGCGAGGAGCAGGCGCATGTGACTATACCGAATAACGGGGCGGAGTGATGCCCTTCTCGCGCAGGTACACTTCGGCATAACCGCGATGGTGGGCCGTATGAATAAAGGCGTGCAGCACCCAATCCCAGCCTGTTTGAGGAGCCGTGTTCGGCCGGCCGGGGTAGGATTTGTCCAGATCCGCAGCCTTGATCCCCTTCAAAACTCCGGCGCAGAAGTCGAAGCTCTCGGTGACGTAGCGCTTGGTAGTCTCCTTGTCGAACTTCTCCGAGGGTAGGAGCGAATCGGGAATCTCACCCGCCTTGAATCGTGAAATGTAGAACGCGTTATTGGTCGCGAGGTGCTGGATGAGCTGGCCGAATCCGCGCATTTCCGATTTAGGCTTGAAGTCGTAGCTGTCGGCAGGCATGGCGTCTGCGACCTGGAGCGTAAATACCTTCGCCTTTTCCCATCGGGCCAGGAAGATCTCCAGTTCCGTCCCGGCAGCCTCCACCTCAGGAACCGCTACTGCCATCGTGCCCATCACTACACTACCCAGCACTGCGCGCCGCTTCATCTTCTCCTCCCCATGATTCGCCAGTATATACCGCGACCGCGATGATAAGCTGAACTGGTGCCGCGCACCTTTTTGATCGACACCGACACCGCTTCGGACGATGCCGTCGCCCTGATCATGGCCTTGCGAGCTCCGGATGTGCGGGTCGCGGCTATTACCGTGGTCGCAGGCAACGTCCCAGTCGCGCAGGCAACACGCAACGCTTTGCTCGTGACGGAACTGTGCGGCTCGGAAGTGCCCGTCTATTCCGGAGCGGAAGGTCCGCTCTGGCGCGAGTATGCCAATGCCGAGTGGTTCCACGGAAAGGACGGCCTGGGCGACTGTGGATTCGCGCCGCCCAAGCGAACACCGGCACCCATGCACGCGGTCGATGCCATCATCCAAACGGTGTCCGCGAATCCGGGTCTCGAGATGGTTACGTTGGGGCCGCTGACCAATGTCGCGCTGGCAATTGCGCGCGACCCTTCGATCGTTGCCAAGATCAGCCGCTGCGTGATCATGGGCGGCAACCCTTGCTGCGAAGGCAATGTGACGCCCGCGGCCGAGTACAACATATGGGTCGACCCGGAAGCGGCCCGTATGGTGTTCCGCTCCGGCTTGAACATCGAAATGGTCGGCTGGCATCTCTGCCGCGGCGAAGCGGTGCTCAACGCGGCTGACATCGAGCATGTGCTCAGCCTCGAAACTCCCCTCGCCCGCTTCGCCATCGATTGCAACTTTGCGGCCAGTGAAGCGTACCGCGTGCAGACCGGGGAGATTGGAATCTCGCTTCCCGACCCGGTGGCGATGTCGATCGCGCTGGATCCCACCATCTGCACGGCTGCCAGTTCGCATTACACCGAGATTGAAGTCACCAGCGAGTTGACTCGAGGAATGACGGTGGTCGACCGCCTGAACGGCGCGGGAAACGACCGCAATCGCGAGATGTGGAAGCCGCTGCTCGGTCGCGTGCCGCTCACCCGTATCTGCTGGACCATCGACGTGGCGCGATGGAAGAAGGCGTTGTACAGCGCACTCCAGCGCCGGTCGTAGAGAGCATTGGGGACACCCCGATTAAGGCTTCCCACAGAATTACCCGAGCGCCTCTCGGTGCACGCTGTTACGATAGTGGGCGATTTGAGAACAGCTGGCAAATGAATGCCCCAACTTCAGCCTCACCCCCTCGTTGACCTCAGCGTGCTCGAGTCCGATCCCGCGGTGATATTCGTGCTGGACCGCCAATTGCGGATCCGCTATTGCAATAGCGCCTGGAACCGTTTCGCTCTCGCCAACGGCGGCCCCTCGCTTCTGAGCAACGCGGTTTGCGGACGAGCTGTCACCGACTTCATCTCCGGCACACTCGCCACGGATTACCGCGCGACCTATGAAAAGGCTTTGGAACGCGGCGTGGCGTGGGTCCATGATTACGAATGTTCGAGTGCCACCTGCATTCGGCGCTTTACCATGCATGTCTATCCTCTGGAGGCGGGATCGGGCCTGGTAGTTACCAACGCCCTGCGCGTCGAAATGCCCAGGGAAGCGAGCAGTCAGGCGTGCTTGCAGTCAGACTATCGCTTGGCGAACGGCATGATTGTGATGTGCAGCAACTGCCGCCGCACCAAAAGTAAGGGCCTGGAGCAGACCTGGGACTGGGTCCCGCAATTCGTGACCGATCCTCCCGACATGGTCAGCCACGGACTGTGTCCCATCTGCTGCGAACACTATCACATGAGCTTCGAGCGAATCCTGGCTTAGTACATCGTTTCGTCGATACGGCCCCCGTATTCAGTCAAGAACACTCCCTTACGGTCGTGGCTCGTTGCGAGCCGCGCGCGTAAGCAAGCGACGTCCCGATCACTCCGGAAAATTCACTCCCTTACGGTCGTGGCTCGTTGCGAGCCGCGCGCGTAAGCAAGCGACGTCCCGATCACTCCCAAAATCACTCCCTTACGGTCGTGGCTCGTTGCGAGCCGCGCGCGTAGGCAAGCGACGCCCCGATCACTCCGGAAAATTCACTCCCTTACGGTCGTCGCTCGTTGCGAGCCGCGCGCGTAAGCAGGCGACGTCCCGATCGCTCCGAAAAATCACTCCCTTACGGTCGTCGCTCGTTGCGAGCCGCGCGCGTAAGCAAGCGACGCCCCGATCACTCCGTAAAATCACTCCCTTACGGTCGTCGCTCGTTGCGAGCCGCGCGCGTAAGCAAGCGACGTCCCGATCGCTCCGTAAAATCACTCCCTTACGGTCGTGGCTCGTTGCGACGCCGGACTTCGGAAACGACGCACTTAAGCAGTCGGCATCTTCACTTGGCCAGCGCCTTTACCAACTGATAGAGGAATGTCTGTCCTTCATAAAACGCAGTCACTCCCATGCGCTCGTCGCGGCCGTGAAAGCGAATGTCATCGCGATCCATGAAGAAGCCCTGCACTCCGTACGTCGGAATCCCTGAGGACCGCAAATACAGCCCGTCGGTCGCACCCATCACCATGATCGGCACGGTGCGAACACCCGGCCAAAGGGTGTCGGTCAGCCGGCCCACCGCCTTCATCACGTCCTCGCGCATCGGCGACGCGGGTCCCTTCATCGACTCGCCCGAAATGATCAACTTCACCTGATCGTCCGAGATCATCTTTTCGAGCGTGGTCTTCACGTACTCGACCGAATCCTCCGGCAGAACGCGGCAATTCACATTGGCGGCCGCCAGTTGGGGCAAAGCGTTTTTGGCGTGCCCGCCCTCGATCTGCGTGGCCACACAGGTGGTCCGCAGCGTCGCATTCCAAGCCGTGGAAGCATCTGCCACGCGCTCCATCGCCGACTTCGAGCCTTGCGCCACTTGCGCCAGATCCTCCTTCCGCGGACCGCTCTCGATCTGCGACATCGCCTGGAAATACGCCTTCGTGACCTCGTTGGTCTTCAGTGGAAAATCAAACTTCGAGAGCTTGTCGAGGGCTTGCGCCAGGTGATAGATCGCATTATCTTTCACGGGTAGTGAGCTGTGTCCGCCCTTGTTGCGGACCTCCAGCCGGAAATTGATGACGTACTTCTCGCTCACCTGTATGTCATTGGCCACCTTCCGGCCGCCCACCGTTTCACCCCATCCGCCTTCATTCAGGCAAAACTCGGCGTCGATCAGCTCACGCTTGTTCTTCAGCAACCATTGCACGCCATTGTAGGGCCCGCCGCCTTCTTCATCGGCGGTCAGCGCCACGATGATGTCGCGATCGGGCTGGAAGCCCTCGCGCTTATAGCGAATCAGATTCGCAATCCACACCGCGGCCTGCGCCTTGTCGTCGCCGGTGCCGCGACCGTAGAAATAGCCGTCGCGTTCGATGAACTGAAACGGATCCATGCTCCAGTCTTCGCGGAGAGCCTCCACCACGTCGGTGTGCGCCAGCAGGAGGATAGGTTTCCGGCTGCCGTTCCCGTGGTACCGGACCACCAGGTTTCCCTTCGTCGGGATGGCGCCGCCGATAAACAGGTCTGAGGCCGGGAACCCGGCTGACTTGAGGCGCGCGGCCATGGCTTCGGCCACCGGAGTCGTCGCCCCCGTGGTATACCCCGACTTGATCTCGACCATCTCCTTATAGATGGAACGCGCCAGTTCCCGCTCGGCCTCGGGCGGCAGAGACTGGGCAGCCGCGCAGGCCGCCAGCAGCCCGGGGACCAGGATGAATTTGAGCATTCCACATTGTTCCACACGTTCGCGCGCGACCGCCTAACCATTCCAGGGAAGCCCCGTCTATGAGTGGTAGACAATCGACTACCTGGGTGGTAGATTGTCTTCTACCTATGGCGAGTGAAGAGCGCTACCAGAACCGCATCGAGTTGCTGCAAGGCACTCTCGACATGTTGATCCTGCGTACGTTGCAATGGGGACCCGAGCATGGGCATGGAATTGGCCTGGCGATCCGGAATTCCTCCGAGGACGTCCTGCAAGTGGAGCATGGGTCACTCTACCCTGCCCTGCACCGTTTACGAAAGCAGGGACTGATCGATGCGGAATGGAAAATGACCGAGAACAAGCAGCGCGCCCGCTATTATCGGCTGACGCCCAAGGGCAAGAAGGTGCTGGCCACCGAAGAATCGCGCTGGAACCGGATGGTGGAAGCCATCGCGCGGGTCATGCGGCCTGCCACCAAGTGAAGGAGCGACAATGCGTCCCTGGCATTGGCTGTTCCGGCGGTCACAGGAAGAACGGGAACTCGACGAGGAGCTTCGCTTCCATTTATCTGAGGAGGCGCAGCTTCGCATCGATCGCGGCGAGTCGCGAGAATCGGCCTGGCGCTCGGCGCGCCAGGATTTCGGAAATATCACATCGGCACAGGAGGTGACACGCGATATGTGGGGATGGACTGCACTCGAAAGGGCGGCACAGGATGTGCGTTTTGCCGTCCGCATGCTGCGCAAGAACGTGGCGTTCACGGCGGTAGCTTTGGCCGCATTGACGTTGGGTATAGGCGCCACCACGGCCATGTTCAGCGTGGTCTATTCGGTGCTTCTGAAGCCGATGACTTTTCCAGAGCCTGAGCGCGTAGTGATGCTCTGGGAGCGCCAGCCGAGCGGCCGGAATAACGTGGTGCAAACCCATAACTTCCTGGACTGGCGCCAACGCAATCGCTCCTTCCTGAATATCGCAGCCTATCTCGGCGTGCCCGCGAACCTTTCGGGCGATGGGGACCCGGTGCAGGTGCCGGGCGTGCGCGTGACGTCCGGTTTCTTCGAGATTCTGGGCGCCGCGCCGCTCTTCGGGCGGACTATCCAGGCGGCAGATGATGCGGTCGGTGCTCCACCCGTCGCGGTACTGTCCGCGGGCCTGTGGCAGCGGCGCTTCGGAGGCCGGACCGACGTGCTGGGCCAGAAAATCCGGGTGAACGGCGTGCCGTGCGAGATTATCGGGGTGATGCCCGCCGGCTTTGAAGTCCCCTCGCTCGCCGCGGACCTTTACACGCCCATGCAATTCGATCTGGCGAACCCGGGACGGGGACGCAATTACCGCACGGTCGCGCGTCTCAAACCCGGAGTGTCGACGTCGGCCGCCGATGCCGACATGCAGGCGATCGCCGCGCAACTCGCGCAGGAGCGCCCCGAGGACGACTACCGGTGGGGAGTGAACATCGTTCCCCTGTTGGAGCAGACTGTAGGCGATTCTCGCAGCACGTTGCTGGTGCTCCTGGGTGCTGTGGCGTTCGTGCTGCTGATCGCGTGTGCAAATGTGGCGAACCTGCTGCTCATGCGAGGCTCCGCGCGCCGCCGCGAGATGACCGTGCGGATGGCGCTCGGCGCAGGCCGCTGGCGATTGCTCCACCAATTGATCATCGAGAGTCTGCTGCTCTCGGTCAGCGGCGGCCTGATGGGCTTTGCCTTGGCGTGGTGGGGCGTGCCGGTAATTGTCAATTCCCTGCCGGCGGGTTTTCCGCTGCCACGTTCGGGCGAAATCGCCGTGGACTATCGGATTCTCGGCTTCACCCTGTTTCTTTCGATTGCCTGCGGCGTCTTCTTCGGAATTTTTCCGGTGTGGCAGATGAACCGCGCGCGCATGAATGACTCGCTGCGCCAGGGAGGACGGGGCCAGACAGCCAGCAGTCGCGGCATTCGCAACGCGCTGGTGGTCACCGAGATTGGTTTGGCCGTGCTGCTGGTCATCGGCGCGGGCCTGATGCTGCGCAGTTTTCTGCTGCTGCATCAGACCGACCCGGGTTTCCGCCTGGAGCACCTGCTCACCTTCCGCATGCTGCTGGTACCTTCGAAATATCCGGACGCCCCACGCCGTGCCGCTGTCGTGGAGCAGATGCTCGATCGGATCCGCGCTCTGCCCCTCGTCAGTTCGGCAAGTTCCATCCACGTGTTGCCCATGACCGGAGGAAACTCGGGCACCGGCTATTACCGGCTCGATCGGCCTACCCCCGCGATCGGCGCAGGCACAGGCGGCGAGATTTCTGTCATCTCCGACCGTTATTTCCAGACGATGGGCATTCCCCTGTTGGCTGGCCGCGACTTCGATGCGCGCGACCGCCTGAATGCTCCGGCCGTCGCCATCCTCAACAAGTCCGCCGCACGTCAGATGTATCCCGATGAAAACCCCGTCGGCAAACGCATGAATGTCTTCTGGAGCGGTACTCCCGATGTGGAGATTGTCGGAGTCGTGGCGGATATCCGCCATGATGGCCTCAATGTGGAGCCAAGTCCCACCATGTTCCTGCCCAATGCCCAGCGGCCCAACTCGTTCAACTCCCTGGTGGTTCGCACCAAGGGCGATCCCGCGCCGGTAGTGGCCGCCGTCAAAGAGCAGATGCACCAGATCGATCCGGACCAGGGCGCGTTTGAGATCCGGACCATGGAGCAACTCACCGCGCAATCCATCGCCCGTCCCAAAGTGCAGGCGACTCTGATGGGGGTTTTCGGCCTGGTGGCGTTGGTGCTGGCGTGCGTGGGAATCTACGCTGTGGTGTCCTACTCGGTGGAGCAGCGCACGCGCGAAATGGGAATCCGGTTGGCGCTGGGTGCGGCTCCGCTTTCCATCCTGCAAATGGTGTTGCGCGAAGGATTGTTTCTTGCCGGCGGAGGAATTCTGGCAGGTCTGTTGGCGGCCGCTGGGCTGACCCGCTACCTCTCCACGCTGCTGTATGCTGTGCGCCCGACGGACACCCTGGTGTACGCGTCGGTCAGCGCGACGCTCGCCGCCGCGGCGCTCGCAGGGTGCTATTTTCCGGCTCGCCGTGCCACCCGCGTAGACCCCGCGGTGGTTCTGCGGGAGGAGTAAGTCAGGTGGGCATCTTCCGCTGGCTCTCCCGTTCCAGGGAGAACGATGAGTTGGACGAAGAACTGCGCTTCCATCTGCGAACTGAAGCGCAGCTTCGCATCGACCGCGGAGAGCAGCCCGATGCGGCCCGCCGTTCCGCCTGTAGGGATTTCGGCAATCTGACTCTGACCCAGGAGGTGACCAGGGAAATGTGGGGATGGACCGCAATCACACGGATCGCGCAGGATGTGCGATTCGCAGTGCGCATGCTGCGCAAGAGCCCGGCATTCACCGCGCTTGCACTGGGGGCCTTGGCCTTGGGCATCGGCGCCACGACCGCGATCTTCAGCGTGGTGGATTCGATTCTGCTCAAACCGCTGCCGTTCGCCGATCCTGCCCGTCTGCTGATGGTCTGGGAAGTGACCCCTTCGGGCCAGCGGAATGCGTCGGTACAGACGCAGAACTTTCTCGACTGGCGGCAGCGCAACCGCTCCTTTGAAGCGATCGCCGCAATGATGACGATTCCCGCGAATCTCGTCGCCGATGGCGAAGCCGTGCAGGTGCCGAGCCTGCGCGTGTCGGGGGATTTCTTCCGGATCCTCGGCGTCGCCCCGCTGCTCGGCCGGGATATCGAGCCCGAGGACGAGAGATTCGGTGCGGATTGCGTGGCGGTCCTGGGCCACGGCCTCTGGCAACGGCAGTTTGGAAGCCGGCCCGCTATCCTCGGGCAATCCATTAATCTCGGCGGAGGATCGCTGGCGGGATCTTCCTGCCGGGTGATCGGAATCATGCCTCCAGGGTTCGAATTCCCGAATCAACATGCCGACCTTTACATGCCGCTGCAAATCGATCCCGCCGCGGCGCCTCGCGATGGACGCAATTTCCAGGTGGTGGCGCGTCTCCGTCCCAATACACCCCTCGGGGCAGCCCTCGCCGACATGCGGTCCATCGCGGCACAGACCGCGCGCGAACGCCCCTCCATGAATGCCGAATGGAGCGCCACCGTGGATTCGCTATTCGAAGAGACGGTCGGGGATTCGCGGACCATTCTGCTGGTGCTGCTCGGCGCGGCCGGCTTTGTGCTCCTGATCGCGTGCGCCAACGTCGCCAATCTGTTACTCATGCGGGCCTCGGCCCGGTCGCGCGAGATGTCGGTGCGGATTGCACTGGGCGCGCGACGGTGGCGATTGCTGCACCAGTTGACGGTCGAGAGCCTCCTGCTCGCCGTGGCGGGAGGGACTCTCGGATTCCTGATGGCATGGTGGGGCGTACCGGCGATCCTCCATGTCCTCCCGGAGGATTTCCCACTGCCCAGGCTGCAGGAGATCGCGGTCAATCGCGTGGTGTTGGGATTCGCTCTGGCGATCTCGCTGGTCTGCGGACTCTTCTTCGGGATCTTCCCCGCTCTCGCGGCCGATCGTGCACGAGTCGCCGAAGGGCTGCAGCAGGGACGCCACGGCTCACTCTCGCGGCGTACCTGGCGCAACCTCCTGGTAGCTGTGGAACTCGCGGTGGCGGTGCTGCTGGTCATCGGCGCGGGGCTAATGTTGAGAAGCTTTATTCTGCTCAACCAGGTCGATCCCGGCTTTCGCGCAGAGCGGCTGATCACCTTCCGCATGCTGCTCTCCACGCCGCTCGACCAACACTGGCAGGAGCATCGTGCCGCTCGTGTGGAACAGATGCTGGAAGGGATCCGCTCACTGCCCATGGTTTCATCCGCCAGTTCGATTCATCTCCTGCCCCTCAGCGGTTCGCAATCCGGGTCCAGCTATTACCGCGCCGACCGTCCGGCCCCCAGCGCCAGCGCGAATACGGGCGGCGACGTTTCGGTCATCTCGGACGGCTACTTTCACACCATGGGAATCGCGATGATCGCCGGCCGCGAATTCGAGCCACGCGATCGCAGGGGCTCTCCGCCCGTCGCGGTTCTGAATCAGGCCGCAGCCCGTGTGCTCTTTCCCGGGGAGAACCCCATCGGGCACCGTCTCCAGGCGGACTGGTATCCGAATCCGTTGGTGGAGATTGTCGGGGTCGCAGCCGACGTGCACCATCACGGCCTGGAACTCACACCCAAGCCTTGCCTCTTCCTGGCGCAAGCCCAGGCGCCCAGCGCGCGGGTCTCCATCGTGGTCCGCACCAGCAGCGACCCGGCCGCAGCCATCGCGGCAATCAGGGAGCAGATTCACCGCGCAGCGCCTGACCAGGGAATCCAGGACATCGCCACCATGGAGCAGTTGGTCTCCAGTTCTCTGGCTCGCCCCAAACTGCAGGTCACGCTCATGACCATTTTCGGAGCGGTCGCGCTGGCCCTGGCCTGTCTGGGTGTGTTTGCGGTGTTGTCGTACTCCATCGAGCAGCGCACCCGCGAAATCGGCATCCGGCTGGCCCTCGGCGCCGCGCCGGTCTCGATCTTGCGCCTCGTCTTGCGGGAAGGATTGTCGCTGGCCGCGGCAGGGATCGTGGCGGGGCTGCTCGCAGCGCTGCTGCTGACCCGTTACCTGTCCTCGCTGCTTTACACCGTGCGGCCGGCCGATCCCCTGGTTTATGCGGGTGTGGTTCTCCTGCTTGGCCTCTCCGCAGCAGCCGGGTGCTACGTTCCCGCCCGCCGCGCCACCAGAGTGGACCCCACCGTAGTCCTGCGCGACGAATAGCCATTCAAATCCGCACGCTTCCGACCGATATGGAACTGTGAGGAGCCGCCCGGCATGGGCCGGCTCCAAATCGGACATAAGGAGATAGCCGTGCGGGTCACGAAGGACGAGTCCGGCCGGGTGTTGAAGATCGCCGGAAGCCTGGACATCGGGGTGGCGGAGGAACTGCATCGTGCGCTCCGCGATTTCGTCTGCCAGGAATCAGGGGCAGCACTCGATTTGACTGAAGTAGACGAGTGCGATACCGCTGTCCTGCAGCTATTCTATTCGGCGCGAAAGACGCTGGAGGGATCCGGACGTTCGATCCAGTTTGCCGGCCTGTCGCATGCGGTCCGCCAGGCGGGCGCGGATCTGGGTCTTTCGCTCACCGGGAGCGCGGACGATGCAGTTTAACCCGATCGCCACGTTCTTGCAGGAAGCGGAAGAGCTGCTTGGCGAGATTGAGCAATCCGCCCTGCTGGTGAGTTCCGGAGGGTCCTCTGAAGAGATCATTCACGAGCTTTTTCGCGCCTTCCACACTATCAAGGGATCAGGCGCCATGTGTGGGCTCGAGGGGGTTGCCGGCTTTACTCACCACGTGGAGAGCCTGCTCGACAAAGTACGCGGCGGAACCTTTCCGGTCTCGCCGGCGCTGGCAGAACTGCTGCTCAAGGCTAAGGACCAAATCCGCCTTCTTCTGGCGGCCGAGACCGGCGGCGCAGCAGTACCTCCCGGTTCGAGCGAGGCACTCATCGCGGCCGTGGCGGCATTCGGAAGCCCCGAAAGGGAAGATGCGGAGCAGACATGGCGGATCGAATTCCGTCCGAACCCATCGCTCTTCATAAACGGTGGCAACCCCACCGCATTGCTCCGCCAGCTTCGCAAATTGGGCCCATGCCGGGTGGTGGCTGATACCGGCGAGGTTCCGGAGCTGAACGAGCTGCAGCCGGATCGCTGTTATCTGTCCTGGACGATCCACCTCACCACAGCCAGCGACCGGAACGCGATCCGCGACGTGTTCATTTTCGTGGAAGATGACAGCCACCTCGCAATCGAAGTGGCACAGGCTGTCGCGGGCAAAACAGAATCTGCGGAGCCGGCGGCAAACAGCCCGGAGCGGGTGTTGAAGCTCGTCAAAGAAGCCACGGTGCGCGTACCGTCTCAGAGGCTCGACCGCCTGGTGAATCTGGTCGGGGAACTGGTGATGAACCAATCGCGGCTGGCGCAGGCGGCTTTCCGGAATAACAACCCGGAACTGGCGAATCCGCTGCAAGAATTGGAGCGGCTGGTGGCGGAGCTGCGCGACGACGTGTTGGGGATCCGCATGCTCCCCATCGGAACGCTCTTCGGACGCTTCCGCCGCCTGATACACGACCTTTCGAAGGGATTAGGCAAGGAAGTCGACCTGGTAGCGGAGGGTGACGAAACCGAGCTCGACAAGAGCATTCTCGATCAACTCGGGGAGCCGCTGATCCACTGCCTGCGCAATGCCGTCGACCACGCTGCGGAGACACCAGAGGAGCGTCTGGCCTCGGGCAAGCCGCGTCGAGCGACCATCCGTCTTTCAGCGGAACATACGGGGTCCGACGTCGTGGTGCGCATTCAGGACGATGGACGCGGAATCGATCGCGCGGCCGTACGCCAGCGGGCGATCGAAAAGCAATTGATCGCACCTTCGACCAACCTGAGCGACAAAGAGATTTTCAACCTTGTCCTGCTGCCGGGCTTTTCGACTGCCCGCCAGGTGACCAGCGTTTCCGGACGCGGTGTCGGCATGGATGCGGTGAAGCGCCAGATCGATGCCTTGCATGGTTCGTTGACGCTCGCGAGTGAAGCCGGGAAGGGCACTTGCGTGTCCATTACACTCCCGTTGACGCTGGCGATTATCGAGGGCCTGCTGGTCGAAATCGGCAGCGACCGCTTCATCGTGCCTATGGCCGCGGTCACCGAGAACGTGGAACTGCTGGCTTCGCAGCGTGAGCGCAACAACGGGCGCAACGTCATTGCAGTCCGCGGCGAACTGATTCCCTACATCGACCTGCGTGCGGCGTTCGCTATTGACTTGCCGGCGCCCGTCATCGAGAAGGTGGTGATTGTGCGCCATGAGGACCAGCGCGTGGGTATGGTGGTCGATCGGGTACTCGGAACGCATCAGACCGTGATCCAGTCGCTCGGGCGCTTTTTGCGGACTATCGAAGTGGTCTCCGGGGCGACGATCCTGGGAGACGGGCGTGTCGCCCTGATTCTGGACGTACCCGCAGTGGTGCGGTTCGCGGAGCATCGGACCCGATCCGCCAACTCCGGCATTCCCATCATGGCGGGAGCGGCTTAAAGAAGGGGTTCGAGGGTGACGAACTGGAACATCGGAACTCGCATTGGAGGCGGATTCGCTGCTGTAACCGCGATCATCCTGGTCCTTGCGCTGAAACCGGGGAGCACGAAGAATGATAACCGAAACTAGGCAATACATGACGTTCAAGCTCGGCGACGAGCTGTTTGCCATCGATGTGGCGCAGGTGCGGGAGGTGTTGGAGCTTTGCCAGATCACCAAGGTTCCGACCGCGCCCGGCTATATGCGCGGAGTGGTGAATGTGCGCGGCCAGGCGACGCCGGTCGTGGATCTCCGGCTGCGGTTCGGACTCGCGCACGGCACCGATACCGTGCACACTCGCATCATCGTGATGGAGCTGGAACTGGATGGAGAGCCCGCCGTGCTCGGCGGGGTCGCCGACAGCGTTCACGAAGTGATCGAGCTGGACCCCGCCAATATCGGCCCTCCGCCGCGCATCGCGATGCGATGGCGGTCTGATTTCATCCAGGGGATGGGTAAACGGGGAGACGATTTCATCATCATTCTGGATGTCAACGCGGTCTTCTCGAGCGATGATCTGGCATTGGCGCGCGAAGGCGCTTCCCAAGAAGAAGAGACGGTCTCCGCATGTGAGGAGGTATAGAGTCATGAAGAACTGGAAAATCGGCAGACGGATTACCGCGGGTTTTGGCGCGGTCATTCTGGTGGTGGTCGCTTTGAGCGCCTGGTCATACACCATGGTAGGAACCATCGACAAAAGCTCTACTGAGATCACAGCCAACGCCTTACCGGGACTGTTCCTGGTATCGCAGATTCAAAAGATTGTGGAGAAGCATCTGGCGGCCGCTCTTACCATGATGGCCAGCAAGGACTCCGCGGAAGTGACGCGATTGACGGCCGAGATTCAGGAGGCGCGAGCCAGGAACACAGCCCTGTTTGCCGAATACGAGAAGACTATAGTAACGGCCAAAGGGCGCGAGTTGTACCAGAACGTCAAAACGGCGCGTGCGGCATACGGCGATGCGCTGGACGCGTTCTTGCAGCTCAAGCATGCCGCAAAAGACCAGGAGGCGATCTCCCTTCTGAACGGTCGAGTGCGCCCGACCCACGCAAAGTATGCCGACGCCATGTCAGAAATGATGGCCTTCCGCAAAGCCTTTTCCGACGAGCAGGCCAAGGCAATTGACGACGCCGTAAGCTCGACACGCCATGCGATCGTCATTGGGCTCGGCATGGCTCTTTTGCTCGGAGCCTTCGTCACCTGGGCGATCACACGGAGCGTCACCAAACCGCTGTCCGGGGCGGTAAGCCTGATCGGCAAGGTGGCCGGCGGTGATCTGACTGTGAAGCAGGACGTCACGTCCCGCGATGAGCTGGGACATATGACCAGCAACATCAACGAGATGATCGATAATCTCCGGCGCACCTTGGAAGGCATCTCCAGCGCCTCGAACAGCGTGGCGACGGGGAGTGAACAGATGAGTTCCACGGCAGAGGCGCTGTCACAAGGCGCGACCGAGCAAGCTTCCGCAGCCGAAGAGAGCACCGCCGCCATAGAACAGATGGCATCCAGTATCCAGCAAAACGCCGACAATGCACGGCAGACGGACAAACTCGCATCCAAGGCCGCCGAGGATGCGCGCGCCAGCGGAGAGGCGGTGGTCCGCACCGTCACCGCGATGCAGCAGGTAGCCGAGAAGATCGGCATCATCGAAGAGATCGCCCGCAAAACCGACCTGTTGGCGCTGAACGCCGCCGTTGAAGCCGCGCGAGCTGGCGAGCACGGCAAGGGATTCGCGGTGGTTGCTTCGGAGGTCCGCAAACTCGCCGAGCGCAGCCAGACCGCGGCCGCCGAAATCGGGCGGCTCAGCACCAACGGTGTGCAAATCGCCGAAGGAGCCGGACAACTGCTGGCAAAGCTGGTACCCGATATCCACAGAACCTCAGAACTGGTGCGTGAGATCGCCGCGGCCAGTTCCGAGCAAAGCACCGGGGCCGGGCAAGTGAATAAGGCGATCCAACAGCTCGATCAGGTGATTCAGCAGAACTCGGCGGCCTCTGAAGAGATGGCGTCTACAGCCGAGGAGTTGTCGAGCCAGGCCGAACTGCTGCAAAGCAGCGTCGGGTTCTTCAAGACGGGCGAGACTCAGTCCCGGTTGCCTGCGCCGGTGATGGGGCCGCGGCCCAAACGCCCGTCGCAGGCGCCTGCTCCCCGTTCCCACGCGGCCGGGCTGTCGCAATTGAATCATGCGATTCAAGGTGGAACGAAGATCGAGCTCGGTGACGCGCGCGATAAGGAATTCACTTCCTTCTAATCGAAGACAATCTTATGCCCCAACTTCTGGAAATCGACGACGACCCGGCGGCTCTCTCGCCGGCCGGCTTCGCACGCTTTGCGCAGTTCATCACCCGCGAACTCGGCATCAAAATGCCGGAATCGAAAATCGCGCTGGTGCAAAGCCGCCTGCTGCGGCGGGTCCGCGATCTGAAGCTCCGCAGTGTCGATCAGTATTCCAAGTACTTCTTTGACCCCGCCCACGCGGAAGAGCGGGAACATCTGATCAACGCTATCACGACGAACAAGACCGACTTCTTTCGGGAGCCCGGCCATTTCGAATATTTGACCGGGGTGGTGCTGCCGAACTTTGGAGCTGACTCCCGCGCGAATCGCAGGTTTAAAGCATGGTCGGCAGGGTCATCGTCGGGAGAAGAAGCTTACACCATCGCGATTGTGCTGGCAGAGTTCGCCAGCCAGCAGCCCGGCTTCGATTTCGGGATTCTCGGAACCGACATCTCAACGCATGTGCTCGCAAAGGCGCGGGAGGGAATCTATCATCAATCCCTGATCCTCCCGGTTGCTCCAGAATTGCGAAATAAGTATCTGATGCGGGGGAAGAATCAATCCGAGCATCTGGCCCGGGTCGTACCAGAACTGCGAAAGCGAGTCACCTTCCATCAGTTGAACTTCATGGATGACGACTACGGCATTCGCGAAATGTTCGACGTGGTCTTCTTCCGGAATGTAATGATCTATTTCGAACGCAGCACACAGGAAGCGGTAATCCGCAAGATCTGCCGCAATCTGGTTCCAGGAGGCTATCTGTTCGCAGGCCACTCCGAGTCGCTGGCCAGCCTCGACGTCCCGTTGCGGCCGGTGCGGGCCTCTATCTACCGAAGAGTCGATTGACTGCGAGGAGCCTATGAACCCAGCCAGGATCAAAGTACTGATCGTTGACGATTCCGCGTCAGTCCGCCAGGTACTGAAAGGCATTTTGGAGACGGACCCGGAAATCGAAGTGATGGCGGTGGCATCAGACCCCTTCGTCGCTGTGGAGCGCATAAAAGAAGAGGTGCCCGACGTGATTACCCTCGATATCGAGATGCCGCGCATGGATGGGCTCACCTTCCTCGATCGGATCATGAGCCAGCATCCAATCCCTGTGGTGATCTGCTCGACCTTGGCCGGCGCGGGTACGGACTCGGCATTTGCGGCGATGGAGAAGGGAGCGATCGAGATCATCACCAAGCCCAGGCTGGGCGCGCGCGAATTCTTCGAGGAGTCGCGGGTGCGGATCTGCGATGTGGTGAAGTCGGCCGCGCGCGCACGTCTTCGCAAGCATCGGCCCGGTCACATGGATACGTCCCCCAAGCTGACCGCGGATGCCGTCCTGCCGAAGCCGATTTCGAAGGCGTTGATCCAGACCACCGAGAAAGTGGTCGTGGTTGGCGCGTCCACGGGCGGAACGGAGGCGCTGCGGGAGTTTCTGCAGGCCATGCCGCTGGATTCTCCGGGAATCGTCATCGTGCAGCACATGCCGGAGCTGTTCACCGCGCGCTTCGCGCAGGGGCTGGACCAGACCTGCCGCATCACCGTGAAGGAAGCCGCCAATAACGACTCGGTGCTGCGGGGGCAGGCCCTGATCGCCCCGGGCAACCACCATCTGCTGTTGAAGCGCAGTGGCGCCCGCTACTACGTCGAGGTCCGCGACGGTCCGCTGGTCAGCCGGCATCGTCCGTCGGTGGATGTGCTGTTCCGTTCCGCGGCCCGCTATGGGGGCAGGAACGTCGTAGGCGTGATTATGACCGGGATGGGCGACGACGGAGCCAAAGGAATGCTGGAAATGAAGCAGTCGGGCGCCTTCAATATCGCGCAGGACGAGGCCAGTTGCGTCGTCTTCGGCATGCCTGCCGAGGCGATCAGGGCTGGGGCAGTGGATCGGGTGATGCCGCTCGGCGCCATCGCCTCCGACGTGGTGCGACTCTGCCAGTAGTGCCGCCAACCGTAGTACGATACGGACAGGAGCATGTTCTGACCAAGGTAGACGTCCACGAAACCGAATCGGCACAGACCACCATTCCTTCCTGGCTCATCGCCGTACGGGCAGCCGAATCCAAGAAAGCAGGCGACATCAAGGTACTGGACCTCACCGGCATTACTTCGTTCGCCGACTTCTTTGTGATCTGCACGGGGGCCAACTCCCGCCAGGTGCAGGCCATCCACGACGAAGTCCACTTGCAGTTGAAGCGCCAGGGCGGAGAACTGCCCATCAGCGTGGAAGGGTACAACCAGGCCGAGTGGATCCTGGCGGATTATGGCGATCTGCTGGTGCATATCTTCTCGCCCAAAGCTCACGAATATTACGGCCTCGAGCGTCTTTGGCGCAGCGCCAAAACGGTCGAAGTTCCGCCTGAGTGAAAATCTTCCTCTACTTCATCGGCAAGCCCAAAGACGCCCACGCCAATGCCTTGGCTGAAGACTTCGTGACTCGCGCGGGCCGTTACTCTCCCACCGAGATGCGCGAAATCCGCCCCGAACGCGTCGATCTTTGGGACCGTCATCCGTCCGCCCGCAAGGTCTTCCTCGACCCCGCCGGCAAGCCGCTCGACTCTGCCGGGTTCGCGCAATTGATCGCCAAAGCAGAGATGGGCGGCCGCGACCTGGTGTTTCTGATCGGCGGCCACGATGGTCTCCCCACCGGGTGGGCAGCGCGCGCCGACCTCCTGCTCTCGCTCTCCACTATGACGTTTCCGCACGAATTGGCCCGCGCCATGCTCGCAGAGCAGATCTATCGGGCGTTTGCAACCTTGCGGGGCCATCCCTACCCGCGTTAACGTAGACCATGAATGTCGTGGTTTAAGCGGGACAAAGCCGCCGAGGAAAAACTTCCGGTGGTGGAGAGCGGAGAACGCCGTGTGCGCACCGAAGGACTGTGGCAGAAGTGCGAGTCGTGCCGGCAGATCATTTGGAAGAAAGACCTCGAAGCTCACTGGAACGTATGCCCCAAGTGCGGTCTGCACAGCCGCCTGGACGCCGTTACGCGCCTCAAGCTGCTTTTGGACGATGGCATCTATGAGGAATTCGATACCGATCTGCGTTCCTCCGACCCATTGAAGTTCGTCGACAGCAAGCCGTATCGGGATCGTCTGGTGGCGATGCAGAAAGCCACCAACCTGTGCGATGCGTTGGTTTCTGCCGAGGGCAGGATGGACGGCCGCATGGTCCAAATCTGCTCGATGGACCCGCGCTTCATCGGCGGCAGTATGGGCTCGGTAGTGGGGGAGAAGATCGCGCGCGCGGTGGAGCGTGCGATTCAACGCCGCACGCCGCTGATCGTAGTCTCGGCTTCGGGCGGCGCGCGCATGCAGGAAGGCGCGATCAGCCTGATGCAGATGGCCAAAATCTCGGCGGGGCTGATGAGGCTGGATGAGGCGCACCTCCCGTACATCAGCGTGCTCACCGATCCCACTACCGGCGGCGTCACGGCGAGTTACGCCATGCTCGGCGATTTGAATATCGCGGAGCCAGGTGCGTTGATCGGTTTCGCAGGCCCGCGGGTCATCGAGCAGACCATCCGTCAGAAGCTTCCCGAGGGCTTCCAACGCAGTGAGTTCCTACTGAAGCACGGCATGCTGGACGCCGTGGTGCCGCGCCTGGAACTGAAAACATACATGTCCACGGCGCTGAAGTTCTTCGTCGGCTGACGATGACGATGTGGCGCATACACTCTTGTATGCCGCGTCGAGACCCATCTCGACGCTTTTCGGACCTCAGGAGAGGTCCCTGTCTTTCCGCGGTGCGCTTGTGAACTACCCCGACTCAGTGCAGTTCCTATACGCGCTTAGCAACGAGATCAAAACTGCCGCATGGCATGCTGGACGCCGTGGTGCCGCGCCTGGAACTGAAAGCATATATGTCCACAGCGCTGAAGTTCTTCGTCGGTTGACGATGACGATGTGGCGCATACACTCTTGTATGCCGCGTCGAGACTCATCTCGACGCTTTTCGGACCTCAGGAGAGGTCCCTGTCTTTCCGCGGTGCGCTTGTGAACTACCCCGACTCAGTGCAGTTCCTGTACGCGCTTGGCAACGAGATCAAAACTGCCAAGCTAGGGCTGGACCGCATCGCCGCCGTCCTCGATCGCCTGGGCAGCCCGCAGGACAAGCTGCGCATCGTCCACGTTGCCGGAACCAACGGCAAGGGCTCGACTTGCGCCATGATCAGCTCCGCGCTTCGTGCTGCCGGCCGTCGAACCGGCCTGTTCACATCGCCTCACCTCACAGAGCCCACGGAACGCATTCAGATCGACGGCCAACCGATCTCCGCGGAACAATTCTCCCGCGCGTTCGACAAGGTGCATGCCGCTGTTGAAGAGCTCCTGGCGGAGGGCGCCATCGATCTTCACACCACCTACTTCGAGACGGTGACCGCGATGGCATTGCTGATATTCGCCGAAGAGCGAGTGGATGCAGTGGTGCTGGAGGTCGGACTGGGGGGTCGTCTCGATGCCACCAACGTCGTCACCCCGGACCTTTGCGTCATCACGCCGGTGGATTTCGATCACGAAGCATTCCTCGGGAAGAGCATCGAATCGATCGCTACCGAAAAAGCGGGCATTTTGAAGGCCGGAGTCCCCGCCGTCTTCTCGCGCCAGCGCCCCGAGGCGGAAGCCGTGCTCGATCTGCGCGCTGCCGGGCTGTCGATCCCCGTGGCGAGAATCGCGGGTTGGACGATCGCGGATGTGGAACTGCACGCACGCGGCAGCCGTTTCCGATTGTCGGGCGAACGCGAACTGCGGATCGTCTGCCCGCTGGCGGGAGAGCATCAGGTGGAGAATGCGGCGACGGCGGCGGTCGCCCTCACGCGGTTGGGAGTCTCCGATTCGGCGATCGAGTCGGGCATCGCCCAGGCAGAGTGGCCGGGACGCTTGGAACTCGTCTCGGCGCGGCCGGAGATTATTCTCGATGGGGCTCACAATCCTGCCGGCGCGAGGGCGCTGGCCGCATACATCGACCGCTTCTATTCGGGACGTCGCGTGCGCCTGATCTACGGTGCGATGCGCGATAAGGCGGTCGCCGAGATCAGCGGGATTCTGTTTCCGCGCGCGCAGCAGGTGATCGTCACAGCTCCGCGGCAGGCGCGTGCGCTCTCGCCTGAAGCGATGCGCGAGATCGCGGATCATCCTGACGTGCGCGTCGCGCCCACCATCGAGGAGGCGCTGGCGATGGTCCGAGATGCGACGGAGGAGGACGTCATCTTCGTCACTGGCTCGCTGTTCCTGGTCGCGGAAGCCCGCGCCCTATGCTGACCAGTCCCTTCCTTGGCGGGCTAACGCGGAGATTCTCTACAAAACAGGCCGAGATCTGGGGACAGGCTACGCAACTCCCGAATTCGTCCGAATTCGGGAGTTGCGTAGCCTGTCCCCAGATCTCGGCCTGTTTTGTAGAAGATTGCTATATTGAGGGCAAACGATGAGTCTTCTCCGATCCCTGCTGATCTCCACTCCTCTGATCGCGTTCTCCACTGTCTTCCTGGGGACCCTGTCCCTCCTCGCTTCCCTGCTCGACAGCACGGGCCGGCTGCAGCACCACCTCGCACGCATCTGGGGCAAGTTCCTCTTAGCCGTAAGTTTTATCCGCGTCCGCGTTGAAGGACTGGAGAAGCTCGACCCCCATGCCACCTACGTCTTCGTTGCCAATCACGGCAGCCTGATGGACATCCCCGCACTCCTCTCGACACTCGACTATGAGTTCCGTTTCTTCGCGAAAAAAGGACTCTACAAGATCCCGTTCCTCGGCTCCCATCTGCGCCGTGCCGGACATCTGCCCGTAGACCGGTCCAGTGCGCGCAATTCCCTCAAGAGCATGACCGAAGGCGCCCACATCATCGCCCAGCGCCACATCTCCGTGCTCCTCTTCCCCGAGGGTGGCCGTAGCGCCCAGGGGCTCCGCGAGTTCAAGGAAGGCGCAGCCTACATCGCCATCAAAGCGGGAGTGCCCGTGGTGCCGATCGCGATCGTCGGCATGCGCCCGCTCTTGCCGATGGGGTCGCTCCACATTCGCAGCGGCAACGTCACAGTGCGCATCGCCGACCCGATCTCCACCGAAGGACTGAAACTCGGCAACCGTGCGGAGTTGAATCAACGCCTCTACAGCGAAGTGGCCGGGATGCTCGGCCTGCCCCCAGCCGCCGAGAGCGTTAAAATCGGAGAATGAGATCCGGCATGCACGCCGCCGTGCTGTTGATCGCGGGAACCCTTTCGGCGGCAGAGTTCAGCACTTATATAGGAGATGCCAATTCCTACCACATCGCGCGCGTAGTCGCCGATGCCGCGGGGAACACCTATGTGGCGGGCAATCGCGACCTCGCGGGACCATCCACCGAAGTCTTCGTCATGAAACTGGATGGCGCCGGCGCGATCCTGCTCTTCGCCACACTCAGCGGCAAAGGCAGCGATACGGCCCAAGGCCTCGCCCTGGACTCCTCTGGGAACATCTACGTTGCCGGTACAACCACTTCCTTGAACTTCCCGCTGCGGAATGCGTACCAGTCCACGCCCGGTCCGGGCTTCGTGGCTGAGTTCAACCCCGACGCCACGCAGTTGCTGTATTCCACCTATTTTCCCGCGGCAGTCAACGCGCTCGCGGTCGACTCCGCGGGCAATGCCTACCTCACCGGCAGCACCTTCTCCCCGACCTTTCCGGTGACCCCGGGGCTGCCTGCCGGCCCCGCATCCATGTTCGGCACCACGGCGGTATCGGGCGCATTTCTCACCAAGATCTCCGCGACCGGTGACCGCATCCTCTACTCGGGCTTGATCGTGGGCCACAACAAGGACTGCGGCGCCGGGAGCAGTTGCTTCCTCAGCGCGCGCAACACGTCCGGCGTGGCGATTGCGGTGGACCCGACCGGTGGCGCATACATCGCCGGCAACACCGATACCAACGACCTGCCAGTCACCTCCGGAGCGTTGCTGTCAAAGGGCACGGGCGCATTCGTCGCTAAGGTCAATGCCGCCGGAACGGCGCTCTCCTACCTCACCTACATCGGGCCCACTTCGTACCCGTTCGTGCCCTTCACCAATCCGGCGAACAACGCGAAAGCGATCGTGGCCGACGCCGCCGGCAATGCCTACGTCGCCGGCTCCACTTTCGATCCGGTATTCCCGGCCACGAATGGCGCCTACCAGACCGTCTTTGATGGCCCATCCGATCTCTCGGCGGGCAGCGTCCCCGACGCCTTCGTCCTGAAGCTCGATCCAGCGGGCGCCACGGCGATTTGGGGAACCTACATCGGCGGCAGTGGTGCCGATGTCGCCAACGCCCTCTCGCTGGACTCTTCCGGCAGCTTGTGGGTGGCCGGCACCACGACATCACCGGACTTTCCCAACGCGCAGGGATGGTCTCGCGGCGGAGACTTCGTCGTCGAGCTCAATGCCACAGGCTCGCTCCTGCCGTATGCTGCCCGATTCCCGAACGACGCCGCAGCCCAATCGATCTCCGCAGACCCTGCCGGCCTGCTCCACGTCGCGGGCCCAACTGGGCTGGTCTCCACCATCGCAGCCGCACCGCTTCCAGCGCCGCGCATCTTCGGAATCACCAATGCGGCGGCGGGCAACGCCTCAGGCCGCATCTCTCCCGGCGAGGTGATCGCCATCTACGGTCCACACATCGGAGCCGCTGGCTCCCAGGTTTTAATCGGCGGCTTGAACGCACCGGTACTCTACGTTTCGGACTCGCAGATCAATGCCATCGTCCCCTTCGACGTAGTCGGGCGATCCACCGCCTCAGTACAAATTGTCTCGAAGGCAACGGCAGGGCCTGGCCTTCCGGCAGGCGTGGATGCAGCCGATCCTGAAGTCTTTCGCAATCCCGACGGTTACGCGACGGCCCTCAATCAGGATGGCACCCTCAATTCGCCCTCGAATCCCGCGGCCGAAGGCTCGGTAATCGCGATTTGGGCGACGGGCACCGGCTATTCTTCCTTCCTCGACGGCCGCGAGGGGCAGGTTGTGGCGGGCGCGCAGAATCTATACTGTTGTCAGGTGACGGTCATGGAATCGCCGGCCGAAGTTCTTTACGGCGGGACCGCGCCTGGTCTCGTGGGAGGGGTAATGCAAGTGAATTTCCGCCTTCCGCTCATAGAGTTTTTCGCCGCACAGAGCTACCTGGAGTTCACTCTCCAGGCCGGCGGACAGGCGTCGCTGCCGGTTCGGGTCTATGTTACGCAGTAAGCTGCGCCTCGCACTCCTGTTTCTTTGCGCGCCCCTGCTTTCTGCTGCTTCCCGGGATCCCTGGATCCGGGTTCGTTCCGTCAATTTCGAGTTGTTCACCACCGCCGGAGAACGCGATGGCACGGATCTGATTGAGCAGTTTGAACAGGTCCACAGCTTCTTCCAACAAGCATTCGCACTGAATGGAACCGCCGTCCGCCCCGTCCGCATCATTTCCTTCCGGTCGGACAAAGAATACCTGCCCTATCGACCCAGCGAGGTCGCCGACGCGTTCTTCCAACCCGGCGCTGAACACGACTACATCGTCATGAAGAACCCGTCGCGCGACCTCTACCCGACGGCGATTCACGAGTATACACACCTGCTCCTGCGGCAGACCAAAATGCAGATCCCGCCCTGGCTGAATGAAGGTCTGGCCGAACTGTACGCGAGTATGGAAGCGTCCGGATCGAAGATCGTGGTCGGTGACCTGATCCCAGGACGCGCCCGGACGCTTGCCAGGGAGCGATGGATCGATCTGCGATCGCTGCTTTCCGCAGGCGCCAACTCGCCGCTGTACACCCAGAAGGGACGGGCGGAGATCTTCTACGCGGAGAGTTGGGCCCTTGTCCACATGCTCACACTGGACGACCGATATGCTCCGAAACTGCACCTCATGATGGACGCGCTCAAGGTTGGCGACTCGGTCACGGCTTTTCAAAACAGCTACGGCAAGCCGATCGCGAGGGTGCAGCAAGATCTCGAGGGCTACGTCACCGGCAACCGCTTCAACGCCGCAGTTTTCGATCTCCACCTTCCGGCGTCGGACGGGGATCTGCAGATCGAGCCCAATTCCTCTTTACCGGCACGGCTGGCGCTGGCGGATATGCTTTCCGAAGATCGGAGCCATCTCGATCGCGCGTTGTCGGCTTACAAGGAGCTGTCCCGCGAATATGAGAATCGCTGGGAGGTCGAGCAGGGATGGGCCGAATTTCTGGCGCGCGAACGGCGGAATAGCGAGGCTTTGCCTCACTTCGCGCGTGCGGTGGGTCTCGGCGCGACCGACGCGCGTCTGTATCTCCAATACGCGAAAGTGCTGAACATCGGAAACCGCCGAAACGAAGCCGTCGACGCCCTGCGCACCGCGATCCGTCTCGATCCCGCCCTGGACGAGGCGCACTTCGAACTGGCGGTCGCATTGGTGCGCGGCGGGAGCTACCGCGAAGCGCTCGGGGAGTTTCACGCCATCAAGCACCTGGGACCGGAGCACGCCTATCGCTATTTCTACAATCTGGCCGAGGCGCACCGGCAACTCGGCGACATCGCACAGGCCAGGTTGTTGGTAGACAAGGCTCGCACTCAGACGCACAATCCCGAGCAACTCGCCGCGCTGGATCGCTTGCAGCAGTTGCTGGATCGGAACCCGTAGAGGCAACTTCGGAAGTTCGGAAATGCCAAAATATGGCAGAATGTCGATCTCCGTTCGAGTTTGCGAGCCGAAAGAAATAGCGCCGCTCCGGGAATCCTACCGCGAGGAAATGGACTGCCAGATCATTCATGATTCGATCCATGCCCGCCCTGGCTGGACGATCGAATACGCATTGGATCTCGACAGCGCCACGGTGGGTTACGGGTCGGTGGCAGTCGCCGGGCCTTGGAAAACCTCGCACGCGCTGTATGAGTTTTATGTCAAGCGAGACTCCCGGCAGCGGGTCTTTGACCTGTTCACGACTTTGCTGGCGACGTGCAGCCCAAGCATCATCGAAACGCAGACCAACGCGACGCTCCTGTCCGTGATGCTGCACACTTTCGGTCAGAATGTCCGTGCCGAGGCGATCCTGTTCGAGGATCGGTTCGAAACACGGCTTGCGCCGGAGGGCGCCGGCTTTCGTTCCACCGTAGCCGGAGACGCGGAGCGGTTGAGCATGATGGATCTGGACGACACCGCCGGCTGGGTCGTAACGTTGCACGGCGAGATTGCCGGAACCGGAGGAGTTCTCTATCACTACAACCGCCCCTATGGCGACCTCTACATGAGAATCGTGGAGCCGTTTCGCGGCAGGGGGTTGGGAGCTTATCTGGTTCAGGAACTGAAGGCGGCTTGCCGGGCGGGAGGCAGCGTTCCCGCGGCGCGTTGCAATATAGGCAATATGGCGAGCCGAAGGACCCTCCAGAAGGCGGGCTTCGTGCCGTGCGGGAACCTGGTTGCCGCCGATGTCGTGAAGTGATGGGCAATCATAGCCCTTCCGGGGATACTCCCAGCGGTGCACAATCATGCAAGCCCAGGCAGCACCATCCAAGTCCTGTTCCAATCCATACGGCATAGGCGCCGGCCGTCCCAGGCACGCACTTCCGCATCACTGGCAGACTATCAGCATTGAGGATGGCATGTGGCCCGCAGTACTCCTTTGGTTATTCTCATTCCGTTATCAGCACGTAGTTATTGACCTCCTGTAACTATTTCTAATCTTGTTTGGTTGAACTTGCCAGCCGTAGAGTCGAGGTTCGAACCATGCGCCACCATCTATATTCGGCATGGGCAGTCGCCCTTTTAGGGGTTGCCGTCGCGGGAGCCCAGCCGGGAACCCGTAAAGAGCCTGTCCAGTACGCCGTCACGGAGCGAGCCTCACGCGTCGAGGCGCCGCCACCGGGTATTCGGCTCGGCCTTTCGAAACCTCTGGAGTTTGCTCTGGCACCACTGAGCGGCTCTGAAGTCTCGGTCCTGTCTGGGCCGGGTCCCCGGATGAGGACAGGCGTACACCGGACCTTACCATCCGGAATTCTGTCCCACGGAGCTTGGGAAGTCACCAGCGAGGGGGCTCGCGTCTGGCGCATGTCATTGCGTTCTCCTGGTTCGAGCGGCCTGCGCGTGGAATTCCGAAATTTCTCGGTGGGTGCCGGCTCCGTATGGCTCCACGACGGCAGCCATGTGGCAGGACCTTACACCGGCACCGGACTCTACGACGACGGCCACTTCTGGAGCGCCGCCATCCCGTCCGAGTCGGTGATCCTCGAATACCAGCCGGGTGCCGGGGTGCCCGCGGAGGGCGTCCCTCCTTTTGAAATCCATACGATCGCTCACCAGGCTTCCAGGCAAAGATCCAAGGCGTCGCTCCTGGACGGGGTCGGTCTACAGCCGTCACCCAACGCCGGCACTACCGACCCCGCAGACTACTGCCACCTCGATCCCAATTGCTATCCGGAATGGAAGACTGCGATGCCCATGGTGGGACAGATCACGTTCGAGGACCAAGGCTCGGAGTACTTGTGTTCGGGGTCTCTGGTGGGCACACGCGACAACAGTCTCAAGCCCTATTTCCTTACCGCCGGCCATTGCATCAACAATGAGGCCGCCGCACGCAGCATCGAAGTATATTGGACCTACCAGACGTCCACCTGCGGAGGAACTCCTCCCGCGAGCCGCGATTCGAGTACGAAATCGACACAGGGCGGCGACCTGATTGAGTGGGCCACCATCGAAGACGGCGACTATAGCCTGGTGCTATTGAAGGATCTGCCCAATGGCGTCACATTTTCGGGATGGGATCCGACCGATCCCCCGGTCAGCAGTGCGCTCACAGGAATCCACCACCCGATGGGATCCTGGAAGCGCATCTCTTTTGGGGAACGCGTGGCAGATGAGACCGTAGACGTGGAAGGCGACATCGCACCCGGCAACCTGTACCTCTCGGTGCTTTGGGACAAGGGACGGACGGAGCCCGGCTCCTCGGGTTCGCCGCTGTTTAGTAGCCCGGGCGTGATTGTGGGGACTCTGACCTACGGGCCGGCTTCTGACGTGCTCTCCGCCTGCGAGATCCAGCCCAATGTCGTTGGCTATGGCAGGTTCTCAAATGCGTATCCCGCTTTGAAGACATATCTGGAAGACTTGCCGGCGTCGCAAGTGACATCCGACAAGAGCGGGCTGACTTTCAAGGTTGCGAACCATGTGGCTCCGGCTGCACAGACCATTCACCTGGTCACGCAAGCTGCCGGAACGGTGACCTACAAACTGCGCGCCGACGCGAACTGGCTTCTGGTCTCCACCACGACCGGCAATGTCTCCACAAGTTCTCCTGCGACGGTAACGATTTCCGTGGATCCGAGCGTTCTCGGCCAGCCGGGACAGTACACCAGCACGGTAACGATACTCTCGGGCGCGGCCGCACCGCAGTTCATCAACGTGACGGCCACAGTAGCAGTGGATCAGTCCAATATCGTGGCGACAATCACTCCAAGCCAGGTACAGGCTGCTTCGGGCCAGTGGAGCTTCACCGTGAATCTGACGGAGACCGCGGGCGAAGCGACGCAGTTGACGACGGTCAAAGTAAACGGCACCGACTATTCGTCGAGCATCAAGAGCTGGTTCGGCACCGGCCAGATTCCAGCGAAGGGTTCGATTTCGGCTCCCCTCTCGGGCACGGGCGGCTTCCCCAAGGGAATTCAGTATTTCGAGTTTTGGGGCATAGACGATTCCGGACAACACTGGTATCGCGAAACGACGGTCACGTTCCAGTAAGGTCATCGCTTGCCTACGGGCGCGGGCTCGCTGCAAGCGTCTGCGTGCACGCGACTCTTACTTCTTACACAACACGGTCAGGAATCGGGTGTCGGGGCTGGAGTATTCCTTGAGAATTTCGAGCCCGCCCTGTTGCGTCACCAGCCAGCGGAAGGCGTCCGGCGTGTAGGCGTACTGGAAGTTCATCCCGATCCGCTCGCCCCGCTCCAGGGAGATCTCCTGACCGCCAACCGTTGCCGAAAGGTCGCGTACCGCGCGGAAGAAGCGGGTGATCATCTGCAAGCCCGTGTGGCGGTCATCGCGCTTAAGAATAAAGCCGATCTCGCCGTCATCGTCTTCGATTCCTACGCTTGCGAGCAGGGCCGAAACGAACTTCCTTGAGGAGGGATTGTCGCGGCGCCCCATGCTCTTGGCGGGATCGAAGATCTCTCCATCGATAATCAGGCGATCGTCCGGTTTCATGCATTGCGCGACGTAGCGGATCTCAGCCAGCGGATCGAAAGCTCCCATGGTGTTGCCGGACATGATAAAGAGCCGGGGAGGTTCAGCCGCGTCGGCTGCATACACCAAGTGGACAGGGCTAGAGATATCGGCCTTGATCCCCACCGTTTCGATGTCTTCGTCTTCCGCCCCAGCGCATGCCATCTCGAGCATCGCCTGGCTCGCATCTACAGGAAAATAAAGACATTCGCAGCCAGCGTCCTTGAGCGCGTCCATCAGTACGCGATCGCGCCCACCTTCGCCCGCGCCGAAACTGATTACGGGCACACGCCGGCCGCCGAAGTGCTCCGCCAGAACAGGCGCGGACGCAGCGATCTCATTCCACGTCTCCCAAAGGCCGCCGTACAATTCAGGATCTCCGGCGAGCGCCGCCCATTCCTTGGCCGACCTGGGAAACCAGAAGAAAAACTTCTCTGGGAGGTCGCGCGCTTCCATCGCCTCCGCAAATTCCTGCGAAATATCCGCTTCCGTGAGCACTACTTCTACTTTCATAGGGTTGGAACCATTATGGCAGGCTCGTGCGGGAAGTTACACAAAGGCGGGATTCCACGGAGTGCTTTGGCCCGCCAGAACCGGCAAGCCAAAGCATCTTCGAACCGAAACTACTGAGGCAATTGGATAGGCACGTGGCGTTCGCGATTCAATTGCATGGTGAAGTCGCGGTCCACGGTGTCGAGCGACGCCTGCTTCTCTTCATGCTGCAGAGTCACATAGTGCAGGGTATGACCATCCACCCAGTACGCCGCTGCCGCTCCGATCGCATGATCTTTGAATGCAATCAGATAGATGGGGGAAGCAGCCCCGCCACCACCGCCGGATCGCCGCACTTCCTGCCCATATTCGTCGTACTCGCGGGTGACCGGGGAAACCCGTTCCGGAGGCCCCGTCTGGGCCTGCGACGGATATACCACGGTCACATTCGGGGAAGAGCTGGCGTAGCCCTGCGAATAATCTGCGGGAGCTGCGGCGTAGCCCGAATAATTGTAGGGGTAAGCGTAATCGTAATAATCCGGCCCATAGCCATACCCGAACCCATACCCGAGATAGGGGTAGTAATAGGGCCAATAGCCGCCGTAAAAGCCTGCGCCAAAGCCCCGGAAACCGAATTCGCGGAACCCAACGCCACCGCGAAAACCGCCGAAATTCCCAACACCACCACGGAAGCCGCCGCCGGAGAAACCGCCGCCCCGGAATCCGCCTCCACCACTCATTCCACCACCGTGAAAACCGCCGCCGCCACCGCCGTGCATCCCGCCGCCGCCACCTCCTCGTTGTGCTGAGGCGGTCCCGGCCACCAGGAAGCATAAAGCAATTGGTAACAAGACGCGCATGGGATAGATCCTCTACTTGGAGGGTACTCCTGGAAACCGCCGCCCGCAACTTTGTTGCGTACCGATGGATTCTTGGTTGCGAGTGTAAATGTGTGCTAAATTCCCCCGATATGAAAACTCTCATCCTCGGGTTGCTGCTAGCCTCGGCGGCGTTCGCACAGAAAATTGAAGTTGAGTCCGATCAGGCGGCGGATTTCACCAAGTTCAAGACCTTCACCATCAAGGACGGCCGCCTCCACAGTAAGAATCCCTCGCTGAACAGCGAGTTGATTCGCAAACGGCTGGATGCGGACGTTCAGAAATTTCTGAGTGCAAAAGGACTCACTTACGTCGCTCAAGGGCCCGCTGACCTGAACGTCTTCTACACCCTGGGCGCGGTCCGCAAGACGGAACTGGAGGCCTATCCGGCGGGTTGGCGCGGATGGGGAACGCGCGTGGTGCGGGTGCCGTTCACCGAAGGCACACTGGTGACCGATTTGCGCGACCCCAGCACGCGCTCCTTGGTGTGGCGCGCGATTGCTCGCGAAGACAAGGGCGATGCCTCGAAAATCGAAGGCAAACTCGACGACATGGTGAAGAAATCGTTCGACAAGTATCCTCCGAAGGTGAAATAGGCGCGGCACGCTCGCCGCCAGAGAATCCGCGTTCAGCAGAATCCCTTCGCGTTCGAACCGTTTGCGTGGAGTCGGGCTTCGGGAAGTCTTACTGTCGAGAGGTAGATTAGTTCCGAGGAGGGGAATATGAACAAGCTGCTTTCCATAGTGCTCACCGTGATTCTGGGTGCCTGTTGCGTGCTCGCACAGGGTGGGGCTAAAACCGAGTCCGCCAGAATTGATGGCAAATGGCAGATGTCGCTCGATACGCCGCACGGGCCGATGAAGGGACCGCTGCAGATTCAGCAGGATGGCGAGAAGCTCAAGGGAACGTATGAGCTCGAAATGTTTGGCTCGATGACGCTGAACGGCAAGGTCGAGGGCGATAAGATCTCGTTCAACATGGAAGTGCCGGGGGCGGGAATCACGCTCGCGTTTACGGGTACGGTTGCGGGCGAGAAGATGACCGGCGATACCGACCACGCAGGGAAATGGTCGGCAGTTCGCCAATAACTTCGCGGGGTGGCGCGGACACTGTCTGCGCCACCTCTCTGGAGGATTCTTATGAAGCGACCGATTCTCTCGTTGGCGCTGCTCATCGCGCTGGCCACCGCTATTCCCGCCGCCGATGTCCGCAAGGCGATCTCCGGCACCGTCTCCGATTTCAAGGTCAACTCCCTCGAAATCGGCGTCCAGAGCGATGACGGGCAAGCCATCTACTTCCCCATAGGACCCGAGACGCAGGTCGTGCAGGTTCCGCCGGGGGAACGCGACTTGAGCAAGGCGAAGCCTGCCAGGATCACCGACCTTTCGCGAGGCGACCGCATCCTCGTCTCCTTTGTCTCCGGACTCACCGAGGCGCGGCGCATCGTCTGGATCTCGGCCACCGACATTGCGGCGCGTAATGCCGCGGAGCGTTTGGATTGGCAGAAGCGCGGCATCGCGGGCGTCGTCATGGGCAAAGAGGGCAACGAAGTCACGCTGGAAATCCGCTCGCCGCTGGGCGCGGAAACCACCACTCTCGTGGTCGACGCCAAGACGGTGATTCGCCGCTACGCACCCGATTCGGTGAGCTTCCTGGATGCGCTGCCGAGCACGGTAGAGGCGATCTCCAAAGGCGACCAGGTTCGTTGCCGCGGAAATCGCAGCGAGGACGGCAAACGGCTTACGGCCGAGGACATCGTATTTGGCACCTTCCTTACCAAGGTTGGCACCGTCACTTCGATTGACTTGGCGGCGCGGACCGTGCACATTGCGGATTCCACCAATCAGCAGGAAATCGCCGTTCACCTAAACGCCAGTTCGCAGGTCAAAATGCTGCCTGACGTGAAGACCATGTTCATCAATATGCTCAAGGCGAATGGCGCTTCCCACGACACACATGCCAGCGAGCCCCCACAGAAAACCATGGATTTCGGGAGCATCATGGCGCAACTGCCCGCCGGAAAACTGGAAGAGTTGAAGGCCGGTTCAATGGTGATTGTCACCAGTACCGCCGGCGCGCGTAGCAACGAGATCACGGCGATTCTGCTGATGGCCAATGCCGACGGGCTGATCAAAATGGCGCGCATGCAGGCGCAAGGCGGCGAGGGAATGAGCGCGGCGGAAGCGATCTCGACACTTCACGGCGGAATGCTGACCGGTCCAGGCGGGCTGAACATTCCGACGATCATTCCGTAGTTTCCTAAGCAAGCAATCCACCATGAACACAGCTTCCAGACCACTCCTGCTATTTGTGTGTCTCGCCGCGGCCTGGGGACAGGACGCACCCAGCCTCAGCGGCACAGTCACCGATCCCTCGGGCGCCGCGCTGCCGGGAGCGGTGGTGCAACTTCGCGGTCCAGGCGGGGAAAAGGGCGCGGTTACCGGCGACTCGGGCCGATATTCGTTTATGGCGCTGAAACCCGGGAAGTATCAGATACGGCTCACCGCCAAGAACTTCTCCGCGGTGCAGAAAAAAGATCTGGCGATTGACCGCGCCAAGGTGGTCGATGTCCAAATGGCAATCCAAGCCGATGCGCAAGTAATTCGCGTGGAGGATGCACTGGGCGGCGTTCGTACCGATCCCGACTCCAACCGCAGCGCCGTGATCCTTGGCACACGGCAGATTGGCGAACTCTCCGACGATCCCGACGAGCTCGCCCTGCAACTGCAGGCACTGGCGGGACCGGCGCCGGGACCAGACGGCGGCCAATTCTATGTAGACGGATTCGTGGCCGGGGGCCTACCCCCCAAATCGGCGATAAGAGAAGTGCGCATCAATGCCAACCCGTTCTCGCCGGAATACGACAAGCCGGGCTTTGGGCGCGTCGAAATCTTTACCAAGCCGGGCAGCGACTCGTTCCACGGGCAGGCATTCGGTATGTTCGACAATCAACTGTTGAACGCGCGGAACCCGCTGCTAACCCAGCAGGCGCGCCCACCTTACCAAGTGGTGCTGGAAGGATTGAGCCTCTCTGGCCCGCTGCAGAAAAAGCGCGCCTCCTTCTCGTTCGATACCGAGCATCGCGAAGTTCACGACAACGCGCTGGTGCTGGCGACCACGCTCGACGCCAACCTGAACCCCGTGCCGATCAGCCAGGCGATCGCCTCTCCGCAATCGCGCACCGCGCTCAGCCCACGCCTTGACTACACAATCAATGCGAAGAACACGCTGGTGGTTCGCTACCAGGACATCCAGGCCAACTCCGACAACCAGGGGGTAGGCGACTTCAACCTGGCCTCGCGAGCCTACAACGAACGGCAGACCGAACGGCTGATGCAGGCCACCGAGACCGCCGTGCTGAGCCCGCGCTCGATGAACGAGACGCGCTTCCAGTTTCTGCGCTCTACCGATCAGGACATCACCAACAACGCGGTGCCATCCATCGTGGTGCTTGGGGCATTCAATGCGGGCGGGCCCCCGGGACGCAACTCCGGCGTCGTCACGAACGCCTGGGAGCTGACGAACATCTCGACCTACACGCTCAAGCGGCACACTCTCAAATGGGGCGGACGCGTGCGGCAGACGCTCCTCGCGGACACCTCGCTCAACAACTTCTCGGGCACGTTCACATTCTTCACCCTCGCGCAATACCAGGCCACCCTCGCACTGCACGGTGGAGCTTCGCAGTTCAGCTTGAACGCCGGAACTCCGACCACCCACGTGCACCAGGAGGACGCGGGGTTATTCGTCAATGACGATTGGCGCCTGCGGCCAAACCTGACGCTCAGTTACGGCCTGCGATACGAGGTGCAGAGTAACCTGGGAGGTTGGACGGACTGGGCTCCTCGCGTGGGTCTTGCCTGGGGCATCGATGCGAAGGGGAGCCGTCCCGCGACTTGGGTGGTGCGATCGGGCTTTGGGACCTTCTACGATCGCATCCCGCTCACCGTCACGCTCAATCGCCTGCGATACAACGGAACGACGCAGCAGTCGTACCTGATTATGAATCCGACCTTCTTTCCTTCGGTTCCCCCGGCCAGCGTGCTGGAATCGGGCAGCCAGCCGCAGCAGCTTCGTCCGGTGGCGAGCGGGATCCAAGCGCCGCGCCTCTACCAGGCGAGTGCCGGCATCGAGCGCAGGCTGAACCAGTCGTCGTACGTGAGCCTGACATGGACCGGTAGCCGCGGCGTTCATTTGCTGAATTCGCGCAATATCAACGCGCCGATTGCCGGTCTCTATCCGTTCGGCGATCCGTCGATTCGACTGCTGACCGAGTCGGCGGGCCTGAGCAGCCGCAACCAGGTAGTCTTGAACGCCAACGCGAACTACCGGAAGTTTTCTTTGTTCGGCTACTACACGCTCTCCTACGGTCGCGACGATAACGAAGGCATTCCGGCAAACCCGTACGATCTGCGCGCGGAGTGGGGTCCATCGACCTACGGCAACGGGCGTCACCGGATGGCCGCGGGCATGACATTTTCCCTGCCTGAGAAGTTCATTGTGAGTCCGTTCCTGGTGGCGAATAGCGGCGTGCCGTACAACATCACGACGGGGCTGGATCCGTATAACACGGGATATCCGGAAGCGCGCCCGTCGCTTGTGGCAGGCGGGACCGCCGCGAGTTGCCAGGGGGCCGGTCTGCAGTATGAGGCGGGATTCGGTTGTTTTCATTTGAACCCAACGGCGGGAAGCGCGGCGATTGAACGCAATTTCGGCATCGGACCGGCGAACTGGAACATGGCGCTGCGACTCTCGCGGAGTTGGTCGTTTGGACGCGAGTCGCGCGCCGGAGCGTCACCCGGTCAGGATGCCAGTCCGCATCCGGGAGGTCCCCCGATGGGCCCCGTGGAGCCCGTGGCAAGCCACCGGTACCAGTTCACCTTCACTGCGTCGACTTTGAACGCCCTGAATCACCCGAACTTCGCGGCGCCCGACGGCGATCTGTCATCCCCGTATTTCGGACAATCGCGAAGCTTGGGAGGCTTGATTGTGCTCATGCACGGGGGCGCACCGACGACCTACAACCGCAAGATCGATCTGCAACTTCGCTTCACGTTCTGAAGTCGTGGCGCAAACACTCCCGTTTGCCGCGTCGACACTCGAAAAGCGTCGAGATACGTCTCGACGGGGGCACACAGGAGTGGTCTTGGGCTGCTTCGCCGCCGTGGATTCCGATGAAAGCGGCGGGTTCGCCAGGCAGACAGGCTCGGCCACTGGCGACACGCTGCGAACCCCCAACCCCTAGCCCCAAACCCCAGCTTTCAAGGGTGTTGGCGCCGCGTGCTATCGTCACGGGAAGATGCCCTCGGCCAGCAGCAGTCGGAACCTCGAGATCGCCCGCCGCGACCTCCTCGACCTGGGGCTCCGCAACACCCTGCTCAACTACCGTCCGCTGCGCAGCAGGGGCATCGAAGTAGTCGATGAGATCCCGCGCGAAGTCTTCCGCATCCTCGTCGCCGAAGAGAAAGCGATGACGTTTCTGCCGGGCGCGATCGCGGACTCGGCAGGAAATGCGATTGGCGCCGCAGCCGGATTGGAGCAGCCCGGAGACGAGCGCGGCATCGCACCCCGTCACACCGATTCGCGGCTCCAAACCGCTTACACCTCGGCCCAACTGCAAAGCCGCCTGCTGGCTACCTACCACGCGGCAAGGACCGCCATGGAGGAACAGGGCGTGAACACGCTGTTCCTGGCGCTTGGCATGCTGACCTGGCGGGAAGAGGACAATGCCGAGAAGTTCTGCCGGGCGCCGCTGATTCTGGTCCCGGTGGAACTGGAGCGCTCCGATGCTCGCGACCGCTTCCGCCTGCGATACACCGGCGAGGAACTGGGCGACAACGTCTCCCTTGCCGAGAAGTTGAAGCAGAACTTCGGCGTCAAGAGCTTTCCCACATTGCCCGAGGCCGATGATCTCGACGTCGATCTCTATCTTGCGCAAGTGCAGCAGGCAGTGAGCGGACGCGGTGGGTGGACGGTGGATGCCGGTGCGGTCAGCGTGGGTTTCTTCTCGTTCGCGAAGTTCCTGATGTACCGCGACCTGGATCCATCCACTTGGCCCGTACCCGGCTCGATTCTCGAACATCCGATTCTGACGTCGCTCCTCGGCGAGGCGGCGCTGCCGGCGTCCCCGTCGAACTACCGCGAGGACTGCCTGCTCGAAGATCAGTTGGGGACTCGGGAACTGCTCCACGTGGTGGACGCCGATAGCTCGCAGAGTCTGGCCATCCTCGACTCGATTGACGGCCACACGATGGTGATTCAGGGGCCGCCAGGGACTGGCAAATCGCAGACTATCGTCAATCTGATTGCCGGAGCCGTGGCAGCGGGGAAACGAGTGCTCTTCGTTTCCGAGAAGATGGCGGCGCTCGACGTGGTCAAGCGGCGTCTGGACCAGGTCCGCCTGGGCACCGCGTGCCTGGAACTGCACAGCAATCGCACTAACAAGCGGACCATCATTGAAGAGCTTCGCCGCAGCGTCTTGCGCCAAACGGTAACCGGTCCGGCAAAAGCTGAGCTCAGCCTGCTGGGGGACTATCGGGAACGGCTCAATACCTACGCGAAGGCCGTGAATGAGCCGGTTGGCTCGACTGGCGAAAATCCCTGCAGCGCCTACGCGCGAGTTCTAGCGGCACAGGAATCGCTGTCCGGTTACCACGCACCGGAGCTTTGCCTGGACACCGCCGGCCTGTGGAGTTTCGAGGAAACGGCCCGGCGTCTGCACCTCGTGGTGCAACTTCAGGATCGCGTTTCCTGTTCGGGCGTGCCCAACCGCCATCCCTTTTGGGGTAGCCGGTTGGCAGTGCTGCTCCCCGCCGATCGCGACGAAATTCGCAATCTGTGCGTGGCCGCTGCTTCCGCCGGCCAACTGTTCCAGAACGCGGCGTGCGTGCTCGCGCAGATGTTCCACGCCGATCTGCCGGCGAGTCCCGCGGACGCCGCCTCGCTCACGAGAAACGCACAGTACCTGATGGAAGCGCCGCCGCTCGCCGGCTGCGATTTGCGCGCGGAAGTGTGGAGCCAGCGCGAGCCCGAGATTCGACGCGGTCTCTCCGCGGGACGTCGCCATCGCGATCTGCACCTCCGGTTCGACGCGGCTCTGCGGCCCGAAGCTTGGAGCAAGGACGTTTCCGAAATCCGCCAGGACATCGCCGACCTCGGGAATCGCTGGTGGCGCGTCTTCTCGGGGCGATGGCGACGCGCGCAGCGATCCTTGGCCTCGCTCTCGTCCGGTCCTACACCTCGCGAACCCGAACGGCAGTTGACGCTGCTCGATGCGATTACCGAAGCAGCATCGTGCGCACAGCGGGTGAGCCATTCCTCCTCGTTCCTGTCTGCGCTCTTTGGACTCTCGTGGAAAGAACTCGATTCCGATTGGGACCTCCTGGACGCGCAAGCTAACTGGATTATGGCTGCACCTGCCTGGTGTGCCGACGCGCAACGCATCGCCGTCGATAAACCGAAAGGCCGCGCGCAGATCGGCCAGGTGGAATCGAGCAGGAAGGAGTTCGAATCCGCCGTTTCCCGCTGGCGCCAGCGCCTCCAGATGGACGAATCGCCGGCAAGCGAGACATTCGGAAGCGGAAATGCGCGCTGGCAGCAGCAGAACGCACGCATCGATGAATTGCGCGGGCTGGTGGCGTTCAACCAGATCGCCGCGGAGTGCCGGCGTGAAGGGCTCGACACCGTGATCGAGATCGCTTCCAGTTGGGAATTGGCCGGAACCATGCTGGCCGCGCTCTACAACCGCTCGCGCGCTCTCGCCGTGTTGCGGCGCGCATTCCAGGAGCGTCCGGCACTCGCCGGCTTCGATGGCACGCGGCATGGCAGCGCCGTGCTGGAGTTCCGGCGTCTGGACCTGCTGCAGATCGAATACAATCGCGCGCTGCTGGCATCGCGGCATGCGCAGTCGTTGCCGTCGGGAGGCGGAGCCGGTGAGATCGGAATTCTGTGGCGCGAGTTCGAAAAGCGGTCGCGATTCCTGCCGATTCGCAGCCTGATGGCCAAGGCTGGACACGCCGTCCAATCCATCAAGCCGGTCTTCATGATGAGCCCGCTTTCGATTGCGAATTACCTTCCGCCTGAGGCGCTCACGTTCGACCTCATCATCTTCGACGAGGCCAGCCAGGTACGGCCTGTCGACGCCCTTGGTGCGATTGTCCGCGGCAAACAGGTAGTGGTGGTCGGAGACAGCCGCCAATTACCGCCTACCAGCTTCTTCGATTCGCTGACTGGCGCCGAGGAAGCCGAGCAGGATGAGGAGACCACCAACGCCGCGGATATCGAGAGCATTCTCGGCCTGTTCTGCGCCCGCGGCGCACACCAGCGGATGCTGCGCTGGCATTACCGCAGCCGGCATGAATCGCTGATCGCGGTGTCGAATCATCTGTTTTACGACGACCGGCTGGTGGTCTTCCCGAGCCCGGATCGCGGCCGCCGCGAACTGGGTCTGGTGTACCGGCATATCGAAAATGCGGCCTACGACCGGAGTCGCACGCGGACGAATCCCACAGAAGCGGCAGCGGTGGCGGCCGCTGTGATGGGGCACGCACGCGAGCAGATGCGATATCCGGGCGAACGGCGGAACACGCTCGGAGTCGCGGCCTTCAGCATCGCGCAGATGGACGCAATTCTGAGCCAGGTGGAGTATCTGCGCCGCCAGGATCCATCCTGCGAAGAGTTTTTCTCGAACCAACAGCCCGAGCGTTTCTTCGTCAAGAGCCTGGAAAATGTGCAGGGTGACGAACGCGACGTGATCTTCATCAGCATCGGGTACGGACGGACCGCCGAAGGCTACCTGGCGATGAGTTTCGGTCCGCTCAACCGTACGGGCGGCGAGCGGCGTTTGAACGTGCTGGTGAGCCGAGCGCGAAAGCGCTGCGAGGTGTTCACCAGCCTGACGCCGGACGATATCGATCTGGCTAAGACCAATTCCGCGGGCGTGGCCGCCTTGAAAACCTTCCTGCACTATGCAAAGACCGGCCAGATGGACATCCCCCACCGCACCGATCGGTTGCCCGATTCGCAGTTCGAAGAGCAGGTCTTTCAGAAGCTGACTGGCCTCGGACACACCGTGCATGCACAGGTGGGTAGTGCCGGATTCTTCCTGGATATGGCGGTCGTGGATTCCGCAAATCCAGGCCGGTATGTGCTGGGAATTGAATGCGACGGCGCGCGGTATCACAGCGCCTGTTCGGCTCGGGACCGCGATCGCCTGCGGCAGGCGGTGCTCGAAGGACTCGGGTGGCGCATCCATCGCATCTGGTCGACCGACTGGTTCCACAATCCGGATCAGGAACTTCGCAAGGTCGTGCAGGCTATCGAGACCGCACAATCGGCCATTTCGACGCCGCCACCGGCGCCACCGCCACCGGCACCACTGCCGCCTGTGCCGCTCGAAGTCCCGGAACCACGCGCTGCCGAAACGTCACCCGGCAATCCGTCGACTTGCCACTACAAGTGTGCCGAGGTGCAAGTTCATCTAGGGGACGCCGAAATTCATGCGATCGAGCGCGCACGCCTGGCAGCGTTTCTTCAGACGGTGGTTACGGTCGAAAGCCCCATCCACTGGACGGAAGCAGTTCGCCGCGTCCTGAATGGCGCCGGAATTCAACGGATGGGGAGCCGCATCCAGCAGGCATTTGAAGAGGCGATCCGCATAGGCGTATCGCGAGGTCTCTTTGTCCGCAACGGCGATTTTTTGTGGAGCCCGGAAATGCGCGAGCCGCCGATGCGCGATCGAAGCAATCTTCCGGCGTCCTCGCGAAAGCCGGAACTGATTGCGCCGGAGGAGATCCGGCAGGCCATCGTCACGGTGGTTCGGGACTCTTGCGGCATGATCCCGGACGAGATTCCAGCCGCGGTCTGCCGCGTCCTGGGTTTCAGCCGTGTGACGGACGACCTCGTGAGCGCGATCTGCCCGCATCGGGACGCCTTAGTGCAGGACGGCAGAATGGTGCGGCAAGGCGACAATCTGGTGATTCGTGCCTAGCATCGATGCCCGATGACAACTTTGCGGGTGTTCGGCCACCCCACATGCGTTGGCGACCCATCGGATCCCCAGCGTGATTTGACCCAGTCCATCCCAGTGTTTTCACCCATTCCCTCGGAGAGCGACGGCAGTTTCCCGGGTGCGGGGTTTTCCAACACACAGATAATAAAAGATTTGAAAATCCGATTTGAGGCTTCCGGGTTTGGCTTGGCGAATGCACTGCGTAGATGCTCGATAGCTTTCGTCTGGGTCAGCTTTCACCAAAATGGCGAATTCTTCCGGCCCGAAGGGCCCGGCGATTTACGAGTGTTCGAACTTGATTGGAGAGTAAGTATGCGGATTTTCGCGGTAAAACGTTACGCTGTGGGGCTGGCACTGGTGGCCGGTTCCGTGGCTCTGATGAGCGCCGCCAGGAAAAGCCCGTTCACTATCCACGACAAGGCCTATTTTGCACCGCGGGCGATCGTGGAATACGTTAATCCAGGTCTGGTATTTAGCGTGGTGTCGGCAAAAATTGCATCTGACGGAACCATCAGCGTGGATTACAAGGTCTCGGATCCCCAGGGCCTTCCCTTGGACATTGCGGGAATTCAGACTCCCGGGGTGATCTCGCCACGGTACATCGCGGCCTACATTCCGAAGGGACAAAGCCAGTTCGCCTCGTATGTCGTGAACACCGCCACTGCGATCAGCGGCGGCGCGACCGCGACCCAGGCGGCGGGCGACTCCGGCGGCACCACCACCACGGTGGCTGTCGGCGAGTACATTTACACGTTCAAGAACCACGCGCCTGCCAATTTCGACGCCACCGTAACCAACCGCATCGGCATCTATGGCTCGCGCAATCTCACCCAGTGGGACCTCGGCACGAATTACGCCTCCACCACGTTCGACTTCGTCCCCAACGGCTCCAAAGTGACCAGCACTCGCGATGTGGTGCGCACGGCGGACTGCAATTCCTGCCATGACCAGCTCGCCTTCCACGGCGGATCGCGCCGCGGCGTAGATCTCTGCATCATGTGCCACCAGCCCCAGACTTCCGATCCGAACTCCGGCAATTCGCTCGACATGAAGGTTTTCATTCACTCGATCCACATGGGGAGTTCCCTGCCCAGCGTAGCGGCCGGCAAACCTTACCAGATCGTCGGCTTTGGCAACGCAGTTACCGACTACTCCACCGTGGTCTATCCAGCCGACGTGCGCCGCTGCCAGACCTGCCACAATCCCAAGAGTGGCGCGGCCCAAGCCAACACCTGGATGACCAATCCGACACGCGCGTCCTGCGGCGCATGCCACAATGACGTCAACTTCGCTACCGGCCAGAACCACGTCAATCTTCCTCAAGTCGATGACAATCAATGCACCACCTGCCACATACCGCAAGGCGAACTGGAGTTTGACGCTTCGATCAAGGGAGCACACACGATTCCAGACCAATCGGCGACCATCCCCGGTCTGAACTTTACGTTGGTCAAAGTGATCAATGGCGGCGCGGGGCAGAAGCCGACCGTGACCTTCACCTTAAAGGACAACCAGGGCAACGGAATTCCGATCAGCACCTTCACCAGCAATTCCGGCTCGCTCTCGCTCACGATGGCCGGCCCGACGACAGACTTCGGATATACCGATTTCGGCGTCGCCACCACTCCCGGCTACGTCACGGAAAGCGTGCTTGCGGCAGCATCCTGCAGCTCTGACGGCACCTGCCAATACACCTTCACCCACGCGGTTCCAGCGAAGGCCACGGGCACTTACGCAATCGGCATCGAAGGCCGTATTTCCATCACCTTATTGCCTGGCACTACGCAACAGATGACCACACAATACGCCGGCGTCAATCAGGTAATTTACTTCTCGACCGACGGCACACCCGTACAGCCGCGCCGCACGGTGGTGGCATTGAGCAACTGCAACAACTGCCACGCCAAGCTGGAACTCCACGGTAATCTGCGGAACAACACCGCCTACTGCGTGATCTGCCATAATCCGAGCAATACAGACTTCACGCAGCGCCCCAGCGCGACCGTGCCGGCGGACCGCACCCTGCCGAACCAGGCGATCAACTTCGGCCTGATGGTCCACAAGATTCACACCGGCGTGAACCTGGCGCAATTCAACCAGGGCTACACCATTGTGGGATTCGGCGGGAGCCACAACGACTTCTCGGGAGTGCGATTCCCGGCTATGAGTCCCACGGGAGCCGTGCACGACACCACCAATTGCAGCCTCTGCCACACGGGCGGCTCGGAAGCGATCTTCCCCATCGGCAAGAACGTAGTCACCGACCCGCAAGGGTTGTTGAACCCGGCGCCGACTACCACCTCAGCCTGCACCGCTTGCCATCTGAAGACCTCGGCAATGGCCCACGCGCAAGCAAATACCGATCCTAAGTACGGTGAGAGCTGCGACGTCTGCCACGCCAGTGGCGCCGCGTTCGATGTCGACCAGGTGCACGCCGGAAAGTAACGGGCGGGCTCGAGGACTCTAAGGAGACCAACTACTGTGACTCGGGTGCGACTCAACCCCAAGGCCCCCGGCCCCTGGCCCCTGGCCCGTGTTTCCCGGCCCCTCGCCACGGGCCTCTGGATCTGGCTGGTAGCCACGTTGTTCGCAATTAACGCGTGGGGCGCGCAGGATAAGCCTGCCGCCCCACCGGCTCCGCCGGCGGATAACAAGCCTGCGACGTTCGTCGGCTCTACGACCTGTCAGGGATGCCACGAGGACATCTTTAATGCGTTTCAGAAGAATCCTCACCAGGTAGTGGAGAAAGACAAGAAGCGGGGGTTCGAGAACAATGCCTGCGAGTCCTGCCACGGTCCTGGCAGCAAACACGCCGAATCGATGTCGGCGGCCGACATCCGAAACCCCGGCAAGCTCAAGCCCGCGGAAACGGACAAGACTTGCCTGGGATGCCATTTGAATCAGCCCACCCACATCGGCCGTCTCAACAGCAGCCACGCCAAGAACCAGGTGAGTTGCGTGGCGTGCCACTCGGTCCACAAAAACGGACCCAATGGCATGGTCGCCCGCAAGACAGCGGACATCAATCAACAGTGCGCGCAATGCCACACCGACGTGTGGGCAAGCTTCCAAAAGCCTTACAAACATCGCCTTCCTGAGGGAGCTATGTCCTGCGTGGACTGCCACAATCCGCATGGCAGTTTCCTGCCGCGCTCCATTCAGACGGTCAACGCTAACGAGCCCACATGTTTCAAGTGCCATGGCGACAAACGCGGACCGTTCCCGTTTGAGCATGCCCCGGTCCGCCTGGAAGGGTGCGGAGCGTGCCATCAACCGCACGGCTCTTCAAATCCTCGAATGCTCACCCGGACGGAAGTTCGTTTCGTCTGCCTGGAGTGCCACTCCAATCTTCCTGGGCCGAAGCCGCCCGCCAACGGAACTCTGGGAACCGTTCCTCCAGGGCTGCATGACTTGCGCAGTCCGCGATTCCAGAATTGCAACCTTTGCCATCAGAAGGTGCATGGTTCCTACGTGAACAGGGACTTCTTCAAATGAGACTCCTACTGGCTCTGATTTTGATGACTTCGGCGGCTGTGGCGCAGTCCGAACAACCTCCCAGCCAGGCCGCACAGGCGCCCGCCCAGACGCCCGCCAAGCCAGATGAGAAGCCTGCCGATGCACAGGCTCCCGCACAGACCAAGACTGATTCGCCGGCGCCGTCGACCGAGCAATGGGTGTCCGGTACCATCGATTTCGGATATCGCTGGCTCACCGACGTCCGCGGCAATTTCCAGGAATACCGCAGCGTCGTCAACCTGGGCGAAGGGCCAAAGCTATTCGGCGTGGACCTCACATTTCTCGATCCCAAAAAGCGGCTCTTCGACCGGCTCGACGTGCGTGCTGCCGGATGGGGCGGCGATCCTTACAATACGGCTCATCTCGGCGCGCGTAAGATGGGTATTTACGACTTCACGTTCGATTATTCAAACATCGCGTACTTCGATGCCGTGCCCTCATATTCAAATCCGCTGGCGCCGGCCGGATTCAACGAACAGGCTTTCGACACTCACCGTCGAAATATGAGCTTTGCGCTCGATCTTCGCCCCGGCAAGCACATCATCCCCTACCTTGCCTTCGAGCGAAACTCCGGATACGGCCACGGGATCGATACCTGGGTGCAGGACTCCAACAACGAGTTTGCGGTGCCCACCCTGCTCCGTGACAGCACCAACAACTACCGCGGCGGAGTTCGTTTCGAATACAACCGCTTCCACGTGACTGTGGAACAGGGCGGCACGACCTTCAAAGACGACGACCAGAGCTACTACAGCGGCGTGAACTACGGCGATGTTCCGCCGACCACCAAGATCCTGGGACAGACCGAAGTCCTCTACGGTCTGGCGCAGGCGTATGGCATCCGGGGCACCAGCATTTACAGCAAGGTGCTCTTCACGGCTAACGTGAACGATGCCATGAACTACTACGGCCAGTTCCTCTTCAGCGAGCCCAAGACCACCGCCAATTTCTCGGAACTTGCGGCGGGAGGTTTCACGCAACTGAGCTCTCTGCTGTTCTACAGCGGCCAGCAGAACATCGGCACAGGAGTCGCCAACCAACCCCACACCAGCGCCAGTCTGGGCTGGCAGGGACGTCTCGGCCACCGCCTCCGCTTTATGGATTCCTGGATGCTGGACCACTCGCACGACGCGGCGTCTTCACTGCTGGCACAACAACTGCTGTTGGCCACCGCTACCGCGTCGCCGAAAACCTTCGACCCGCTAGCCTACACCCAGGTCGTCAACTACAATCAGAACCAGTTCGACGTGATGTTCGACGTGACGTCGAAACTCACTCTGCGCGGTGGCTATCGCTACGTTTGGGGAGACGCTACGGTGCTGGCAGGACAGCTCAGCCAAACCGGGACCCTCGCGATGGGCGAACTGAGCCGAAATGTAGGACTGGCGGGCCTCACCTACCGGCAGTCGGAGAAGCTCTCCTTCAATCTCGATTACGAAGGCTCGTCGAGCGACCGCATCTACTTCCGTACCAGCCTCAACGACTACAACAAGGCGCGGGTCCGGGCCAAGTATGCGCCGAATAGCGCGCTGTCCTTCCAGGCGAACTTCCAGGTATTGAACAACCAGAATCCCGCGGCCGACATTCGATACGACTTTCAGAGCCGCGACAATTCCCTGGCTGTGTACTGGACGCCCAAGGCCGGCAAGCTGATTAGTGTGATGGGGGAGTACGATCGCTCGACGCTCAACTCCAACATTTCGTATCTGGGACTGTTTCTCGCGCCGATGACTTCGTCCTATTACGATCGCGCGCACACGGCCACTTCGGCGATCGATTTCAACTGCCCGAAAATTCCCGGGTTCAAGCTCACGGTGGGCGGGTCGCTGTTTATCGCATCCGGAACCCGGCCCACCCGGTACTATCAACCCCTGGCGCGGCTGACCTTTCCTCTGCACAAACACTTATACTGGAACACCGAGTGGAAGTATTACGGTTTCGGGGAACAATTCTTCCTGTATGAGGGCTTCCGGACCCACGTATTTACTACCGGGATAAGGGTGAGCCGATGAAACTGACAATCTTCTTGGTTCGGGTAGTGGCTGCCGCATCCATCGCCAGTTGCGGGTTTGCGGCCAGTATTATTCCGGGCGATGCCCGCCGTGGCGAGCAGTTGTTCGATAACCAGCAGTGCATCCAGTGCCACAGTGTCAAAGGGCAGGGCGGAACGCTCGCTACCGACTTGGCCAAACGCATCGACCGGGACTTTACTCCCACGGTGATGGCCAGCCTGATGTGGAACCACGCCCCCGAGATGTGGGAGGCGATGAATAAACACAGCATCTCGAAGCCCGCGCTCAGCCCCGAGGCTGCGGCCGACCTGTTCGCTTACTTCGTTTCGGCGCGCTACTTCGAGAAGCCCGGCGATGCTGCGCGGGGTAAGCGGGCCTTCACCTCCCACCATTGCGCGGATTGCCACGGGATCACGACGCCGAATGCCAACGGTGCGCCGCCTGTAGCGAAGTGGGAGTCGCTGGCCGATCCCATAATCCTGGCGCAGCAGATGTGGAATCACGGTCCTAAGATGCGGCAGGCGTTCGCGCAGAAAAAGCTGTCGTGGGCCACCATCTCGGCGCAGGAACTGACCGATATGCTGGTGTACTTGCAGAATCTGCCGGACACTCGCGCGTTGGCACAGAACTTCCAGTTTCCGCCTTCGGATTCGGGAGAAGCTCTGTTCCAGTCCAAAGGTTGCGCGCGGTGCCACGTTGACCGCCTGGCCCTGGAGAATCGCTTAAAGAATCAGACGCTCACCGAGATCGCGGTGGCCATGTGGAATCACCAGCCGAATATGCCGGGACCGGCGCCGGAACTTTCGCAGGAGGAAATGCGACAGATCCTCGCCTATGTCTGGGCCCGCCAGTATTTCCGCGGAGATGGCAATGCCGATCGGGGTAAGAAAGTCTTCGCCGACAAGAGTTGTGCTACCTGCCACAACGAATCGGGCACCGCTCCGAAGCTGTCCAAAGGAAAGGACGGTTACTCCGATATCACCATGGTTTCGGCTCTGTGGGATCACGGCCCGCAAATGCTGAACATGATGACGCAGAAACAGATTACCTGGCCGCGCTTCACCACCCAGCAGATGGCCGACCTGATCGCATATCTGAATTCCTTGTAAACACTTTCGCAAGGGGGCGGCCGTGACAGGGTTCGCTCCCTCACGGTCGCGGCTCGTAAGCTACCCAAATACTGTTCCCTGCGATGTGTGCTTGGCTCGTAAGCTACCCAAATACGTTCGCACGATACGTGCGTTTGCGAGCCGCGCGCGTCAGCAAGCGATGAAAATCCGGAATCGCCTGTCCCACCTCGGTAAGTCCTGCACCTTTCAGTAATGGGGCTGGCGATTCCGCCTGCCCCACCATGCTTGCGGGCGATTCTTTCGGGGCATCTCCGGCTGAGCAAGCGGACTTCGACTTCTCCCCGGCCTTCCAGAACGCGCCCCATTTTCTTGCTATCCTTTTTCCCCGCCCGGCGTACAATCCTTTACATAGCTAGTTAAGCATAGCTACATAGGTAAGCAATGGGCGCGAAGAAAAACGACATCCTGCAGGGCACGCTGGTGCTCCTGATCCTCAAAACTTTGGCATCCAGTAAGAAAATGCACGGGTACGCCATCACCGGACATATCCAAAAGGTCTCCGACCAGCTTCTGCGCGTCGAAGAGGGTTCGCTCTATCCCGCCCTGCACCGCATGGAACAGGAAGGCTGGATTAAGGCCGAATGGGGCATCACCGAGAAGAATCGCGAGGCGCGTTTCTACTCGCTCACCGCCCAAGGACGCAAGCAGCTCAACCAGGAAGAGGCAAGCTGGGAGCGGCTCACCGAAGGGGTTGCTCGGGTGCTGCGTTTCGCCTGAGGTGGTGACGGCATGGCATGGTATCGGCAGATCTGGAATGTTCTGCGGCCGGGCCGCACGCAGCGGAATCTGGAGCGCGAACTGTCGTTTCATGTGCGGGAGCGCGCCGACGAATTGCAGGCGGCAGGAATGAGTGAGGACGAGGCCGTACGCGACGCTCGGCGCCTATTCGGAAACTACACTTCACAAGTGGAAAGGACTCGCGAAATGGACATCAACGGCTGGTTGGACTCGGCGCTTCGCAATCTTCGGCTGGCGGTGCGCGCGCTGGTGAAGACTCCCGCATTCACGACGGTGGTGATCCTCACACTGGCGCTCGGGATCGGCGCCAACAGCGCCGTCTTCTCCGCGATCAATGCGGTTCTGCTGCGGCCACTGCCGTTTCCCGAAGGCGATCAGTTGGTGAAACTGACGCAGACCAGGAAGCAGTCTCCGTTTGTCGCGCCCGTTCGTCTGGAGGATTGGAATCGCCTCAGCAGCACGTTTCAGGCGATCAGCGGCTGGTATGCGGAGGACGAATCGGAGCTATCGGGGGAACTGCCCGAGAAACTGAGTCGAGCCCTGGTGGCGCCCCGCTTTCTGCAGGTGCTGGGGGTTGCGCCCATCATCGGACGAGATTTCAGCTCACGGGAAGAGCATTTCGGCGGCCCCGAAGCGGTGCTGATCAGCCACCGGTTGTGGCTCCGCCGTTTTGGCGGCAATCCCAACGCGGTCGGCCAGACGTTGCGCATAGGCAGGTCGTCGGTCCCGATCATCGGCGTGATGCCAGCATCGTTCCTGTTCCCCGGGCGCGATGTGGACCTTTGGTCGGTAAGCCCTCCGGACGCGCCATACGCCCAGAGCCGCGAATCCACCTGGTACACCGTCATCGGCCGCATGAAACTGGGTGTGACGGTGGAACAGGCGCGGGCCAATCTCGCTACAGTCCAGTCCAACCTGGGTAACCAGTTCCCCAAGACAGACGCAGGCATGGGTGTCTCGATCGAGCCGCTGAAGGAGATTACAGTCGGCGGCGTTCGCCAATCGCTATGGCTTCTATTTGGGTCCGTCACGCTATTGCTGTTGATTGCCTGCACGAACATCGCGACGCTGCTGCTTTCGCGCGCCGCGGGGCGGCAGCATGAAATCTCGGTCCGCTTCTCCCTCGGAGCATCGCGCGCCTCGGTGGCGACACAACTGTTGACGGAGGTCCTGGTCCTATCGCTGGCGGGAGCGGCGCTCGGCCTCGTGATGGCGGCTGGCGCATCGCGGGTCTTTCCCGTGCTAGCCAGAGACTTGCCGCGCATCGAGGAGATCGGGCTCGACGGGCGAATCCTCTGGTACACGCTGGCGTGTGCCATCGCCGCGACGTTCCTGTGCGGGCTCCTGCCGGCGATTCGCGGCACGCGGCGCAGTCTCGCTGGCTCCCTGGCGACTGCCAGCCGCGCCCTGGTCTCGGGGCGCAACACCATGCAGTTCGTTCTGGTAGGAGTGCAGGTGGCGTTGGCAGTGACCCTACTGGCGGGTGCGGGACTGCTGGTACGCAGTTTGCAGGAATTGGGACGCGTCTCTCCAGGGTTCGAGGCCGAACACGTGCTCGCCCTTCACATCAGCTCCAATTGGGGCGAAACCTCCGACTTCAAGGCGTCCCATCAGCGCGTGACCAGAATTCTGGACGGCCTGAACTCGATTCCGGGCGTGGCGGGCTCCGCGACGTCTGTCACCATTCCGGGAGTGCCGGTCAACTATCAGATCGAAGTCAACACCGCCGAAGGCCGCGCACCCAGCGAACCCAAGATGCTCGCCGAGAGCCGTGCGGTCAATCCCAGCTACTTTGCGACGATGCGGATTCCGCTACTTACCGGCGATCTATGCCGCGACGATCAAAGCACCGCCGGCATGATGGTGAACCGCAGTTTCGCCGACGCTTACCTGGGGGGATCCTCGGCCATCGGGCATCGTCTCTTCCAGCCCGGAAACAGCTTCGTGGTACCGAGCGAAATCCGCGGCATAGTAGGCGACGCCAGAGAGAACGGGCTGGATCGTGCGCCGGTGCCCACCGTATATTGGTGTTTCGGCGGCAATCAACCGGGGTCGTACTTCCTGGTGCGCACCAAGGTCGCGCCGGCGGCCCTGGTGGAGACCGTGCGGCGGAAGATTCATGAACTGGAGCCGCTCCGGTCGGTATATGACGTGATTCCACTGAGCGGACTGATCTCGGATGCCTACGCCGAGAATCGCTTGCGCACAATTCTGTTGGCATTTTTCGCCACCACTGCGGTCTTGCTGGCATGCATCGGACTCTACGGAACGCTGCGATATATGGTCAGCATCCGGCAGCGCGAAGTGGGACTTCGCCTCGCTCTCGGCGCCATGCGGGCACAGATCGTGCGCCAGTTTGTTCAGCAAGGTCTGCGAGCAGTGCTGTGCGGTTGTCTTGCCGGCCTCGCCATGGCGGAAGCTGCAGGACGGCTCATGTCGGGAATGCTCTTTGGAGTTTCTCCTTCTGACGTGTTGACGCTGGCGGGCGTCACGGGAATCGTGGTGGCCGTTTCGGTTCTGGCATCGTTACTGCCGGCGATTCGGGCCTCCCGTCTCGAGCCCATGCAGGTGTTGCGGGAGGGATGAGTCAGCCCGCCGCCTGGGCGCTCTCGGCTTCGACCTCACCCTGGGGCTTATTTGCGGCAGGCATCAGCGGTTCCAGAAACTGCCCCGCGAGGCCGGATGCAACGGGCGTGTCGAGTCCATATTTCGAAGGCCATTGGCCCTTGGGCATGTACCAGGTGCCGAACAGTTTATCCAGGAAGGGCAGCATGGAGGCATAGTTCTGGTTCATGTGCTCGTCGTTGGTGTGGTGCCAGTGATGGAAGGCGGGAGTCGATACCAACAGCCCTATCCATCCGAACCGCCAACGAATATTGGCATGGATAAAGAAGCCCCACATGGTGGCGCCAAGCATCAGAAGCAACGGCACCGTATCGACGGTCTGGCCCGCCAATGGTTGTGCGAGTCCCAATATGTAGAGGGGTGCAAGGCCGCACAGGCGAACGAAGACGATATCGAGGGGATGTGCGCGAGTATTGACCAGCCAGTCGATCTCCTCGGCGCTGTGATGAACGGCGTGAAAACGCCAGAGGAACGGGATTTGATGCGCCCATCGATGTCCCCAGTAAAATCCGAACTCGCCGACGACCAATGCGATGGCAAGACGTAAGGGCGGGGCCAAATCAGCTACCCAGGACCGGAATCCGGCGGGCACGACATAGTGCAGCCCCCAAGCAAGCAGCGCGGTAGGGACTGCCAGCAGCACTTTGGGTATCAGGCTGTTGAGGAAGTAATAGGTGAGATCGATTGCGAATGACTTACGGAAGACCTTTTGCGGATGAATACCCGCGAGCCGCTCGATCGGGACGAAGACAATCAGCAGCAGCAACAACCAGACGCTCAGCCGGAAGACATCCATCAGGAACGAGAATACGAGGGGCTCGAGTTCAGGGATTTCCATAAACTACCGGGGAAAGGGGGCGGGCCGGAACCCGCCCCTTGGTTACTAGCTTTTCACTTTTTTCCCAAATCGAATGGCGCCGAGGGCGCAAAGCAGACCGCCCACAAGCAGTCCCGCGGTTCCCGGCTCGGGAGCAGCAGACATTGATACACCGTCGAGGAGAGAGAAAGGCGGCTCGCCATCCGGGGTACCTGCCGCTAGGAACGACAGCACTTCGCTGGCTTGCGTTGCCGTGTACGTGAAGCTGGCCAATTGCCAGCCCGTAAATCCATGATCGGCGTTGTCCAGAATCGGGGTGCTCTGGGTCTGGGCCCCCAAGGAAACCTGCCATTGCTCGGTGGTGGCTCCGCTAAACCCGGATTGTTGGGCGCCCGCCCAGTAGAAACTGACGGTGTAATCGGCGCCGGGGGTCAGGCCGTTGACCACTTGAGTGATCGGAGCGGTCTGGAACGCCCCATCGGCGGCTACAAAGTTGCCGCCATCCGGGCTGGTTGCGGGCAGGCCATTGTTAGAGCCATTGTTTGGCCCCCACAGTTGGAGGTTTCCATATTGACCGTTTTCTCCAGTGGTATCTGCAGTGCCCGGGCCGAATAGAAAGTTGTAAGCTAATTGGCCGTTGAGTGGAGCGGAAGTCCACCCTGTTGCCTGTGTCAGATCGTCAAATTGTCCGAGGCCGTTGGTGGTTTGCTCGAATCCGCCATTGACGATCAGGTTATTTGCCAACGCCTGAGTCGAAGAGGCAAGAGTAAGCAGGCCGACCGCGAAACCACCGCTGACGACGGCCTTTCGAAAAGTACAAAACACCCGTAAATCTCTGAGTCGAAACTCCATAAAGCTCCTTGAAGGGTTATGTACGCCACCTTACTAGTGGAGGTCCCAACCCGTCTAGGACCGTTTTTGTTATTGTTCCGAAGTTAACTCCCTGCCGGATAGGTACTGGCGAGGTACTGCCCGAGTACTGGTGAGGTACCGGAGATTAGCGACAGCAATACAGGGAGGACCCGCGATGTCCACCGCACAATTGCGGACGCTCTGGAATCTGTCCGCCTGCACGTGCGCCGCGGGCAACATGCGGTATATTTTCTTGCATGAAGCTCGTTTGGTGTCTCGCCCTTTTTGCGTCCTCTCTTTTCGCCCAGCCCAGCACGGGAATCCCGCTCAAACCGGGACGCGATCCAAAGCAGGAGATCGATGAGGAGTACACCAAGAAGATCCGCGAGTACACAACCGAGCCGTTCTTCAACTCGCCGCTGACCGACTACCTGCCGGCATCCAAAACTGTACCCACGCCGAAAGCCGTTCTGGGGGATATTGCCGGCGCCCCCGGCATTCTGCCGTATTCGGCCGATGTCTATCGGTACATGCGGATGCTGGAGAAGGCCACGCCCCGGGTGAAGGTTTTCACCGTCGGGAAGACCGAAGAGGGCCGCGAGATGATCGCGGTCGCAGTAGCAAACGAGCGCCTCATCGCCAACCTCGATGAGAACCGCGCTCGTCTCGCCAAGCTGGCGGATCCACGCACGATCAAGCTGGACGATAACGAAGCGGACAAGCTGGTAGCCGCTTCGACTCCGATTTATTACATCACTGGCACGATCCACTCCCCGGAGACCGGCGCCCCCACGGCGCTGATGGAGCTGGCATACCGCCTGGCAGTTGACGACAGCGCCTACATCCGCGCCATCCGCGATAACGTCATCACCTTGATCACGCCGGTGGTAGAGGTGGATGGGCGCGACCGCATGGTAGACATCTACCGCTGGCATCGCGAGAATCCCAACAAGGAGTGGCCCTCGCTGGTGTATTGGGGCCACTACGTGGCGCACGATAACAATCGCGACGCCATGGGGCTCACGTTGCAACTAACCAAGAACGTCCTGAACACGTTCGTGGGGTGGAAAGCCCAGGTGCTGCACGACTTGCACGAGTCGGTGCCGTATCTGTACGACAATACCGTCGGCGACGGGCCGTACAACGCGTGGATCGACCCGATCCTGGCGGATGAATGGCAGATGATGGGCTGGAACAACGTTTCGGAAATGACCAAGTTTGGTATGCCCGGCGTCTTCACGCATGGAACATTCGATACGTGGTCGCCGAGCTACCTGATGTTCATCGCGGCGATGCACAACGGGATCAGCCGTTTGTACGAGACGTTTGGCAATGGCGGGGCGGACACCGAAGAGCGGACACTGCGTCCCAACGAATACGCGCGCACCTGGTTCAAACAGAATCCGCCGCTGCCCAAGACTACGTGGTCGCAGCGCAATAATAACAACTACGAAGAGTCTGGCGTGCTCACCGCCCTGGCCTTCTTTTCGGCGAACAACAAGCTCTTCCTGCACAACTTCTATCTGAAAGCCAAGCGCTCCATCCAGAAGCCGCGCACCGAGGGTCCAGCCGCCTACGTTTTCCCGGCAGACGATCCGCGACTGGGTGCACAGGCCGACCTCTTGCAGATGTTGCAGGAGCAGGGATGCGAGGTCTCGCGCGCCACCGCGCCATTCACCGTAATGATGCCCGCCAAGAAGGCGGCCGGACGCGGCGGACGCGGGGGTCGCGGACGCGGAGCGACGGATGAGACCGACGGCCAGTCCGGATCGCAGTCTGGCGACACCGCGTCGGCCGAATCGGCTGCCAAACCCGCGGATAAACCCGCAGAGAAGCCCAAGGCGGAGCCGCGCACTTTTCCCGCAGGCAGCTACATCCTGCGCATGGACCAGCCCTACAGCCGCATCGCCGACACCCTGCTGGACTACCAGTATTGGGCCGCAAACGATCCGCAAAAGAGCATTTATGACGACACCGGCTGGACCTTCGGCGAACTCGGGAACGTGAAGGTAAGCCGGGTGACCGATCTGAAAGTGTTGGATGCCGCGATGGAAATGGTCCACGGTCCCGTCAAGGCGCCGGGAGGGGTTGAGAATACCGGGTCGATCTTCGTGATCAACCACAACGCGGATAGCGCCCTGATCACGCTACGCTACCGGTTCCCCAACGCCACGTTCGACGCCGCCGAGGCCGCATTTGAGGCGGCCGGGCACAAATTCAATCGCGGATCGTTCATCGTGCGAAACGTGGCGGCGGACGAACTGGCGAAGGCGGGCACTGAGCTTGGCGTACAGGCGTACGCGGTATCGTCGGCCCCAGACGTCAAGACACACCCGCTACGGGCTGCCCGAATCGCCGTGCTGCACACATGGTTCAACACCCAGGCCGAAGGATGGTGGCGCCTGGAATTCGATCGGCTGAAGATCCCCTACGACTACATCAGTACGCAGAAGGTTGCCGCGATCGGCGATCTGCGCGCCAAGTATGACGTGATTGTGTTCGGCCCCGGAGCGGGCCGCGGCAACCCACAGACGATCGTCAACGGGATGCCGATGTACGGCAATCCCCTGCCCTGGAAAGTAACGCAGCTCACTCCGAATCTCGGTAATACCGATGAGACCGACGACATGCGTCCCGGTCTCGGATGGAATGGGCTCGATCGCCTGCAGGAATTTGTGCGCAAGGGCGGGTTGCTGATCACTGCGAACGACACCACCAACTTCGCCGTCACCTTCGGCTTTACTCCGGGCGTGACTATAGCGCCGGCTCGCAATCTGAAGGTGACAGGGTCAGCGCTGCGCTCCAAGCTGGTGGATGCCGCCAGCCCGATCGTCTACGGGTACAGCGACAACCTGGCGATCTTCGCTTCGAATCCTCCCGTCTTCAATGTGACCAATATGGCAGGCGGAGGAGGAGGGCGCCGTGGCGGTGCGGACGAGCGCGAAAGGCCGACAGGGCGCGGCACAGCCGACGATCCCGATCTGCCACAAGGCCGGCAGCCGGTCGAGATCCCGGAGGATCCACATGCCGAGACCTGGGAAGCCACGCCGCTGACCAACGAACAGCTCCGCAATCCGATCAACGTGATTCCTCCCGCAGCCCGTCCGCGCGTGGTGTTACGCTATGCCAATAACAGCGAGCTGTTGGTTTCCGGTCTGCTGGATAGCGGTGGTGAATTGGCGCAGCATCCCGCGGTGATCGACTCGCCGTACGGCGAAGGTCACGTGGTGCTGTTCTCGAACAATCCGTTCTGGCGCGCCGAGACCAAGGGCAGCTATTTTCTGGTATTCAATGCCATCCTGAACTTCGATAGCCTGGATGCCGGAAGGAAACTGGCGGAGAAGTAGGAAGGAGAACCATGCTTTATACCAGAAGAGACATCGGCAAACTCGCCCTGGCGTCGATCCCGGCGAGTATGGCGTTTGGCGCCTCGATCAATTCCAAATTCGGAGGCGTGCAGATTGGCGCGATCACCTACAGCTTCAGGAGCATGAACGATGCCGAAGCGATGTTGAAGGCCTACGTCGAGGTCGGGCTCGGCGAGATGGAACTCATGTCGAATGACTGCGAGTCCCTGGCGGGAGCGCCCAAGATGCCGAACTTCGGCGGGGGACGCGGACGAGGACCGGGTGGGCCGGGCGGTGGACCAGGCAATGGACCGGGACCGATGGCAGCGGGGCAAACACCTCCCGCCGGACAAGCACCGGCAGGGGGAGCTACCGGCGCACCTGGAGGACAACCTGGGGGTCCCGGCAGAGGCCGTGGCGGCCGTCAATTGACTCCGGAGCAACAGGCGGAGCGTGACGCAGCGGTAGCCAAGCTGGCGGACTGGCGCAAGTCGGCCAATGCCGAAACCTGGAAGGCCGTGCGCAAAAGGATCAACGATGACGGCATCACCCTGGCCGTGCTCTGCTACAACATGCAGGACAGTATGAAGGATGACGACATCGAGTACGGCTTCGAAATGGCGAAAGGGCTCGGCGTCAAAGCGATCAGCACGAGTACCACGTTGACCATGGCCAAACGAATCGCGCCGATCGCCGACAAGCACAAGTTGATGGTGGGCTATCATGGCCACGACGCCACCAGCGATCCGAATCAAACAGCCACGCTGGAAAGCTACGACACGCTGATGGCTTACGGGAAATACAACGGGATCAATCTGGACATCGGCCACTTCACCGCCTCGAATTATGACGCGGTCGCCTTCATCAAGCAGCACCACGATAAGATCACCAATCTCCACCTCAAGGACCGCAAAAAGGATCACGGCCCGAACACGCCCTGGGGTCAGGGCGATACGCCAATCAAGGCCGTTCTGCAACTGCTCAAAGAGAACCACTATCCGTTCCCCGCGAACATCGAGATGGAGTATACGGTCCCGGAAGGCTCGACCATCGTCGAAGAAATGAAGAAGTGCCTGGCCTTCGCCAAGGACTGCCTGGCCTGAACGCCATCTCCGATCCATGTCCATCGATCCCTCGGCCATAGTGGCCGCTACCGCCCGTGTCGACCCCAGTGCTGTGATCGGGGCCGGCACGAGGATCGGTGAATACTGCGTCATCGAAGCCGATGTGGTGATTGGCGCGGGATGCCTCCTGGAGCCTTACGTCTACGTCAAACGCTGGACGACGATGGGCGATGGAAACGAGATCTCGGCAGGAACGGTGCTCGGCACCGACCCGCTGGATAAGGGCTTCACAGGAAAGCGTAGCTATCTGCGCATTGGAAACGCTAATAAAATTCGCGAGCATTACACGATCTCGCGAGGCACCGCGCCGGAGTCGGTTACCGAACTGGGCGACGGCAACTACATCATGACGTCGGGCCACATCGCCCACAACTGCAAGGTCGGCAACCAGACGGTGATTGCGAGTTGCGCGCTGATCGCCGGATATGTGGAGGTGGAAGATCAGGCCTTCATTTCGGGCGGTGTAGTGGTCCACCAGTTCTCCAAGATTGGGCGATTGGCGATGATCGGCGGCAATACGCGGGTGAACAGCGACGTGCCGCCGTTTTTCTTGTACAGCGGGTTTGACGTGGCGGCGCGCGGCCTGAATGTGGTGGGTCTGAAGCGCGCCGGGTATAAGGCTTCCGACGTCGCCAAGCTCAAAAAGGCCTATCAGCTTCTGTATCGCTCCGGCTTGAAACTGCAGGATGCGTTGGCCAGAATCGAGGCGGAGGTCCCGAGCCCGGAGACGCTCCATCTCATAAATTTCATTCGCCGCAGCGAACGAGGCATTTGCCGGGAATAAGTGCGGTGAACGTAAGAACTTCACAGCACCGAGGACTCACTTGTCGACGCGCGCCCTGACGTGCCTGAAACGTCGACGGGAGCGGGTCACTTAGAGCGCGGGAATCTCCTTGTCAGCACTAGCGCGCTGCAGGACGCGCCTTAAGAGCGACCAGTGCGAGACCCGTGCCCAGCAGCAGCCAGGTGCCCGGCTCCGGCGCATTCGCCGGCGGCAGCGTGTCGAAGCCGATTACGTCCAGATTCAGCAACTCCACTCCATAAGTCGGGATCGCACCGGGAGTTCCAAAAGCGTCCTGCACCTTCGCCGATCCCGACGAAAGCCAGTCGCCGTAGTCGGCAGCGCCATTCTGATTGAAGTCCACCAAGTCGGTAACACCACCATTGATGGAGAAGTAGGAAGTGGCCCCGGAGCTGGTGTCGAAGCTACGAACTCCGGGCGCGCTGTAGCGGAACAGATCTTGCGGGCGGGACAACCGGGGGAAGCCAGTCGGAAGATTCAACCCCGACCCCAGGCCCAACACTTCGTCGATCTCGTGCAAAGCCACGCCTTCCAAGTCATACTTCCCGGGATTGATTGTGGTCCGGTCGAAGTTCGTGATCGCGGTGTTGAGGGTGATGGTTCCATCGGATCCCACCAGCCCGTGAGCGAGTCCGAGAGCATCCAGATTCGCAGCGGTCACCCACAGATTGGTGTTTCCGTCTACCGGGCTGGTAGACTGCGCTGGCAGTTGAGCAAGCGCAGTCGCGTCGGCCGGCGTCTTGGCATCGGCGATCAGAGCAGTACGATAAGTTCCGTAACTGACCTGGAATATCGGGGTGCTGCTGCTGCCGAGACCTCCACCTTCCTGGAACGTAATCGGAACAGTGATCGGATCGCCGAGCGAAGCTTCCACTAGAGAAATCGCAGCGTTGATGCCGGCTTCGATGGCAAGGGCGTTCGGATCGGAAGTGATGCTGGTATCGAAAGTTGGAACGATGAGGATATTGGCTGCCGCGGGAGCCGCGGAAGCCGCGAGTGCGATCAAGACAAAGAGAGCAGAGCGTCCGTTCAAGAAGTTTGTCCTCATAGTGGCGTCGTTACGAATGTTTGCCCATAATCGCCTAAGATCCCAGCTATTGCAAGTTAACCTTTGGCTAAAATGGTTACTGTGAATATCTCGCGGCGGTCCCTGTTGCTCGCGTCGGCAGGGATGGCAGCTTGCAGCCGGCAGCGGGCGTTGGGATTTCACGGCTACTGTTTCGTTGCTAATCAGCAGAGCCGTTCGGTGTCGATCGTCGACCTCAATCGTTTTCGCGTGCGGAAACAGATACCCCTGGATGGCGCCCCTTCGAAGATATTGGAGCATGCCGGCCGCCACAAGGCGTTCGTCCTGACGCCGGACGACGGCACCGTTTACGAAATCGATGCGTCCTCACTGTCGGTAGTCCGGCGGGTACGCGCGGGCAATCAGGCGGCCGATATGAAGTGGTCGCACACCCAGGATGCACTCTGGGTGCTCTACCGCGATCCGCCGGCTTTGGTGGAGATTTCGCTCGACACATTCCGCCCTGGCCGGCGGATCCGCTTGAATTCTGCGGCGACCAGCTTTGAGGTGAGCCGCGACAACCAGGCGGCAATCATAACCCCGCAAGACGAGAGCATCGTACTGGCGTCGCTCTCCAGGGGCGCCATCGACCGCACGATTGTCGATCAGGCTTCGCCTGCCTTAGCAGGGTACCGATGGGACGCGCGCCAGCTTCTGGTAGGGAGTGCCGACCGCAGCGTCACAATCTACGATGTGCCCACGGGCCGGGTAGTGGTGAGGCTGCCGCTGCCCCTCGATCCCAAAAATTTCTGCTTCAGCGCGGATGATGGTCAGCTATTTGTCAGCGGCGAAGGAATGGATGCCGTGGTGATCATTTTTCCTTCGAGCACGGAGGTGGAGCAGACGATTCTCGCCGGACATGCTCCCGGAGTAATGGCGGTAACGAAGGGAGTTCCCACTCCACCTCCCTATCTCCTGGTGGCGAACCCCGACAACGACAAGGTCACGGTCTTTAATATCGACACTCGCGAGTTGGTGGCCGTAGTTCAGGTCGGGCGCGGTCCGGTCTGCATTCGAATGACCCCCGACGACGAATATGCGCTCGTCCTGAATCGCGATTCGGGCGATCTGGCGATGATCCGCACGCGGTCGCTGATGACTCCTGACGGTTACATGCGCCGCTCGCGCTCCGCTCCTTTGTTCAACCTGATTCCGGTCGGAGAAAAACCCGTCAGCGCCGCGGTGATGGCGTTCTGAGGGCTGCCGAGAGCATACGGCGAGTACGCCAATTCACGGCCACCGCTCGCTAAGTGGTTGCAAATACAATTAGAAGGATTTGCGACCCGCGCGCACCTTGAGAAGCGGGCCGGGAGTTTCTCCTCGCCATGATTATCCAAAGAGTTACTCCGGATGCACTAACATTGTGCATTCGACTGTAATAGTAGTAACATATTGATTCCGCCGTGTCCCCACCGAAATCTGAGGTGCTTCATGACCATTCGACGTGTGTGGTGGCTATCCCTCGTAGCCATCCTGATCTGGAACCCGGCTGAAATCCACGCGCAGACCGCCAGTTGCGGGCCGTTCACCGATGTGGCGGCCACCGATCCCTTCTGCCCATTTATCCTCCAGGCCTTCTTCAGTAGCGTTACGCAAGGAACCGGCCCTACCACCTTCAGCCCAAACGATCTCGTTCCCCGAAACCAGATGGTTACCTTCTTCGATAGGGGCATGGACCTGACATTGAGTCGTGGCGCAGTTCGCACGGCAATCGGCAAGACGTGGGCTCCCACCTCCACAAATGGCGGCATTTTCAGCGACGCCGGTTCGCCGATCAACGACATTGTCAGCGACGGTATCAATCTCTGGATCGCGCTCAATAGCGGCAAGATTCTCAAAGTAGGTGCGGTGGACCGCCGGCTGCTCGAAACCTGGAGTATGGCCTCAGGCACTCCGAGGAAACTCGGCTTTTTCGGAGGACTGCTGTTCATCGCCGACAATCAAGGCGGTCTGGAAGTATTGAATCCCGCGACCACCCCGGCAGGCACCGCGACCGTGGTGGCATCCAACCTCATTTCCGCATCGAATCTGGTATCCATGGCATTTGATGGGACCAATCTCTGGTTGGCCGATGCGGCATCGCCGAATATCTTCATTTACGCCATCAACACAACTTCGGGAATCACCCTGAACGCAGGAGCTAATGTGGACGGAATGGTTTTCGACGGGACCAATATGTGGCTGGTGCTGGCGAACTCCTCGATTATCAAGGTGACGATACCGGCAATACCGAATCCGCCCAGCGCGGTCGAAACACTGACGATCCCCACCCCCGTCACCGATTGCCGCCCGATCTACGACGGCAACAACATCTGGATACCCGTCGGAAACGCGACCACGGGGAATGGAAGCCTGTACGTGGTGCGGCCAACCACGAATCTGTCCACGCTGCCAAGTTCGCTGATACAGGTCGGCAATATCCCGAATGTCGCGTCGCCCTACGTCGCCGCATTCGATGGCGTGAACGTCATGATCGGGGGGATCAACGGCGGCACGGTCGCGCTCTACAAGGCGACCAGCGTGAGTTTGATTCGCACCTTCAACACGGGCGCTGCGAGCGTCCGCGCGATCGCGAGCGACGGCAGGAGCTTTACCGTGGGAGACGCCTCCGGCACCAGATTTTACCAATATTAGGCTTTGCCACCATCGGCGCGTCGAAAGCTGTAGCATGGAAGGAGCGGGCCAAACGGACCCGACTCCCACAACTATGTCAGCCAAAATTACGGCCCTCAACAACGGACCCATCCGCATCGAGGGCGAGTTTCAGATTTGTGATCCCAGCGGCGCTACATTCGGACTTGCCGGACGGACGGTGATTTCCCTATGCCGGTGCGGGCATTCGGAAAACAAACCGTTTTGCGACGGCGCCCATAACCGGATGGGATTTACCCACACAGTGGAAGCACGCGAGTTGCCACCACCCAAGCCCAAACTCTAGAAAGTTCCAAAATCCGTGCCTCTTTCGAGCCATTGCCGAACCGTCCCCGTAACTTTAGTAATGGACGATTCGCCACTACAATATACTACTCCTATGGCTACATATACCCCGCATGGGTGTGACCGTCGGGTGATCCATAAAACCTTCTGGATTCTGGCCTTTACAGGCTTGGCGCTACTCTCCTTGCCGGGCTGTTCCAACTCCGGCGCCAGTGCTGCCGCGGCGGGCGCAGGTGCGGGGACGGGGGGCGGAAAGGGCGGTGGCCGCAAAGGTGGCGGGGGCGGCGATGTGCCGGTGACCGTGGCACAGGCGACTCAGAAAAACGTTCCGGTGGAAGTGCAAGTCATCGGCAACGTGGAGGCATACTCCACCATTTCTGTAAAAGCCCAAGTTACCGGGCAACTGAACAAGGTCAATTTCCACGAGGGCGACTACGTCAAGAAGGACGAGCCGCTGTTCACCATCGATCCTCGTCCGCTGGAAGCGGCGGTGAACCAGGCGCAGGCCAATCTCGCGAAGGACCAGGCATCTCTGGGACAAGCCCAAGCCAATCTGGCGAGAGACAGCGCGTCGGCACGGTATGCAGAAGCGCAGGCCGCCCGCTATGCCGAGTTGTTGAAGAACGGGATCATTTCGAAGGATCAATCGGAACAACTGCGTGCCAGCGCGGACGCCGCGGCACAGGCGGTTGCGGCCGATCAAGCCGCCATTGAGAGCGCGAAGGCGAGTATCGGCGCCAGCCGTGCGGCGGTGGAGAATGCCAAGATTCAGCTCGGCTACACGACGATTACCTCTCCCATCGATGGGCGCACCGGCAATCTGACAGTGAAGCAAGGCAACATCGTGATGGCCAACAGCGTCGAAATGATGACCATCAACCAGGTGGAGCCCATCTACGTTACTTTCGCAGTGCCGGAAGCGCAGCTTCCAGCGATCAAGAAGTACATGGCAGAAGGCAAGCTCCCCGTGCGGGCCCGTCCGCAGGACGACGCCGGTAATGAGGAGAATGGCATTCTGACCTTTGTCGACAATGCGGTTGACACCACCACAGGTACGATCCGGCTGAAGGGAACCTTTCCCAACTCCGATCACAAATTGTGGCCCGGGGAGTTTGTACGCGTGGTGCTGCGGCTGACGACCCAGCAGAATGCCGTGGTCGTGCCGAATGAGGCTGTGCAAACCGGGCAGAACGGATCGTTCGTCTACGTCGTAAAACCCGATCGGACTGTGGAATCGCGGGTGGTTACGACTGGAGCGCGAGTCGATCAAGACATGGTCATCGAGTCCGGTCTGGAAACAGGGGAAACGGTAGTCACCGAAGGTCAATTGCGCCTCGCGCCGGGAAGCCGGGTAGTGGTCCGGGATGGCAGAGGCGGCGGTGGCCAACGCGGTGGCGGGGGCGGGGGCCAGAAGGGCGAAGGCGGTGGCGACGGTTCTCGAGGCGGCGGACGCAAGAATCGCGGCGACCAAAATGGCGGCGACAGTGGTCAAAAAGGACAGACCAAGAACTGATCGCATGTCTGCAGTTCGCCCGATCAGCGATCTCAACCAACCAGAAAAGTATCTGCGTATAGGGCGGAGGGGCTCGGTATGAACGTTTCCGAAGGCTTTATCCGGCGACCCATCGCGACCAGCCTGCTCATGTTGGGCATCGCGGTTTTCGGCGTCATTGCGTATCGGGCCCTGCCCGTCAGCGATTTGCCGCAGGTGGACTACCCGACCATCACGGTGTCGGCCAGTTTGCCTGGAGCGAATCCGGACACCATGGCGTCGGCTGTAGCCACTCCACTCGAGCGGCAGTTCACCACCATCGCCGGCCTGGATTCGATGATCTCTACCAGCAGCCAGGGATCGTCTAACGTCACCCTGCAGTTTGATCTCAGCCGCGATATCGATGGCGCCACAGTAGATGTGGAGACGGCGATTGCCGAGGCAATGCCGCTGCTGCCGCCGGGGATGCCCTCGCCGCCCTCGTTCCACAAAGCAAACCCTGGCGATCAGCCCATCATCAGCATCTTTCTGACGTCTCCCACCATGAGGCTCTCCGATCTGGATGAATATGCCGAGACCATGGTGGCGCAACGCATCTCGATGGTGGACGGTGTGGCGCAGGTGCGTGTTTTCGGTTCGGCAAAATACGCGGTCCGGATTCAGGTGGACCCCAACATACTTGCCTCCCGGCAGATCGGCCTCAATGAGATCGATAGCGCCATCAAGAACTGGAACGTCAATATCCCCACCGGAACCCTCTACGGCAACAAGACCGCTTACCAGGTGCAAGCCAACGGTCAGCTCATGCGAGCCGTCAATTACCGTCCGCTGATCGTGACCTATAAGAACGGCGCAGCCGTACGGTTGGACCAGGTCGCTCGCGTCATCGACAGCGTCGAAGACGACAAGCAGATGTCGCTGATTTACGGCGGCGAGTATGGAACCGACGGGACTCGCGGAGTAAGCCTGGCAGTGATCCGGCAGCCCGGCACCAACACCATCGAGGTGATCGATAACATCCGCAAGCTGCTGCCCTCCTTCCAGGCGCTGATGCCGCCCACCGTCCACATGGGCATCCGCGGCGACCGCTCGAAGAACATTCGCGAGGCTTTCAACGATATTCAAACCACCATGGTGGTCACGCTGGCACTCGTGATCATGGTGATCTTCCTGTTCCTGCGAAACATCTCGGCCACTCTGATTCCGGCGATGGCGCTGCCGTTTTCGATCGTGGGCACCTTCTCGGTGATGTATCTGCTGAACTTCAGCATGAACAACATCTCAATGATGGCGCTCATCCTGTCGATCGGGTTCGTGGTGGATGATGCCATTGTCATGCTCGAGAACACGGTCCGCCACATTGAACGCGGGGAGAAGCCGTACGTGGCGGCTTTGAACGGGTCGAAGGAGATCAGCTTCACAATCGTCTCCATGACCTTGTCGCTGGCTGCGGTGTTCATCCCGATCCTGTTCATGGGCGGCATTCTGGGGCGCCTGTTCCGCGAGTTCGCCGTTACCATCTGCACCGCCATTCTGATCTCCGGTATCGTTTCGATCAGCCTGACTCCCATGTTGTGCAGCCGGTTCCTGCGCTACAACCAAACCGAAAAACACGGCCTTCTTTACCGCGCCATGGAGCGGGTTTTTGACTGGATGCTGCACATCTACGACGGCAGTCTGCGTTGGGTGCTGCGCCACCGGCCGATCATGATGGCTAGTTTCCTGGCGGTCCTGGGGGTCACGGTGTACTTCTACAACATCGTCAACAAGGGCTTCATTCCCGATACCGACAACGACAACTTCAATATCCAGGTGGAAGCCGCGCAGGGCACGTCGTATTACCAGATGGTGAAGTACATGCAGCAGATCTCGCGGATTGTAGTGCAGGATCCGGATGTCGAGACCTTCTATATCAGCACTGGCGGCGGTGGCGGCGGATACGGCGGCGCGTCCAACACCGGCCAGGTGATGATCAACTTGAAGCCTCGCCGGCAGCGCGTGGCGACGGTCAACGACATCGTCGCGAGACTTCGGCCCAAGGTCTCGAACTTCCCCGGCTTGAAAGCCTACCTCACGATTCCGCAGGCGATTCGCGTGGGCGGGCGCATGTCCAAGAGCAGCTACGATTTCACGCTCTTTGGCCCGGACACGGAGCAGCTCTATACCGAGGCGCAAAAGCTGGAAAAAATCGTCGCGAAGCTGCCTGGCCTCGCTGAGGTGACCACCGACCTGCAGATCAAGAACCCGCGCGTGAATGTAGTGCTCGATCGGGATCGTGCAGCGGCACTCAACGTCAATTACAATTCCATCGCCAGCACCTTGTACGACGCGTTCGGCCCGCAGCTCACTTCTACCATCTACGCTCCTACCAATCAGTACCGCGTGTTGCTCGAGATGCTGCCCACCTATCAGCGCTACACGGACGGCCTCAAAATGATTTACCTGAAGTCCGACAGCGGCCAACTGGTGCCCTTGAACGCGGTCGCCAAGCTGGTGGAGAATGCCGGGCCGCAGACGATTCCGCACTCCGGCCAGTTGCCCTCCGTAACCCTGTCGTTTGCGCTGAAGCCTGGGACCTCGCTGGGCCAGGCGACCGACGACATCCAGCAGGCAGCCAAGGACAACCTCCCCGCGACCATCACCGCGGTATTCCAGGGCACTGCCAAGGTTTTTCAGGACTCGATGCGCAACATGGGAATCCTGCTGGTCCTGGCCGTCGCAGTGGTCTACATTGTGCTGGGCGTGCTGTATGAGAGCTATGTGCACCCGCTGACGATTCTCTCCGGGCTGCCCTCGGCCGGGTTCGGAGCACTGCTGACGCTGATTCTGTTCAAGGTAGACCTGAGTATCTACTCATTCGTCGGAATGATCATGCTCATCGGCATTGTGAAGAAGAACGCGATCATGCAGATCGATTTCGCGTTGGAGGCCGAGCGCAAGGAGAACAAGACACCGTCGGAAGCCATCTATGAAGGATGCCTGATTCGGTTCCGGCCGATCATGATGACCACGATGGCGGCGCTTCTGGGCACTTTGCCGATCGCCCTCGGATGGGGCGCTGGTGGCGAGGCGCGCAAGCCTCTCGGCCTGGCGGTAGTCGGCGGCCTGGCATTTTCGCAGTTGATGACTCTTTATCTGACCCCGGTGGTTTATACCTATATGGCGGCAATCGTAGATCGATGGAAGGCGTGGCGCGCCCCCAAACATCCCAAGGTTTTGACGCCGGCCCCCGTGATGCAATCGGGAGACTGACGCAATGAACATTTCCCAAACTTTTATCGAGCGTCCGATCGCGACCAGTCTGCTGATGGCCGCCATCGCTCTTTTCGGCGGTGTTGCCTATCGCTCGCTGGCCGTGAGCGATCTGCCCAACGTAGACTTCCCTACCCTGCTGGTAACCGCCAGCCTTCCGGGCGCGAGTCCTGAGAACATGGCTTCGGCCGTAGCCACTCCGCTCGAGAATCAGTTCTCGAGCATCGCCGGACTGAATTCGATGACCTCGTCGAACTCGCTCGGCAATACGCAGATCACGCTCGAATTCGACCTCGCTCGAAAGCTCGACGGCGCCGCGGTGGACGTGCAGGCGGCCATCACACAGGCTTCTCGTTTGCTGCCGCAGGGCATGCCGACACCGCCCACCTTCACCAAGGTGAACCCCGCCGATCAGCCGATTTTGTACATCGCCCTCACGTCGCCGACCCTGCCGCTCTGGACGCTCGACGAATATGCCGAGACTCGGATCGCGCAACGCATCTCGATGATCTCAGGCGTGGCTCAGGTGCAGGTGCTTGGCGCGCAGAAGTACGCGGTCCACGTGCAGATGGATCCGCACTCGATGGCGTCGCGACAGGTGGGCTTCAACGAGATTGAGACGGCGCTCAAAAACTGGAACGTCAACCTGCCGACGGGTGCGATCATCGGACCGCAGCGGGCTTTCACGCTCCAGGCCAGCGGTCAGCTCATGAACGCCGATCAATATAGGCCGCTGGTGGTGGCTTATCGCGCCGGGTCGCCGGTGCGTTTGCAGGAATTAGGCAACATCATCGACGGCGTGGAAGACGATAAGACGGCGTCCTGGTATTACACCCATAACGGCGATAGCCGCGCCATCATTCTCGCGATCCAGAGGCAGCCCGGCACGAACACGATCGACGTCACCGACGGCGTGAAGAATCTGCTGCCGCTGTTCAAGGCGGAGTTGCCGCCTTCGGTCAACATGGACATCCTGTATGACCGTTCGGATACTATTCGCGAGTCGTTCCACGATGTCCAGTTCACCATGGTATTGACGCTGGGACTGGTGGTGATGGTGATCTTCCTGTTCCTGCGGAATGTCTCGGCCACCATTATTCCGAGCCTGGCGTTGCCATTCTCGATCGTAGGCACCTTCGCCGTGATGTACCTGCTGAGCTACAGCCTCGACAACCTGTCGATGATGGCCCTGATTCTCTCGATCGGGTTTGTGGTGGACGACGCCATCGTGATGCTGGAGAATATCGTCCGGCACATCGAGAATGGCGAGCAGCCGCTGCTCGCTTCGTTGAAGGGTTCTGAGGAAATCGGATTCACCATCGTTTCAATGACGCTGTCGCTGGCGGCGGTGTTCATTCCGGTCCTCTTCCTGGGCGGAGTGCTCGGCCGGCTGTTCAAGGAATTCGCCGTCACCATCACGGTCGCGATCCTGATCTCGGGCGTTGTGTCGGTGACGCTGACTCCCATGCTGTGCAGCCGCTTCTTACGGGCCGCGCACGAAGAAAGCAGGGGCTGGTTCTATCGCATCACTGAGAAGTTCTTCCAGGGGATGCTCAACCTTTACGATTCGACGTTGCAGATGGTTTTGCGGCATCGCCCTGCCATGATGCTCAGTTTCGTGGTGGTGTTGGGCGCCACCATGTACATGTTCGTCACCATCCCCAAGGGCTTCATTCCGGATCAGGACACCGATCAGTTGACCGTGTACACCGAAGCACAGCAGGGAACTTCGTACTACCAGATGGTGGACTTCGAGCAGAAGATTGCGCAGACGGTCTCGCAGGATCCCAATGTGGACTCGCTGATGGCAAGCGTGGGCGGGACGACGGCGTCCAATCTCGGCGGCCCCAATTATGGCCAGTTGGTGATCCATCTCAAGCCTCGCGTGCAGCGCGAATTAGGCGTGAACGACATCATCAAGGAATTGCGTCCGAAACTGGCTGCTTACGCGGGGGTCAAGTCCTATCTGCAAAACCCGCCGACCATCCAGATTGGCGGCCAGGTTACGAAGAGTCTGTATCAATTCTCATTGCAGACGCCCGACAAGCAGGAACTCTACGATCAGACCGAGAAACTCGCGAAGGAAGTGGAGAAACTCCCCGGAGTGGAGGATGTGACCACGGACGTAGCGGTTACCACACCGGAAGTGGACGTCACCATCGATCGCGATAAAGCTGCGGCGATGAACGTCAACGCGAACACCATCGAGAATGCGCTTTACGACGCTTACGGCCCGCGCTGGGTATCGACAATTTACGGTTCGATCAACGAGTACAAGGTTTTGCTGGAGTTGGAACCGAAGTATCAGCGGGACCCGCGCGCGCTCTCGATGTTGTACTTCAAGAACACCAATGGCCGGCTGATCCCACTGGATACGATGGCGAAGGTGGTGACCCAGACCGGTCCTCAGACCATCAATCATTACGGACAGCTCACGTCGGCGACGATCTCGTTCAATCTCAAGCCGGGGGCCGCGCTCGGAGAAGTGGTCGAACAGATTCAGAACCTGGCGTCGACTCAGTTGCCGGACACCATCAGCACGCAGTTCCAGGGCGCCGCGAAAGCGTTTCAGAGTTCGTTGGGCAACCTCTGGGTGCTGCTGATCATCGCGATTTTGGTGGTGTACATTGTACTGGGAATCTTGTATGAGAGCTACATTCACCCCATCACGATTCTCTCGGGGTTGCCGTCGGCCGGGTTCGGCGCGCTCCTTACGCTGGTGATCTTCAAGCTGGATCTGAGCATCTATGCGTTCGTTGGTCTGATCATGTTGATCGGTATCGTGAAGAAGAACGCCATCATGCAGATCGACTTCGCGCTGGAAGCCGAGCGCCAGCATGGGCTGAGTCCGGAGCGGGCAATCTATGAAGGTTGTCTGATCCGTTTCCGCCCGATCATGATGACCACCATGGCGGCGCTGCTGGGCGCACTGCCCATCGCGCTGGGATACGGCGCGGGTGGCGAAGCGCGGCAACCGCTCGGCCTGGTGGTGGTCGGCGGTCTCTTATTCTCTCAGTTAGTGACGTTGTACCTGACGCCGGTGTTCTATATCTACATGTCGTCGATGCAGGCGTGGGTGCAGTCTTGGAAGCGTGGCAGCAAACACGAGAAATTGACCGAGGCTCCGGTCGCGGGGTAAAACTTCAAATACTGCGGCCGGTCAGTCCAAAATGCCCGGCCGCGTTCAGAAGATGCCGGTCGCTCGACCAGATCTCAGACTCTCCCACTTCCATCGCGGTGGTCAAGTTTAGCGCATCGCCAGCGCGAAGAAATGTGGTCGACGGAAGTGTTTGCATCAACGCAACCATCTTTTCCAGGATGTGGTTAGCGACTGGAGTGAAGGTCCCAATTTCCGAGACTCACATCTTCCAGGAACAACCGGGTCAGGTTCAGATATTGAGTCGAATCCAAAAGGCCTTGGCGCAGTTGACGATGAAAGGCGCAGGTAACCTCTCCAAGTGCCCACCGAGATGAGATCAGTTGGTCCCGGAACCAATGACGGCTCGCACGCGTGACGAATCCGATTCGTTCAGATAGAATTTGGCGATATAAGCAGAGTCTAAATACACTTACCGATCTCGATCTTCCGAGATAGCGTCGGTGCTGTCGCCGGGAACTTGCGGGTAGGTATTCCAGATGTGGCTCATGTCGCGGAATTGAGGTTTCTTACCCGGTTGACTCAACGGGCGCAATTCTGCAACAGGTTTGCCGCGCCGTTCGATCACGATGGCCTCGCCCTCCGAGGCCTCTCGCACCAACTCCGAGGTGTGAGCACGGAGGTCCCGGATCGATGCCTTCCTCATGACTTCCAATGTAGCAGTTGACCCTGGCTCAAGAATCCTTGCCGAACGCGATCACAAAGTACTGAGCCGGCTCCGGTCCGGGATTGCGCCAGCCGTGCTCGTCATTCGACGCCATGTAGACTACCGACCCGGCCGGAAGGCGCATGCTCTCCCCTTTGATCGTGGCTTCGAGGGTACCCCTCTGGAGCATCATCAGCTCCTCGTGAACGTGCCGATGCGGAGGATGCGGCGCCTGGCCCGGCCCAAGTTCAGTCATGTGCAGTTCGATGGCGTAGCCGGAATGCGTTTCCCCGTTGAGCACAGCACGCGATTTGTTTTCACCATTCACCTTCACCGGGAGCGACTCATACGGGAAGGCTTTCGAAGGCAGTAGTTTGCTCTCCTGCGCCTGCGCCGCGGCGGCCAGCGCGGGCAGAATCACTGCAAGATCACGACGGGATGGGTTCACGCGGAAGTTCTCCTGCCTTCCAGTGTACAAACATAATTCGAAGGAGCTGCCTCGATGCCCATCGGACTCTCTCCTTTTGGCGAACCCCATCAGGCAGGCGAACCCCATCTGGCTTCCGACGTTTTTTCGGACGGCCTCTGCTCAATCGCGGCCGCAGGCCGGGTCCCTTTGTAAAACAGGCTCTCGAACGATGCATCCCCGGGCGAGATTCCTGCACCTGGGCGCTCAGTTCTCGGTAGCCTTCTCGGCGGAATCGACTACCAACACTTCAACCGGCCCCTTTCCGCCGACCAACTTGAGGCCAAGCTGCTGTTGCAGCGCCATGAACAGCGAGAGGCCAGGGCCATCGGAGGGGACCTCCATTCCCGGCGGCAAACGCTCCAGACTGGGGTCGGGAGTCCAGGTGACCGCAATGTCGTAGATGCCCTTCAAGCCTGACTCGTCGACGACCGTGACTCCCAGCAGCGTGGTGAGGCGGTCGCACAGTTGGCTAATGCGCCCGCGGTTGCCATTGATCCGCCCAAGGCCTTGATTCACGACGCCGCAGGGGGTGCCGTTCGGCAGTGCCGCCTGTGGGGAGCCGGATGCCGCACAATCCCCGTTGGGAGCCTCCGTCAATCCTGGACCGCCCGCAAGGGTTCCTGCTTTTGCCGGCGCCAAGGTGTACCTCGGCAAGTCGCGCGTCTCCTTGTGAACCTTCAGCTTGAAGCGGTCTTCGAGTAGCGACCGGAGCATCAGTCGTAGATCCGGCAGCGCTGCGGGACCTGATGCCTTGGCATCCATATCGTAGCGCTGCGTTTCGAGCCAACTGAGATTGCTGAAAATCTGGAAGTCCGTCAAGCTGTACGCCACCGCAATCATCCGCTTCAGATTAATGTTGTTGGCCTGCAGTTTTCCACCAGGACGCGGAGCAATAGAATAGCCCGTGTTACCGGATTGATTCGGTTTGAGAGACGCAACCTCGAATTCCAGCCGGACTGGCTTGTCCGTCGGCGGCTGCGCCGGGGTTGGCAAAACCGCCAGAAATCCGGTGAGAGCGACCTGGCGCAAAGTCATGACGCCCATGATAACGGAATCGTGAAGTGATATTGTCCAACGCCGTCGAATCAGAACAAGCTGAATACCGATATCGCGGGTATCTTGCCGCTGTCCGCTTCGCGTCCAGAATCTGCTTGATTTCCTTACTCCTAAGAGTGATACATCGTATGTGCAACGGTGTTGATTGCCGGCGCAAGGAGTACGGGTAGAGGACCACGTTTCTCGCGTGCACGCATCCGGAACCCAGAAGCGCTTCACGCGCGGGCTTGCTCGCACGAGTGCTTTTGCGTCGCTGACGAATGTCAACCGCGGCTGCGGATCAGCTCAATGATCTCGTCGACGGTCGGTGACCGGCCAGCCTGCTTCTTAGAATAGACCTTCTGCCCGTCAACGAAAACATCTAGTGCGCCGGGTCCGCCGAGGCGGATGCGCGTGGGAATCTTCAGTTGGCTTTCGATGTTCTTCTTCAGACTCACGGCCTGTGCCTGAATGTCGCTTCAAAAGAAACAGCGCTTGATTTCGACGGTCATAGGAGGCTCTTGCAAATCATATCACGCGTCGATCCCAGCGACCCCGGCATCTGGAGCTACGGGCACGCGGATTTGGACTTGCGATTACAGTGGATCCTGTTCGAACATGCGATCGTTGAGTTTTCTTGGCGCGTAGTGGGATGCCGATCCAGCATGCGGAAGACCGATGGTTGAACTCGCCGGGCATAGTGAACACGTGCCATCTGCCACGGATCACCGGTTCATGAGGAATGATCGCAAACGCCAGTTGCTCCCGGGTCACTGGAGCCTCGGGCAAGCCTGGTGTCTCAAAGTATCCTCACCGATGAGAGAGCCCGTCCGAATTAGCAGGAGCAGCGCGATGAACATCTCACGGGCATTACACTGAGTTAGACTGGACAGGAACGGAAGGCAGGAGGAAATGGCGGAAAACCAAACCAAGCCCACGAAAATTAGCGTAGCGGCGTATATCGACCAACTCACGGACGAGACCAAGCGGTCGGATGCCAAGACGCTCGTCAAGTTGATGCAGAAGGCTACCGGCGAAAAGCCCCAGATGTGGGGACCATCGATCATTGGCTTTGGCAACTACCACTACGCTTACGAGAGCGGGCGCGAGGGAGATATGCCGCTGGCCGGCTTTTCGCCGCGTAAAGCCGCGACCGTGCTTTACGGCCTCACGGGATTCGACGGCGCTGAGGCGTTGCTCGCCACGCTGGGCAAGCATACCTGCGGCAAGGGCTGCCTCTACATCAAAAAGCTCGTCGATGTGGACCAGAAGGTGCTTGAGGCATTGGTCGTCCAGTCGGTAGCCGCCAAACGGTCCCGGCAGTCCTAAGCCGCTGGAATTGCTTCAGAAAATCGACGCCGGCCTATGCCGCCTCGCGTTCGGGAATGGTGCTGTTAACTTTTGCCACCCGGACGGATTTCGCCAGGCCGAGATACCTCAGGATCTTGATCTGTATCCAGGAGAGATCGAATTCATACCACGCCAGCCCATGCCGTGCCGATGTCGGATGCGCGTGATGGTTGTTATGCCAGCCCTCGCCGGAGGAGATAAGAGCTAACCACCAGTTATTGCGGGAATCATCGCGCGTGTTGAATCTCCGCGTGCCCCACATATGCGTCACGGAGTTTACCATCCAGGTCACATGCAGACCAACTACAACGCGGAGAAAAATGCCCCACAGTACAAATTGAATACCGCCGATGCCGAACAGCAGCAGGCCCAGCACGATCATGGGAATCCAATGATAGTCGTTCAGCCAGACGTAGAACCGATCTTTCGCCAGGTCCGGCGCGTACTGCGCCATCAGCGGAGTATTGTTGTGCTTGCTTTTTCCGACCAGAAGCCAGCCCATATGAGCCCACCAACCACCATCCCTGGGTGAGTGCGGGTCGCCGGGAAGATCGGATTTCTGGTGGTGGATACGATGGGTCGCCACCCAGAAAATGGGCCCGCCTTCCAGAGTCAGCGCACCGCAAATCGCAAAGAAATACTCAAGCGCCAGAGGCACCTGGTAAGACCTGTGGGTGTGCAGCCGGTGGTAGCCCATGCTGATCCCGAGGCCCGTACACATCCAGTAGAGGAACAGCGCGACAGCCAGTGCGCGCCAACTGAACATGAACAGTGCGGCGATGGCCCCGAGGTGGAAAAGACCGAAGGCAATGATGTTCGCCCAGTTGCTCTTGTGAGCGTCGGACATGTCGATAGGTTGCTGAGTCACGGCGCCTCCAGAGCGTTGAACTTCCTTATTTCAGGTTACCAGCAATCCCACGAATACCTTCGTAATAGTTACGTAATGTCAATGCTCTTCCCCATCCCCGTGGCAAAGATCCAATCGTTGGCGATAAGATCATGCTTTACGCCCTGGGCGCTTCACCGGCGGTTCGTGAATGGATAGAGGAACAGTACCGAGACGCATGTCCAAATTCCTTTCGATGCTGATTGCCGCGGCGCTGCTGTTTGGGCAGGACAACGTCACCGATCCAGCAGTACTCGCGAACCAGTTGATGGAAAAGCGCGACTTTGACGGCGCCCTCAAGGCGTGGCACGCGCTGCTCGACAAGGCCGTGCCTGCCGGCGATCGAAAAGAGGAGGCGCACGCCTGGCTGATGATCGGCACGTGCCTGACCGGGAAGCAGGAATTGACGAAGGCGGTGGACGCGTTCGATTCGTCGATGAAAGCGGCGGAAGCGGCCGGCGACAACGGTGCGCTGGGGGACGCGCTCGCCGCGCAGGTGCGAGCCGAATACGCTCTGGGCCGGTTCGATGACGGCGAAAGGCACGCCCGCCGGGCAGGTGAGGCATACGCGTCGGTTGGCAACCTGGCGATGGTGACCCGCATGAAGATCAACGTCGCGGTGATGCTCGGCGAAAAGGGGGACAAGAATGGCAAGGCGACACTCTTACGGCAGGCCGTTCGCGAGGCTGAGGCCGGCGGGTTCGATGAGTACCTGGCCAACGCCCTGAATAATCTCGGCGTGTTGTGCGTCGAGCAAGGTGACTTTGAGCGGGCCATCCAGTATTTCAGCCGTACCAATGAGATCGCGTCACGCACATCTACGGGCGATCACACCCGCCTCGCCAAGTTCCTGACCAACCTCGGGTCGATGCACGGTTATCTGGGTCACATTAAGCAGGCTCTCGCTGAGTACGCGAAGGCCGAGGTCGAGGCGAGGGCGGCGGACGATCAGTCCCTGCTGATGGGTATCCGGGCCAACCGCGCGTGGGTGTACGCTCGCACCGGCAGTTACACCCGGGCATTAGCCGAGGTTCAGCCGGTGGTCGAATATTTCGAGCGAAGTGACCAGCGGCGAGATGGCTACATACCGTTCACCCAGCAACTGGAATGGATGGTTCAAACCGGGAAGTACAAGGAGGCCGTCGCGCGTGGAGAGAAGCTCTTGCCGGAAGCCCGGCGGCTGGGACCGGAGGCGGTGCGCCTGGTGTTGACCCCTCTGGGCGACGCTTACGAGGCCGTGGGACGATTTGCCGATGCCCGCACGGCGTACCTGGAGGCAATCGCGGCAATCGAATCGGTGAAGTTGTCGGGGAGCGAGGATGAAAGGGAGGGCTTCTTCCACCAGAAATGCGGACCTTATCTCGGGATGGTGCGGCTTCTGATACGCGACTCGCAGCTCCTCGAGGCGCTGCAGTATTCCGAGCGGGCCAAGGCGCGGCTGCTGCTGGACGTGCTGCGCGGAGCTCGGGCGGACATCAACCGGGTGATGACGGAGGAGGAGCGACATCGCGAGCGCGAGTTGACGAATGAGACAGCCAGACTGGATCTGCAATTGTCGCGGGCAGGCACACGCGCAACCACAGAGAGTCTGACCCAGAGGTCGCTGCTGCAGTCGGAAATGGACTCGCTATTGGCGGATCTATACGGGAAACATCCGGAGTTGCGGGCGCAGCGTGGGGAATACCGGCCGTTGACGGAGCCGGACCTGGCGAGCCTGCTCCCGGATGCAGAAACAGCACTGATCGAATTCGCATCCACACAAGGCGGAGCTTTCGTCTTCACATTGACTCGGGAGGCGTCGGGAAAGCCGCGCATCGAGACACATGCTCTGCAGACGCAGGGGCTCGAAGAGGCGGTGAGAGCATTCCGGACGCAGCTGGCGAATCGCGATTTGGGCTACCGCGGCGTCGCGCGAGCGTTGTACGACCGGGTGCTGGGTCCGTCCATAGCGCTGCGGAATAAAAAGCGGCTGGTGATTGTGCCGGACGGTCCGCTGTGGGAACTACCGTTTCAGGCGCTGGTTTCCCCGCAAGGCAGGCATTTAATCGAGGAATCGACGGTCTTCTATGCGCCGTCATTGGCGGCTGCGCGCGAGATGCGGGCGCTGCCGCGAGCTCAGTTTGACCCGTCGCGGACGGTGCTCGCATTCGGGGCGCCCGCGAAGTCGGCGGTCTCCCTGCCCGTTCCACCCGAGACGAGCCGGGAATTGCGCGAGGTAGGCCGGATCTACGGCGACAAGAATGCGGTGGTTGTGTTGGGGGACCAGGCGGACAAGCAACGGTGGAACGCCGAGGCTCCTAACTACCGGGTTCTGCACGTGGCTACGCACGGCATACTCGACAACAACAATCCGCTCTCGTCTTTCCTGGATTTGAACCGGGTCGGCAGCGAAACCGAAGACAACATCATTGCGGCGCGAGAAATTCTGAGAATGGGTCTGCGCGCCGACATGGCGGTTCTCTCGGCGTGCGAAATGGCGCTTGGCGAGTACCGCTACGGCGAGGGCGTGATCGGCATGAGTTGGGCGTTTCTGATTGCCGGCACTCCCACTACAGTAGTCAGCCAGTGGAAGGCGGATTCCGCCAGCACCAGCGAGTTGATGGTGGCATTCCACAAGAACCTCAGGACCCACACGGATTTTTCCGGAAAGGCGGAGGCTCTGCGGGGAGCGGCGCTGGAACTGCTACAGAAACCGCAATACAAACACCCATTCTATTGGGCCGGTTTCGTCGTCATCGGCGACGGCTTTTGAAACGCCGGATGACGCTCCGTCCGGGAGGTGTATACTACGTTCGGCACGGGTTCCTCAGTTGCGAAGGAGGTGTTCGGTGAGGCATCCATCTCTCACACTGCTGGGTGCAGTGGCCGCCATCGTAGTGGCTCCAATTCCCGGCTTGGCTCAAACCAGGGCGAATGCGGTCAGTGCCTGGATCGTACCCCGCACGCCTGACGGTAGACCGGATTTTCAAGGAATTTGGAGCAATGCCAGTCTCACGCCCTTCGAACGTCCGAAGGAGCTTGCCGGCAAAGAGTTTTTCACCGAGGAAGAAGCCGCCGAGTTCGCCAGGAAGGCGAACGCTCAGTCGAATCGCGATCGCAGGGGCACTACTCCTGACGAGGACGTGGCCGGCGCGTATAACGAGGCGTTTTTCGACCGCGGAACCAAAGTCGGCTCGAACCTGCGCACATCTGTAGTGGTGGAGCCCGCCGACGGAAAGGTGCCTCCGCTGACACAGGAAGCTCGCGAAGCCGCCGCGGCGAGGGCAGCAGTCCAACGGCGCCGGCCCGAGAAGCCGCAAGACTTCAGTCTGCCGGTCCGTTGCATCCTCTGGCCGACCGCGGGACCTCCAATGGTTCCCGGCCCTTATAACAACAACTATCAGATCGTACAGACCCGTGACTTTGTCGCGATCAACATAGAGATGATCCATGACGTGCGCATCATTCCTCTGGATGGCCGGCCTCACGCCGCCCCAGCCGTCCGACAATGGATGGGTGATTCCGTTGGGCATTGGGATGGCGACACTTTGGTTGTCGATACAACCAACTTCACGGACAAGACTTCATTTCGAGGATCAGACCAGAACCTGCATCTGGTCGAGCGCTTCACACGAACCGGACCGGACACGCTGCAGTACCGATTCACGATTGACGATCCGACCGCGTTTACCCAGCCGTGGACAGGCGAGATTGCGATGAGCAAGGCGACCGGACCGATATACGAGTACGCTTGTCATGAGGGCAATTACTCCCTTGCCACTATGCTCTCCGCTGCGCGAACTGAGGAGGCTGCCGAATCCGAGGCAGTCAAGAAGAAATAAAGAGGATCAATCGGTCTGCTGCGCCTCGCATCCCTCCTACTCTTCGGACTCCTCCCCGCCCTCCACGCGCAGTCGCCTTGGATGGAGCGGATTCAAAACCAGGACCTCGCTGGTGTTGCCCGACTCCTTGCCCAGTCCGGCGTCGCCCCCTGGCCCGAGTTGTCCGCACCATCCGACCCACTCGCCCTCCAGGTTCACGCCAGGATCAAACAACTGGAAGGCGCCCAGCCACCCGACCTCGCCGCCGTCCCTGCCCGCGTCCAACTCTACGCCGATCTCGCCCATCGCTTCCGTACCGCCCGCGGATATGCGAACTACGTCCTTGCCGACACCCTACAGACTCTCTCCATCCTCCACCTCGCCCGCCTCGTAACGAGCGACTCGAGCCGCGCCTCCGAATGTGCTGCCCTGCTTCAATCTCTGGACTTCCCGGTTCTCACCTCCGAGACCTTTCAGGAAATCTATCGCGCCAAACTCGGTCCCACCGCTCAGCTCGACTCCGCAACGGCGGGGCAGATGCTCGACACCATGAAGAGGCTCGGAGATGCCGGCGACGGCTTCCTGCCCGTCTCGTTGGACGCGGTGCGCAACATCGGGACGGGTGCACTGCTCGCCCGCGTCAATCCGGCAGGCTTCATCTTTCGCCTCAGCGCGACCGAGATCGTGCGACGTGCCGCCCTCCCCGAACTGATCGAGTTCCTTCGCAAAGGAGGCCGCCTCGAAGACATCAACTTGGCGGATGTTCGCAACTACCGCAAGTTGATCCCTGATAGCTACGCCCAACGGACTTTCGGCGTCCTGACGGCCGTGACCGGCATCGCTCAGGTGCAGCAACTGGTGGCGGCTGCTAATGACCCCGATTCCGATCTGCTGCTCTGGGCTCTCGACGGTCCCCGACGGGCGGTGCAAAGCCGCTTTCGCGTGAAGGAACAACGGATCGGAAAGCTCTCCGAATTCCCGGCGGGCTACCTGATGGGGTTCCACCCCGCTTCCACTCGCTACTATCTCGTCGCCGTGCGTGGCTCCAAACGAGTCCTGGTTACCGAGCACGGCGAAAGCGGACCATACGACGACATTCGAAACATCCTCTACAACCCGCAGGGTACCAGCCTGGCTTTCATCGCCAACCGTGGCCAACAACAAGTCGTCGTCCAAGATTTAGTCGAGAGCCCGCCGTACGATCGTGTCCCCGAGCACGAGATGCAATTCAGTCCGGACGGCAAACATTTCGCCTACCTTGGCGTGCGGGGCCATCAATTCTACGTCGTCATCGATGGCCGGGAAAGCGAACCGCTACCCGACGTCATCGGCCTGTCGTTTTCACCCAGCCAACAACTGGCCTACATGGTGCGTCGCAACCAGCGCTGGACCATTGTCTACGGGCAGCAGGGCCGGCGCCCGCCGCGTGAATACCAGGGCGTGAACGGTCCCAGGGGCGTCACCTTCAGCCCCGACGGAAAAACCTGGGTCTATCAAGCCACCACGTTACAAGGCGAACGGCTGATCATCCTCGAAGGCGCGCACCAAGGCGCCTTCCCTGCCCGCGAGCTGAGTGCGAAGCCCGCGTTCAGTCCAGATGGCCGCCGCATCCTCTTCCGTACGCACTCCGCGCAACCCTACACCGTGGATGTTTTGTTGCTCGATATCGATCGCGATCCCGCCCTTGCACCTCAGCCGCGTACCATCCACGCGAGCGAGGTCTACTTCACCCGCGATCTGAGCCGCTTTGCCACCGTAGACCTGGTGCAACCAGGCACGGGAGCCGAGCGCTCCTACCGGGTCTCCATCGATGGCCATGAATATCCGGCGAGCGGAATCAACATTCCGGCCGTCACCTTCAGCCCGCGAGGAACCCGTTTCGCGATCGGCGGCGACCAGCCCCTGATCGACGGAATCCCGATCCCTTTCGGCCAGCGCGCCTCCGACTTCCTGTTCAGCGCTGATGATCGGAGTTACGCTTACGCAACGCACATCCAATCCGCCGATCCCGGGCCCCGCGACGTAATCGTGCGCGACGGGGTGGAAGTCCAAAGTTTTGCCACGGGAGGCGGTCACACCCCGATGGCATACAGCCCGGACAGCCGTCACCTCGTCTACACTGCCCCACACGGTCCTCTGCACGTCGCCTTGGCGGTGGATGGTGAGGAGGCAATCCCCATCTATGATTCGATCCCTTACCACTCGCAAATCGTCTTCGATGCGCCGAATCGGCTTCACACCATCGCAATCCGGGGAGAGGACGTGTTGTTGGTGGAATTGAGCTGGGAGCAATGAGGCGGCGTGAGGCGGCTTTCGAACTCCTGCGATTCGCTACCTACCAGCTTGCGGCGTTGGAATCGGTGATCTGCCAGAAGTCCTTCTCGAGCGTTCAACAATACCCTGCCATCTGCTTCGGCGAGATCCAGGCGTGCAGCGTCGCCCATGACGAAAACGTTGTAGCTAGCCAGTTGTAGCGCGACCCGTTGACACATGTAAAGGCCTTCAATACAATCAAGCCACCAATACGCAATGGAGGAGGGTCCATTGATCCGTCTTCGAATCGTTCTGCTGTGTTCCATCTTCGCGCCCGGCTTCGCCTACGCGCAGACCGCGTCCACCGGCCAGATGGTGGGTGATGTCACCGATCCTTCGGGAGCCGCTATTCCCAGAGCAACCATCACCGTCAAAGAGACGGCCACCGGCGAAATGCGCGTCGTTACCACGGACCGCGTTGGCCACTACGTGGTCCCGCTTCTCCCGCCAGGCACGTACTCGCTGGCTGCGACGGCTTCTGGTTTCGCCTCGGGAGTGGCCAATCGTGTGATCGTTCCCGCGGCAACATCCACCACGGTGAACCTCCAACTCGCCGTCGGAACCGCGGAGCAAACCATCACCGTCGCGTCCGCGGCGGAGATGCTGCAGACCGAGAATTCCGCACTGGGCCAAACTACCGACACCACCACCGTCACTTCCCTTCCGCTAACCAGCCGCAATTTTACGGAGATTCTCCAGCTCAATCCCGGCGTTGCGAGCCCGCTGCCCAATGCAGCGTCACTCGGCAAAGGCACCGTCGATGTAAACGTGAACGGCGCACGCGTTTCCGATAACGGCTATCAGCTCGATGGCGAAGATGCCCTGAACCTCCAGGTGCAGGGCTCGGCCGGCATCTTAGCGGAGTCCGGAGTTTCCATTCCCAATCCCGACGCGATTGAGGAATTCCGCGTCCAAACCGGCGACTACGACGCCTCCTACGGGCGCTCCGCGGGTGGCAATGTTGACCTGGTCACCAAGTCCGGAACGAATCAATTCCACGGCGACCTTTTCGAATTCCTCCGCAACACCGACCTGAACGCCAACGATTTCTTCCGCAATTCCGCTGGACAGTCGCGCCCGGTCCTCCGCCAGAATCAATTCGGCGGTACGTTTGGCGGGCCCGTTCTCAAGAACAAGCTCTTCTTTTTCCTCTCCTATCAGGGAACCCGCCAGACGAACGGCTTGGGCAGCACATCGCTACAATCCGTTCGCATGCCGCTCCTGTCGGCAGACTCTTCTGGACGCACAGCCGCCGCGCTGGGGGCCGAATTCGGCGGTCAGGCGGGACAGCAGGGTGGCGTGAAGATCGCCTCTGATGGCTCCAACATCAATCCGATTGCGCTGACGTTGTTGAACACCAAATTGCCCGATGGATCGTATCTGATTCCCGCACCGCAGGTCGTTCTCCAATCCACCAATGTAAATACCGGCGGATTCTCTTCGTTCTCGTTACCCTCCACCTTTCGCGAGGACCAGGCGCTCGGCAACATCGATTTCACACCCACACCCAAACAGAAATTCACCGAACGCTATTTCTGGGCGCGCGATTACACCTACTCCGCCTTCAGCACCTCCGACCTGCCCGGCGCCCCGGCGACCAACCTCAACGAAAACGCGAACGTGGCATTGAAATACAGCTACATCTTCTCGCCCACCGTCATCGATCAGGTTCACGCCGGCTACCATCGCATTTACGGATTGGTCTCCAGCCAGTACCCCATCACCAACGCACAACTCGGAATGGTTCCTTCGTGCGATTCCCAGCCGATTTCCCCTATCATTTCGGTGTCGGGAACCTTTGCGCTTGGCGGCACCTTTAACGACGGCCAATGGGCAAACACGGAGGGCTACCAGGTGGGCAATCAGCTCACGTGGATTCACGGCATGCATAACATCAAGATGGGCGCCGATCTGGAGACCACCAACCTTCCCTTCGCCGATCCCGAAACCACCCGCGGGACCCTCGGTTTTTCGACCTTCCCCGATTTCCTCCTCGGCATGAGCGCCGCACAAAACGGTAGCGCGTATAGCAATCTTTCCAGCGCGCGCAGCCTCTGTGGAGACGCCCAGAAGGAATTCAAGGAGACCGATTACGACTTGTACTTCCAGGATGACATCCACATCACGCGTTCGCTCACGGTGAACGCGGGCGTGCGTTGGGATGTCTATGGTCAGATCTCTGACACGAAGGGTAAGTTCGCCGCCTTCTGGCCACAGCTCGCAACCAACGATTTTCCGGCCAGCGGCAACTTGTACACCGGCTTCATCGTTCCCGCCAATTACGTCTCGCGTTACGGCCAACCGCCGGCAGGCGTGGCCGTGAACAGCAACAATACCTTCGCTCAAAACCCCGTCTCCTACCGCAACGTCGGACCGCGCGTCGGTTTCAGTTGGCATCCCAAGGGTAATCTGGTGCTCCGCGGCGGCTACGGGATCTACTATGCCCGCACCTCGGCCAACGACGCGTACCAGTTCGTTGGCGATCCACCCTTCGAGATCTCGCAAACGAACTCGGCCACACTGGCCGCTGCCGGGACCTTCCAGAATCCCTGGCCGCCGTCCGCGCCTCCGCTCGCTTCGGACTACCCGACCTTCCTGCCGCGTACGCAGAGTTCGCAGTTGACGCTGAATCTCCCCGGCCCAGTCTATACACCGCCCACCGTGCAGCAATACAGTTTCAATGCGCAGTATCAGGTGACGCCGTCAACCATGATTCAAGTCGGCTATGTCGGCACGAAGAGCACCCACCTGGAAGGCACCCAGAATATCAACCAGGCGGGCTTGACGGTCAACCCGGCATCTTCCCTCGCATCGAGCTTCACTGGCCCAACCACCGCGGCCGCCAACATCAATGGGCGGCGGCCCTATCTGGGCTTTTCCACCATCAGCCTGGCTCAGGAGATCTTCATCTCCAACTACAACGGGCTGCAAGTGGTGGTTCAGCGGCGCATGAGCCACGGTCTCCAAGGCCAGATTGCCTATACGTTCAGCAAGACACTTACCGACGACACCGGCAATGGGACTTTCCCGGGCACCGGCGGCACTTCAGGCGACGCGCTCCATCCCCTGAACGGCTATGGACCGGCATCTTACGAGACTCCCCATCGCATCGTCGGCAACTTCGTCTGGCAGGCGCCTTCCAGTGGCAAGGGCGTCACCGGTGCGCTCCGTAACGGATGGATTGTCTCTGGTGTAGTCACCGTCCAGTCCGGCAACCCGCTGACCTTCAGCAATGGCACGTTCACCAACATTTTCGGCGGCACGTCGCGCGCGCAGATGTGCCCGGGCTCCACATACAGCAACATCGTGATGCCCGGTTCCGTCGATGCCAAGCTCAACAACTATTTCAATATCAACACGCTGAACTGCGCTCCTGTGGCCATCGGCAACGGTTACGGGTGGGGCAGCAGCGGGGTCGGCATCGTGCTTGGGCCTCCCGAGAGCGCCGCCGATTTCTCGCTCGGCCGCACCTTCAAACTCCCCCGCCCGACGGACACTTCCAACGTCCAATTCCGCGCGGAATTCTACAACGCCTTCAACCATCCGAACTTCAGCAACCCTGGCACGTCGGTCAACAGCAGTTCCTTCGGCCAAATCACGTCGATGAGCGTTGCCCCGCGCCTGGTTCAATTCGGTCTCAAATATGTCTTCTAATCTCTGCTCTCTCACTGCCACACGAAAGATGCCGGCCCGGAACCGCGACCTCAAGGGGGCGGCCGCGGCTCTTGCGCTCTTACTCCTCGCGGTGCCTGCGATAACGCAACAGCAACCGCCCATTACCCAGACGTTCATCACCATATCAGCGCCGACCATCGTTCTGCGCAACGTTCGCGTGATCGACGGCACCGGCGCCCCGGCACTCGAAGATCAAGCCATCGTCATCGCAGACGGCAAAATCCGTTCCATCGGTCCGAACAACTCAGTTCAAATCCCGGCAGGTGCCCAGGCCGTCGATCTTGCGGGCCGCACCGTTCTCCCTGGGCTGGTCGGAATGCACGATCACATGTTCTACCCCTCGCCTTACGGCGAAGGCGGACGCGTCCCAGGCGCACCGGGCAGTTATAACGAGATGGACGTCAGTTTTCCGCGCCTCTATCTGGGCGCCGGCGTGACGACCGTCCGCACCACCGGCACGCTGGAACCTTATACCGATCTCCAGATGAAGCAGGCCATCGATTCGGGGCGCATCCCCGGTCCCAGCATGTATGTCACCGGTCCCTATCTGGAAGGCGCCGGGAATACGAGCATGCTGCAAATGCATTGGCTAACCGGCCCCGACGACGCCACCAGGACCGTCAACTACTGGCTCGACGAGGGCGTGCACGATTTCAAAGCATATATGCACATCACGCGAGCAGAACTCGCTGCCGCCGTCAAAGCCGCTCATGCCCGCGGCGCCAAAGTCACCGGCCACCTCTGCTCGATCGGATTCACCGAAGCCGCCAACATCGGCATAGACGATCTCGAACACGGTCTCACCGTCGATACCGAGTTCGACCCCGGTAAAGAGCCCGACGTCTGCCCGGGCGGCATGAGTGCACCCACCGGCGCGGTGATTGCTGCCATCGATCTCAACAGCGCGCCCGTGCAGAACATGATCCACACGCTTATCGCGAAGCACGTCGCCATTACTTCGACGCTGCCGGTCTTCGAGCCGAACCGCCCATCCACGCCACGCATTCTGGACGCGCTTTCGCCCCAGGCGCGTGTTGATTTCCTGGCCGCCAATTCCGGCCGAGGCCGTTCCGGCAACACGCCGGCCGGCAACAATCCGGAAGCAGGCCGTGGCGGCGCGGGGCGCGGCGCCCAGGGGCTCGCCGTCTTCAAAAAGGAGCAGGCATTCGAACATATGTTCGCCCAAGCTGGAGGCACACTTCTCGCCGGACTCGATCCCACCGGCTATGGCGGCGTCCTCGCCGGATTCGGCGATCAACGTGAAGTCGAACTGCTCGTGGACGCCGGGTTCACTCCGCTGGAGGCGATCCACATCGCCACCGAAAATGGCGCCAACTTCCTGGCTGCCGGCGATAAGATCGGCACCCTCAAGCCGGGGAAGCAGGCAGACCTGATCGTCGTACGCGGCAAGCCCGATCAACAAATCTCGGACATTGAAAACGTGGAGACCGTATTCAAAAATGGCGCAGGCTACGACTCCTCCAAGCTCATCGACTCGGTGAAAGGCCAAGTCGGAATCCATTGATGCGCGGCCGCGTTGTCATCCTCGGCGCGCTCCTCGCCCTTGCCGCGGGCTCGCAGCAGCCGGCCGAACTGATCCGCACGGCCGATCTGCGCTCCGACATCTTCTTCCTCGCATCGCCTGATCTTGCCGGCCGTCAAGCCGGCTCCGTTGGCGATTACGCCGCCACCGACTACATCGCCGCCGAATTTATGCGCCTCGGCCTGAAAGCGGCAGGCGACAACGGCACTTATTTCCAGAACATGGACCTCGTGTACGGCAGTATCGATCCGGCTCAGGTCACGCTGACCGGCAAAATCGGCGGAACCGATCGTTCCTTCAAATTCAACCAGGATTTCCGATTTGTCCGCTCCAGCTTGCGGCCTGCGAGTGGTTGCGGGACGATCGCGTTCGCCGGTTACGGCATCGACGCTCCGGAATATGGCTACAACGATTTCGCCGGCCTCGATCTCAAAGGCAAGGTCGCCATGGTGCTTCCTCGGGAGCCCCAGGCCAATGATCCTGACTCGAAGTTCATGGGAACCTGGGACACCTATCACGCTTTCAACTGGGAGAAGATCGAGGCCATCCGCAAAGCGGGGGCAATCGGCATGCTGATTGTGCAAGGGGTCGGCCCAAATCGCGAAATCAAGCAGACGCCTGCCAGTTCGCAACGAGCCGCCGGTGGCCCCATGATCGCCCTCGCGGGGGAGATGTGGGATCTCCCGGTCTTCACCATCCAGCGCGAGGCTGCCGACCAATTCCTCTCGCCCAGCGGCAAGACGGCGGAGAAACTCCAACAGGAGATCGATCGCACGCTGCAGCCTCACTCGTTCGCGGTACCGGAAAGTTCCGCCTGTCTGACTAAGTCATTTACCAGTCTCGAAACTCATCCGGGCCGCAACGCCGTCGGTTTGCTCGAAGGTTCCGACCCGCAACTCAAAGCGCAAACGATCCTCCTTACCGCGCATCACGACCACATGGGCCAAACCAACGGTCACACCTACTACGGCGCGGACGACAACGCCTCCGGCACGGCGGCCGTGATCCGCATCGCGCAGGCTTTCGTCGAAGGCCATGTACGGCCCAAGCGCAGCATCTTATTCATGGTTTATGACGGCGAGGAGCGCATCTTTCTCGGGTCTTACTACTACATGACTCATCCGCTCGTGCCACTGAACGACACGATCGCCAATTTCAACCTCGACATGATCGGACGCGACGAAAACGACGCCAACTGGCCCGTCCCATCCGGCGGCAACGCGAACATGGTGAACATCCTCGGCACGCGCTACAACCCGGGCCTGAGCGAAATCATTGACAAAGCTAATCGGACCCAGCACCTGACGCTCGACCACAAGATGGACACCGTCGATCCCGATTCCCTTTGGTCGCGCAGCGACCATTTTTGGATGGCGACGCTGCACATCCCGCAAGTCGAATTTCAAACCGGCCTCCACCCTGATTACCATACCGACAACGACACCTGGCAGCGGATCAATTACGACAAGCTCACTCGCATTACGCGCCTCGTGTATCTCTCGATCGCGGATCTGGCAAACTCGGCTAGAAAGGTGGCGTTCGTACCCGCTGGGGCGCCCGCGACGAAGCCGCCGAATGAGCGCTAGAGCGTAGGCCCCGCTATGTCCGGAAGGTAGTGGAACAAAGACGCCAATCAGCTTGTGAGCTACGGTGGCAGGTGCTCTCCGGGCCGTAGGCCGCCCGGCCGCCACCGACCGTGGCGATCAGAGACACGTTCTGTTGTGGCGTGGTGGGGTGGATCGTCACCGAAGAACGTTGAAGTCGTGATGTGGAGCGGCTGACAATCAATGGTCCGCCGTCACATCTTCATCGTGCGCTGGCCGCGCAGCAATCGCCCTTGCGGTTGTATGTACAGTAGTGCCACGGCACCGTGCATTCCAGCGGTGTGATCTTCGGATCGAACTTTAACGGTTGCCCATTAGCGATCCCCTCCAGCCGCTCACGTACGAGCTTCCGGTGTTCCTGACGCACGAACAGCCACGGAGTTACCGGCCAATCCAGTGGGTAAAGCTGGCAGTCACGGCGAAGTCCCGCGACGAGGCCGCCCCAATTCTCATGCCATCCCTTCATCCGGTTCATCAGTTTGCCGAGATGCTTTTCGTATGAGATTTCGCACAGAAACACTGTCTTCGACCGAAAGTCCAACGCAACCGCATCGCAGTACCAATGGGGGCCGCTTTTGTCGGGGTTGTCGGACGGATTGACCTGAATGCAGCACTCGGTGTTCACGAAGACGGCGCGATCCGCCCGAAGATACTCTATGACGACGCTCTCGTAGTAGTTCAGCATGGATCGTCGATTGTAGCGCAGACGGGCGAGACGCGCCCACTCCCAAACCATCGAGCGAGCAAAGTACGGATCGACTCTGAGGTCAGGGGCGCAGGCGCACTGTTTGTCCCCCAGCGGTCCTCAGACATTGGATGCTCGGTGCGGTCAGCCACAGACCGGATATGGCCCGCGGCACCGGGATCGGCAATTCGCGTGGGCCTTGGGCTCTGGAACTAGTGGCGGACGCGTTGGTTGATCGCGGAAGGCGGCATGTTCATTCTGGCATTGTGGCTGTACGCTGCCGGAACGCGCGGTGGGTCCATTGCCACGTGAAATCCTTTAAACCTTATTGATACTGAAAGGACGGCGGAGAGGGGGATTCGAGCAACTGGCGCTTTTTTGCCATCCGTAAGTTACAGATTCCCGATTGCTCGGGATGCCACGGTTGCCACCATTGTTGGCGTTCCTTGTCCGATATCGTCCGATGACGGGTGGTAGAATCGATCCCGTGGCTCTAGATGCCGAATCCGCTCAAAACATTGATCGGTTCTTCACGGCCATGAAGAGCGTGAACGAACTTGACAAGCTGGAGATTCGCAATGTTGTCGGCGGAATGCTGAGTCCCACAGACCGCGAAGCGTTCATAACAATAAACTACCAGAGGGCTGCGATCGATATCGAATTGCTTCTGACGATTTTTGACACGAAGCAGTGTAAGCGTCTGAGCAACCGCACCCTTTTCATGCGCCGCCACCAGTGATGAACTGGAGGGGTGGACAAACAGACGCAAGCCACGAACATCAAGCGCCGCCGGAACCGAGCGGAAATCCAG
>Ga0070734_10000301_pt1 | contig 119652 bp, 104 predicted proteins | sample Coa_R1_8_FD_66444 | JGI IMG/M metagenome (GOLD analysis project Ga0070734, IMG submission 66444) | Surface soil microbial communities from Centralia Pennsylvania, which are recovering from an underground coalmine fire - Coalmine... | ecosystem: Environmental > Terrestrial > Soil >...
GAAGCAAGCATCTGGTGGCTTATGTGGTGCCGGAGGCGGATGCGGCGCTAGGAGCGGAATCATTGCGCGGGCAATTGAGGGAGCGTCTGCCCGACTACATGGTTCCGTCGGCCTTTGTGACGTTGGAGGCCCTACCGCTGCTGCCCAATGGCAAACTCGATCGGCAATCCCTTCCCGCGCCCAACTTGCGCAATGAGGGCTCCCGTGTCCCACGCAACCATCTGGAACAGATGCTGTGCGTGCATTTTGCAGAGGTGCTCGGAGTGGATCACCTCGGAATAGACGATAACTTCTTTCTACTTGGCGGCGACTCTCTCACGGCCATGAAGCTGGTGTGGCAACTCCGCTCCACACTGGGCGTCAATCTGTCGGTGGGTGCGTTGTTCGCCTCCCCAACAGTGGCGGAACTCGCCGCTCGCATCGCCCCGCCCGCTCAACCAACGGATTCGTCGGACTCTGAAGCTCAAGAACCGGCGCTGGCTGCTCCAACGGGGATACAGGCTGTTCCCGATGAAGGCGCATTCGATCAGGTCCTTGCTCTTCGCGCGCGGGGACGGCTGCCCGCATTGTTCTGTTTCTCCCCAATCGTGGGGTTGGGTTGGATGTATGCGGGACTCCTGCGCGAGATTGACAGGGAGCGTCCGCTTTATGCGATCCAGGCGAGGGGCGCAACAGACACCGCGTTGCTGCCTGTAAGTTTCGAGGCCATGATTGAGGAGCAGGTTGAGGCCATCCTTAGAATTCAGCCCGACCCTCCCTATCATCTGCTGGGATGGTCATTTGGTGGGTACACCGCCTATGCCGTTGGCTGCCGTCTCCAGCAGCGTGGCGGGATGGTTCCAATGGTTACGCTCCTTGATACTTATCCGCTGCCTGATATCAGTGAGGAACAGAGGGCCGAGTTAGAGAATCAATTCGATGAGGTCAGTGAACAAAAAACGCTGCGCGAGGTCGCATCGCTTGTGGGCGTCGATATGAATCAGTTCGATGAACAGCTGATTGATGCGGCTACCGTCGTAGAAGTAGCTCGTCGCAATAGGCACGTGATCGGATTTTTCGAGCCGCGGCTGCTCGAAAGATATGTGCAGTTGACTCGGCATCGGCTCCGTCTCCTGCTCAGCATGAAACTTGGCAGGTACGAAGGCGACATGCTCCACTTCGTCGCTGCTCAGGAAGATTCCCAGCATAAGGCCGAAAGTTGGGACACGTTTGTAAGAGGCCGTGTCGACATCCATCAAATTGGTTGCGGGCACTTGAATATGGCGGACCCGCAGCACATCAGCGAAATTGGTCGTGTTCTGGAACAGCGGCTGAAGTTGCAGGTTCCAACTGGCTCCGCATCCGGCCAGGAAGAGGCCGCAGCCTAGATGAGTCATTAGAGATGAGTGATTTTTCTGCGCAGGGTGTAGATCCGCCTCATTCGTATTATTTTCTCGGTCGGGGCCAGCGTGCCTCGACCGTGGTTCCGAGGCCGCCCCTTGGGCGAAATACCCCTCTCACCATAGCCCATTTTGGCCGAGCGGCACGCGCTACGTCCTCCAGTACCTGGTTGACGATATTTTCCTGAAAGATTCCTAAGTTTCGATACTGGTGCAGATATTCCTTGAGAGACTTAAGCTCTAGGCAGAGCTTGTTAGGCATATAGTGGATTTCGAGCGTGCCGAAATCCGGCAGCCCCGTTTTGGGACAGACCGAGGTAAATTCGGGAATATCCACTACAATTTCATAGGCGGGAAATTGATTCGGCCAGGTGTCGATCTCCGGAAACGGATGATCCAACCCCGCTTTTGCGTGCGTCTCCGTGTAACCAGTACGGTTTGCCATCGTCTTTTGATTGTAACAATCGAATTTTAAACGGGAACCGACGAATGCCCGACCGCATCTAACCCGAAAGCATTCGGCATTTGGATTTTCAGAGTCTCCGGCTTTATGCCGGCTTCAGTTGTTACAGAGATGTGTGAGGCTGTTGAGCGGCAGCGCCGCCGTGGTCGGTCGTGGTGCCGGTTCGGGCTTTGCTTGTTTATACTTAAAAGTTTAAGTAATGGTTCAAAAAAACAAAGGCAATTTTTGGGAAAGAAACCGGCTGCTGCTGGGCGTAATTGGAGCGATTGCGGCGCTGTTGATTTTTTCTGGGTGGATGATGCGCCGGGGCGCAGTGTCCGTCCGAATGGAAAAAGTCATTCGCCAGGAGATCGCAAATGTCATTTCAACCAACGGCAAGATTGAGCCGGTTGCCAATTTTGAGGCCCACGCGCCCGCCCCGCTCATTGTGAAAGAGATCCTGGTTCGAGAGGGCGATCCAGTCAAAGCTGGCCAAACGCTGCTCAAGCTCGACGATGCCGAGGCCAAGGCACAGGTCGCCAAGGCGCTGGCGCAGCTTCGTTCGGCAGAGGCCGATGCGCAGAACGTGAAAACGGGAGGTACACAGGACGAGCTTTTGACCACCCGCTCCCAGATTACAAAGGCCCAAACCGAGCGCGATGCCGCCGCCAGAAATCTTCAAGCGGTACAGAGACTCCAACAGCGAGGGGCGGCTGCTCCGGCGGAAGTCGAGCAGGCGCAGAATCGGCTGAAAGCCGCCGATGCCGAGATACAGTTTCTTCAATCGAAGTTGACAGACCGTTTTTCCAACCCTGAAATTGTCAAAGCGGAGGCCGCTGTTTCCGAAGCAAAGGCGGCTCATCAGGCGGCCTTGGATGTTCTGAAAAACGCGGTGATCACGGCTCCATTTGCAGGAACTGTGTATCAGGTTCCGGTGAAGCGCGGGGCCTATGTCAACACCGGAGAACTGTTGGTGCAGATGGCGAATCTCAAGACCGTGCAGGTCCGCGCATTCGTCGATGAGCCGGAGATTGGCAAGCTCGCCATCGGAGAAAAAGTAGAAGTCACATGGGATGCGCTTCCAGGCAAAATTTGGGCAGGCACTCTTACCCGCATTCCCAGTACGGTAGCGGCTCTTGGTCCTCGCACCGTGGGTGAGATTACCTGCGAGATTCCAAACACCGATCGCAAGCTTCTGCCAAACGTGAACGTGAACGTGAACATTGTGACTGCGCGGCAGGAGAGCGCTTTGACCGTATCCCGCGAAGCCATCCACGATTTTGATGGAAAGCGTATGGTGTTTGAAGTTGTCGACGGGAAAGTCCGAACTACTGAGGTGCAGACAGGCACGTCCAGCCTGACGCGGGTTGAGGTCGTCAATGGTCTTTCTGAGGGAGCCACCATTGCATTGGGCGCTTTGAATTCCCAGCCTCTCCGTAACGGTATGGAAGTAAAGGCGGCAGAGCGTTGAACTGGTTTCGCTTTTGCGGCGTATTGGCCCTCGTGACGTTCCTTTTTCCTGCGAGCTTTGCGGAGGGAGATAGTCACTCTCTTCTGCGGGCGGGGAAGGCCGACGCCGCTATTACAGAGTTGAATGCGCACATCGAAAAGAATCCTTCCGACGCTGATGCTTTCAATCTGCTGTGCCGTGTTTACTATCAGCTCGAAAGGTGGGACGACGCCATTCGCGCGGCGGAGCATTCGGTCGCATTGAGTCCGGAAACGAGCGAATACCATCAGTGGCTCGGCCGTTCTTACGGCCGAAAAGCCGAAGCATCCGGCCCTATAGGGGCATTTTCTCTGGTGCGCAAGGTCAAGAATGAGTTTGAGCGGGCCGTCGCTCTTGGCGACAACAACATTTCTGCGCATGCCGACATGGCCGAGTTTTATATCGAAGCCCCCGGATTCATGGGCGGCGACAAGGCTAAAGCCAAGGCGCTCGGTGAGTTCATCATGAAGTCCGATCCAGCGTTGGCCCACTATACCTTCGGCCACCTCGAAGAAAAACGCGGCAACAAAGCCAAGGCTGAAGAAGAATATAAGGCCGCCATCTCCAGCAGCAACGATCTTCCCCGCTACTGGATCAATCTGGCCGCATTTTATAGGCATGCCGGGCGCATCTCCGACATGCAGTCCGCGGTTGAGAGTTCTCTGAATAGCTCACGGAAAGACAATCTTGCTCTTTTCGATGGCGCCACGAATCTGCTGAAGGCTGGTCGTAATTTCCCGGGCGCCGAGCAGATGCTGCGCCGGTATCTAGCTTCCAATGAGCCCGACGAAGAGGCCCCGGTTTTTCAGGCGCACTACCTGCTTGGAGTCCTTCTTGAAAAACAAGGCAGTCGTCAGGAGGCTTCCGGAGAATACCGTGCCGCGCTGGCGATCGCCTCCCGCTTTCGCCCCGCCCAGGATGCCCTGACGCGCTTTTCCCGATAAAATTTCGCTTTGCCATACATTCTGTTTGCAGGTGAGTCATGAAATTTCGCGTTCGTGTGGCCGCTATTCTTGGCGGATTTCTTCTCTTCGCTTCAGCAAGCCTTGAGGCGCAAAACGCCCCCATTGCCTTCCGCACGATGATTGAGCTGGCGGTTCGCAACAGCGCCTCTTCCGGAATTTCCCAGGCTGAATTGCTGCGGGCGCGGGCGGGATTTTCCCAATCGAAGAATCTGTTTCTGCCGCAGGTTACCTTAGGCTCCGGGCTGGCTTTTTCTTATGGATTCCCGCTCAGCCTGGAAGGCTCGGCGCCCTCGATCGTTCGTGTAGATTCACAGGAATTTCTCTTCAATCCCGCTCAAAAAGAATTCATCAAGGCGGCCAGGAGCGAGGTGGAAACAACCCGCGCTCAGAGTGTGGATCGGCGCAACGAAGTCATGCTGGAGACTGCCATCGACTACATGCAGCTCGATCTTCTACAGTCTTCCTTGGCTGCCCAGCGAGAGCAGCAGGAGTTCGCCGCCAAATACGAAGACGTGGTGAGTCAGCGGGTTCAAGCGGGATTAGACAGCGCTCTTGATTTGACTCGCGCCAAGCTGGCTGCGGCCAAGACCCGCCTTGCGCTTGCCGACACTAGAGCGGCCATCGACCAGTTGCGGCTCCGCCTCGCCCAGCTTACCGGCCTACCCCTCGATTCAGTGCAAACATCCACAGAGACGATTCCGGAACTGCCGGCCGTATCGCAGGATGCCGATCTTTCCTCGCAGGCAATGTCTAGAGACTCTGCCGTGAAGGTTGCGGAACAGGCCGCGATTGCCAAGGGATTCCGGGCGAAAGGCGAGGAAAAACAGCTTTATCCCGCGGTCGATCTGGTGGCGAACTATGCTGTGCTCGCGAGATATAACAACTACGATGTCTTCTTCAATCATTTCCAGCGCAACAATGCCACCATTGGCGTGGCGATCCGCTTTCCCTTCTTGAATCCGGCGCAAAAGGCGCTTGCGCGATCGGCGGAAGCCGACTATCTGAAGGCCCAGAAGGATGTTCAGGCCGCCAAAGATCGTGCCGGCGCGGACGCTTTGCGGCTGCAGCGCTCCGTCGCGCAACTGTCGGCGGCGAATGAGGTAACGAAGCTCGAGCACCAGCTTGCGGAAGCCGATGTGGAAACCATCCATGAAAAGATACAAACGGGTGGCGCCAGCTTGAAGGATGAACAAAGCGCCAGAATCACCGAACATGAGCGCTACACGAATTACCTTGATTCAACCTTCCAATTGGATAGAGCCCAAGTTCAGTTGCTGCGCCAGATCGGAGAGTTGGAAGGTTGGGCGCTTGGCCCCGTAAGGCGTTAAAGAGGTACCGCGCTAAATTAGGTTCAAAGCTTAGATTGGGGCGAGCCAGAAGTAGCCCCTTCGCTGCACCAAAAGACCGCTCGACCGTAACCCGTAACCGCTTGGTTCCTCGGGTATTTATAGGCGGTGCAGAGGTGATAGTATAGACACTTAGGTCAAAATGCCTCTAAAAACATTATTCCTGAATCCGCCGTCGTTCGAGAACTTTGACGGGGGCGCCAGCTCTCGCTGGCCAGCCACCCGTGAGATCGAGTCCTACTGGTATCCGGTATGGCTCGCTTATCCGGCAGGGATGCTCGAAGGCTCGCGCCTTCTCGACGCGCCGCCGCACCATGTTACCGCCGAAGACACCATCGAACTCGGCAAGCAATATGAGTTTTTGGTGCTGTTTACCAGCACTCCAGGCTTCCCTGGCGACATCCGTCTGGCGACCAAGATGAAAGAGGCGAATCCTCGCCTCAAGATCGCCTTCGTGGGTCCGCACGTGACTACGCTCCCGGAACGCTCCTTGCAGGAGTGCCCTGCGATCGACTTTGTGTGCCGCCGCGAGTTTGATTACTCCGTCGTGGAGTATGCCAACGGAAGGCCGCTTTCGGAGATCATTGGTATCTCCTATCGGGACGCTAACGGTAAGGTAATGCATAATCCTGATCGGCCGGACGCGCAGGATCTCGATGCTCTGCCCGACGTTACCGATATCTACCACCGCGATCTTGATGTGCGGCGCTACAACGTTCCTTTCCTGCTTCATCCGTTTGTGGCGCTCTACACCACCCGTGGATGCCCGGCGCAATGCACCTTCTGCTTGTGGCCGCAAACTCTCAGCGGGCATCCGTGGCGCAAGCGCTCCACCGATGCGGTCGCCCGCGAGATGGCCAAGGCCAAGGAATACTGGCCGTGGGTAAAGGAATACTTCTTCGACGACGATACGTTCAACATTCAGAAAGCTCGTACTGTTGAGTTGTCCGCCAAGCTAAAGCCCCTGAATCTTACGTGGTCCTGCACGTCGCGCGTTACCACCGACTACGAAACGCTCAAGGCGCAGCGCGAAGCAGGCTGCCGCTTGCTGATTGTGGGCTATGAATCGGGCGATCAGCAGATTCTCAAGAACATCAAAAAGGGTGCGACTGTGGAGCGAGCGCGCCAGTTCACGAAAGATACAAAGAAACTGGGACTGGTGGTTCACGGAGACTTTATTCTCGGCCTGCCCGGCGAGAGCCGCGAGAGCATCCGGAATACGATCGATTTTGCGAAAGAATTGGACGTTGAGACCATTCAGGTTTCCCTCGCCCATGCCTATCCTGGGACAGAGCTCTACGATTTCGCCAAGAAGAACGGTTTCATTGTGGGCACAGAGCGCATGGTGGACGAGGGCGGGCACCAGTTGGCCCAAATCGAGTATCCCGGCCTTCCCCGTGAGTATGTCTTGGAGATGGTCCACAAGTTTTACGACGAATATTATTTCCGGCCTAAGGCCGTGTTCCGTATCGTGAAAAAGGCCGTATTTAACAACGGCGAGCGGAAACGTCTAGTCAAAGAGGCCAGATCCTTCCTCAAGCTTCGTGCGCAGCGCAATCGTGTGGCTCGGGAGATGCGTAACAAGCAAAACGATACGAAGCAGGAATCCGAGAGGGTGACGGCCCAGGTTTCCGGGGATTAAACAAAGGCCGACTTCGTGAGTATTAGAAAGTATCTGGTCCTGCTGTGCGTGATGTGCTTCGCGCCCATGGGCGATTTCTTCCTCTCGCGCGGAATGAAGCAGATTGGGCCGATTGATTTGCATCATGGACAGCAGGTCTTTTTTGCTCTGGCGAATCCTTCGATCATTGTAGGAATCGCCCTCCTCATCGGATTTTTTGTCTCCTATTCGGATGCCCTTTCCTGGGCTGACATCAGCTACGTATTGCCCGCCACTGCCCTTGGCAATGTAATTATGGCTTTGCTTGCCAGGTTCTTTCTCCACGAGCAGATCTCGCCGCTGCGATGGTTGGGAATCATTCTCATTACCTGCGGTGTAGGGTGGGTTACCCGAGGTCCGGAGCGAACAGAGCCTTTAACGGTCAACGCCGGCCTTGGTGTAGGTAAGGAGCGGCATGAGCACGCTTAAGTTATGGGGAATGATCGCGGCGATTGTGCTGGCTTCGAGTACCGGCGAGATTTTGCTTTCGGGTGCCATGAAGCGGATTGGCGATTTAGGCGAACTGCGAGCACGCAAAGGCTTGGTTGCGGTCATCAAGCGGGTGGTCTGTGAAAAGCGGTTCCTGCTCGCTCTTGCTTGCATGACGCTGGCTTTCTTCAGCTTGCTAACTGCTCTTTCCTGGGGGCCGTTGAGCCTTGTGGGACCAGCTTCAGCCTCCCTCACCCTGATTGTTACTGCGGCAATGGCAAAGATCTTCCTGAAAGAGGACGTGGATAGCCGCCGCTGGATCTCGGCAATTCTGGTGTGCGTCGGCGTATTCCTGGTTGCCCAATAGAAGCAGCCCAATAGAAGCCACGCAATAAAGCAGTCCAATCAAAGCACCGCGATAAGTAAGCAGCACAATAAAGGCGCGCAATAGAAGCAGTGCAGCAAAAGCCGCGCAGAAGCACCTATCCTGCGGGCAACGTCGCTAATTCCGTTTCCAGCTTCTTATTTTGTCGGTTCCATTTGCAGCGCGTCGTTGAACCGATTGAAATAGTTGAACAGGCCGATTGCCGATAGCAACTCAATTACTTCGCCCTCGTCAAAATGATGGCGAAGCTCGGCCCAGAATGCGTCGTCCACGGTGTGCGCATCGTGGGTTACTCGCTCTGCCAGGCGCAACGCCGCCTTCTCTTTTTCTGTGAAGTCGCTGCGATTCTCAAAGTCGTGCAGGTTTTGAATCTGGTCGTCCGTCCATCCTAACCGTCTTGCCAAGACGGTATGCGACGCCAGTCAATATTCGCACCGGTTGATCTGCGATGTTCTGGTAATCACCAGTTCTTTCAGCTTCAGCGGAACAGTCCCGGTCTCCATCACAGCGCGGAAGTGCGCGATCATGGTTTTCATGATTTCAGGCCGGTGCGCCGCAGTCCTGAACATGTTGGGGATATTTCCACGCACCTTCAGGAAGTGGTCGTAAATGCCCGCCACTTCCGGGTCGACTTGAGAACGGTCAAGACGGGAAATTCTGAACATTTTGATTTTTTAGAGGGGATGCGCAGGCGGTTGGGCCGCCTGCCTGGAAAGATTACTTGCTAAATGATTGGACGGCGCTTGCTTCGTCGTCGTGAATTTCAAATACCGTATAAAGCTTGGTAATCTGCAGAAGGTCTTTTACTTTCTTGGTCAGGTTCAGCAGCTTCAACTTTCCTTCTTTGTTGTTGACGGTCGTAAACGCGCTAACTAACTCGCCGATCCCCGAGCTGTCGATGTAAGTAACATCGCCCAGATTGAGCAGGATCTTGTTACGGCCTTTCTCCACGAGGTCTTTTACGGTTTCGCGCAGCACAACGCTGCCCTCCCCAAGGGTAATGCGGCCGCTCATATCAACAATCGTGATGCCGTCCACTTGGCGGTTATTTGACTTCAGGCTCACTTTGATTCCTCCTTGGCATTCGCGGCCTCGCGGCCAACATGTTTGACTAATGTGATCTCGGTGCCCGGTTCCAGATTCCTGAACTTGACCTCATCCATGAAGGAGCGAATGAGGAAGATACCCCGTCCTGATTGCTTCATCAGGTTCTCCGGGGCCAGTGGGTCGGGAACGCTTTGCGGATCTAGTCCTTTGCCTTGATCGGTAATGGTAATGACCAGCGATTCTGGGGTGATTTCGTAGGCCACAATGAATTTCTTTTTTGGGTCGTAGGCGTTGCCGTGGAGCACGGCATTGACTGCCGCCTCGCGAACGGCCATGGCGATGTGGTGTTGATCGTCCTCGCCAAAACCCCCGTTAACGGCCATCTCAAAGGCCTTTTCTTCAACCTTGTTCACATTTTCCAAGGTCGAATCCAGAGTGTACGAAATCCTGTTTTTCGCGCGGCTATTCACAGTTTGTGCCAAGACGGAGAACCGGACCTGAAATTATTGGACGAACGTCGCTTATAAGGCGAACCGGTAGTGTGCCTATGGGGGACGGTAAATGTCAAACCGGCAGTTCTCTTAGGCATGGGGCGCTCCGATCTCCGTGGATTTCGGGGGCCTCCCCGGTGTGGCGAAAAGTAGCCACCAAATCATTTCTAACACAAAGATGCTGGAACAGAAAGGGCGATAGATAGGGTTCTGAGAGAATTTTTACCTTCAAACCATATGCGAGTTGAGGCACAGAAAGGGCGCTTGAACCGCGGATGTTACCTATGATTTCAATTGCGAGCCCTTCTTGACTGGCACCAGCGCAGGCCATCCGGTATTCTGCGTTCAAGGGATCATGAGCGAGCAAATTGCATTCTCGAGCCTGCTTGGGGCGCCTGTCTACGACAGCTCTGGCGCCATGGCGGGAAGGGTGCGTGAAATGGCCATGTCGCCACGGCACGATCCAGCTCATGTTTCCGACATCATTGTAAAAGCCTCCGGCGGCGACCGCTTGCTTTCCGCCCACGGCGCACGCATCGCGGAAAGCGGAGCTATTTCCGCTCCCGGCAAAGTGGACGAATGGCCGCCGCTCGTCAGCTCAGAGGGCCTCCTGTTGCTGGAGCGCGACCTTCTCGATCAGCAGATTATTGACGTTAGCGGTCGCAAAGTTGTGCGAGTCAATGATCTCGGCTTGTTCCTGGAAAAGACTGAAGACCGAATCGATCACCAGGCCGGCGAGCGTAGCTACAGCAATGGAGGCAGCTTCAAGATCCGCGTCGGCAGAGTCGACATAGGCTTGCGCGGCGCTGTCCGTCGTCTTCTCAAAGGCCTTGTGCCCCGGAAAGCCCTGGAAGCATTCACCGCCGGCATGCCGGAACGATCGATTCCATGGGAAGCTGTGGATCTGATCGAAACCGATCCCTCAAGAAGAGTCCACTTAAAGCTCGAATATGAGCGCCTATCCAAACTGCATCCGGCGGATATCGCAGATATTCTTGAAGAATTGGCTCCTGCGGCTCGCGAAGCAGTCTTTGAATCGCTGGACGATGAAGTCGCAGCCGAGGCGTTGGAAGAGATCGATCCCAAGTTGCAGGTCGAGCTGATGCGGTCGATCGACTCGGATAAGGCCGCCGATATCGTGGAAGAGATGGACCCTGACGCGGCCGCCGATTTGCTGGGTGACCTGCCGGAAGAGACGTCGGAAGAAATTCTGGAGGAAATGGAACCGGAGGAGCGCGAGGAAGTCACCGAGCTTCTTGCCTTCGAAGAGAACACTGCCGCCGGAAGGATGACGACCGAATACCTGTCGGTCCCGCCTGAGGCCACGGTGGCCGATGCAATCGAGAAACTGCGCGCATTTGAGGGAGCGCCGGAAAGCATTGGCACCATCTTCCTTGTCGATTCCGACGATATTTTGGCGGGTGCTGTGCCGCTGATTGCGCTCGTGCTCTCGCCGCCAAACTCCCAGCTTTCCACGCTCGCCCGCGATCCTCTGATCTTCTGTGAATCGGGGGCGAGTGAAAAAGAGGTTACCGAGATTTTCGATAAGTACAATCTCAACACCCTGCCGGTCGTGGACGAACAGAAACGGCTCACCGGCGTGGTGACGGCGGATGACGTGATCAGCATCCTGCGCGCCAAGGTCACTTAGACGAAGCCACTTAGGAGTGGAAACGTCCCCCTCATATTTCCCAAGGCGAGGTTGTGGCTATCCGCTACGGAATTGTCCAAACGCCCACCGGCACGTATCCAAGGAAAAATCCGGCATCCCAGACTTGTTCGTAAATGGTCTTAGGTCCAGCGAAAGCCGAGGAAAAAGTAACCGTTACGGTCATGGTCATGGTATCTCCCACTGCCGACGATGATGCTGTGGCGGCATTCACCGAGCACTGGCTGTTGGAGAGCACCTGTGAAGTTCCCGCCGTAACCGGTGGAGCAAAGGTTCCCGCATCGTTCTGTAGCGCCACGCTATTGTCGCCAAAGTCAATAAAGATCTCGCAAACATTGCTTTCAGCGTTCGGCTGTCCCGCCGGTGCGAACTTCAGGTCAATATAGTTATCGGTTCCATTAGGATTGCCGGGTGTACCGATTCCGAAGGTGTTGTTGTCGATTCCCGATGCGGTGAAGGTTCCGGTGAATCCGCTACCGCTTGAGGGTGTGACTCCGTTGACCGATAGGGGCGGCGGAATCAAAGTCACAACTGTGCTGGCCGTGTTGTTGGAATTATTTGGATCGGTCGCAGTGATGGTAACGGAGCAGCTTAAGCCTACGCCATTGAGCTGGGCTCCGCAGAGATCTGGCTGGTTGTAGACAACCGAAGAGGAAGGCCCCGAAGTGGAAAGCGTTCCCGGTCCCCAGGGTGGGGTTGATGGTCCGGTCAAAGCATTGCCGGTAAGGCTCCATCTCACATTTTGGTTAGCCGACAGGGTCAGAGATTGCTTGGGCATCAGCGACCGCGCAGCCGGGGTAATGAAGATCGGCTTTGACGGCGGTGCAGGCGGTGGCGTGGGGACGGGCGTGGCGCAAGACGAGGCAGATTGGGCGCACGCCGGAGGCTGTGCGATCTGGCCGGTGGCAGGTGCGCGAAAAACCTGTGGATTAGTTTGAGCGTGCAACATGGGTGCAAAGGCCGCAAGAAGCAGCGGCCATAACAGGAAAGATTTTTTCATAGGTCGGCAATTCTACGCAGGAAACGGCGAGTTGCCCAACCGCGCCCCTTCTAGTACGCCAAATCAAAACTGTTATGATACGTTTCGGCGGCGGTCTTCTAAGCTGGCTTTAGCCAAGCCCCTCGGGCGGCTCAAGTCTCTCTGGGGTTACCCCAGGGCAACGTGAATCACTGGCAATTCGTCGCTTGAGCGCACCCTGCGCAAAAAGCGCAGTTATGCTCAAGCAGAGTAGGACTCGTTAGATTGCCCGCCGCCGCTCACCATGCCCAACCCACAGCTTTTGGAGCAGCTTGCCCGGTCGATGCTTGCGGGGGACCCGTCGGTTGAACAAATCGTTGCCCGCTGCAGCCACACGTTAGGGCAGCATTGGCACTGGTTGTCGCCTTTGGCAAATCGATATGTAAGAAGGTTTGCCGGACAGACGCGGCCCCGGCACCGCGAGGTTGTTGAATTTCTTCGCAACGACCGTGGGTTTCGCGCAGCACGTTCAAAACACAGAAAAGAGTTGTTGGTGGTTCAGTGGCTCACCGAACCGGCGAAGATGCAGCCGGTGGCGGTGGCGCGTGCCTGGGGACTGCCTGTGCTCGAATCGATCGGGGTGTTGGCACGGTGGCTCGATATCAGTGTGGAAGACCTGGAATGGTTCGCCGATCTCAAGGCACTCAACCATAGGGGCGGGCTCTTGCCCTTGAATCATTACAGCTACCGTGTCCTGATCAAAGACTCAGGGGACATTCGACTCCTTGAAGCGCCCAAAACGCGGCTCAAGGAAATGCAACGCAAAATTCTTTTCGGAATACTCGATAAGATACCGGCCCACCCAGCGGTTCACGGCTTCGTAAAGGGTCGTTCCATAAAAAGTTGTGTTGCCCTTCACGCCGGGCGGCGTGTGGTCCTGCGGATGGACCTCAAGGATTTCTTCCCTTCTTTTTCCGCGAGAAGAATTCAAACAGCTTTCAGGACGTTCGGTTATCCCGAATCGGTCGCCGACCTTCTGGGCGGGGTTTGCACCACATTTACGCCCCACGGCCTTTGGGCGAGAGAAAAGTGCAACCCTCCTCTGGCATTGCAGATACGGCAGCATGCCCGAGACCTATATTGTCGGCCTCATCTTCCCCAGGGAGCACCGTCCTCCCCGGCTCTCGCAAACATATGTTCCCACAGGTTGGATTGTCGGCTCGCCGGTCTTGCCAAATCGGCTGGTGCCGTCTATTCACGCTATGCCGATGATTGTGCGTTTTCCGGCGATCATGATTTCGAAAAGGTTGTGAATCGGTTTTCACTGCAAGTGGCTGCCATCCTCACGGAAGAAGGATTTCACGTCAACCATCGCAAGACGCGCGTCATGCGCCAGGGAGTGCGTCAACACATCGCCGGACTTGTCGCCAACAGCCACCCAAATATCATTAGGGTCGATATCGACCGGCTCAAGGCAACGCTCACGAACTGCCTTCGGTACGGACACCAAAGCCAGAACCGCCAGAGCCACGCGGACTTTCGATCTCACCTTGAAGGTCGCGTTGCCTTCGTCGAGTCCATCAATCCCGCCAAGGGCCAGCGTCTGCGTGTCCTGATGGATCGGATTGAGTGGCGTGAGACCTGATCCTTTGGCCTGCTGAATTCGCCGGCAAGCCAATACTAAAAACTCGGCCTTGAAAAAATAGACCAATGCCGGCTTTGCTCCCCGCTGCGGGCAGGCAGTTTTTTCCAAGGTTTGCCATTCTGTTATTCTGCCAATTAACTCGTTTTCGACCCAGATGTATCCGGCGAATTAAATCGCGGCTCGGCTTTTCCGTTCCGGTTTGCGCCCAAAGAAAAGCCACACAAAAAGGTGTTCGCCGGGATATGGCAGGTCGAAAGACAGGGTTATATTTCTTTGCTGCTGGAACTCAACCGACAACATGGCCCGACGCAGAGTAGGAATCAATCCGCTTAAGTACCGTCTCATCGCCTTCTTTGCCGTCTTTGGGCCGGGCTTTATTACGGCCAACGTGGACAATGATCCTGGCGGAATCCTTACCTACTCCCAGGCTGGCGCAAAACTCGGTTATGCGCTGCTCTGGACTCTGATTCCCACAACCATTGCGCTGATTGTGGTGCAGGAGATGGCTGCGCGTATGGGCGCGGTCACGGGAAAGGGCCTGGCTGATCTGATTCGTGAAGAGTTTGGCCTGCGGGCGACCTTTTTCACCATGGTCGTGCTGGGATTAGCCGATCTTGCCAATATCGCCGCCGAGTTCGCGGGGCTGGCTTCGGGCATGGGGATCTTCCATGTCAGCAAATATCTGGTGGTTCCGCTGGGCGCGGCCCTTGTATGGACTGTGGTTGTGAGAGGAACCTATAGGCCGGTCGAGAAAATCCTGATCCTGTTCTCGCTGATTTACTTTACCTATCCGGTTTCAGCCATATTGGCGCACCCAAACTGGCGGCAGGCCCTGCACGACACCATCATTCCAGTCGTCAGCAGGAAGTCGGACTACCTCTTGTTGGTGATTGGCCTGGTGGGAACGACGATCACGCCCTGGATGCAGTTCTACCTGCAAGCCTCGATCGTGGAGAAGGGAATCGGAAAACGGGAATATAGTCTTTCCCGCTGGGACGTGATCTTAGGCTGCATCGTAACCGATGTGATTGCATTTTTCATTGTTGTGGCCTGTGCCGCCACGCTATACGTGGCCGGACATCACGATATTTCCGACGCAGCCCAGGCAGCGGTTGCGCTCAAGCCATTGGCGGGCGATTTTGCCTCTCTGCTGTTTGCAATAGGATTGGTAAATGCTGCTCTTCTCTCGGCAGCCATCCTTCCCCTGGCAACTGCCTACAACATTTGCGAAGGTCTCGGCGTTGAATCGGGAATCAACAAGAAGTTTTCCGAGGCCCGTACGTTCTACTGGATTTATACGTTTCTGATCGTCGTTGGCGCTGGTCTCGTGCTCCTGCCGAGGATCCCGCTGATTAAGGTCATCCTGTTTTCGCAGGTGGCGAATGGAATCCTGCTGCCCTTTCTCCTGATCTTCATGTTGAAGTTGGTAAACAAACGCGAGTTGATGGGCAAATACAAGAACTCACGACTCGGAAACGTGATTGCCTGGAGCACCAGCGCAATCATGATTGGGCTAACCGTTGCCCTGATTTGGACAACCGTTGCGGGTTAGTTTCCCTGGTTGCCGCAGCGTTTTCGGCGTTCTGTAGGCTGTATGTGCAACAGGTGGAAGAGCAGTCCTTTAGGACTGCGTCTAAAGCCCGTTTGCAGTTTGGCAACGGAGATCAAAATACCTTGCCGGCTGCAATGTCGTTGACCAACGCCACATCGGCTTCCAGGAAGTCGAAGCCAGGCAAATCTTTACGATGGACCCAGCGCACGTCGCGGAAGATGCGGTTCTGGATCTCTCCCTCATACTGGCGAACGAGAAAAAAGTGTAACTCGACCGCTCCGCCGTTCTGATAGTTGTACTGCAGAGTAGCGACCTTGTCCCCAATCTCCGAACGAATGCCCAGCTCTTCTTCCAGTTCACGGTGGAGGGCCTCCGCCGGTTCTTCATTGGCCTCGATCTTGCCGCCGGGAAACTCCCACTTCAGGGGCATTACCTGATGTTTTGTCCGCTGGCAGATCAGGATTTCTTCGCCGCGTTCGGCGCGCTCGCCCCGAATGATCAGCGCTGCGACCACTTGTTTCACTGGCTTGTACCTCTCGTTGGAAGATCCGGAAAATGGGAAGGGCCGGAAAATTCTCGATCGAGGCACGTCGTAAAGGTAAAGGCGAAGAGCGCCAATTCGGGATCGTGCGTGGAAAGCTCCAGTGTCCTCTCGCCAAACGTGTGATTGTCCACGAGCATGTACATGCGTGGCCGGCGGACGGAAATGTAACTTCGTCCGTCGCGAAAAACAATGTCGGAGGTGGCGATGTCTTTGTTCAGCGGCTGGTCATCCTGCCGGACTTCGACTTCACGCGGCTCTCGGTTAAAAGATGCCATCACGAGATTGACCCCAGCCGCAGAGTAGCGAAGGCTGATCTGCGCTTTTTCTGTACCCGCTGATTCAAAATGATCGCCCGTAGCGGTCCAGTGGCCTTGGGCGTAAAAAAATCCGTCCCGCAGTTCTTCGGAACGTGAATACTCATAGATGGCGGATTGATCTTCGACAAACCCGCTTGCGTTGCCGATACGTCCGCGTTTGTGGCCGAGATAGAGCTCCGAACTAGGCTGATAGCAAACTGCGCCCGGCTGGTCGGTCTCTCGCAGCGGCTCCATAATGGTCGGCAAAGCAATTTGTGGATTGATCTCCCGCAAAAGTTCCTGGATTGTCTGCTCGGTTTCAACGTAGGCCCCTTCTCCGAAATGGGCATAGCGAAGGTAGCCTTCTGCATCAATCAGATACTTTGTGGGCCAGTAGCGGTTGGCAAAGGCCTCCCAAAGCTCAAAATTGCTGTCGACCACGACCGGGTAGGTGATGCTGAATTCCTCGATGCCTCGTTCCACATTGCTCTCGTAACGGGCAAAGAGAAATTCTGGAGTATGCACCCCGATGACGGCGAGCCCTTTGTCTTTGTAGCGGTTATGCCACGCTTGCACATAGGGCAGGGTGCGGATGCAGTTTACGCAGGTGTAATCCCAGAAATCGATCAGCACGGCTCGCCCGCGAAGCTGGCGTAGCGTCAGCGGCGTTGAGTTGAACCATATTTTGCCGATCTCAGGCGCTCGAACGGTGCCTTTGTCTACACGCATCGTTTTTGGGAATCCATTGTTTTTCGGAATTATCCCGCCGCTTTGCTGTCGAGCGGAATAGCGGCGATCTGGCGGAGTTTAGGTGTGGGCTCAAATACCTCGGGATGAATCGCCGCTGCTAGTGCCTGCAAGCCCTGGAGTAAGGTGGTGGCCGGCGTGTTCAAGCATTCATCGTCGATGCAGTAGACGCGCCGGTCGCGAACCGCCTGAATATTTTCCCAGTTCCGGCGCTCCATCATCTTCTCAAGGGGAACGCGATTTCCCGCGCCGCACCAGGCCGCAACAATCACCTCTGGATTGGCTTCCAGGACTTCGTCTGCAACAAGCTGTGTTCCCGGATGACCAAAGAAACGGCCTCCGGCGGCCTCCACCAACTCCGCCACCCATTTTTGTGAGCGGATCAGTGGCTTGCCCCATTCTTCGCAGTACACCAGCGGGCGGGAGGTTGCGGGCACCTTTTGCCGTACCTGTGTAATCGCATCCTGAATCTTGGCGATCAGTTCCATTCCTCGCTCTTCCTGTCCCATAATCCGCGCGATTGCGGCGATATCGGAATAGACGTCAGCGAGTGATTTCGGAGCAAATCCCAGGAAGGGGATGCCACTTTTCATGATCTGCGCTAGGGCCTCAATCTGGTAGGGAACCGAGGCAATCACCAAGTCAGGCTTCGCTGCCAGAATCTCATCGGCCTTTGCTGTCCAGGAGTCCTCGATCACCTTGCAATTGAAGCCAGAGAGCTCCGGACAAACATCTCGGCAGTATTTGGTACAAGCCGCAAGGTGATGCAGCAATCCGAGGTCGCGAAAGGTCACGGTGATGCTGGGTTGCAGCGATACCACTCGCTTGGGAACATAATTTTCGGGCATCAGTATGCGATTATAAGGGAGCGCGAAAAAGCGGGTTTACCCCATCCGGCCCTAAAGAAACAACGAAACGGCGAAATGGCATATTCCGAGAAAGTAATGGATCACTTTCAGCACCCCAGGAACGTAGGTGAGCTTCCCGGCGCCGATGCTGAAGTGAAGGTAGAACACCCCGTTTGTGGCGACATCATGAAGCTGGCGGTAAAGCTCATGGATGGACGCATCGACGAGGTGCGCTATCGCACGCGGGGCTGCGTGGCCTCCATTGCGGCCGGTTCTTGCCTTACGGAATTGATTCACGGCAAAGCCGTGGCCGAGGCCAAGTTGCTCAAACGCGAACAACTCGTTGAGGCCCTTGGTGGACTCCCCAACGCCTCAATTCATGCTTCGCACCTCGCGATGGATGCTCTTGCAGCGGTCCTCAAACAGTTGCCACCCGACAAGGCCGCGTAGGCCAATACCACATCGGGCCGCCTGCAGCTCTATTTTTACTTTTCCATGGGCCGATGGATCTTCCAACCTTTTTCCATTGCAATAGACTCCAGATCGGGGTTGGGATTCACGGCAAAAGGGTGCTTTGAAATTGCCAGCATATCGGCATCATGAATTGAGTTTCCGAAACAGGCATCCACTGTTTTGGAGAGTGTTTCTTGCAGCGCAATTGCCTTGCCTTCGTCCGTTGGGACGCGAATCAGTTGATCGGTTGCAAGGCCGTTCTCAATATGGACGCACGCTGCCAGAACGTTTTCTTCTGGTATCCCAAACCGCTTCACGCCCGCTCGGATCGCCCAGACATTGGTTGAAGAGACTGCCCAAAGCTGGCACCCTGCCGCCTTGAGCCGGCGAGTCAACTGCAGCATATCGGGAAAGATGCGGTGTGCCACCACCGCGGGGAAAAAATCTTCCGCCGCCTGTTGCAGTAAATGTTCGGGAACCCCGGCATTGATCGTGACCATTTCCCCGCACATGGTCTCTTCGTCCACCAGCCCGGCCTTGTAATCGCGATAGCGAGCCTGCGCCCACTCAGCGGTTTTTGCGGGAATCAGGTCGTGCTTGACCTCCCAATAGAAGAAGTCGGCGCCGGCATCACCGCTCCAGAGCGTACCGTCACAATCGAATACGGCAATGCTGGGTTTGAGCGCCAGCACGGAATCAATAAACTGGAGAGCGGAGTCGGAAAGTTTGGGTTCTGAAATCTCGGCTTTCAAATCGTCTGTCCTGGTTGCAGTTTTCAAAGCTGCAGGTTTTCAAAGTCTTCCGGGGTGTTGATGTTTAAGGCAACCAAGGGGTCGCTCACTGGCAGGTAACGGATGTGCTGCTGGTTCGCGTGTTCCACGTCACGGGCGTTGCTCGAAGCGGGGGCGTTTAAAAACGCGGCAATCATCTCCCGTCCGATAGCGATTGGGTGCCCATGTTTACCGGCGTATTCGGGAACCACGGCCCACGTAGCACCGTCGGCCTGCAGAAACTCTTGTTTAATCTGATCGATGATTGGCAGGCTGGGAGCGGGCCGGTCGACCAAAGTCAGCAGGGCCGCGTCACGGCCGCGGTTGAGCACGTTTTCCAGTCCCACGCGCAGCGAACTGAACTGTCCCTGTTCTGGCGAAGGATTTCGAACGGTAAACGCGCCTTCGGCATCGATCACGGGTACCAGGCGCTCTTCATTGGCGCCCACCACCACCAGGACTAAATCCGTAAATGGCTGAAGCGCGCGAATGGCAGTCGAAAGGAAGGTTCCACCCTGCCATGGCAGGAGCGCCTTGTCGGAGCCCATGCGTGACGAAGCGCCTGCGGCCAGAATGACCCCGGCAAATGAAGGTGCGAGTGCCATACAGAAATACTATAACTGTTTAAGAATTTCGGCGGCTTTTGCGCTTTTCATGTGGGGAAGAGAGGCCGCCGCTTGACGTCGGATGGAAATCATTTCCGCCACTATGGAAACGGCGATCTCTTCCGGCGTAATCGACCCGATATCAATGCCCACCGGGGCGTAAACCCTGGCCAACTTCTCCGGCGATGTGCCTTCCTGCTCCAGTTCCCGGTATGTGGTGATGACCTTGCGTTGCGAACCGATCATTCCTATGTAGCGTGCGGGAGTCTCCACCGCCCAGCGCAGCACGCGCATGTCGTCCCGATGCCCGCGCGTAACAATCACCATGTACGAAGATTCGTTCGGGCTGAGCTGCGCCATGACCTGCTCATATTCGTCGGCGTAAATATCCCGTGCTTCCGGAAAGCGCTCGCGATTGGCGTACGTCTCTCGATCGTCGATCACCACCACCTCGAACCCGGCGATTCGCGCGACCTTGTATAGGCTCCAGGAGACGTGACCGGCGCCGAAGATATAAAGAGTGGAAACGGGAAGCAGCGGCTCCACGAAGACCTCGAGGGTACCGCCGCAGACCAGGCCGGCATCGTACTTGGGATTGTTGTTGAGATTAAAGTTCAGGGTCTGCGACTTCTCGGTGCGCATTACCTCGCGGGCCGCGTCCCAAACCTCGGCTTCCACACAGCCGCCGCCAACCGTCCCCACAATCGATCCGTCTTCCCGAATGAGCATCTTGGCGGTTTCAAACGACGGAATCGATCCGCGGACATTGATGATCGTAGCCAATGCCGCCTTCCGGCCTTCCCGCCGAAGCCGCAGAATCTCTTCGTAGATGTCCACGGAGATATTGTAGCCCGGAAAGCCTAAACGGAAGCGGTAAAGCCACCTTGCCAATCGGCCAATAGTTTTCGCAGGAACCCGTTTCGAATCGGGGAGCTACTCTTCCAATTCTGCGACGGCGGCGCCACTCAGTGTCCAAGGCTTAGGCCTCTTGGGCGCGGATACATAGCAAAAGGGATCGAGAGGTTCTTCTGGCCAGAACCTGGCCGTGTGGTGAAGAATCGGTATGGCATGGTACATTCCCTGTTCGTCTTTTTTGACAGGAGAGAGTCCCGATGAAGGCCATACGTTTCCATGAGTTTGGCGGGCCGGAGGTTTTGAAATTTGAAGATGTGCCCGATATCAAGCCGCGCAAAGATCAGGTGCTGGTCAAGGTCAAAGCCTGCGCGTTGAACCATCTTGATCTGTTCATCCGCAAGGGTCTGCCGGGAGTCAAGCTGCCGCACATCAACGGCAGTGATGTTTCCGGCGATATTGCCGAAGTTGGCGAATACATCACCGATCTGAAGGTAGGGCAGCGCGTATTGCTTGCGCCTATGACTTTTTGTGGATACTGTGCGGCCTGCACCGACGGGAGACAGAATTTTTGCTCGCAGTTCACGGTCCTCGGCTACATGAACGACGGCGGCAATGCCGAATATATTGCGGTTCCGCGCGCGAATGTGTTTCCGATTCCCGAGGAATTGACCTACGATGAGGCGGCATCGGTCCCACTGGTGTACGTGACCGCCTGGCACATGCTGGTCAATCGCTGCCATCTGATGCCGGGTAACATCGTGCTGGTATTGGGAGGAGGATCGGGCGTGGGCTCGGCGGCCATTCAAATCTGCAAGCTTTTCAATGCGCAGGTCATCGCCACTGCCGGGGACGAGGCAAAGATGGAAAAAGCTCGCGAGTTGGGCGCCGATCACGTGATCGATCACTACAAGCAGAAGATCGCGGAAGAAGTAAAGAAAATCACCAGCCGTGCCATGTGCGACATTGTCTTTGAACACGTGGGGCAGGCCACCTGGCAGGAGAGCATGAAATCGCTCAAAGCCGGTGGATCGCTGGTGACCTGTGGAGCCACCACCGGGCCTGAGGCAAACTTCGATATACGCTTTCTTTTTGCGCGGCAACTCTCCTTCCTGGGATCGTTTATGGGAACCATGGGCGATTTCCACGCGGTCCTGCGCCATATCTTCTCGGGTAAATTGAAGGCTGTGGTCGATAAGAGCTTTCCGTTGCGCGAGGCCGCGGCCGCGCATCAGCGCCTGGAAAAGAGCGAGCAGTTTGGAAAGGTGATCCTGAATCCATAGCAGGGAGGTCCAGCATGGGCGCATGGGGCACAGGGAACTTTGAAAACGACGATGCGTCGGACTGGATGTTTGAACTTGAAGATTCATCTGGCGTAGCGCTGCTCAAGGCCGTATTCGCCAAGGTGGAGAAAAACGCCTATCCTGAGGCGCCGGATTGCTGCGTCGCCCTTGCAGCCGCAGAAGTTGTGGCGGCTGCCAAAGGTAAGCCTTCGGAGGACCTGCCCGAAGAGGCCCGTAATTGGATCGACCGCCAGGCGAAGCTCGATGACATTAAGGTGCTGGATAAGGTTGCGAAAAAGGCAATTGACCGGATACGCAACAAATCGGAGCTGAAAGAGCTCTGGCAAGATTCCGAAGACTGGCCGAAGTGGCAGCAAGTCCTGAATCGGCTGGAGCAGCGACTCCAGGGCTAGAAAGAAGATATGCGCCTTCAAGGATAGTGCCCAAAGACTTCAGGGATAGAAGATATTGTGCCTTCATAGGGATAGCGGCCGAATGCTACACGGGATAGATGCACTGCCTCTTCAAGCATGACGCCCTGCGGCCTTAGGGATGACGGCCAACGCCTTCCCCGGGGTGATGCCTTCCACAATGGTTTTGAAATTTTGGCCGCCGCCAAATTACAATAGAGGGTTATGAGCGATCACCTTGTGCCACCAGATGTAGAGCGTGCTGCGGTTGTGCGCCGCTTTCAGAACACGGGCGGGAATCCGGTCGATGCGAACCGCATGAAAGAGCTTCTCTTTGGAAGCGAGCAGCCCCAGGGCGTAGTCCTGACCACGTTGGATAACGTGGTGAACTGGATGCGGAAGAGCTCGATCTGGCCAATGACCTTTGGCCTTGCCTGCTGTGCCATTGAGATGATGGCCATGGGCGCATCGCGCTTCGATATTGCCCGCTTTGGAGCCGAAGTATTTCGTCCTTCGCCGCGTCAATCGGACCTCATGATTATTGCTGGGCGCGTCTCGCAAAAAATGGCCCCGGTGATCCGCCAGCTTTGGGAGCAGATGCCTGAGCCCAAGTGGGTCATCTCCATGGGCGCTTGCGCGACCTCGGGCGGCGTTTTCAATAACTACGCGCTGCTCCAGGGGGTCAATCAGGTGATCCCGGTGGATGTCTATGTCCCCGGTTGCCCTCCGCGCCCTGAGCAGTTGATTTATGCGATCACGCTTTTGCAGGAAAAGATTCAGAGCGAGCGTGGATCGTTTAAGCGCGCACTGAACTTAGCGTAAGCCCGCTTGGCCTCGAAATCCTAAGCCCACCACTTCCGTGGTGGGCTTAGCTATTTGGAGCATTTTCCCATAGATACTTCAGCCTTGAGATCGGCGGATAGAAGCGTGCATTTTGAGCCTGTTCCATGTCCACGCGCCGGATAAATGAAGGGTGTTTTTAATGAAGGGTGTTTTAAAGATACGTGGAAGAGCGTCCCTTTAGGCCCATATCAAGTTAACCGCAAATAGACGGGTGCTTCCGGCATTTGGCTCTGTTGGCCTCAAGAAGGATTTTCACTACATATGAAAGTGCCCAAATCTAAATCAAACATCTAAATTTAGAGTTGGGCGTAAAAGTCTCTTTTCATAAATGCTCCAAGCGCCAGAGGCGCGACGAGACGGTAGCCCATGTCGAGCGTAGCGAAGACGTGGGTACGCGTAGCAACAATTCGGGGCCTTAGAGCTTATGTGAGAACGAATGTTCTCGCATAAGCTCTAAGGCCTCTTACTGCTTCTCACTCCGATACAGCATGCTCCGCTTCTTGCTCGCGCGTTTTTGTTGGTGCGCCTGCGATATTGTGCGCGGTGAGCACTTCGAGCGCTTCGTTGACCGTCTCGGAGTCCGGCGTAAGAGCGGTGTCGGAGTAATGGCGCGCGGCCGGATCGCGTTCCAGGCGCTTCGTAAACCAATGGAAGCGCCAAGCCAACTGCGCCATTTTGAAATGCTTGTGGAGTAGATCCACGATAAAGCGGGGATAGAAAATAAAAGGGCTCTCGACCGGCAGCGTTGGCCGGCGGTCTTTACGATATTTCCGCCGCAGATAGCCGCCTTGCAGGGGATCGATCTTCTCGTAGACGATGCAGAAGTGGAACCACAGCATGAGGACCATTACGTTGTTCAGGTCGATGCTGGTGGCCGCTGCTCGGCGCAGCACGGTTTCTATGTGCTGCAGCGAATAGAAGTTCTGCCAGGTATCCCGATAGAGCTTTTCCCATTGTGCCGCCGACATCTGGGAATGCACGGTGGTCACGTGCTCCAGGTCGTATTTATTAAGGTCTGGGTCCAGCCACGCCCCGGCCCGGTGGAGTTTCTGGTGGTCCTCGGAGCCCGGCAAGGCCGTCAAGCAGTGCGGTTCCAGCAGGTCGATCGGCAGCTCACGCTGAATGATCTCGATGTCGTGCAACACCGATTCCGGCGTATCTTCCGGAAAGCCCAGAATGTACCCGGCAAACACAATCGCCCCGGCGCTCTTCCAGGCGAGCAGCATCTTTCGGTATTCCGAGATCTTATTTTGCTTCTTTCGTGCTCCCAACAGGCTCCCGGGATTGATGCTCTCCAGGCCGATGAATACGCGTCGCACGCCTGCTCTGCCGGCCTTCTCGATAAACCGCGGCAGGCGATGGCACATGGTGTCCACCTGGATCATGAACTTGATGTTCAGCTTCTCGACTTCCCGCATGGCGATCAGGCGATCAAAAATCTTCTCCCAGTCCCCATTGCGGGCAAAGTTGTCATCGGTAATAAAGAAGCGGCCGACTCCCTGGGCCAGGTTGCGGCGAATGATCTGTTCGATCTCATCCACGGTGCGCCGCCGCGACTTCCGGCCTTGCACATTGATAATGGTGCAGAAGGAGCACTGAAACGGGCAGCCGCGTCCGGCATCAAAGCTTGTGTACTTGCCGATCGTTCCTCGGATGGTTGCCGCTGGGAGCATCGGCATGGGTGCGCCTTCGAGAGAAGGCAGGTCCGACAGGTAGTTATAGAGGGGTTGGAGGCGTCCCTGCCAGGCATCCAGCAGCACCTGATCCATGCGGCCCTCTTCCGCCTCGCCCGCAAAGAGCGAGATGCCCATGTCCATGGCCTCTTTAAGTTCGGGAGTGACCCCGCCTAACATGGAGATTGATCCGCAAATATGAAATCCACCCATGCAGACCTGGACTCCGGCGGCGCGTAAAGGCCGCGCGATGTCCATCGCTCTTGGAAACTGGTTGGACTGGACCCCAACCAGCATCACGAGGCCGCGGCCTCCGGCAAGTTTCTGGATGATATTCCTGGTGCGGATGCGGGTATTGTCCTCATCCATCGAGGTGAGAACGATCTCTATGTCATCGCCTAAGACGCGCCGCTGTTTGCAGTCGAGCGCCAGGCCATGGACCACAGCCAGTGAATTGGAAGGTACGGCCGATCGCATCCATTGGATAACGTAGCCGTCATCGTCGTAATGAGAAGGCTTGATAAGCAGCAGGGAAAATTCTTGCGACGTAACCATTCCCTCGTCTCCACGGTGCTGAAACGTGTGACTGCAGTATCGAAGCTTAACATAAAGATATGTAAAGTAAATAAAATCGCTGCTTTTGAATCACATGGCAATCGTGCGAAAAGGCTCCCCTAAATGTTGTACTGATTGATCGGTTGAATTCGAACTCTCCTTCTACAAACGCGCAGGTGCCCCATCCTTCGCGTTTTCTGCGAAGGGTGGGAATCGAGGGTATAGACATCGGGAAACCCGCTACTCGCATCTGATACGCTGACGGCTTGGTCCCTGCAATGCAAACTCGTGCGACACAAAACCGGCGGATTCTTTTCTTCTGTGCCTGCAGCCTTCTCCTGTTTGCTTCGCTCGCAGCCACTGCCGCCAAGCTCAAACAGGTTGCCCTGATTGACTTGCCCGGAAATCCGGGGTTCAATCAGGTCGCTTTGGCCAACGGAGAAGTCATTATTACTCGACCGGAGGCCAATACCGTCGAGATCTTCAATCCGGTCAAACGTCGCGTCGTTGCTCGTATCTCGCAGGTCGATAGCCCTCGCGGCGTAGCTGTCGATGACGCCAATTTCCGGGTCTATATCGCGCTCGCGGGCAGCAATCGCATTGCGGTTGTGAATAGCAAGAACTGGCAGGTGGAAAAGCTCGTTCCCGTAAGCCACCCGCCAGAGAAGCTTTTGTGGGTAGGCAAGGATAGCTCTCTGTACGTGACCAGCCTGCGCGGACGCTGTATTACCACGGTCGATCCGGAGAGCGGCGAAGAGACGGCAACCGTAGACGTGGAGGCACTTCCCCAGGACATGCTCTATGACGGCCCGCGCCAGAAACTAGTCGTGAGCCTCCAGGATAGGAATGAAATTGCCCTGTTGGACCATTCCAACAAGATCACCGGAACGTTCAAGCTGGCGGGGTCGGAGCCGACTGGGCTCGCTCTTGATGAGGCCAAGCGTCGGCTCTATGTTGCTGTGCGTTACGCGGTGCTGATTCTGAATGCCGATACCGGTGCGGAAATTTCGAGGATTGCCGCTCCTGGCGGAACGGATACAGTAGTTCTCGATTCTGCGAATAGCCTTCTTTATGCCGCTGCCGGCGATGGCTCGGTCATTGCGATTGACCTTGCCAAGGGCGTTGCCGACCATGAACTACCCACCGATGTGAAGGGATATACCATCGCCTACGATCCCAACCGCAAGATGCTCTTTCTGCCCGGAGGCCGTGAAGGAAGGGCCAAGCTTGTGATTTTGCGCCCTGTGGGAGTCGGTGAGGCGAGTGCTCCCCAAACCGCGGCCAACCCAACTGGCGCCGGACAGACTGCCCTGAAAAAGTAAATCTTTTTTCGCTGCTTGCGCTTCTAGCAACGCTCCTGAACGTTGTAACAAACCTCAAATGAAGAATGATTGGCGGTCCTTCGCCTCAAAGCGGCCGCTCCAATCAAATCAAAATGCGAGCTTGAAAAGCTTTTGGATGACCTCATCGATTGGAAACATAGTGAGCAGGAGAGGTAGAAACGGAATCGAGATGATCACCGCCAACCGGATGAGCGTTTCCTTCGAGATTGGCAAGGTACGGTCCTGACTCACCAGTGCAAACGAATTTCCAAGATCGGCTAGGGATTGGATATCGGCTGTGCCGAGCAATGGCTCTTCTGGGCCCTGATCAGCCGGACGCCGAGTCCCAGTACTGGTTCCTGCTCCGATCCACCTGTCATGGAAATCTTCCACGTACTGGCTGGCAAGGCCGCCGAACTCCCGCTTTGCCGTTCGTCCGGCATGCTCAAGCATAAGGCTGAAGAAACCTAAAGGCAGAGTAACCAGAAGGATCGCGAACACCAGGGCTCCCGCAATCTCCATCTTATAATCCGGCAGCCTCGCCCCTGCATAAAGGATATGAGCATAGATAGTTCCCGCGATCACCGTCGTCTGTGCAGTGAACACGGGTGCGAGAGCAAGGGCGCTGCCTGAGAGAAAGCCCAGTCCGGCCGAACGATCGGGATGAAAGAGATTGAGGTGAAGAGGTAACGCCCGCACCTGCCATAGGAAGCGATACCAGACAAAGATCCGAAAGTACCAGCGGATCAGGATAAACCGGAAAATCGATAGGCTGACCAGGGCGTAATACCAGCCCGCCAAGGTAAGTCGAAAACCACCATTGTTCAAGCGATACCAGGTGGAACTGGTCAGCGTGAAGTTGTGTCTCCAGATCCAACCTCCCAGGATCAACACCAGAAGCAGAAGAACCACCTCCACGATCACGGAATTGCGAAGACGTGTTGCCGACGCCACAATCTTCTCAAAGCGGTCAGCTTGTTCCTTGTCAATGATGCCCCGGCTCAGGAATTGCGGCACGATGTGCTGCATTCGGTCATGCACAAATACCTCTGCTCCTATGAGAAGCGGAAGAGCCGCCAGGAACCGGATGTGGACTTCAGGATCGCGGAAGAAAGGAACAGGGACACCTCCCGTCAGGTGTCCTTCAACGGCAGCAAGCAACAGTAGAGGTAACCAGCAAACGCCTGGCAACATGATGAGGCGCCGCGCGAGAAGATGAAGGGGAGGGTGCGCTAACCTGGTTTTTAAATACAGTTGATAGAGCGGTCCGCCCAGCACCAAAGAGAAACTCGCCTGATGCCTGGGCGATCTGCCCTTTGAACCCGGCGGCACGATTTTTGGCAGCCCCATCTTCATGGCTTAGAAGAAATGATCTAGGCGAAATGCGCTGGGCGGAATACGCCTCGGCGGATACTGGGATCTTGAAATATGAAAGCCGTGTTTGTTATCTACTGGATTAGAAGAGCAACGTGTTGATCGCTGTTGCCCGGCCATCGGTATACAACGGCGGAGTCGCCGAAACCTCTAGAGCGTTTTTCAGCACAGGCGTAAGCGGGAATCACCATCACCGCACGGGAGCCATGCAAACGGGATTACAGGAACGCTGAAATCGCCATAGAATACTGGGTTGCAAGAAAAGAGCTTTGCAAGAAAAAAGCCTTGCAAGAAAACTTTTCTGATCCGCGTCAGATTGGGTTTGAACAACCTGAATATCTTGAGGAGGTCATAGGCCCGATGAGATTCGCCAAAATCGTCTTCCGGGTTGCTGGAGTATGGGGCATTTTGGTGCTCACGCCACTATTTTTCTTGCTCGATATGGTCGGGCGCCAGGATCCTCCGCCAGTCACGCATCCGGCGTTCTACTACGGTTTTGCCTCCACGGCCTGGGCCTTTCAAGTTGCTTTCCTGATCATCGGCAGCAACCCTCTGCGCTTTCGTCCCTTGATGATTCCTTCCATGATTGAGAAATTCGGCTATGCCATCGCTCTGGTGATCCTCTATCTGCAGGCGCGCGTAAATCCCAGGGATCTGGTTTTTGGCGGTGTGGACTTTCTGCTTGGAGTGCTCTTTGTGATCTCCTATTTGAAAACTGCGGGTGAAACCAGCGGCTGGGAGTCGCACAATAGGGCAAAGGAAGCAAATATCGTCAATTAGTTTCCAGAAAAATTTTCGCCAGACGTAAGCCTTAAACAATAAGTGCGGGAATTCGATTGGTTAAATTAAGAAATTCTCAATCTGCATACAGTGGGTTGCTTATTCGGTAAGTTGCACTATGCCCGCTCGCGCATAAGCTCTAAATTAACGATAGGGATACTTGAGTCTTGCCACCGGGAGGTACCGTAGCGATTTCGCTGGCTTCGACGCGTTTTCCTCCAATAGACGAAACTACTCGAACAACATGTTGTCCGGGAGCCAGGCGGGCGATCGCCCAAGATTTGCCATCGGTTACCCCAAAGGAAAGGTCGTCAATGAAGACTTCTGGTTTCGAATCCATAGTTCCTGCGTTTGTGAGCGAAACAGACAAGGCTCCCGGCTCATTGACACGTATTTTTGCCTGTGTCGCCAATTCCAGATCAGCAAGACTTTGTTGAAACTCCGTTGCCCACTGCTGCGTTTCCTGGGCAATACAACTCGAAACGGCTTCATATAAGGTTTTGGCAATCTGGAGAAATTCTTCGACCTCTGTTTGGACTGGCTCGCGAGTGCCAACACGCGCCCGCAATCTCGTCCAATCGATTTCAAACGAGTAGGTCGTTTTTTGAATGGCTTGAGCAGCAAGAATGTAACGGGTCCAACCACTCGAAAATCCGAAGAATTTGTCTAGAGCGATAAATGAAGCTCCGACACCCAGCAATACATATCCCCATGCCGAAAGATTTACAACCTTTTGATTGATGAAAGACACCGAGCTGAGGAGAGGAATGATACCGCCTGTTGAAATGAATGCTATCGAGGCTGCTCTACAAATTCGTGACATCCGTGCTTTTGCTGTCTTCTTATGGAAATACCAGGCAATTGCGTCGTTTGCGAACGCTTCTGCGTTGGTCCGTATTATATCGATTGAAGCAACGATCTTAGTCGGATCCCATCGCGTTTCTGGTGTTGGTACTCTAGCGAGATTTGTGGCAGTAGCGCTCATCGATTTCAAGTCCTGGATTGAATATCAACAAATGCCCTTCAGTTGTGGTCTATCATCTTATTAGCGGATGCAAGACTCTTTGTGTAATAGTCTTAGTGGCCGTCTCCATGTGCTCATTTAAAAATATCAAGTCAGGTGCATTCAAAGAACGCAAAATAAGACAGTGCCAAGTTTTACGGTGAAAGCCTACCTCGTGAAAAGGATTTTTTCCATAGTTAAACGGACAAATCTGTGTTTTTATAATTTGCCGACGCATTGAATGAGACCAGCATGCAAGGTATAGTCTTTGAATTCGTTCCGTTTAACCTCTTGGCAGGCAATAGGCACAATAAGCAACCGAACGTTCGGTCAATTCACCTTGGCCACGTCTCGGAACTCTCGAAACCGTCCTAGACACGATCCACGGTTCATAAGGTATCTAAGAGTGGTCTATCTCATTTGGCAAGTCGAAAACTTGCAGGAGCTTTGGCGTTACCGCATACTCTTTCGCAAATCGGTCAAAACGTGATCCGCTTTGTCGATGCGGATAAAGCCCATTCGGGGATATTCCAAGTCTACGATGATGTAGACGGCCGTTGTAAGGATGATCGGGAACAGGAGCCTATGGAGCATACTGGGTTTCTTTGCTTCCGCCATGCTATAGCCGGCGAGAAGAGAGCCGGCGAGGAGAAGAATGCCGAGGCTCCAAAAGATTGCGGCCGGGGGATGAGTTTCCAAAGCGACATAGCGCGTCGTAGTTATGTCGATCATTTCGTTGAGAGAGGAAATCACCAGCGACTCAACTGCCGGTGAGCAACCGGCGTTGCATGCTGCCACCGCTTCAGCCCAAATTTTATCTTGAAGGTCGGCATAGCGGCGCATATCGTTTCTGGCCGCTTCGATATCCGAGCCAACATGCCGATACATCTCGATGCGCGCATCCAGGTAGTCCTTGAAATTGCTGCGAAGTGTGCGTTGAGCCTCGTTTGGAAGCAGGTCGATTCGCAAATAGGCCGTGCCGATAGCGTTTGCCTCTTGCACGATCAACTGCCGGCGTGCTTCGAAACGTTCGGCCGCTCCTGAGAAGGTGAAGGCAACCAGCAATCCCAGCAGGGCAAAGACGGCGCCCTCGATTGTGGCAAAAGCAGCTTTTGAGCCTTCCGGATCAAGTCTTCGTTGCCGGAGTCCAATCCGTCGGCCTGCTTCCATGAAGCCCGCCATTAGGAGGAACAGGCCGATGCATAGAACCAAAAAATTGGAAACTGCCGGAATAGGAACCTCTCTATTCCATCTTCCTGCAAATTGGCCCTGTTACAACCCGGCGAAAATACTTTCGCCCGGTCCCCGAATATTTACCGGACCATATTTATCTTGATCATATTTATCTTGATCGAGGAGCGGCGCGATGTTCCCGAGAGAAGGTATCGCGCCGCCCAAGCCCTCAATCGGCTACTCTCTTGCGAGCATTCCGAGCGCCTCAAGCTCAAGATCGACGACATGTTCCCCGCCAATATTGACCGTTACTTGCTTGACCGTCCCGCCTGTGAATTCAAACCGGCCCTTATATTCGTTGCTAACCGCATCGGGCCTGCCGCGCCCTACGGACAATCCCTCGCCCGCCAAAGCGAACTTACCCGGCTGCGTGCGAATCTTGCCTTGCCCTGCGAGCTTCTTGTTGATGTAGAGTTTTACGTCTCCATTGGCGACGAACTTGGGGTTTTCGCCCGTCTTGGTAAATTCGACTCCCAGCTCGATCTTGCCCGTGGGTATTTTGTCGGTTGAAACCACTTTCTGTTCCTCGATGCCGAGGAAGTTATAGGAGTAGTGGAGTTTGCCGCCCTTAACAAAAAGTGAATGCCCGCCAAAACGGCTGCCCTGCGACAGCAGAATTCCTTCCGCGTCGGCTTTTTCAATCTCGACTTCAGCCATGATGGAATACGACTTGTTGCGGATATTCGGAGCCATGCCCTCCGGAATCTCCGCTGTGTTGGGGAAGTAGGAAAAGGTCGATCGCGGCTTGCCGATTTCCGGACGTTCCACTGTGAGCTGTTCGCGCGCCGTGCGATCGTCCAAAGGGAAAACATTGTTTCTGCCCGCATGCGCAAACCAAAGTGCCTGCAACTCCTGCAGCTTTTCCGGAAATTCCGTGCCTACATCGGTAGTTTCTGAGCGGTCCGTTTCTACATGGTAGAGCTCCCATGGGTCCTGGCTGAAGTGCCCTTTTCCACTGAGAGCGCCATGCTTGGCGACCGCTTTCCAGCCTTGGTGATACATAGCCCGCGTCCCCAGCATCGCGTAGTATTGCGACGGGCGCGTGCTTTCCGCCTTGGGATTGTCGAAGGTATATCGCATGCTCACTCCCTGGATGGGAGTTTGCGCGAATCCCTTGATGACCTGAGGGGCTTCGACTCCGCAGCAATCGAGGATCGTCGGTACCAGGTCGATGGCATGGTGGTATTGGTCGCGCACGCTGCCGGCGGTCTTCTTCATCGCCTTGGGCCATGCCATGATCAAAGGATCGGCAATTCCACCTTCCAGAACATACCGCTTAAACATTTTGTACGGAGTGTTGAAAGCCCACGCCCAGCCTGTGGGATAGTGTCCGTAGGTATTGGGGCCTCCAAGCTCGTCAATCTTCGCCAGATTTTCCTTAATGTCATCCGGCCAGTTATTGAAGAATTTGTTTTCGTTCACAGATCCCGTAGGCCCACCTTCACCACTCGCGCCGTTGTCGGAACACACGATTACCAGAGTGTTGTCCCACTGTCCGGACTGTTGTAAATAGTCGATCAATCTTCCGAGTTCGTGGTCCGTATAGCTTGAGAAACCGGCGTACACCTCGGCCATGCGAGCAAAGAGTTTCTTTTGTTCCGGGGAAAGAGAGTCCCACGGCAGAACGCGATCGCCCTCGCCGATTACCTCGGGAGCAGGCCACGGGTTGATTTCCGAAAGGCCGGCGCTCTTCGGCAGGAGACCTTCCTTCTTGATTCTCTCCAGCACGACCTCACGGTATTTTTCGTAACCCATATCGAACTTGCCCTTGTATTTGTCTGCCCATTCTTTTGGCGCGTGATGGGGAGCGTGGTTCGCGCCGTAAGCCAAGTACATAAGCCATGGCTTGGTGGGGTTGAGTTGGTTGTTGTCTCGAACGAACTGAATGGCTTTGTCGGTAAGGTCTTTAGAAAGGTGGTATCCCTGCTCTGGCAGGTAGGGCTGGTCAACGGGATGATTGTCATAAACTAGGTCCGGATACCAGTTATTCGTTTCGCCTCCCAGGAACCCATAGTAGCGCTCGAATCCACGGCCCGTGGGCCACGTGCGCCGCGTTGAAGCCATGTTCGATTCGGTTTCAGGTGTGAGGTGCCACTTGCCGACGCACGACGTGCTGTAGCCGTTTTCCAATAGCATCTCCGCGATCGTGCCGTTCTCGGGAGGAATGAGTGCACAAGCTCCTGGAAACCCATTCGCGCCCTCGGTAATGCACGCCATGCCGTTCATGTGCGCGTTGCGTCCCGTCAGAAAGCACGACCGTGTGGGAGAGCACAGCGCCGTGGTTCGCCAATTGCTGTAGCGCAGGCCAGCTTTCGCGATGCGGTTCAATGTCGGCATCTCGATCAGTCCGCCAAAGGTGTCCCAGGCGGCAATCCCCGTATCGTCCAGCACGACATAAAGAACGTTTGGAGACCCCTCTTTCGCCTTTGGCGGAAGATAGGGCTCCCAATCGGCGACCGAATCGCGAATATCAAGTCCGATCGTCCCTTTGAATGGCTTCGACATGGTTCGATTCTCCTTCGATGGTGTTGTGGCCTCGGATTCTCTAGTCTGTGCTTCCGTTGAATGCTGGAGGCCGGCAGCAAGCGGGCACTGGACAACATGGCTGCGTCGTCATATGCAGACGTATAAAGGGTCTTGGCTATCAAGATGCAACGTATTTGGCTTAGTTATCGTGATGCGGGGACTTCGGACGCCTGTTGTCTCGCCCGAAGGATGATCTCTGAAAACAACGGTGAAATCATTCGGTGAGCCGCCTCACAAGGATTGATTAGGATTGATTCTGGCCGTGATGAATGATGAATGATGAATGATGAAGAAGATGAAGAAAGCGTTCGTGCTCTGCGTCGGGCGGCGACGAATGCTGGGCGCAAGCTAGGTGGATGATTCCGAGCGTTACGCTTTCCTGTGGTCCCGGGGGAATGCCATACAAATGTACTGCCCCGAATTTCCTGTCGTTTGACCTTTTGCCGGGTAAGAGGCATAATTAGCAACCGAACGAACGTTCGGTCAGTTCACCTTGCCTATGCGCCTCGAAACTCTCGAAACCCGTGCACCTGGCATTTCCCTGAATGGCCGCAAGGCCCGCCAGGAACTCAATGGTGACAAGCGCACGCCAGAATTGAACGAGTCTAAGGCCGAAGCGCCTAAGACTGAAGCACCCAAAGCAGAGGCAAACGAACGTTTCGACCGACGTCTGGCCAAGGTGCTCTCCCACGCGAGCCGCATCTTTTGTGAGAAGGGTTATGAGGGCGCATCGATGCGCGATTTATCTCGCGCCACCGGAATGTCTCTGGCCGGGCTCTATCATTATTTCGAGTCGAAGGAAGAGCTGCTCTATCTCATTCAGAAACACGCTTTTTCCACCATCATTGAAAATCTGCGAAATCGGCTGGAGAGTTCCAGCGATCCCGAGGAGCGGGTGCGCATTTTTATCCTGAATCATGTGGAGTACTTCCTGGCGAATAAAGAAGCCATGAAGGTGTTAACCCATGAGGACGACACACTCAAAGACGCGCGCGGGGCGGAAGTTGCATCCATCAAACGCGAGTACTATCGCCTGTGCCTAGGACTAGTAGAAGATTTGCAGCGCGCAGCGGGCCTGCAGTTCTCCGGACGGCTGGCCGTGCTCAGCCTCTTCGGCATGGTGAACTGGATCTATACCTGGCACAACCCTCGCATCGACGCGGATGCCAACGCTCTGGCCCAGCAAATGGGCGACCTCTTCTTGCATGGCGTGCGGCAAGGCCGGAAGCCGGCCCGCGGAAACACCAGGAATGGCACGTCGGCCAAGGCGAAGCTTGATCGCTGATTACTTATTAGAAGACCGCTAACCCTGTCGGCATCCCGGCGTTTGGAGTGAGGAACGTCGAAAGAAATGAAGGATTGAAGACTCAAGAATTGAAGAATTAGAAATTGAAGAATTAAAGAAATTTGAAGATCGACGAACCAAGCCGATCTTAAAAAAGACGAAACGGAATCGAGCGCCCGATTTACAGGATTAGATTTGCAAGATTATTAGGTTTGCAAGGTTAAAAGATCAGGAAACTCATAAGGAGCTTTGAATCATGGCAACAATCACGGCAAGTGAAACCAAGACTCTGGTGAACTATCGCACCGAAGGGGGCATCGCGGTCGTCGAGCTGAACGATCCACCTGCGAACACCTATACCTATGAGATGAATCGGCAACTGGATGAGTGCATCCTGAAAGCCCGCATGGACAACGATGTTTACGTCATCGTTCTCACCGGCTCGGGCGACAAGTTCTTTTCCGCGGGCGCCAACATCAAGATGCTCTCCTCGGTTGATCCCACCTTCAAGTACTATTTCTGCCTCCATGCCAACGAAACTCTTTTGCGGCTTGAGCACACTCCCAAGCTGGTAATTGCCGCGATCAATGGACACTGCGTGGGCGGCGGCCTTGAAATTGCCATGGCTTGCGATATCCGCATCGCGCGCCGCGATTCCGGTAAGGTGGGCTTGCCCGAAATCAACTTGGGTGTGCTGCCTGGAACCGGTGGAACCCAGCGCCTGAGCCGCATTGTGGGCAAGAGCAAGGCCATTGAGCTGATGGTCACCGGCAACACCTTCACCTTTGAAGAAGCCAAGGAAATGGGCATCATCAATGACGTCTACGAGCGCGACAACTTCAAAGAAAACGTAATGGAATACGCTCGCCAGTTCACGCCTCCCAACAAGGCCGCCAAAGCCGTTGGCAATATCAAGCGCGCGGTGCAGACCGGCTGGGAAATTCCGATGGAATCGGCGTTGGCCGTGGAGCGCGAGTTGCAACAGCGCCTCTTTGCCAGCGAAGACGCCAAAGAGGGCTTGAGCGCCTACGTCGAAAAGCGTCCGGCGAACTTCTCTGCGAAATAGCGCAGGCGTGTAGGCGTGGAAATCTGGGGCGCGGCTCGAAAACGAGAGCTGCTCGACAAAAGAGCGGTTCGAAACAGGGCTGCTTGAAAAAAGAGCTGCGCCCTAACACAGGATAGAAGACAGAAGATAGAGGATAGATCGGGCGGCAAGATGCTGTCCGGTCCCATGTCGGGCGTATGACCGTCCAGCCCATGCGGCTGCGCGGGCATGACGCCGAGAGGCAAAGAACTATGTCGACTGCAATCGCAAACAAGGTAAACATCACTCCCGGCAAGCTGCTCATCGACGGTCAGTGGGTCGAAGGCTCGGGCAAAGTTTTCGATACGGTAAATCCGGCCACCGGCGAGGTGCTCACCCAAGTCTCCAGCGCCACCGAAAAAGATGTAGACCGTGCGGTGAGTACCGCTCGTAAGGCGTTTGAAGATCTTGGCGGCGCCTGGCGAAAAATGTCGGCCAGCGAGCGCGGCAAAGTGCTTTGGCGCATTGGCGACCTGGTTGAGAAGAATATCGACGAACTGGCGGAACTGGAAACTCTCGACAACGGCAAGCCGATCTTTGAATCCCGTTACGTCGATATGCCGATGGTTGCCGATGTGTTCCGCTACTACGCCGGATGGGCAACCAAGGTCCATGGCGAAACCGTCAATACCTTTAACAACGCATTTACCTACACGCTGCGCGAACCGGTTGGAGTCATCGGCGCGATTGTTGCGTGGAATTTTCCGCTGCTCCTTGCGAGTTGGAAGCTGGGGCCCGCGTTGGCCTGCGGAAATACCGTTGTATTGAAGCCCGCTGAACAGACGCCGTTGACTGCCCTCCGTTTTGGCCAGTTGGCGCTCGAAGCGGGACTGCCTGCGGGCGTGCTCAACATCGTCACCGGCGGACCGGAAACCGGAGCGGCCCTGGTGAAGCATTCGGGAGTCGACAAAGTCGCTTTCACCGGTTCGACCTCGGTCGGCAAAGAGATCATGCGGAACTCCGCCGATACGCTCAAGCGGGTCACGCTGGAACTCGGAGGCAAGTCGCCCAACATTGTTTTTGCCGATTCGGCCATCGATTCCGCTGTGAAGGGCGCGTTGAATGGAATTTTTTATGGCAAGGGCGAAGTTTGCTGCGCCGGCTCCCGGTTGTTCGTGGAGAAGAAGGTAGAAGACGAATTTCTCACCAAGCTGGTCGAGTACAGCAAGAAGATCAAGCTTGGCGATCCGCTGGATCCGAAAACCCGGCTCGGGGCGATTGTCAGCGAAACTCAGATGAAGGCTGTTCTGGGCTACATCGAGGCGGGCAAGGCCGAAGGCGCGAAGCTGCTTACCGGCGGAAATCGCGCGACGGTCAATGGCGGCCATGGTTACTTTATCGAGCCCACCATCTTTGGCGGCGTCAAGAACGACATGAAGATTGCCCAGGAAGAAATCTTCGGCCCGGTGCTGGCGACTCTATCGTTTGACGACATTGAGGAAGTGGCCGAGTTGGCGAACAGGAACGTGTATGGCCTCGCCGCCGCAGTCTGGACGAACGACATTAAAAAAGCCCATCAGCTTTCGCGCCGGTTGAAGGCGGGAACCGTGTGGATCAATACCTATGGTCTGATGGATGCGGCGCTGCCCTTCGGCGGATTCAAGCAGAGCGGCTTTGGCCGCGAGCTTGGCATGCATGCCATCGAGCACTACACCGAGTTGAAAACGGTGTGGATGAATTTATAACCGAGTATTTTGGCCTGCGGGAGGGCCTTCCATCGAAGGCTCCGGCAGTGCCGCTGGGACGGAAACGGGTCCTTGCTGAAAATTTATAACGGAGTCAGACAATGCCTGGAAAAGTAATGAAGATCGGAACGTTCAGCGATTGGGTTGGCCTCTTCAAGGAATGGCGCGAAGAGGTAGGCGTGAACAACGACACCATTAAAGACTTCAAGTTTGAGACGATCTACGGCGCGATCGAAACTGAGGAAATCTCTTTCGGATACTACAAAGGTCGCCGCAAGTGGGAGAACCTGCGGCAGATTCCCACGCAAAACATGCGCGATGCGCTCATGAACCTGATCGTCTATCAGGGCGATACGGAATTTGCCAGCGTCGAGCAGCAGCGGTATCTGTTTCAGACGGCTCCTACCGACTGGGACCGCTCCGCGCTGACCCGCGTCATGATCGAAGAAATGCGACATGGCTGGCAGATGTGCGCGTTGTTGATCGAGCACTTTGGAAGCACCGGCAAAATCGAGGCTCAGAAGATGCTGGAGCGCAAGGCCTATGAAAACAAGCGGCTACTCGGCTCCTTCAATGAGGAGTGCGACAACTGGCTCGACTTCTTCGCCTTCACCGACTTTGTGGACCGCGACGGCAAGTTCCAGCTTCAGATGTTGAAGTACTCGGCCTTCGCCCCGCTTGGCCGCTCCATGAGCTACATGCTTAAGGAAGAGGCATTCCATATGGGGACGGGCAACACCGGTCTGGCGCGCATCGCCGAAGCGGGTATTGTCCCCGGCTGGCTCATGCAGAAGTACCTCAATAAATGGATCTCCAGCGCCTACGATCTGTTTGGCACCGATCACTCTTCATCGGCGCATTGGGCTTATGTGTGGGGTATCAAGGGCCGTTACGATGAGCTGAAGAATGAGACTACGCCCGAGCTTGAGAATCTGAACGACTACAATCGCCACCTGTATCGCGATGAGTGCGTAACCTTGGTCAAGCGCATCAGCGCTAGCCAGAAGCCGGGAAATGCGGAGCTCTACTGCCCGCATATCCAATTCAACCGCATGATTGGTAGATGGAAAGGCCAGTACTTCCATCCTCAGACCGGCCAACCGATGGAAGAAAAGGATTACCGCCAGCAATTTGATACGTGGATGCCGACGGTTGCGGACAAGAAGTTGCTCATGGACATCATTGGTGCCGAGAAGAACTGGATCGCTCCCCGGCCCGGTGCCAGGGATCCGCTGCTTACGATCGGCGAAGTGAGAAAGAACGCGATCAACGTCAACGTTCAATAAGTAACAAGCTCTCCTGCCTTATAGGGGCTGACAAAGCGTTTTCAGCATAGGAGCAACCACGAATCGAGAACACTACGCGGCTTTTCCACCGAAGAAAAGCCGCACAGAAAGCATGCAAACGGGATACAGCAATGCTGAAAACGCTGTAAAATCGTGCTTCGGGAGCCAAGCCCTGCGGTTTCCGAAGCACGAGCTAGAAGAAACGAACCAGTAGTTCTCCATTTCCAATATGTCTACAACCGCTGAACTCTCGCATAAGCCTTACACTCTGAACGAACTGATGGTTGTAGCCGCCGCCCGCGAGATTCAAGATGGCGAAATTGTCTTTGTCGGCATGCGTCTGCCGTTGATCGCTTTTGTGGTGGCGAAAAAGACGCACGCTCCCAATGCGATCGGGCTGTTTGAAAACGGCCTCGTACGCTCCACTCCTTCTCCGGAGCTGATCTACACCATGGCTGATCCGCCCAATGTCTTGGGCGCCACCCAATGTCTGGATATGATGGGCGTGATGGGCTTGCTTCAGGCGGGACGAGTCCACCTGGGCTTTCTGGGAGCGGCCGAAGCTGATCGCTACGGAAATCTGAACTCTACCCAGGTCAATGGCAAAAATGGTGTAGTGCGGCTGCCGGGATCGGGCGGCGCCTGCGATATCGCATCCCTGGCCCAGAGGTTTGTCGCGCTTCTGGAGCATGGCAAACATCGCCTGCCGGAGCGCGTGAGTTATATGACCAGCCCCGGAAATGGCGATGGCGCGGGTTGGCGCAAGAAGGTGGGCCTTCCTCGCGGTGGTCCGTCCGGCGTGATTACTACGAAATGCGTGCTGCGTTTTGGCCAAGATGGCGAAGCCTACGTGGCGACGATTCATCCGGGCGTGTCCATGGATGACGTGTTGGCAAATACTGGTTGGAAGTTGAAAGTCTCCCCCGATGTGCATTCCACCTCCGAGCCCAACGCTGCGGAACTGAAGGCGATTCGCGACTACGACAAGGAGGGCTTTTGGACAAGCTGATGAAACGTGTAACTGGTGTAGGTGGAATATTCTTCAAGGCGCGCGATCCGAAAAAAATGTATGAGTGGTATGAGCGCCACCTCGGCCTGAAGCGCGAACATGGTTCGGTCATCTTCAAGTGGCGCGAGGAGGAAGACGCATCGAAAGAAGGCTCGACTGTGTGGTCTCTCTTCCCTGAGAATACAGAGTATTTTCGGCCCAGTACGGCTCCATTCATGGTGAACTACCGCGTCGAGAATCTGGATGCGTTGCTCGAAGCCCTGCACGCTGAGGGCGTTACGATCGATCCGAAACGGGAAAGTTATGAATATGGCCGTTTTGCCTGGATCATCGACCCCGAAGGGAATCGGATTGAACTGTGGGAGCCTCCCCCAAAAAAGACGCCATAAACGCTAGTAAAGGCCAATGAACGCCAATAAGCGTCGTCTGTTCAAATCTCCTTGCTGGCGCGTGCAAGGTCACGACGAAATGAAAAAGTAAGAAAGCGAAGCAAATATGGCAGGTCTCACAACCGCGCAAAAACGTCTCGCCTTGGAAGTAACCGGAAGTCTGGCGCGTATCGTGCTCACGCATCCCCCGCTCAACGTAATCGACTTTCAGATGATGGATGAGTTGCTGGAAGCTCTGCGGGAGTTGGAGCGGCGCCCGGAGGTATCGGTGCTCGTGCTGAGCGGCGCAGATCGTGGCTTTTCCGCCGGTGTTGACGTGGCGGTGCATACGCCCGAGAAAATTAAGACCATGTTGGAGAAGTTTCATGGCGTGATCGGAGCATTGGCCAAATATTCCAAGATCACGATTGCCGAAGTGCATGGTGTCTGCCTGGGGGGCGGGGCGGAACTGGCCATGGTTTGCGACCTCGTGTACACCACGGAAAATGCCAAGTGGGGCTTTCCCGAAATCACCCTGGGCTGCTATCCTCCCGTGGCCTGCGCTGCGCTGTCGGCGCTCACTGGGCAGAAGCGCGCTGCCGAACTCGTGTTCACCGGACGGTCATTTACAGGTAATCAGGCCGCTGATTGGGGCTTGGCCAACGAAGCGTGCCCCGAAGGAGAGCAAGAGCTTCAGAAAGCAGTAGGTGGCGCGGTCGACGCTTTACTGAAACTGAGTCCGGCGGCCCTTGCCCATGCCAAGAAAGCATTTTATGCGTGGGACTCCGTGCACCTCGATAAGGGCTTGGCGCGAGCTGAAAAGATCTACCTCGATGAGCTAATGCAGACAGAAGACGCGAGGGAAGGTATCGCCGCCTGGATGGAAAAGCGTAAACCGGTCTGGAAAGCAAAGTGATGTTGCTGTCGTCTCGGGAGGCAAAGCAGTTTTTGGTAGATAAGGTCGTGGCTGAAGCGAGCGTGCGTGGGGTTACGCTCTCTGAGGATGAAAAAAGATTGCTGCTCTTTTCCGAAGAGGACCCAGGTTCTGAGAAGGGCCTTTCTTCGGAAGCTCTATATGACGACAATCCCGGCTATGAAACCAAGATCGTCGGTCTTTTGCGATCGGCTTATCGAAGAGAGAAGCGCAATCCGGTTGAGCGCCAAAAATATAAAGACGCCCTGCTCAAGCTTAAGGAAGGCGATCATTATATTTTGGTAATGGCCGAGCCTGCTCTTGCGGAGGGAAAGTCCGTACGCGATCTCTTGATTTATGTCGCCATTGGGTTCGCGATCATTGTGTTGTGTGTCTTTATTTTTCGTTGAGGATCTCGCCAAGACAAGAGGAGCTTAATAAAGGCAGTCGTGAGTAAAGGCGTTCTATGAAGATATTCATCGCTGGAGCAACGGGCGTTCTGGGCAGGAGAATGGTGCGGCTACTCACAGGCGGTGGCCATCAGGTCGTGTGCCTTTCGCGGAGCGCCGCGAACGACGCGGAGATAAGCGCCCATGGCGGCATCGCCCGGACAGCGGACATCTTCGATGCCGAATCCTTGGCTCGTGCGGCAGAGGGGTGTGAAGTCTTTGTCCACGCGGCCACGGCGATTCCTGCAGGCACGAAAATGAAGCCTTCCGAATGGGAGATGAACGACCGCATTCGCCGCGATGGAACGGTAGCCTTAAGCACGGCGGCGGCAAAGGTGGGCGCGCGAGGCTACGTTCAGCAGAGCGTAGTCTTTGTGGCTCGTCCGAAAGACCAGCTGCCTTTTGATGAAAACTTCCCGGTGCGTGCAGAAGGGCTCTATCGTTCGTCCGTAGATGCGGAAGAACTGAGCCGCGAAGCAGGAGTTAAGCACGGCTATCCCGTGGCTGTGCTGCGCGGAGCCATGTTCTACAGTGCGGATTCGCGCCATACCTTGCACTTCGCCGATCAACTGCGAAGGCGGTTGCTGCCGATTATCGACGAAGGCGACAATCTGATGACCCTGGTGCATGCCGATGATGCCGCGTCTGCCTTCGTCGCCGCCACCGAGCGAGTCCGGGGCGGACTGTGGCACATCACCGACAACGAACCTGTCACCATGGAAGCTTTTTTGAACCACTTTGCCCAGGTGATCGAGGCCAAGCCGCCGCATCATGTCCCCGCACTGCTGGCGCGCATGGCGGCAGGCGATGAAGCTGTGGCCTTTATGACCGCCAGCACCAGCACCAACAGCCGCAAATTTCAGAGTGACTTTGGCTGGAAGCCAGCATTCCCAAGCTACCGCGAAGGTCTGCATCAGGTAGCGGAAGAGTGGAAGAAACAGAGCACTGCCAAGGATAACGATAAAGTCGGATTGAAAACTCAGTGACGGCGAATGACGCAGATGACATAACGCAGGGGACATAACGTAGGAGATTAGTTCTCGGCCAAGTGAAGTTGCAGGGTGTGCGCAGAGATCCAAAGGGAAATTTCGTGTCAGAAGGTTGTCCTTTGATTTCTCTGCGGAGCGAGCGGTAAGTTCAAGATTTCTCCGTGTCCTCTGTGCTTTTCCTCTGCGACCTCTGTGGTAAAGATTTTGGTTTTGTTTGTGATTTTTTCTGAGCGCTGATGGCTGACTTCCAGGTGGTTTGTATCTTGCTGAGCAGTGGCCGAAGTTGGGGGAATCTGATACCTGAGCACCGATTATTCTCCGTGCCCTCTGTGCTTTTCCTCTGTGTCCTCTGTGGTAAAGGTTTTGGTTTGCTTTTTCTGAGCGCTGATGGCTGACTTCCAGGTGGTTTGTATCTTGCTGAGCGGTGGCCGAAGTTGGGGAAGCTGATACCTGAGCACCGATTATTCTCCGTGCCCTCTGTGCTTTTCCTCTGTGTCCTCTGTGGTAAAGATTTTGGTTTTGTTTTTGATTTTTGCTGAGCGCTGATTGCTAATTGCTAATTACTCCGAAAGGACCTCATGTCGAAACTTGTAACATTGCGATCGGCAATTGCGGACCTCGTTCCCGACGGTTCCAGCGTAGCCCTGGGTCTGCAAATGGAGCAGATGATTCCGTTCGCCGCCGGCCACGAGATCGTCCGTCAGAAGAAGCGTGATCTGCGCTTGATCGGCCCCATTTCCGATATTCTTTTCGACCAGTTGATTGGCGCGGGATGCGTCAAAGATGTGGTAGCTGCCTGGGTCGGAAATGTGATGATGGGCTCGGCCTACAACTTCCGTCGTGCCACCGAAGAAGAAAACCCCGGCGCTCCGGGAGAGAAGCTCAAGGTCTTCAACCTCACTAATATGTGCGTCTCTCTGGCTCTTCAGGCCGGTAGTATGGGCGTGCCTTTTCTGCCGACCCGCACTGCTGCAGGCAGTGACATGCCCAAAGGCAATCACTTCTTCTATCAGATCATCTCGCCCTTCGAGCCCAAGGAGACGCTCCTGGCCGTCCGCGCGATTCAACCGGATGTGGCGATTGTTCATGTACAACGTGCGGATAAGCACGGCAATGCTCATTGTTGGGGCAATTTTGGTGTGATGGTGGAGGGCGTTCGCGCTGCCCGTAAAGTGATTGTCTGTGCCGAGGAGATTGTGCCGGAAGAGGTTATCGCCAGCGATCCCAATCGCACGGTCATTCCCGGCTTTCTGGTGTCTGCCGTGGTGGAGTGTCCATACGGCGCTCATCCTTCGCCGGTGCAGGGATATTACAAGCGCGACGATTCTTTCTTCCAGCAATACCACGAGCAGACGAAGACCAAAGCCGATTTTGAAACCTGGAGTGGACACTGGATTCACGGAGCGGCCAATGTTGCCGATTATGCAAAACTGCTGGGCGAGGACCGCGTCACCTCCCTGGGCGTAAAAAAACACGCTTACGCCGCCCCCACGGATTACGGCTATTGATTTTTCAGGAAGTTGAAAATCAAATGGGACCGGGAGGCGAGGATCGAACCCTTGACATCAGGCTTGGGAGGCCTCGGGCTCAGGACGCTTTCTCTGTTTCTAAAAGAAAATATTGGATCGATTTAATTTATTAATATAAATATCGCTTTTTGGTAAATGATTTCAGAGTAGGCAGCGGGAAATACATGGCTTACCAATGGCGTACAACCGCCGGATGGTATATGAATGGTGTATTGATACCAGAATTAAGCCAGAGATGAAATAGGCTTTTGCATGGCGAATCATGCTTGCACAACCCGTGGAAGAGCGCGGCTTTAGCCTTGCGTAAGGAGCGCAAGATAACGCCCTGGCGCAAAGAGAATCGGCGGCAAACACAATGAAAAAAGAACTCATCGAGATTCGGGTGAACGGGCGCAACCATGAAGTCGCGGCGGAGCCGAATGTTCTGCTGCTTGACCTGTTGCGGCAGGAGCTGCGCCTCACCGGCTCGAAGCGAGGATGCGACGAATCCTCGTGTGGCGCTTGCACCGTTCTTGTCGACGGAGTGCCTACGTTGAGCTGCACCATGCTGGCGGCAAGCTGTGCTGGAGGATCGGAAGTCGTTACCGTGGAGGGCATCGCGGACCACGGAGCTCTCTCGGCATTCCAAAAGGCTTATGGAGAATGGGGCGGCGCCCAATGTGGTTATTGCACGCCAGGGTTCATGGTTACGGTTAGGGCCTTGTTGGATCGCAATCCCGAGCCGACCGAGGAGGACATCCGGCACGCCCTGAGTGGGAATTTGTGTCGCTGCACGGGATACAACCAGATGTACCAGGCCATCAAAGCCGCCGTAGCCGCCGAGCAGGAAAGGCATGGTCAATGACGACTGCGCCAACTCTCGAGGCCGTGCTATCAGGAAGGGGCTTTATTCACGGGATTACTATCGGGGTTATATTCGGGGATACATTCGGGGGTGCATTCTATGACTGACTTTTCCGTCATTGGCAAGCCTGTCGCTCTCATCGATTCCGCAGGGAAAACGAGCGGCCAGGGCAAATATGCCGACGATCTCTCTCTGCCCGGAATGCTGATTGGCAAGATTCTGCACTCACCGTATCCCCACGCCCTCATCAAGAAGATTGATACGTCGCGCGCCGAAGCGGTGGAAGGTGTCGTAACGGTGGTAGTCGGCCCCGACGCACCCAATAAATACGGCATTCTTCCCGTGGGTCATGATGAGACGGCCCTGGCGGTGGAGAAGGTGCGCTACGTAGGCGACAATGTGGCTTGTGTCGTCGCCATTTCAGAAGGGATCGCCGAGCAGGCTGTAGAACTGATTGACGTAGAGTATGAGCTCCTGCCTGCATGGTTCGATCCCGAAGACTCAATGAAGGCCGAGAAAGACTGGATTCACGAGCAGCGGCCCTTCAACATCGAGAAGGATTACCATCACGTCTTTGGCGATCCGGATACCGGCCTGGTCGAGGCCGATCTGGTTGCCACCAATCGTTTCCTGGCCAGTGAAGTGACCCACGCGGCCATGGAGCCGCACTGTACACTCGCATCCTTTGAGATCGATTCGCAGACTGGCAAACCCGGCAGGCTCACAGTTTGGTCTTCGACTCAGGTGCCCTATTACTTACAGCACAAGCTTTCCATCGTTCTGGACATGCCCATGGCCCAGATTCGTGTGATCAAGCCATTGGTTGGCGGCGGTTTCGGAGGCAAGAGTGAAGTAATTCCTCTGGAGATCATCGCGGCGGTTGCGGCCCGCAAGGCTCAGGCTCCGGTCAAGATTACCTATACGCGCGAAGAGGTATTTTGGACGCACCGTGGCCGTCCGCGCACGATCATTGATCTCAAGACAGGTGTCAAGAAGGATGGTCGCATCACCGCCGTCGCAGCCCGGGTGATTCAGGATGGTGGTGCTTATTGCTCGTTTGGCGTCGTAACCATCCTTTATTCTGGAGCGCTTCTCGGCGCGCTCTATGACATCCCGAGCATCCGCTATGACGGATATCGCGTGCTGACCAACAAGCCGGCCTGCGGGGCCATGCGCGGCCACGGCACCGTGAATGTTCGCTTTGCCTTCGAATCGCAGCTCGACGATCTGGCGCATAAGCTGGGGATCGACCCGGCTGTGATTCGCCGCCGCAATCTCTTGAAGCCTCCCTGCATCACCGTCAACAACCTGCGCGTGCAGAGCTACGGCCTGCCGGAGTGCATTCAGCAGGTCATAGAGCGCTCCGGTTGGATGGAGCGCAAGGGCAGGTTGCCCCAGGGACGCGGCCTCGGATTGGCGTGCAGCCACTATGTGAGCGGTGCCGCCAACAGCATCATTCGCTCGGACATGCCGCACTCCACGGTCAATATCAAAATCGACCGCGATGGCGGCGTGGTGGTCTATACCGGCGCTTCCGACATCGGCCAAGGCTCCGACACCATGGTGGCCCAGATCGTCGCCGAGGTTCTGGGAATCAGCTTGGGGCGCGTTCGGGTTGTAGCTGCCGATACCGATCTCACTCCGATTGATATCGGATCGTACTCGAGCCGTGTGACCTTCATGAATGGTAACGCCTCGATGCGCGCTGCCGACGATGTAAAGAAGAAGATTGTGGCCGCTGCTGCGCGCAAGATGATGTGCTCTCCGAACGATGTCATCATGCGTCAAGACATGGTCTGGAAGCGAGATACTCCGGAGCCAGGGACGCAGGTTCGGCAACAGGCTGAACTGGCGGCGGAGAAGGGCAGCGTGCAAGAGGTAAGCGGGCGGGTGGAAGGCCAGATTCTCCGCGGATCGTTGCAGCAGAAGCGCAAAGAGGAAGGCCCCAAGGATCAGATGAGCTTTGAGGAAGCAGTTGTCTCAGCCATTGATTTCAGTGGGGCGCTCACAGGTACCGGATCGTATGCACCGCCCAAAGACGCGCGCGGCGGAGCATTCAAAGGTAGTGGCGTTGGCCCCTCTCCCGCGTATTCGTATTCCGCACAAATAGCCGAGGTAAGCGTGGATGAGGAGACGGGAATCGTAACCGTCCATAAAGTCTGGGCTGCCCATGACTGTGGCCGTGCGCTCAATCCGGTTTCGGTGGAAGGCCAGATCATCGGTTCCGTGTGGATGGGATTGGGTCAGGCTCTCGAAGAAGAGATGGTGTGGAAAGACGGGCTTCTGATGAATGCCGGCCTCCTGGAATATCGTTCGCCTTCAGCTTCTGAATCTCCGGAAGTAGAGCCGATCATTGTGGAGAGCGTCGATCCCGAAGGGCCTTTTGGCGCGAAGGAAGCGAGTGAAGGTTCTCTCGCCGCCACCATTCCCGCGATTGCCAACGCCATCTTTGATGCAGTTGGTGTCCGGCTCAGGGAAGCGCCGTTCACCCCCGAGCGTGTCTTGGCAGCCATTCGCTCCAAAGGTGCCAACGGAAACGGCCAGAGCCAAGCCCAAAGTAAAGACCGGCCTTTGCAGATCACACGCGGCTTCGATCCCTCCGCACCGAAAACTTTCCGTGAGCACGGCGGCTTGCTGTGGTTCAAAGGTAAGGGGCCGGAGCGTCATCCGCAAGATCCAGCGCGGCGCGGCAATCCAGCCCATCCCGAGGCAGGTGCCGATTGAGTCTCCCCACTTTTAAACTACTGCGCCCGCGCACCATTGAAGAGGCGGTTGGATTCCTGGCTGCCCACGGAGCCGCCCTGCAAATTCTCGCGGGAGGCACCGACCTGATTCCCTCCATGAAGCAGCGGCTGTTTACTCCGCCGGTCGTGATGGATATTCGCGGCATTGAAGAGCTGCGAGGAATCTACGTAACGCCTGGTATTGGCGTGGAGATCGGTGCTCTCACGCCGCTCTCAGCCATTGAAGATTCTGCCTTCATGCGCCGCCACTATCGCGTGTTGTATGAAGCTGCAATCACGGTGGCGTCGCCCATCTTGCGCAACATGGGCACGATTGGCGGCAATATCTGCCTCGATACGCGCTGCCTCTGGTATAACCAATCGCTGCAGTGGCGCAGGTCATGTGGCTTTTGCATCAAGAAAGATGGCGATCTTTGTCACGTGGCTCCCGGCGGCAGTACCTGTTGGGCGGTCTTCTCCGGCGACACGCCGCCCGCCCTTCTATGTCTTGGCGCGGAGATTGAAATCGCCGGCCCCTCAGGAATGCGCCGCATCGCGCTCAAGGATTTCTATACAAATATTGGCGATGCCCGATGCAAACTGGAGTCGAACGAGATGTTGACCCGCATCTTCTTGCCGGAAACAACCTCAGGCTGGATGGGGAGCTATATGAAGCTGCGCGTTCGCGGCTCCATCGACTATCCGCTCGCCGGCGTCGCGGTGGCATTCCGGAAGAATGGTGGCCCTATTGGTGGTCCTATTGAAGACGCGCAAGTTGCGATTACTGCTGTGAATCCCGCGCCGCTGCTGGTGCCGGGCGCCGCTCATGCGTTGATCGGAAAACAGATTAACGAGCACACAGCATCGGTGGTCGGTGAGCTTGCGGCCAAGACTGCCAAGCCTCTGACCACCTCAGCTCTCACACCGGAGTATCGCCGCGATATGATACGTGTCTTTGCGAAGCGAGCTGTACTGGCCGCTGCCCAAGGGTGACCAAAGAATTCTTCAGCAAAACGGAACAAACAGTAGATGAAAAGAAAATAAAATTGATGACTCAATCAATTTGTGAGTCGTTTTTAAGCGTCGGTTACTCTTTGTAACCCATAGAATATAAAACTATTTACCGTTTCAACTCATTACACTTCATTTTTTTGCGCATTTCTCCACCGGGTCGCCGTGAATAACCGGTATTTGAGCTGCAATAGGGAGCCACAAGGTCGAGCATGACAATTACCGACTGCCACATCCATATTCAACCGTACGACATGTTCAAGACAGGCCCGCTCGAAGTCATGAAGAAGGCTCGGGGCGGATTTGACGATATTCTTGAGTACAGCAGTTCGCCCAAGGCACTACTCAAGTATCTGGATTCCGTCGAAACCGATCGCGCAGTCCTGATCAATTATGTTGCCCCTGAGGTTATGGGGCTTACCGCCGAGGTTAATCAATGGGTAGTGGACTATTGCAAGGCTGAACCCAGGCGGCTGCTTTCCTGCGGCAGCGTGCATCCCAAGCACAGCTTGAATGTGCTGGGAGATATGGAGCAGTTGATTCGGCTGGGCATTCGCATGATCAAGATCCATCCGCCCCATCAACTCTTGTTTGCCAATGACTACCTGAATGGAATGAAAGAGCTGGAAATCATCTATCGCATGGCCGAAAATCACGGCGTCCCGGTCATGGTTCACACCGGCACCTCGATCTTTCCCGGCGCTCGCAACAAATTCGGCGATCCTCTTTTTCTGGACGACGTAGCCATCGACTTTCCCAAACTCAAGATTCTGATGGCCCATGGTGGCCGCCCGATTTGGATGAAAACAGCATTCTTTCTTTTGCGCCGCCATCCCAATCTTTATCTCGATATCAGCGGGATTCCACCAAAACTTCTACTCGAATATTTCCCGCGTCTCGAAGAGATTGCGCATAAGACGCTCTTCGGAACAGACTGGCCCAGCCCTGGTGTTATGGATATCAAGAAAAATATGGACGATTTTCGCGCGCTGCCGTTGCCTGAGTCGGTGAAGGCGCAAGTTCTAAGCAAGACCGCTCTGTCGATCTGGCCTGAGTAAGTTTCTCGAAAAAACTCTTGTGAAAACATGAAGACGAAGAGACAAAATTCATGGGGCTCTCTTCGTCTGCCTTTCCTCAAACTTTAATCGCCTCTTAACGCGTTCTTCACCACCTGCTTTGAAAATGCTCGCAGTGATAGAGCGGCAGGTTTGAACTCTCGTAAACAAAAAGAAAACGGCTTCAATGAGATAAGGCGTGGCCTCGATCGCCACGCGCCGGGCGCAAGGCAATGCGGCTCGGTCCCGCCTCTTTTCCAATTCTTTCCCGCACCACTCTCATCCCCACAATCAACCGGACAATCGCGAATATAGCTCCGCTACATTCGCACGGAGGTAGCTCCATGCAATTCAAAAGCAAGACCGTCTTTGTCGCCCTCTTGATGGCACTGGCAGCAGCCCTTGGTGGGCCGCGCGCCCTGCGGGCGCAAACGGCCAGCGCAACGGCCACAACCGCTGTTCCTCACTACGACCATATCTTCTTGATGGTGTTTGAAAATCACGGCCTCGCCCAGATCATCGGCAACTCGGCCGCGCCCAATATCAACAAACTCGCCAACACGTTTGGGCTGGCTACAAACTATTTCAGCGTTGCCGATCCTAGCGAACCGAACTATGTCGCGATGCTTGGCGGAAACTTCTTCGCTATCGCCGATGACAACGCCTACTACATCAACGTGGTCAACAAGCCCAGCCTGATGAGCCAGATGGATGCAGCCAACCTGACGTGGAAGGGTTATTTGCAGGGGATGCCCTACGCGGGTTTCAGAGGTATCTGCTATCCGGTCAAGTGCAATGGCGTCCCCGATCTCGATGCGCTCTACGCCGCTAAGCATAACGGCATTACCAACTTCGACAGCATTCAGGATAGCGATGCCGAATTTGGCAAGATGGGTCCGTTCGAGCAACTTAGCGACGATCTCGCCGCCAACACTCTCCCCAACTTCGGATACATCATCCCCGACCAATGCAACGATATGCACGGCGCTCCATCGTATTGCATCGACGGCGGCACTCCCGGCGATCCGCAAGACCAACAGTTGGTCACCTTCGGTGATAACTTCGTGGGGAAAACCGTCGCGCAGATTACCGGCGCGTCTTTTTGGAATACCGGCAACAACGCCATCGTCATCACCTTCGATGAAGGCGCGGACGGCGATACCAGCGGCTGCTGCGATGCCAACCCTGGCACGGGCCGGGTTGCCACGGTTGTGATTACGAACAATGGCCCCCGCGGATTGAAGGACCCAACGCCTTACAACCACTTCTCTCTGTTGCAAACCATGCAGGATGCCTTTCGACTTGGCTGCCTGGAGTTCACCTGCGATACCGCCAATGTGACGCCGATGGCGCCGCTATTTGCTGTGAAAAAGTAAAGGAGCGAACATGAAAAACTTGAGATTTGTCTCGATTGCCGTTTTGGTTTTTCTGGCCGCTGCCTCATTGAGCGGTCAAACGACAACTACGGCCCCCGCTGCTGCGGCCACGGCCACTCCTACTCCTGCTCCAAGTCACTGGACAGTGGTTGTCAGTCCTAACGTAAGCGGTCAGGACAACATTCTGGCTGCTGTATCCGCCAACGCCGCCAACGATGTCTGGGCGGTGGGCCAATTCATCCCAGACGCGAATCAGGACCTCACGCAGACCCTCATCGAGCACTGGAATGGCACGGTTTGGTCTGCTGTTCCGAGTCCGAACATCGGAAACTTCGCCAATGCCTTGTTTGCGGTTTCTGCCAAGGGCGGGCTCGCATGGGCCGTTGGTTACTTCATCGATAGCACGAACAACTTCAATCCCAAAAGCCTGATCCTTGCCTGGGACGGAAAGAATTGGAATGTCGTCAACCATCCCCATGTCGGAACTGGCGATCAGCTTGTCGCCGTCTCCGCTATTTCTCCCACGGACATCTGGGCAGTAGGCTTTCAGCGGGACTCCACCGGCAAGTTCTCTACCTTGATTGAACACTTCGATGGCAGCGATTGGGATGTAGTCTCCAGCCAGAATCCTGGTACGACTGGCAATCAGTTGCTCGCTGTGAATGCCGTATCGTCGAAGAGTGTTTGGGCAGTAGGTTCGCAGACCGGCAATCACGGTCCCGATATCCCGCTGATTGAGCACTGGAATGGTTCAACGTGGTCGACGGTTGCTCCTCCTGCCGCCGGCGCATTCTCCACGCAGCTTTTTGGTGTCTCTGGAGTCACCGACGCCGACGTTCGCGCTGTTGGCGACAAGCAGGACAACATTCATAGTCCAAAGACGTTGGCTGAAAACGGCGTGAATGGCGTGTTCTCCTTGCAGACTGCCGATAATGTAGGTACCGGCGAAAACCATCTGTACGGAATCGCCGCATTTTCCGACGACTTGGCCTTTGCCGTGGGAGATGCTCTTGATCCCACCACTGGAAACTTCAACAATCTTGTGGAACGCTGCACCGACTCCGGCTGCACACAAGAGGCTGTACCCAATCCAAGCCAGGGAGGGAACAATCAGCTTGGCGGCGTTGTAGTTCTGAGCGCCACCGAAGCTTGGGCCGTTGGTGCATTTGATGGCCCTAACGCTCCACAAACTCTCGTTCTCCATCGGCAATAACCGTTTCTAAATTGCGTAAGCAAATTCTGGGAGAGCACAAACGCGATGCTCTCCCATTTTTCTTTGTGCGATTCTTGTGCAAACACAAGCTATGGCATGCAAACAGAACATTGCAATGCTGAAAATGCCATAGAAACCATTGGCTATTTACCGGCGGTCATGCAAAAATGTGCGGCCAATTGTAGACCTCAGTTAAAAAAAAGATCGTAGGAGCGTAAGACATGGGGTGGAAAATAACAATTGGCTTGGCTTTCTGTTTATGTTCGATACTTGCTTTAGCGCAACGAGAAACGGGCGTCATTACAGGCACAGTCGTCGATGCAACGGGAGCCATCCTTTCTACTTGCAAGATCACCGTAAAATCAACCACAAACGGCGCATTGCGCACCGCTGCCACCAACCAAAACGGTTTGTACAGCGTAACCGATTTGCAGCCCGGACTCTATGAGGTAACCATCGAGGGGCCGGGTTTTGCCACCTATCGAGGAAAGGTAGAAGTGACTGTCGGTTCTACCAACACCTTTAACGCCTCTCTCAAAGTTGGCGGCAGGAGTGAAACGGTTGAAGTCACAACCGATCTAGCTGTGACCAAAGTCAATGTAGAGAACCAGACCGTATCCGACACGATCACGGCCCGCGAGGTGGTTGATCTGCCTTCTCTAACCCGCAATATCTATGACTTTGTGAAAACCTCCGGAAATGTGAGCGAGGGCGGATACGGCGCAGCCAGGAATGGCGGCTTGGGCTTGACCGCTCGTGGAGCGGGTGTCTCCATCAACGGCCAGCGCGCGGCCAGCACTGACCTGCTTCTCGATGGCTCGGAAAATGTGGATCTGTTTGGCGCCGGCGTTGGCCAGTCCGTGCCCCTGGACTCAGTGCAGGAATTTAGCGTGCTCACCAGCAACTTCACCGCTGAGTACGGTCGCGCAGGTGGCGGTGTGGTAAACGTCGCAACTAAATCGGGAACCAACGATCTTCACGGCACGGCTTACGAATTCAATCGTGTTTCCGCGCTCGCATCAAACACGCCCGAAAACGATGCCAATGGCGTGCCCAAGAGCACATTCACAAGGAACCAATTTGGCTACTCCCTCGGAGGTCCAATTAAGAAGGACAAATTGTTCTTCTTCAGTTCCACCGAATGGACACGGATTCGTAGCGAGGCCCAACTCATCAGGTTGGTGCCTGATGCGGCGTTTATCGCCGCGGCCAATCCTGATACACAGTCGTTTATGTCATCCCTGGGAAAGCTGCGCTCGAATCTGTCGCCATTGGGCACGCTTACGGTAGCCCAGGTAAATAAAGAAGTAGGTTCTGTCGGAGCCTTTGGCGGGCTGAATCCGGCGATGCCTGTGTTTGACAAGGTCAGTTTCGCTGTACCGGCGGATTCCGGTGCGGGTACGCCTCAAAATACCTACTCCATGGTTCAGAGAGCGGACTACAACCTCAGCGCCAATACGAATTTTTATGTCCGCTGGGCATACTCCAGTGAAAATGACTTCACAGGTTCCAACACGAATAGCCCATACTCTGGGTATGACACGGGGCAATCGAACCGGAACCACAATGCCCAGATCTCGATGACTCACGTGTTCTCACCCACGATCGTGAGCGACACCAAGATTGTCTACAACCGTTTCTTCAACTTCCAGCCGCTCGGCTCTTCGCCGGTCGTTCCCACTTTATATTTCACAGGCAATGCGCCGTTGAGCATCGCCGGCAACGTGGTTGACTTGCCAGGGTATTCTCCGGAGTCCCCAGGTAACGCCATTCCTTTCGGCGGTCCCCAGAACCTGTATCAGTTTTCGCAGGACTTGAGTTGGTCGAAAGGTACGCACCAGTTCCGTTTTGGCGGGGCGTTCGTCCATCTGCGTGACAATCGTGCCTTTGGCGCTTTTGAAGAGGCGGTGGAAGATCTGTCGCAAGGAAATAAATCTGAAGCCTTCGATAACTTTGTGAATGGAACTCTGCATGATTTCCAGGGCGCAATCAATCCCCAGGGAAAATTTCCATGCCCTGTGAATCTGGCAACCGGAGCGGCTATCCCTTCTCCAGCTTGTACGGTGACCTTGCCGGTAACTCCTCCAGCATTCAATCGTAATAACCGCTTCAACGACGGATCGATCTACGCTCAGGATTCATGGAAGCTCCGTCCTCGGCTCACGCTCAATTTGGGATTAAGGTGGGAGTACTTCGGAGTGCAGCACAATGCTGATCCCAATTTAGATTCGAATTTCTACTTTGGCTCCGGTGCTACCTTCTTCGACCGTATTCGGAGTGGGGCCATGATGACCGCTCCCCAAAGTCCCATTGGTGAGTTGTGGAAGCCGCATTACGGCAATTTTGCCCCGCGCCTGGGCTTTGCTTGGGACCCGATCGGCGATGGCAAAACCAGCCTGCGCGGCGGTTACGGCCTCAGTTACGAGCGCAATTTTGGCAACGTCACCTTCAACGTGATTCAGAATCCACCCAATTACTTTGTTCTGGGCCTGACCTCGGCGGACGTGGGTACCATTAATGTGACTCCTGATAACGCCGGGCCTCTGGCTGGCACAGGGTCAAAGGCGTTGCCTCGTTCGACCGGACGAATCGTCGATCCCAATATTCCGACAGCCTATGCCGAGTTCTGGAGCTTTTCGGCGGAGCATGAGATCACTAAAAATACAGTGGCTGCGGCCGAATATACCGGATCGAACGGAGTTCACCTTTACGATATTTCCAACATCAACCAGTCGGGCAGCGGTGGGGTTTATGAGCGCGACGCGCTTGCTACTTCCCGGCTTATTCCGCAATATGGCAATTTGAACTTCCGGGGCGCGAACGGATTTTCACGCTATCACGCCATGAATCTGCGCCTGCAGTCACGCAACTTGTTTAACACAGGATTGCAGATCAACACTAACTACACCTGGGCCCACGCAATCGACAACCTCAGTACCACCTTCAGCGAATCGTCAAATAACGGCAACCTCGGTTATCTCGATCCGTTCAACCCTGGGCTTGATAAAGGCAATGCGGACTTCGATATTCGCCATCGCCTCGTTGTCAGCGCTATCTGGGACGTACCCTTCTTTAAGAGTGCCCAGAATTCTCTGGTGCGTCAGGTGCTGGGTGGGTGGAGCGCCGCGCCTATCTTTAACGTTAGATCAGGAACGCCTTACACTATCTTTGATTGCACCAATCAGAAGTTCTCCAGATGTCCCCGGCTGTTTTCCAACTCCGTTACAAATACCGGCGGCGGAAATCCCACTCTTATCGGTCCCAATGTCTATAGCTGGGGATCGGTTACCTCCGACTTTGTGAACGTGCTGGGCAAAAATGGACTGCCGGTTCACTCCAGTTATGCCGATGCGATCACGGGTTCCGGAGAGTTTCCCAACTGCACTGGACCTCTAGGCCAAGGCTGTGCGTGGCCGTCGGATATGACCGGGCGCAACATCTTCCGTGGTCCTGGATCGTGGAACACCGATCTTGGCGTTTACAAGCACATCAAGTTGACGGAGCGAGTCGCTCTGCAGCTGCGTGGCGAGATGTACGATCTTTTCAACCATCATCCCTTCAGCTTGGTTGGCAGCAACGACGATATTTCCAGCGTCAGGCCGACCGCGGTTGGCGTCTCGGATCCCCTGGTAACCCAAGTGAAGAAGTATGGAAATCGGAACGTGCAGTTAGGAGCGAAATTCACGTTCTAGAATTCCAAGTTGTGTCCTAGGCAACGGCAGTCTTTCAGATTAAGACCTGCCAATCCATCGAACGGGGAGAGCGCATCAAACACGCTCTCCTTTTTTATTGAATCCCCGAGTCTTCCGGAACCGCGCGAGATTGAACGAGCCTATTCGTAATTCTCTCCGTCGTCGCCATTCCTGCCGAGGTTGGAAAGAACATGCGAAGCTCTTCCCCAATTATGCTTGTCGGTGTAGGTCCTGCTTCCGGCGTGGCCTGCTCAAAGACTGATCAAAGAATAGAAGAATAGAACAGCGCGCCCGCCTGCGAATTCGTGTATCCATTGCCTGAAAATAGGTTACAGGTGGGACCGGTGGCGAATTCCGACGTAGGGACATTGGCCTGAAAAAGGCCACTTTTGCGGTAGCTCCTTTTCAGTGACTGGACTCATTCCAGGCGAGACAAGCCGCCTCCCGCCAATCTGGGCAGAAGTGCTTAGGAGCGAGTACAAGCTACGGCATGCAAACGAGTAGAGTGCCTCTACCAGTTACTCGTCTACAACCAGCGTGCCTTTCATTTTGCCGTGGCCCATGCCGCAAAACACAGAGCACTCAAAAGGAAAGGAGCCTGCTTTGTCGGCAGTGAATTCAACCGTAGCGGGCTCGCCTTTCGTGAGCTTCTGGTTGACATGGAAAGCAGCGAGCTTGAGGCCGTGTTCCCGATCGGTAGCTGTAACGATCAATTTCACCTTGTCGCCCTTTTTCACGTGAACCGACGATGGCTCGAACTCGTACTTTTTTGCCGATATCTGGATTTCCTTGGTCGCGCCGCTCTGTGAATCCTGGGCGGTTGAATGAAAGGACACAAGGGGGGCAAAGGCGAGCATTGCTAAGGCGAGCTTGTACTGTTTCACGTGCCGTTCCTCTTCTTTTTTAGGGATCGAAATCCGAACGATCCTTATTATACCAACCGTAGCGCACGTCAAAGAGGCGTCAACAAGCGTCGCACATAAACCAGCAAATGATCTTGGCGGATCAAACTGCATGAAAAGAAAGAGCGAGACATCCGTACTGGATGTCTCGCCCAAAAATACAAATGAAGAAAAAATTAAAGGGAGCGCAGGAAGTTCAGGAGATCTTGCTGCTGGCTTGCGCTAAGAGATTGAAAGTTTGAAATCACCGTATTGGCTTCAGAACCGTTGCTCGAGTGCTGCGCAATCGCGTCCGTCAACGTAACCGAACGGCCATCGTGCAGGAAGAAGATGCGTTGTCCAAGGCCCCACAGCGGAGAAGAACGGAACTGATCGCCGCCTGCGCCGCCTTGTGAAACGTTGTCGGCCAGATTGGTGCCCATGTGATGAATCTGCAGGTCGGAGAACAGGTTTGCCGGCTTCGAGCTTAGGTCCGGAGTGATCGCCGATGGATCTGTGGTTAGGGTCGGCGTATGGCATACCGCGCAGCCGACCGCGCTAAACAGCGAGCGCCCATTGGAGATAGAGGTAGCTCCACCAGGATTGGTGGTCGAGGGCGTCGGCGGAGCCAGCGCGCGCATGAAGATCGCGAAACGCGCGACGTCGCTCGGTACGTCCGCGTTCTGCTGCGCTTGGTCGGTGCGCGCCGTTACTACGAAGTTGGTAGAGTCTTCGGGGGTTGGATTGATGCGGCAGTTGCTCGGAAGGCCGGTCGTCCGTCCTTCGCCGGGGATCGGGCGCTCTTGTCCGAAGATTTCGTTGGTGATGCCCATTTCCACGTTGTAAGCTTCACCGGAAAATAGCATGAGTGACTTGTTCTGTGCCTTCCATCCAAAGCGGGAGATGGTGCCGTCGTTGCCGTTGTGGTTAAAGGTGCCGGAGATGCCTAGGCCGTTGTTGGCGTTGTTGGCTTGGTTGGTTAGCAGGGTGGAGTCGTCGATGTTCTCGATCAGTCCCGCGCCAAACACCGGTGTCGGAATGCGGAAAATGATGTTATTCGTGGCCGTCGCCTGCGCGAAACTAGGCTGCACAATATTGCAGCCCCCTGCGCTGGGAGCCGTTACGTCGCTGCGGCCCACGATGGTGAACAGATCTTCTACGCCGCCGTTGGGGTCGTTCGGATTTGGATTGCCATTGGCGTCAAAGAAGAACGGAAAACGGGCTTCGCGTACGGGACCATTGCTGTGTACGAAGGTAGGCATGGTGTTGAAGGTGCCATTTGCCACGCCTTGCGTAATGATTTGGCTTTGGGGATTGGGGCCTATGTTCGGGAATACATTTGAGGCCGGGCTGGAACCTCCGGTGGCTGGCTGCGAGTGGCAGGCGGCGCAGGAGTTCTCATTGAAGCGTGGTCCAAGACCATTGTCTCCGGTGGGGCTGTTCCTGACCGACTCAACAACCTGAAAGTTGGCCAAAGAGCGGGTGAAAAATTCAGATCCGCCTGGTGTCTTGGTGGCATCCACGAAGGATGCCAGAGGCTTGCCGGAGTCTACGGTGCCTCCTCGTACTCCCGGATCGGTTTGGGCAAACGCCATTCCAGCTAAGAGCATCATGGCTGGAGCCACAGTAGCAATCGACACGAGCTTTCTTACTTTCATTTCTTTCTCCTGATGAATCGTTTCCGTGTTTTACCGCTGGGTGATTGAAACGAGAGACAAAAAACTTCCCTCCGGGCGCCCCGCGCTTGAACACAAGGATTCATGCGTGGCGACTCGGACTGCACTTGGTAGGTTTTTGATCGATAACCCTCCAACAACGGTTACAGCGGAGGGCCGCAACAGGACCTTTTGACAACGTTGCTTACCCGTGCCAGGCTGCACCCGGAGTTCAGCGGGAATGCTGAAAGAGGCGCTTGCCGAAGCGATTGGTCCTGATGAGCTCCCATGCCCCGAGGATGCAACTACAACTCTCGAGTGTTCATGGGACCAGAAATCTTAGCACCGGCTAACAAAATGTCAATGCAAATATATGGGTATTATCTATAGTTAACAGGCATTCTATGGATAGGAGATAGCTATGGATTCAGAAAAATAGATAGAGAAGTTGACTTCGTCGTTTGTCCTTCACAACCGCGCGGTGGATCGGCCTCTCTCGTTGCAACGACTCCAAGATTGCGAAAAATAAGACGGTTTGTGAGAGAAAGATAGGCGGCTTGTGGTGATCGCGATCAATACTTCTTATGCCTTGACCACCCAGATTTTTCTGGCCGCCGGCATGCCGAGTCGAACCTGCTCGCTGCCGATCTCGAGAGTAACCGTGCAATCGTAATTGATCGATCGTACAACGATCACCGCTCCTGGGCGCAGGCCTTCCTGATCGAGAAATTCGAGCAACTTGCGGTCTCTTTCTCGCACGTTGCTGATTCGATACTTCGCTCCGCACTCCGCCTCGCTCATCAGACGCAAACCGCGTTTGCGGCGCTCCTCGCCGCTGATTGTCGCCAACGCGCTGGCCTCGGTGGCGATATTCTTGCCTAGTTTGGCCACCAGCTTCTTCTCAAAGCCTGGGGAGACGGCGTGCTCCAGGCGCTCGGCCTCTTCGTGGACTGCATACCAGGGCATGCCGAATACCTCAATGAGCATGCGCTCGATGAGGTGGTGGCGGAAAAGGGTTCGCTCGGCAATCCTGCGGCCCTCGCTGGTAAGTTCGATCCGCCCGTCTTTTCCGACTCTTGCCAGGCCATCTTTCGTGAGCCGCCGAAGGGCTGTCGTTACCGCCGGTCGGGTCACGGAAAGCCAGTTCGCCAGCGTAGCGGAAATCACCTTCTCGCCTTCGGCTTCTGCCGCTGCGATCGTCTTCAGATAGTCTTCTTTTGAAACCGTAATCATGTGCACAGCCAAGCGACGACCATGCCTGCTGCCGGCCCGCTCAAAAAGACGAGCTTGCGCCCTCATGCGCTCTAATCTGTCGCATCAAGTTTTATCGCAGTACAAAAAGAAGCCCGGAAGCAAGTCAAGGAAACGGCTCTCATCAAGAGCCAAATTCACGAACATTGCAAAGCAGAAGTATAGTACGGCAATTAACTTAGGTTAACAAGATGTAAAGAACCAAGATGTAGCGAACCAAGGTGCAATGCCGTTTCAAAATTCTGGCTCTTCGGCTGTGGGATCGAAGAAAAAGCAGGGGAAGGTTTTCGTATGACTTGGAAGGAATACGAGACGTCAAGAAACAGAGCGCAGGCAGGGAAGAGGCCTGCGCGAAAATCTCTTATGTCTTAGTCACCCAGACGCGGTTGGCTGCCGGAAGCCCCATGCGTACCTGACTGTTGGCAACTTGAAGACTGATGGTGCCGTCGTAATTTCGCGATTGGACCGTTAACGTCACGCCCGGGCGGATACCTTCTTGGTCGAAGAACTCAAGCAACTTGCGGTCGCGCTCGTAAACGCTGGTCACGCGGTATTTCTTTCCATCCTGGGTTTCGCTTAAGAGGCATAACCCATGCTTGCGCCGCTCGCCGTCGCTGCGCATTGCCAGTCCGTTGCCGTGTGGGCACACATCATTCTTGCCTAAGCGCTCCAGCAGCTTGGTTTCAAATGCCGGCGATACCGCATGTTCCAGGCGCTCGGCCTCTTCGTGTACCTCATACCAGGGCATGTCGAAGATCTCGGTCAACATGCGCTCAATGAGGTGATGGCGCAAGATGGTTCTTTCTGAAATGTCCCGTCCCGCGGTTGTCAGTTGTACTCTGCCGTCTTTGTTGACTTTCACCAGCCCGTCTTTCGATAGGCGTTTGAGGGCTGTTGTGACCGCCGGCCTCGTTACGGAAAGCCAATGGGCAAGCGTCGCCGAAATGACTGTCTCCCCCTCGGATTCAGCTTCGGCGATGGCTTTTAGATAATCTTCTTTGGAAACTGTAATCATTCTTTGCGTTTAACCCGTTGCCGCTCAAAATGCGCCCTCGGTACATTGCCCCGATGTACGCAGCGGAAAGCCTGAAAGCGGGTTAAAAACACGGTGCGGGCCCGGCCTGATTCCCGGTACACCGTGCCGATACGCTCCCCTGCCGCCAACTTTTAGCAGTATAAACGTACCATCCCGGTCCCTTCCAGACGGAAGATTGGGAGGCCCTGCCCCGAAACAACCCCCAAAGCTTTGGAGGCTCAGAGGGAGCCTTCCTGGAAGAAACTCTAGGCTACTTGCGACTGATTGCGCCGGAAGAGCTGCTCAATGGACTCCATCTGGTCCTTGATGTTCAGCTTGAGTTTTTTGAGGCGTACCTCTTCAACCTTTTCGTCTTCCGAGAGATATTTTTTTTCGGAGAGTGTTTCGATGCGTTGGGAGTAATGAGAGTGTTCTTGAGCCAGCCTGCGAAATTGCTCGTGGCTGGCAAGAAGCTGTTCGCGAACGGAGTCTACCATCCGGGAAAACCTCCTGCATTTATCTGCCTTAAACGCTAGCACAGGGGTTGCTCTGGTTCAAATGGAAATTTCAGCGCTGGTGTGGAAAACTGAACTGGAGTAACAGCGCGTCCTCTTGCGGATTTTGGTAGTATCCTTTTCTTCTGCCACTCTCGGCAAATCGCCACTTTTCATACAGCGCTCGGGCTGCGGTATTGGATTCCCGCACTTCCAGAAAAATCGAGTTGCAGCCGCGCCTGCGTGCGAAATTCAGAAACTCGCACAATAGCCGTGAGCCAAGCCCCCTCCGTCGTTTCGTTCTGAGCACCGCCACATTCTCAATTTCCCAATCGCCGGCGCATTCTCTCCCGGCTAGAAAACCCAGCAAACGAGCGGGATCTGCATCGTCGTAAATTGCCAACGTGATGCGCTCTGCTTGCGTTTGGGGCGCAAGTATTTTTTGGTATTGCTCTTCGCTCCATACCGCGGCCGTATCCGCAAGTTGGGCGATTTCCATGAGCTGCGGCAGGTCTTCTGGAACGGCATGGCGAACGCGAATCACAGCGTGTTCTGCTTATCCCCGCTCGGTCGGCTTGACCCCGGTTGGCTTGAACTCGGTCGGCTTCGACCCGGTTGACTTGAAATGGATCTCCGCGTCGGAGCGGCGAAGGTAGTTGGCATCCAGCGTTTCTACGGAAACAGTTTCACCGCGTAGCAGCTTGCGAAGTCCAATTCGCGCCGCTTCCTCGCTTCCAGGCCGTTTCGTCTCAAGAGCCTCAAGTCCGGCATCGCGCAGAATCGACAAAACCCCGCCGTCACTGCTGACCAGCGCCATCGGATGCGCTAAACGAATCTCATCGATCAGTTCCTTCCGCGAGAGCAGCCTTTCGCTCCTTTGCTCGATCGCGTCGACTTGGCGCTCGTAAAGGCCGAAGAAGATCTCCTCACGGCCTGCGTCCAGCGCGGCGCCTATTGCGCCTTGCGCACCCGAGACATCGGCGAGTGCCTCCAGCAGAGAGACGGTTGCAATCGGCTTTTTGAGGACCTCTGCCAAACCTTTGATGGCGCTCAGTCCCACGCGTAGCCCCGTGAAGGAGCCTGGGCCCGAGATGGCGGAGAATCCATCGAGATCCAAAGGCGCCAAGCCATGCTTGTGCAGCAAAGCAGCAAGTGTGGGAACAAGTTGGGCTGAGAACGTTCCCCCTGCGATTGCCGAGGATTCAATGATCCGGAAGGACTGTCCGTCGCCCTCCGCCAGCGATATTCCGCCGGACTTTCCCGAGGTGTCGATTGCGGCTACCAACATGGCTGGGTTGGATGGCGCCATTCGCCGGCGCGCCCGGATTCAAAGCAACTTCTGCTCAATGCTTACCGCTCCCCTCTTGCACCAACTCCACGAGTACGCCGCCGGCGCTCGAGGGATGAACAAACATGTAGTGATGCCCACCTGCGCCCACTTTGATCTCTTCGGACATAAGCCTCGCCCCATCGGCCTTCAGATTCTTGACCGCGGCTTCCAGGTCTGGCACGTGAATGGCAACGTGGTGCAGCCCCTCGCCTCGCTTCTCCACAAACTTCGCGATCACGGAATCGCTGCTGGTGGCCTCCAGCAGTTCAATGCGGCTTTCACCCACAGGAACCATGGCGACCCTTACCTTCTCATGTTCCACAACCTCTTCCGTGGAAACAGCCAGTCCAAGTTTTTCGTAAAACTTGCGGGCCTCGGTCAGGGATTTGACTGCTACACCCAAATGATCGATCGAGTGCGCGCCTGATTTCGTCTCCATATTCTGATGACCTTTCTGCAGTTATAAAGCGGCCTATCGCGGGCTGTGCTCTTTCGTAAAGCTCTTCTCTGTAAAGCTGCCCACAATCTCTTCCACCAGCGTATAGGGATCCCGGCGATGCTCGGCAATCTCTTCCGCCAGTCTGGTTACCTCGTCTTCGCGCACATGTTCCTTCAACAGACGGTCCAGCAGCCCATCGCGCAGCATCTCCACCAGCCGCTCCCGCCAGTTGCTGATCTTCTTTTTCAGCAGCAGGTTCTTGTCGACCAGAAATCGCCGGTAGTTTGCGATGGCCTCCGCCAGTTCGACGATGCCTTTTCCTTCGCTGGCCACGGTCTTCACAATGGGCGGTGTCCACTCGTCTTTGCGGATCGCCAGCGTCTGCATCGCGCGTATTTCGCGCTCCACTCGCTCTGCGCCCTCGCGATCGCTCTTATTGATGGCAAAAATATCGGCAATCTCCATGATCCCGGCCTTGATCGTCTGTACATCGTCACCCATGCCGGGAACCAGGATCACAATCGTCACGTCCGCCAGCCGGACAATATCGACCTCATCCTGTCCCACCCCCACCGTTTCGATCAGGATCGTGTCCCTGCCGGCAGCATCCATCGCGGTAGCTACGTCGGTTGTGGTTCTTGCGAGTCCACCCAGGCAGCCTCGTGTCGCCATGCTGCGGATGAAAATTCCCGGATCTGCATGGTGCGACTGCATTCGAATGCGGTCTCCGAGAATGGCGCCGCCGGTGTAGGGGCTGGTGGGGTCCACCGCCACAATGCCGATGGTTTGCTCCTGGCGCCGATACTCTCGTGCAAGCTGGTCGACGAGTGTGCTTTTGCCCGCTCCCGGCGCACCCGTCAATCCGATAACCCTGGCTCTTCCGCTGTAAGGAAACAGCGCCTTCAGCAGAGCCAGGGACTCGGTTGTTCCGTCTTCAATAATGCTGATGGCGCGCGCCAAGGCTCGCGCGTCGCCGTTACGGATGTGTTCGACCCAGTTTTGCACCGCGTTCGCCAATGAATGAGTCCTTGATTCAGCCCTTAAAGACGATTCAGCCTAATAAACGATCTAGCCTAATAAGACAGCTCACCCTTTAAGACGATTCAGCCTTTTAAAGGATGAGTTAGCCCTTAGCGATGAGTTAGTCCTTCAGGATCTGTCGTGCAATCACCAGTCGCTGAATCTCGCTGGTGCCCTCGCCGATCGTGCAAAGCTTCACATCGCGATAGAACTTCTCCGCCGGATAATCTTTGATAAATCCATATCCGCCGTGAATCTGTACGCCCTCATTCGCGCACCGTACCGCCACCTCACCCGTATACAGCTTGGCCATGGAAGATTCCAGCGTCGTCTTCATGCCGGCATCCTTCATCGAGGCGGCGCGCATCGTGAGCAAGCGGCCAGCGTCGATCTCGGTCGCCATGTCCGCCAGTTTCCATTGTATGGCTTGGAACTCGCTGATGCTCTTGCCGAACTGCTTGCGCTCTTTGGAGTAATTCAGAGCTGCCTCGTAAGCTCCCTGCGCCATGCCCAGCCCCAGCGCCGCAATGGAGATGCGCCCGCCATCCAGAATCCGCATCGCGTCGATGAATCCGTCGCCCTCTTTGCCAAGCAGCGCATCGTTGGGAACCCAGCAGTCCTCGAAAATCAGCTCCGAGGTGTCGCTGGCCCGCAGGCCCAGCTTGTTTTCTTTCTTGCCCGCGCGAAACCCTTTGGTGTCTTTTTCCACCACAAAAGCCGAGAGGCCGTGCGTGTGTGCGCTCTTGTCGGTCACCGCGATCACCACCATCACATCGGCGTAGTGGCCGTTGGTGATGAACGTCTTGGTTCCGTTCAGGAGCCAGCCGCCGTCCTTGCGTACGGCGCTCATGCGGGCGCTGCCCGCGTCCGATCCAGCGCCGGGTTCGGTGAGGCCCCAGGCCCCGATGAACTCCGCCTTCGCCAGCTTGGGAACATACTTGCGCCGCTGCTGCTCGTTGCCCGCAAGGTAAATATGATTGCTGCAAAGCGAATTGTGTGCCGCTACGATGATTCCCACCGATCCGTCCACGCGTGAGAGTTCTTCGATGGCGATTACGTATTCCACGTAGCCGAGTCCCGCTCCTCCGTACTCGGTGGGAAAGATCGTTCCCATCACGCCCATCTTGCCCAGTTCTTTGATCGTCTCAAGCGGAAACTGCGAGGCCTCGTCCCACTCCATGACCTTGGGAGAGATCTCTCGCTCGGCAAATTCCCGGATCGACTTTCTTAACTGCAACTGCTCCTCGTTGAGTTGAAAATCCAAACTGCCTCCTCTGCACTGTGTCCGTTGGTGGTTGGCCCGGCCTTTCGGATACGGCGGCCGCATTTCTGCAATGGGCTGCATCTCTGTAATGAAAGTCCGATTCAGGCAAACTCACTATTACAACACAGCAACTGCCAGTGCGGTTTGTGAATTTCACGGATGCACCAGAGATGGGGCAGGAGGTTCATTAATGCGACGCTGCGACGCCGATCTTCACAATCTGTGCGCGGCCGCTAGTCCGCGGTCTGGAGGCAACGTTGAGATTTTCGATTCGATGACGACATTCTTTTTAAACTGAGCCGCTGGGTTGTGCGAAAGACGACGCCCGAAAAACGACGCTAGAAAGATGACGCGAGCAGAATGATGTGGGAAGGACGACGTGCGCAGGGCGTTTTGCGTACAGAGCCCAACCGATTGTCGGTCGCGACGAAATGTTTGTTGAAAGCGTGTTGGTCGTCTTACTGCGTCGTGGCCATATCGGTCGCATCGTCGCTCGAAGGGCCGGTTGTATGGAACAACTGCGTCAAAGCTCCAGTGGTTGGATCGATGCTGTAGGTGAAGAGATCCCCCGCATCGGAGATGTAGGCGAACCTGCCCGAGCGGTCCAGTGTCACCGTAGTTACGTTGTTCACAACTGCATTGGCGATAGGTGTGAAAGTTCCGGCGGAAGGATTGACCGCATATCCTTTTACCGTGTTGCTGGCTCCCGGAAACGCCGCCACATAAAGAAATGTACCGCTGGGAGCCAGGGTTAGGAACTGAGCTCCGCTATCAATGGGAAAGGGTGATCCCGGCGTCGCCGTAAGGCGTCCGCCGGCGCCCACCGCGAATATCGCCACCGTGCCCTCCGTCTGGTTCGCAACATAGAGGAACATCCCGTCGGCGGTAAGAGCCATCGGCCCTGCCGAACCTGCGGTCGAGATTGGCGTCCCCGCCGCCGTAAGCTCTCCGGTTTGTATGGACATCGTGAATGCCTCAACCATCCCGCCGCCCGCATTGAATAGAAACTGGCCATCGGTGCTGGTGATCGAATAGCTTCCGACCGGAGGCGCATTGGAATTGGCCGTTGTCTTGGTAAGGGCCCCGCTCGTTTGGTCAATCGAATAGACGTCAAATCCGGTGCTGTTGGCCGCGCCGAACCCGTTGGGCTCAAACAAAAAATGTCCTGTGCCGTCGATAGCAAGAAAATTGTTGTTCCGCACCGGAAATTGGATTGGGCTGCCGGGGACAAGCGCGAGCGCCCCCGTCTGGTGGTTGATGCTGAACCCGCAGAGTCCTGGCTGACCGATCATCTGCCCCACCGCTGAAGCCTCTACGTTGAGCACATAAACAAATCGTCCGGAGGGATCGGCGATCACCTGAATAATGCTCGCCTGCCCCAACCCTTCGCCAAATGGAGATCCCGTCACTGCGGAGACCTTGCCGCTGTTGTCGATGGTGCCGGCCTGTAGCGTGCCGCTCTCGAACCCCGGAGTTCCAAAGAGGAATCGGCTTGCCGCCGTAACTGTCGGAGTCGGTGTGGGCGAAGGAGACGGGCCGCCCATAGGGGTGGGACTGGGAGACGGCGTAGGCATTGGTGAGGGTGTTGGTGAAGCCAGAGGAGTTGGAGTCGGCGTAGGAAATCCAGGTGGAGGATTAATCGCGCCACTGACCATTGTCGTACTACCGCAACCAGTCAAAGCCGCGGCGAATACGATTGCAAACAGGCCGATGCCAAGTCGAAACCGGCACATAGAAATCTCCTCCGGCCAGAGACGAAGCAATTGACGCCAGCAGAGCCAGACACCTGCCTATAATTTCAGATGCCAAGCGGCTCAACGTTGCAGCCTTGCGATCTTCTTTTCTTGGATTCTTAAAATGGTTAACGGTCTGTTAACGACGAAAGGCCGCTTTCTTGCCACCGATTTCCGTGTAGAGATTCGGATGTCCTCAGTTTCGATTCGCGGCCAGAATCTCTTCGATCTGGATCAACTCGCCTTCGACGATCTCAAGATTGTCAGGAATGTTCATCCCGGATTTCGTCCGTGACGAAATTTTCCTCACTGCTTCCAGCTTGTGACCATGTTTTTCCATCAAGCTCTCAACCAATTGTTCGTCATCCGCATAAATATTCACGATGGAAAAATCCGAATTAGGGAACTTGGCCGAAGGGTAAAAATCCTGTCCAGAAATGAAAATCATCTGGCCTTCGTCCAGTTGAAAGGCATAGCAAGCGCCCTCGTCCTCTTCCTCCTCAAATTCAACCATCGCAGTCGCCTGAATGCGAATCACACATGCTTCGTTTCGGAGTAGGGCGTTCTCAACCAAGCGGACGTCAGCTATAAATTCCGCCTTAAGATCCAAGTATGACCATAGAGAAATAGGAAATGTGATGACTGCGGCGAAAAGGCAACAGTAGTACCAGGCTGGCCCCTTCTTGTCTAAGGTGGTGGCAACGATGATTGCGCCTGCAAAAATGATAAAGAAGATCAGGCTGAAAAAGACGACCCCGCAGCGAAGGACCTCCAATCGCCTCTTGCGCCAAGCCAGGGCGGCATTGAGCAAACGCCGTTCCTTTTCGTTGAGCGGTCTGATGATCTGCTGGATTGCTGCCATATTTGGGTTAAATAAAAAATACAGATAACCGAGAAACGCGGCAAGAAAGTAGTTTGGCCTCTACAGGAAATTGTCTTGAAAGCGCGGCTCAGAAAAAAGGGATCGGTCACTAAGACGGATTAGGTTTTGGCCTTTCTGCGTTCCTCTTGACGCGCCGACTTTGCCAGGAGCAGCGCCCCTCCGGAAAGCCCCAGGTCCGTGAACATATTTGTGACCTCGTTGCGTTTCCAGTGATGCTCAATCTGCATTGGCAAGTGAATCAGCAAGACAAACGACAGAATCATGATTCCTAAAAGAGTGGCCGCCCACTGAGTGAACCTGTCGAGGAGAATACTGATTCCGGCAGCTAAAAGGGCCACACCTACAAAATAGGCCCAAAACAAGTGGCCAGGTATCCAGGCGGGTACAAGGCTTGCCATGAGTTGCGGGTACATAAAGTGTTGCACGCCGAAAACCAGCATCGGGATTCCCAAGAAGAGACGTCCAAGGGCCAGGAGCTTGTCCATGGTCTTTGTTCTCCGCGGAACGGTCGATTTTCTTCCGTCAAGCGAGCGAGCAAGCAAGTACTCTTAACTTATGTCTTCAGAAAGATTAAGATTGAACCCCGTGGGCTCCAGTCGGTAGATGCCTATCTTATGTGTTGATCTTCGATCTGTCGTGCCGATCTTTCAACTTATCAGTTTGCCAACCTGTTAATCTGCAATCAATCGGTAAAATTGTAGTCCATCTGGGATCTGTGGCGTGCTTATTGCAAAAACGAGTATGTCAATCGTGCGTTACCAGAGATGGCGCACCGTGGCGATGGCGCTCTGCCTAAACAGCAGATGGCAATTGAATACCCTGATCTAGATCTGACTCACCCTGAACGGAACGGGCTGGTCACCGCATCCCTCGCATTATAACTTTGCACAGCAGGGGAAAGCCAAGAGGCTGGTAGAATGCTTGCGGTTCAGAAATCGAAAGGGACGACCCTGCAATACCAATATCCCAACTTCAAATCACCGAGCAGAAACGAACCTGCTTGAACCAGCCTCCGGCGCAGAGCCGGACTGAACGAGCTTCATCCAACCCATTTTCTAAAAACCAAAGTGGAACAACTTTTCGGAAGGTTGTTTTTAGCCCATAGAGCTGCGGCGGTGGTGTCTGGCTTTGGTGCAAACCGATGAATCGGTGACGGCTCTATTGTCCCGCGAATCGACGAAAGAGATTGGAGAACGTCAATGAAGAAATTGTTGCGCAGTTTATCGCTTTTGGCATGCCTTGTACTCATGTTTTCAGCTCTGCCGATTTCGGCGCAGACCACGCAGATCCAGCACGGTGCTTCACTACGCGATGCCAGCGTCGCGAACGCCTCAGTACCGGCAGGGACACATCTTTCTTATTCCGGCGGACCGGTGATTTCCAATGCACACGTAATCCAAGTCCTCTACGGACCCGGCTCATATAACCTGCAAGTAGCAGGCAGTTCCAGCCCGACCATGGGCAATTTCTTCAACGATATTCTCGGAACGAGCAGTGGCTACATCGATCTGCTAAGCCAATACGGCACGAATATTGCTGGAGGAAATCAGACTATCGGCAACGGTACGTTTGGTGGATTGTTCCAGATCGTTCCGTCGGCAGCCAACAATGGTTCGACAATCGATGACTCCAATATCCAGGCTGAGCTTCTGGTCCAGATCAGCGCCGGTCATCTCCCCGCGGCTGTGTTAGACGCAGCAGGCAATGTCAATACGATCTACATGATCTATTTCCCGCCCGGTAAAACCATTAGCAGGACCGTTAACAATCAAAGGACACTCAGCTGCCAGGGATTCTGCGCTTATCACTGGACCACCTCAAACACCCTCAACGCCAAACACCTTCTTTACGGAGTCTTGCCCGATATGCAGGCTGGTAGCGCCTGCGCGACCGGCTGCGGTACATCCAATGTCTTCGGTAATTACACAACTGTAACCAGCCATGAATTGGCGGAAGCGATTACGGATGCGGATGTAGGTCTCGGGACTCATATCGCCTGGACGGACCAGCAAATGGAAGTTGGCGACATTTGCAATCTCCAACAGGGTTCCTATGTGGCCAACGGCACCACCTATATTATTCAGTTGTTGTTTTCAAACGCGGTGAGCAATTGTGCACTGCCGCCCACAACCGTTCCTCCAAATCCTGTACTCAGCACCAATCCGAGCAACGTGAATAGCGGGCAGTCAGCCACGTTGTCTTGGACAAACGAATCCGGCGATGCCACTTCTTACCAGATCTTTGAATCATTCTGCAATGCAGCTTCTTGTTCTCCATCAACAACCGGTTCTCCTATGCTCATCGGTACGGAATTGGGAACCGTAAACTCGTTGAGTGTCCTGATCACAAGGAGTGCATTGTTCCAGGTCAAAGCTTGTAACTTTGCGGGCTGTGATACTGGTTCAAGGCTTGTTGGTGTCTCAGTCTCGCCCACAGGCCCTCCTATTCTGTAATTCGGCAACCCAGATACGACCTCGTTGGTCTCAGCGACTGTTATCTGATCTTTTTCCCTTCGCTACGACTTCGGGCACGGTCACGTAACAAGTGATTGTGCCCGAGGTGCATATTTCTTTTTCATTCCCATGTTGCTGCTTAGGATCAAATTTGCTGAGTCATCGCCCAGATAAGTATCGTGAAAACTTGGTCTGGAAAAGCCTTATCGAGGTTCGCGACCTCTGGCTGTCAGGTTGCCGGTAGAGAGAACATACAAGCCAATGCGTCACGCGACATGTACGGTGACGTTGTGACGGATGAGATGAGCCCGGCGCAAGCAAAGAGAGAGCGAATTTATGCATTTGTCGTGGAATACAAGAGATCGCACGGAGGCATTTCTCCTTCCTATCGTGAGATAGCCACGGCAATGGGAGTCACTTCGCGCACGGTAAGTTTTCACATAGGAAGAAATGCAAGACAGGGTGTGTCATGGATACAACGGTAAGAGGGATTTAAATCCGGCTTAAAATTAGAAACGCTCGGCGGACCGAAGGCCAGAGCGTTTCCCTTGAAGCTCTTTATGGTACCGGTTCTGCAAGAACATTTCCGAAGTTGTCGGTCCAGGCAATCCAAAGGAGAGTCGTAGGTGTCTTATCAAACGTTGTCATCGCCGGCGATAAGTTGGTGATTTGACCGACGGCACCTATCGTTCCAAAGGTTACGCCATCGGAAGAAAAAGCGATGTTAAGATCTCCATGAATGGTGGTGAACGCGACATCGAAGTTTACGAAGGTAGCCAATCCAGGTCCAACACCACCGCCAATGCCCGCTACAAATGAAGCCGGTCCGAAATGGGTGCCATCGGCGGAACTCGCATAATTCAACATAGCGTTAGAGTCTGTGCCGCTCCAGCCAATATAGAGTTGGTTCTGAAATACAGTGAGTGAAGGTCCGGAGCTGCTCAGTTGATTAAGTGTGGCAGTTGGCCCCCAATGAATACCGTCGAATGAACTGGCAACATTTAGATGGCGGTGCGCATCGGTTCCGGTCCAAGCTATAACAAGCTGGGACCCGAAGACAGCAAGTGCCGGCGAATTGCTGCTGGTGTAATTATTCACCTGTACAGCATTTGAAAACAAGAAGTCGGGCCCGGCTTGAGCGATATTGAGCGTCTGCCTGGAGTCGGTTCCCGTCCACGCCAGATAGAGTTGTCCGTCAAATACCGCCAATGCTGGGGCTCTGAAACTTAGCTGCCTAGTCACTATAGTGGGTCCGAAGGTCTTTCCATCGTTAGATACTGCATATGATACGTGAGTGTTCGCGTCGGCCCATGCGACATATAGGGCACCCTGAAATTCGACCATCGCGGGCCCTGTGTTGCCGCTCCCGACTGGAATTGGCTGGGCCAATGCAGGCCGAATGGACACTAATGCAATTGCCGCGAGCATCATGAAATGGAATTTTTGCTGCAAGAGACTCTTCTTGGACATCGGTAATACTCCTTGATTTGAGGATGAAGCAACAGCTATGGTTTTACTGCGAAAATGGCGGGGAGGGTCACAAGTCCCAAAATGAACGTCGCAATGGAACACCCAATCCCATCGCCAACATTTCGATCATTCGTAGACATGCCTATTTCTGGCGTTTCAGGGAAGTGAAAGATAGTCCGTTCCATATCTATCTTTTCGGTCAACTCGCTTTGGCTTATCTTATTTATCAATCTCCAATAAGCGTGTACAGCAACGTTGTGACGGATGAGATGAGCACGGTGAAGTAGTGGCCTTTAGCCGTTATCGGCACGGAAACAGCACGGAAGCCTAGCTAAGTCCTTTATTTTGGCGGAAGCGTGTGCGAGTCGAACGCACCGGACCCAGCAGAGCTAAGTCCCGCCGGTTTTGAAGACCGGAAGGGTCACCGGACCCCCTTCGCTTCCGCATCCCAACCAGTGTACAGGATCGCTCGTCGAAGAATTGATCCATCGCGCCATGGAGCGGATTAGCAATCATGCCTGAGCAGTTTTCCTCTGCGCCCTCTGTGGTAGCGCCGCAGGCAACTTCATCGGATCGCTGAGCGCTGAATGCTAACTGCTTCCTTATAAAGCGGCAAATCTGTATGATACGGCACGTTGTAAAACGGCTATTCTGGAGACACCTTCACATGAGACTTAGACTCACGCTTGCGCCGCTGGTCCTTCTGCTGGCTGGCCTCGGAGCAGCGCAAACCCCGCAGGCCACACAAGCAAAGACCGAGATTGGGGAACTGAATCACGCCAAGTTCCGCATCGATATTCCTGAAAACTGGAACCACGGCTTAGTGGTCTACTGCCACGGTTACAGTGCCGAGCCTGGCAACGTTCCCCAGAAGGAACTGCCCAAGGCGCTGGCTGTCTTTGTCAAAGCGGGTTACGCGTTGATCCAGTCGGGATACTCCACCGGCGGATGGGCTGTCGAGCAAGCCATTCCGGAGACCGAAGCGCTCCGCCACTACTTTATTGATAAATATGGCAAGCCCAAAGAAACCTTCCTGACCGGCCACTCTATGGGCGGATTCATCACCATGGCCATGATGGAAAAGTTTCCGGAATCCTATGATGCGGCGCTTCCCCTGTGCGGGCCTCTGGCCAGTTCAAGCTGGTTCATGCAGCGTTACGCCTTCGATCTCCGTGTGGTGTTTGACTACTATTTCCCCGGCGCGCTGCCCCCTCCGATCAAAATTCCGGCCGATTACAAGATGAACGACGATCTCCGCAAGAGCGTCAAGCAGCTTTTGGACGGTAAGCCCGAATACGCCGATTTGTTGAAGCGCCTCTCCGGCACGCACAACAACACCGATATGGCGAACGGCTTGGTGTTTGGCACCTTTGTATTAAAGGATCTCCAGCAACGGGCGGGCGGCAATCCCTTCGACAATCGCTACACCATCTACACGGGAACGCCCGACGACAACACCCTGAACGACAAGGTGCAGCGCTACGCCGCCGACCCCGGAGCTCTCAATTATCTGGAGCGCTTCTACACGCCCACCGGCAAAATCACTCGTCCGATGCTGGCGATTCATACCACGTACGATCCGCTCGTCTCACCTGAAATTCCTTATATGTATGCGCTGCTCACCCGCCAAACCGGCAAGTCGGATTTGTTCGTCCAGCAATACGTGAAGCACGACGGCCATTGCAACATTACCGCCGAGGAGACCGAACAGGGCTTCGCGCAGCTTCGTGAGTGGAAAGACAAAGGCACGCGGCCCATGCCCGGAAAGTTGGTAGCCGTCGCTCCCTCCAGCGTCTCTACCGTGGCGAAAGAACAGAAGTAAATGGGTGATCGGTTGGGGCTAGAAAAACGCAGAGCCCCGAAGGTCCGCACTCACCGTGCCTATGGATTAAATGGATTAAGAAGATGGGTTAATAAATGAAGACGGCGAGATTGCAAATATGAACAGCCCGGCCGGTCTGGATTGGATCGGCCGTTTTTTTGTTTTCGAGTGGAAACGGGGCCGCATGCTCCTTGCACCCACGATTTTCCAGCCCCCGCCATAAGTTCTTTCGATAGCGGCAATCATCTCTTTCGATTGCCCTTGGGCGGAACTCCGCGATATTCTAATTTGTCTCGTACCCCGATCATCTTGTCCATTTCATAGCATCCTGAGGAGATTCATGTCACACGAACTGCGTAACTTCCTGGCCCTGTCTTATGACGAACTTGAGCAGCTGAACCTGCAAGCGAAAGAGCAGCGCAAGAACCGCGTCGATACCCATAAGATCCAGGAGGAGCGGATCAAATATCTCACGGACGAAAAGCGCATCAAGGCTGTAACCGTGCTTTTCAGCGACCTCGAAGGCCGCTTGCACATGCTCGATTACGACAAGAAATTCCTGATCCAGAGCTGGGACAACCTCACCTTCGACGGGTCGTCGATTCGCGGCTTTACCGCCCAGCGGGAAAGCGACCTGCGTCTCGGCATTGATTGGAGCGCTTTCTATTGGGCTCCCGCCGACGTGTTCGGCTCGGGCAAGGTTCTGGTTTTCGGCGACGTGATCGACAAAGGCGGCCAACCCTACAGCGCCGACCTGCGCGGTATCCTTAAGGCCTTTGCAAAAAGCCAGTTTGCCAAAGATGGTTATACCCTCAACGCCGCGAATGAGATCGAAGGCTTTCTGTTTCAGGGTTCGGATGCCGAGCGACGCTACCATGAGACCGGCAAATTCGACTACGTCAATACCGGTGGCTACTATCACTCCCTGCCGGGCGATCCCCTCCGCACCTTCATCGATTCCACGGCTGAAGTGCAGCGCGCCATGGGCTTTCAGAACGAAAAAGACCACCCTGAGGTCGCGCCCTCGCAGTTTGAAATCAACTACAGCTACGGTGAGGTTGTCGCCGCTGCCGATCAGATTCAGCTCTATAAGCTGATCTGCCGCCAGGTCGCGACCAAGATGGGCTTGACCGCCTCCTTCTTGCCCAAGCCGGTGGTGGGCGTAAATGGCAATGGCATGCACACCAACATCTCTGTCAGCAAAAACGGTAAGAACCTGTTTTGGGATGCCAGTGGTCAGGAGAAGCTGAGTGAAATGGGCTGGTCGTTTGTCGATCGCATTCTCACTCATGCCAACGACATCTGCCTGATGCTCAACTCCAGCGTGAACGCTTATCGCCGCCTCGACCCCCATTTTGAGGCTCCCAATCAGATCAAAGCCTCTCCTGTGGATCGTGGTTCCATGGTGCGCATTCCGATTGGCAACGAAAAGAGTATGCGGGTTGAGGTTCGCTCGGTGGCCCCGGATGCGAATCCTTATATGGTCATGTACTCCATCTTCAAGGCTGGGCTGGAAGGCGAAACATCGAAGATGGAAAACCTTCGCCAGGCGGAACGCTATCTGCCCGACAATATCTACAGCGCGCTGGATAATTTCCGCAAAGCCGACTGGACCACGAAAATCCTGAGTGAAGATGTGAAAAGCCGGTATGCCGATCTCAAACAGGCGTCGGCGGATCGCTGCCCGCGTCTACTTGGAACCTTCGTCAAGGCCCCCGAGGTTCAGTATCACCACGATGTTTACAACCAGTTCCTGTGGAACCTCTTTTAGAGGAAAGCGGATCGTAGAGAAGCGATCCCGGCAACGAAACGAATATAAACCCATCAGGTTCTGAACTGTGCGGCTTAAGCCCGCAAGAGTGACGAAGCGGATGGGTTAGTTCTTTTCTATAGTTAGGTCTTCGTCGTTGGCTCTTAGTGCGTAGTGCCATTGTTTTTGGCTAACAGCCATCTCTCCTCTGTGCCCTGCTGGTTTTTCCTCTGCGACCTCTGCGGTAAAAGATTTTGATTTTGCCGAACGCTGACTTCTGATTGCTGACTTCTACTAACGGATTGGCTGACCTACCATGTCTCCTCTGTGTCCTCCTGGCTGTTCCTCTGTGACCTCTGTGATAAAGATTTTGGTTTCGCCGAACGCTGACGCATGACTGCTAATCGCTAACCACCGACCGCACACGGCTTTCGATCTTGCTCATGACTGGTGAAAGATAACAGATAACGGATTGGCAACTGCCATCTCTCCTCTGTGTCCTCCTGTTTTTTCCTCTGTGACCTCTGTGGTAAAGATTTTGGTTTTGCCGAACGCTGCCCGCCATCTCACAAAAATAAAAAAGGAACGCTCCGCCACTTATCGTTTGTGGGGTTAGGAGCAACGGAAAACGCGCCAACCCCCAAACGTCCCGACCGCTCCTTCTTTGATCGAGCTCCATTTCGATCGAAATCTAATTTGATCAAAAGCTCCACTGCCTTGGAACAAAACACTGAAGAAGGAGAGGCATCTTTCAATATGAAGAATCAGATTGCTCTTTTCACACCGCAGTCTTATCACGCACGCACGATTGCGCCGCAGACGAGTTTAGGAGTTAAGTATCTTCTTGCGGCCATGTTGGCGTTCTGTCTGCTCTTGTCTAGTCCGATCGCGGCTCACGGGCAGGGTGCGCCCTTCGTGAACCCGCAAAATATCGACTATCGCGGCGATGTAATCACCTTGCGTGCGGCGCCCTCGCGGGTAATTTGGGCGGGCATCCCTGTAAATACCAATACTTACAGCGCGTCGTACCGGGGTCGCACCTTTCCTGCATCCTATGCCCCGCCCACTATCCGTATTAACTCTCAGCTCACTCCCGAATTGAAGCTCACGCTCACGAACAATATTGGCAAGCTCAACATGCCCTGCGTCATGGACCATGGCTATACCAACCTGCACTATCATGGCTTCGAAGTTACGCCGGTCTCGCCGTCCGACGATGTAGTGAACATCAAGGTCCCCACAAACACCTCTTTTAACTACGTTGTGCCCTTTCCGCAGATTCCCGGCAAGAAGCATCCCGAGGGAATGTTCTGGTATCACCCGCATCCGCACGGCTGCAGCAATGCCCAGGTAAATGACGGTCTTTCTGGCGCGCTCATCGTGGGAGATCTGCTGCGCTCGCGCTATCCGAGTCTGGTCGGCATTCGTGAGCAGATTTTGCTCTTGAAGGATGGCAGCTTGACTCCCGCAGGGGCGCAGAAAGAACTGGAGGCTGTGCTGGCTCTGGCCGACAATCCGCAGGTACAACAGGCTCCTCCGCGCATCACCGTGAATGCTCTGGATAAACCCAGGATCTCCATCGGCGCCGGCGAATTCCAGTTCTTCCGGATTGGAAACGTCGGTTCGAATGCTTACGTCAACCTGGCCTTGCCGAATGTTGAAGCATTTATCATCGCGGCCGACGGCTTTCCCACCGAGCGTCCCATTCCCCTGGACTCCAGCAAAGGCTGGATCTTGCCTCCCGGATCAAGGGTGGAGATGATTGTCCGTGGTCCCACGCGGCCGGGAGTCTATCAGTTGGTGTCGCTACCTTTGCCCGCTGCCCGCGTTCCCGACGAAGTTCTGGCGACCCTGGAAGTACCGCTGACCGCTGCCAAGCGAGACCCCAAGAGTGAGGCCCGTCAGAATGCACTGCAGAAGGAGCCTTCCACTCCCGCTGCTTTCTATCCGCTCATGTCCGATTTTGCCAACCCGCAATCGGCGCTGCAGTGCCAGTATCCCACCCCCAGCCCCGATCCCAGGTACACCTTTATATTTACCCAGGGTGGCGGCCAATTCTTTATGAACGGCCGGACCTACGACGAAAATCGCGTCGATGTCACCTGCCCCATACCGAGCAGGCCGACCTGGACCATCTTCAACAACACCGGCCAGCACCATACCTTCCACATCCACCAGATTCACTTCCGCGTGGACAAAATCGGCGACCATGTCGTAACCGAAGATGAAGCGCCGATTCGCGACAATGTTGACGTGCCGCCGAACACCGTGGTCACCATGACGATGGCATTCGACGAAACCTATCTGGCCGGGGAGTTTGTGCTTCACTGCCACATCCTGGCGCACGAAGACCGGGGAATGATGATGAACATCCAGCTTCATCTGCTGAATGCCGGCAAGACAGATGAAGACCAGCCACGCCAGGCAAAGCTAGGTAAGGTGAAATGAATTAAGTAAGACAATGAAGGTGAAGAATGAAGGGCGGACTTTTAGGCGAGTTTGTTCTGAGCCATGAAGTCCGCCTTTTCTATTTCTCCAGACGCAAAGGTCGCTGAAATCAAAATAAGACGCCGGATTCCGCGCCAAAATCTCAAGCGTGGAGGCTGCCCACCTTTAAATTCCCGGCATGTTGAAGCTGGGCAGCGGCACTTCCCAGGCGGTCCAGGGCAGCCTTGATTCGATCGAGTTTGTATCCAACGGCGATACGAAGATGATGTTCCGCTCCAAGAAAGATCCCTGGAGCGATGAGCAGGGAAGCATTCTTCCTTAGGTGCTCCGCCAATTCTAGCGATGGGGTATCAAAGTGGTATCGGACAAAGCGAACGGAAGTTGCGACCGCTTTCGAAACGGAAAACAGCCCGCCTTGTTGACCGATCCAGTCTTCCAGCAGCGCATGGCCTTCCCGCGACAACTTTCGTTGGCGATCGAGCAGAAGCTTTCGCTTCTCCGGTTGCAGGGCAATTTCCGCAAGCTTCATGCTGGGCCCGCTGGTCGCGATCACGGCGTACTCATGCCGCCGCCAAAGGGTTTCGATTACCTCCGGCGCGGCCACGGCCCAGCCAATCCGTAGCCCGGCCATGCCATAAGCTTTCGACATGCTGTGTACGCAAATAACCTTGTCGTAGGCTCCCCAGAAACTCGCACGCTCTTCAGCACTTAGCTTTGCTGAATCCAACTCTGTTCCGCAATAGACTTCGTCCACATGGAGCCATGCGCCGGTTCTTTCGCACGCCTGTACGAGTTGTCGTCGCGCTTCCGCCGGTAAAACCGCTCCCGTGGGGTTGTTGGGGTTCACAATGGAGATGAGCTTGGTCCTGTCGGTGACGAGCGACTCCAGTTCGTGGGGATCGAAGGCCCAGTCGTTGTCCGGATCGAGGTGCAGCTCTTTTACATTGCATCCTAAATTTTTCGCAATACCCCACACTTGGCGGTATCCAGGCGAAACGACAATAACCTCATTGCCCGCTTCCAGTAGGGTGGTGCAAACCATGCTGTTCGCCTGGGACGCGCCCACCGTAACCAGAATATTGTGCTCGGTTGCCTTGGGATAGAGCGCAGCAATTCTGCGGCGCAAGAGTTGAAAACCGTTTACCTCGGGATAGAACAAAGGTGTCTGTAGAAACTCATGAACCTCTGCATCGGTGAGCCACTCCCTTATGTTCACGCACTCCACGGAGCTGTCCGCAAGGTTGCACTCTACCGTGCGTTCAAACTGGGATTGGTAGTATTCAAGGTCAAAATTTTGAAATTGCATCGACGAAGCCCTCATGATTTTCAACTACAGGTTGGAAGCAATCCTTAAGACTGATTTTTCGCAATTGCCGTGCTTTGTGCGCCTGCAACCTTGGCTGTGGTAATAGCCTGGCCAACGTGGCGTAGCGTATGATCGGCCACGTGTACCAGAAGACCCGCCACCGTGGTTGGCATCTGTTTCTTGCCTACGCCCCTCGGCTCGTCAAGCTGGTTCGGCTGAAAGGCTCGCACCCGTTCCGCGCTCTTGGCTAGAGCCGATCTTAATTCCGCAAAGACCACTGCATGAGTGCCGCCGGGATCCAATTCGGTCTTGAGTACGGCAATCTGCTCGCCGCTTAGCTGTCTGCCTTCGGCATAGGTCAGCAGCCGGTCGAGGCTGCGGGCAATGTGACGAAGGTGGAATGCGACGGGCGCAATGCCCGCTGGCCGAAGGTTCAGCTCTTCGTCGGTCAGCTTGCCGCACCAGCGTTCCAGGTCTTCTTCAGCCAACTCCAGCGCGTGTAGGACCGCGCGCTGAACCGCGGGGACCTCGGTGAGCGTTCCCCGTAGCCACGGCTCGGGTAAATCGGGCTTGTTCGTTTCGGGCATCGCAATCCTCCCCTTTAGGACGTCTTGAACTGCTGATCGATCTCGACCTGATAGCCCGCCACCAGGCGGTTTGTCTCATTGGCCATGCCTACCACGGCCATGAGTTCTTTGAACATTGCGTCGGACATGCCTTTCTTGCGGGCCGCCGCCGTGTGGGACGCGATGCAGTAGTTGCACTGGTTGCTCACGCTGACCGCCACGTAGATCATCTCTTTTGTGAGGCCATCGAGAGCTCCATCCGCCATAATTTGCTTGATGTCTTCCCATGTTCGTTTGAGCGTGGCTGGGTCGTTGGCCAGGGCCTTCCAGAAGTTATTGATCCAGTCTGTTTTACGGGTGGTCATGATGTCGTCGTAGACCGCGCGCACTTCCGGGCTTGCGTCTTTATATTCGATAAGTCCGAGGGTTGCCATTTTGTGGTCACACTCCAACGTTGAAAGGATGAGTAGAAAATAGAGTCATGGAAAGCAGAGTAAGCATAAAAGGATAAATGGAAAGACCTCCTATTGTTTCTTGGAACCGCCCGAACCTGTACCGAGGACCTTCTTCCGCCCGCCGATAGTTCAGACCCATGGTGCGGGTATTGTCAATGCTGGTGCACAACGATTACCTGGGTCTCAAAAAATTCCTGTTGTGGCGCGGCTAAGCAGCGGTTGGCGTTCGGCTAAAGCCAAAAAAATCGGGTTATTGGCATAAAACTTCTCTGAAAATCGGTAAAAAACAGGTATATTTATTTTTCTGGCGCAACTCGGTAAACAAACTCATTCATGGCGCGTGATCAAGCTGAATCCAACGGCCAGGACGTGCTCCGCACATCGGTAACGACTCGCGGAGGAGCAGATCCCTTTGCAGCCGTACCCACCCGCAGCATCGAGTTGAAAAACGATCCCAAAACTGATTCGAAGAACAGTCCGAACAGTCCGAACAGTCTAAAGACGGGCGCAAAGGCCGACCCGAGGACGGATTCGAGGACTGATCCAAAGACTGATCCGAAGGCCGATTTAAACAGCGACCTCAGGCACAGCCTGAACTACGATCTGGACGATGACGACGAAGAACCTCGATTTCTTCGCACCGAAAGGCGTGTCCCTATCCGGCGCAGCCCGATTCCCAAGAAAGCCCAGATCCGGGTCAAGCAGGCTCTGATGGTTGCCGCGGTCGTGGCTGGGCTAGGCACTCTATCCGGTGCCGCCTATAACTACGGGATTCATTCAACGCACTTCCGAATCGATTCGAGCGACAATATCGAACTGAATGGCTTGCAAAATGCTGCTCACGCTCAGGTCATGGACGTGCTTGGCGCCGATATTGGCCGCAACGTCTTTTTTGTCCCGTTGGACGAGCGCAAGAAGCAACTGGAAGCGATTCCATGGGTGGAATCGGCCACGGTCATGAGGTTGCTGCCGAATCGGATTGCGGTTCGTGTGGAAGAGCGCACGCCGGTAGCTTTCGTGCAGATGGGCACGAAGATCAACTTGATCGACGCTCATGGCGTGGTCATGCCGCCCGCGGCCAACAAGCAAACCAAGTATTCGTTCCCGGTGATCCGGGGCATCACGGATACCGAGCCTGGTTCTTCCAGGGCCGCGGCCATGAAAATCTATAACCGGCTAGTCAAGGATCTCGATGTGGAAGGCTCGCACTACTCGCAGGACATCAGCGAGATCGATCTCGGCGATCCGGAGAACGTGAAAGTGATCGCAAACGATGCCGGTGGAACTTTGCTCGTCCATCTCGGCGATGCCGACTTTCTTCCACGATACAAGCTTTACGTCACCCACATTGCGGAGTGGCGGCAGCACTATCAGAACCTGCAATCCGTCGATCTGCGCTACGAGGGCCAGATTATTATCAACCCCGAAACAAGCCATGCACCGCCGCCCGTGGTGAAGCCGGCGCAGCCTGTGGAGAGCAAAACGCCGGCTCGGCCCGCGCGGCGCAGGCGGAAGTAGATTTGAGAAATGGGAATAGGAAAAGACCGGAAAAATACGATTGCCGTCCTTGATGTCGGCAGCGCCAAGACCGTGGCGATGATCTCCGAGGTCACCGAGTCCGGCCTGCTCTATCGCGGGCATGGCGTCACGGAGTCGAGAGGGTCGCGCAAAGGCGTGATCGTGGATCTGGACAAGGCGGTCAAGAGCATCCAAAAAGCGGTGGAGGAAGCCGAGAGAACGGCGGAATGTGCTGTAGGGAATGCAGCCGTTGCCCTCGGAGGCGCGCACATAAGGGGCATTAACAGCCGGGGAGGCATATCGCTCGGAACCCGCGCACGGGAAGTTGGCCGCGACGACATTAAGGCCGCCGTGGAAAAAGCCCGCTCCGTGAGCTTGCCTCCGGATCGGGAGATTCTCCATCTGTTGCCGCGCGAATTCATCCTCGACGATCAGGCGGGCATCCGCGATCCTGCGGGAATGATGGGCAGCCGCCTTGAAGTGAACTTGCATATGGTTACGGCGTCTTCCAACGCCATGCAGAACGTGGTAAGCGCCGCGAACAAGGCGGGCATTCATGTCGATAACGTCGTCTATGAGGCCCTGGTCACCGCCGATTGCACGGTCCGCGGCGACGAAAAAGAAATGGGCGTTTGCCTGGCCGATATCGGCGCCGGATCGACGGATCTCATTGTCTATTACGAAGGCATGGTGGCCCACAGCGGCGTGATTCCGGTGGGAGGCGATCACTTCACCAATGATGTTGCGGTGGGATTGCGGACCCCGTTGGTAGAGGCGGAAAAGATCAAAAAGGAATTTGGGAATACCTCCATCAGTAAGGTGCCGGAAGGCGGAGAGATCGAGGTTCCCGCGGTAGGAGACCGTCCTTCTCGCCTGATGCCGCAGCGCCTCCTGGCTGAAATTCTGGAGCCGCGCGCCGTGGAGTTGTGTGAGCTGATGCGCGACCATCTTCAGCATGCGGGAGTGCTCGATCTTTGCCCTGCGGGCGTCGTACTAACCGGCGGTGGAGCGCGTCTCGATGGGATGCTGGAAGTCTGTGAGCGGGTGCTGGGCCGTCCGGTAAGGATTGCCTCGCCGCTGGCTTTTGGAAAGCTGCCTTTGGTGCTGGGTGAACCGGAGTTTTCCACCGCGGTTGGGTTGAGCATGTATGCCCAGCGTTCGGTGGTCGCCAAGGTCTCAGAAGAGGGCGGCTTTGGCGCTCGCTTGCGCTCGCTATGGGCGAGACTGGGAACATAGCCGCTGAAATGATGGCAGGGTCTTTTTAGCGTAGTGGCAGATCTTTTCGTTTTATTTTTTTCTTCCCAGGATTTAGCGTCCTGGGCGATTTTCTGGAGGCTTGAGGGATTGGCATGAACGATGAGAACAAAACAGCGCCCGAGGCGGAAACCGACATCCGGATTCACTTCAATGAAGATCCGGGCAACAACGCCAAAATCAAGGTAATTGGAGTCGGGGGCGGTGGCGGCAACGCCATCAACCGCATGATCTGCGCCGGTGTGGAAGGCGTAGAGTTTGTGGTTGCCAATACCGATCTTCAGGCGCTGCAGATGTCGCGTGCCTCGGTCAAGATCCAGTTGGGTACCAAGCTTACGAATGGTTTGGGAGCGGGCGCAAATCCTGAAATCGGTCGGCGCGGGGCGCTTGAAGACGCTGACAAGGTCATTGAGGCGCTCGAAGGGGCGGACATGGTCTTCGTCACCGCCGGATTGGGCGGTGGTACCGGAACAGGTGCGGCGCCGATCATTGCCTCTCTGGCCAGCGAGATGGGTGCTCTCACGGTTGCGGTGGTCACCAAGCCGTTTGCTTTCGAAGGCAAGCGCCGCCTTTCTCAAGCTGAACGCGGCTTGGCCGAATTGATCGATAGCGTCGATACCATGATCGTGATTCCCAACGAGAAGCTGTTGGCGGTGGCTCAGGACGCGGGATTTTTCGAGTCGTTCCGCATCGCGGACGACATCTTGCGGCAGGCAGTCCAGGGCATCTCGGACATTATTACGATTCCCGGCATCATCAATCGCGATTTTGCCGACGTGAAGACCATCATGGCGGGTATGGGATATGCGGTGATGGGAACGGCCACGGGCAAAGGCGACCGCCGCGCCATGGATGCGGCCAAGTTGGCCATCGCTTCGCCACTGCTCGAAGCTGGGGCCATCGACGGCGCGCGCAGCATTCTGATTAACATTACCGGATCGAGTTCGCTCAAGCTGGCGGAAGTCAACGAAGCCTCCACGATCATCCAGAGCGCTGCGCATGAAGACGCCAATATCATCTTTGGCGCGGTGCTTGATGAAAAGATGAAGGATGAGGTCAAGATCACGGTCATCGCCACCGGCTTTAAGACGGACCAGCCGCAACGCAAGGAGCGGACGGTGTCTGTGGCCCAGGCCGCCATTTCGTCGGCCAGGATCGTTTCCGCTTCCGCCATAGAACATAACGCCCATCATGCCTCCGTAAATGGGCAGGCTCCGGCCGTTCACGCCACAGCCGTTAACGGTTCTGCCGTTAAGGTCAATGGTAACGGTGGAAGCTCGGCTGCGGTTGCGAGTCGTGTCATTCCAGCGATTGGCAAGGAGAGGGAGAAAACCAACCTGGAATCGGTAAAGGAAGCCGTGAAGGGTACAGTCGAGAAAGACGATCTTGATATCCCTGCGTTCATTCGCAAGCGTAGCGAGAACGCGTAGCTGGAAACGCCGGACAAAGTCAAAGTTTTCAACGAAATGCCGATAGATTTTTGGGTAGATCCCCAGGCCGCTTTGAAAGCCCGAATGTTGAATTTTGTTAAATCGTTCTAGGGCTTTTCACGGAACAGAAACTCTGGATAGCCCCGCAGCATCTATCGTTAAGGCAGGTACTTTCGTCGGTGCCTCCAGGTGAATTCTGTGTTGCGCTTCGTTGGCAACTCGCCTTACTATCTCGAAAGTTTTGTATTCCCAAAGTTTTGTATTACAACGACAGAACTCTTTCATCTCCACCAGTGTTTAAAGGGAGATTGAGAGCTTTTCTCTCGATTTTTAACATCCGGATTTTGATGTTAAGAACAGGTCGCAAATCTGATTTGCAAGTTTGACTCACAAGTTTTTATTCGCAAGCTTGAATTTGAAAGCTTGAATTTGAAAGAACCAGCCGATTTATGAAGACAGGGTTTTACGCAAGGACGAAGATTTTGGTTTTGGCGGCCGCGGTTTGGTCGTCCACGCTGTTGCCTGCGCTTTCCACGACTCCCAGCCAAGCTGCGACGCAGCCTGCCCAGACCACCAAGGTGGCCGACGGAACAGCCACGAAAAAAAGCGGATCGAAGACCCGCCGTAAGCGCCTTGCCAAGCGCCGTTACTACGAGCGATTCACTACCAGTTCCTACGCCACCGATACGATTGAAGGTGACATCATCGGCGGAGAGAATCCCATTGTCCGCCAGGCGGCGATTGAAGCCTTGGGGAACATGAATGGATCGCTGCTTGCCATCGATCCCACCTCGGGCCGCATCCTGACAATGGTCAATCAGAAATTGGCGCTCTCGGAAGGCAGCCAACCCTGTTCGACGATTAAGCTGGCGGTCGCGCTTGCCGCACTGAATGAAAAGATCATTACCCGCGACACCAAGGTGATGCTAAGCCCGCGCCCCAGCTCCGCCATGGATCTGACGGACGCCTTGGCGCACTCGAACAATGCTTTCTTCGAGCGGCTGGGCAAGGAACTGGGTTTCGAGAAGGTCAGCTACTACGCCCATGAGTTTGGTCTTGGCGAGCTCGCCGGTTACAACATCGAAGGCGAGCACCTTGGCGTGTTTCCTTCGGAAGAATTGGATAGCAAGCTCGGAGGCGTCGGAAAGATGTGCTCGTTCGGCGAGAGCATTTCCATGACTCCCTTGCAGCTTGGCGCATTGGTCTCGGCGATTGCCAACGGCGGCACCTTGTTTTATCTCCAGCACCCGATCTCCTCCGAAGATGTGCTGAGCTTTCAGCCAAAGATCAAACGGCAGCTTGATATAGCACCGCTGATCCCCGACCTTGAGCTGGGTATGAGCGGAGCCGTGGAATACGGTACTGCCAGGAGCCTCCGCCTCAGCTTCAATGAGGAGCAGATTCTTGGAAAGACCGGAACTTGTTCCAAAGATGGAACCAGGTTCGGGTGGTTTGCCTCGTATGCCAACACTCAGGCCGGGCACATCGTAGCCGTAGTCTTTTTGCGGGGAGGGCGGCCCACCTTCGGACCGAGAGCCGCTGCCATTAGCGGCAAGTTTTATCGAGCGCTTTACGATCAGAAATTCTTTACCGCGCCGGCAACGGCTGCCAACCAGCCGGTTGTGGGCAGGCCGGCAGCGGGCGCTTCCCAGTAAGATTTTCTCGCACAGGAAAGCGGGGAGCGGTTTGTCCGGTGGGAACCTAGGTCTTAGGACGCCGCCACGACCAACTTTTTTCTGACGGCTGAATCCGCATGGCACCTGACGATGAGTAAGCTTTGGTCGTCGCTCTTGCTGCCCTTGCTCTCCGATTGGCTCCTGATCGTTTCCAAAATCTGTTGGCCTATTTCAATGGCCGGTTGATTGCCTGCCGCCTGAAGGGCCTCGGAAATTCCGCTAATCCCAATCTCTTCGCCGTTTTCGTAAGTTGCTTCGGTAAGTCCGTCGGTCACCAAGACCAACACATCGCCCTTTCTTGCTTCGCAGGATGTCACCGTGAACTTTGCATCCGGAAACATGCCAAGCGGCAGGCTCTGTTCACCTAGCGTCTCGATTCTGCCGTCCCGTAAACGCAAGATCGGAAGATGCCCAGCCAAGGCATAACGTAACCCATTCTCCGGGGAAAACGCGATCAGGCCGCACGTGGCAAACATGTTCGTTGCCTTCAGAGAGCATAAAACCCGGTTGACCTCTTCAAGTAGCCCGTCCGCCGTCGGATTGAACCGTAGCGCTGTGTGAATGGAACTCTTGATCATGGCCATAAGCACGCCGGAGTTCACGCCATGACCGGCTACATCGACTACATAAGCCAGCCATCGGCCATCACGCGCTACCACATCAACCAGATCGCCGCCGACCAAGCCAGAGGGATGGCAGGCCCCATAGAATTCATGGTCGCCCTCCCTGTGTTCGATGGTTGGAGCGAGAGCCCGGTGAATCTCCCCTGCCAGTTTGATCTCTGTTTGGGCACGGAAGAGTCGCTGCCCCTCCCGCCGTACAAAATAGATCGCGAAAGTCCACGCGACAAACATGAAAAGCGAAACCAGATGAGCGGTTTGGTCGAGCCAGATTCTGATGTCTTCGGGCAAGATTGCATTCGTTGCGGTATGTCGTCTAACGAAAGAAATGACACCCACCATAACCAAAACAAAAGCGGCAATACTCGGGACGTGTTGCCAAGGTTTTCCGCGCGCATTGATGCAAAAGGCGATGACTACCCAGAACCCTGTTACGAGGCTTGGAAGCCAATAAAGGTAGGACGGTCTTCGCGCTGGCAGCGTCTGGACGACGATCATCGGCACCATGAGAAAGAAAGCGTATCCTACAAACAGTGCTAAGGACCGATTTGGCATGTTCTTCCAAAAGACGTGGTCCTTACGGAGACGGTCTAGATGTCGTTGAAACCAATTCATCGCATTCCCGGGCTTCCACAACCCGCCAAAGAATTAGACCACATTCACTGTACTTGGAAATGAGCCAGACACTTCGATTGGACCGGTAAATCCAACGTATCGGCCCAAAATAGCAGAGTCAATGGCGGTGAATGTGGTAACTGGTTGAATCGCAAGCATATAAGCTGTCAAGTTGATTCTCACGTGCATCGGAAACCGCTCCAAAAATCAATGGGAAATCAATGGATAATGATGGAAATAGCAAAACCGTCGGACGATCTTTGAAGGTGCGCAACTCTGGTGTTCTTGTGCCTTGGATCAAATTGGGATAGCGTAAGGTTTCTTGGATGTCACCTTTGGAAGCCATTGAAGCCCGGAAGTCACCATCGGCGAAACCAGTTCGCTTGACTCAATCTTTGAAATCCGCGCTCGCCCGCGTTGATGGTGAAGCTTGGCTGCGCTTCTTCATCGCGGTCGCCGGTCTTGGCTTGGCGTTTCTTTCGGCGGTTCTCTCCACCCTTTCCCGCGAGTCTGGCAACACCACCGCCACCACGCTCTTTGCTACGGCGGCGCTATTGCTTGCCGCCTTGGTCGGATTCACCACGGTTCCCTATCTCGCCAAGCGTGTGGCAGTCCGTCGCGTAAGAGACGCCTTGGACTTTGAGATTACCCGCGAGGGCATGGCTTACCTGGGCGTCGCCCTGGTGATTGGGGTTGCCGCGCTCAACACCAACAACAATTTGCTTTTCATCGTTTTGGCGTCGATGCTGGCCGCCATCGTCGTCTCCGGCTTTGCTTCCTCTGCGGTTCTGCGTGGCCTCGAATTAGAGGTCTCCATGCCGGAAATGGCCTTCGCCGGTAAACCGATTCATGCGCGGATCAGGCTCGGCAATCCCCGTCGCCGCTTCCCCGCCTTTTCGGTGAGGGTCGGCGCGCCCGAGAAACGAAAGAAGAAAACGTATGTTTGGGAGTGGCGTCGCTCGGAATTTGTCTTCCCTCGGCACTCCCGTTGGATACGCCTTTCCGACCTCACCCTCCAGCGCGTTCCCGCGCCAACCGAGCAGCCGAAAATCTTCGAGAAGCATGTTCACTTTACCTTCGTGCCCGCTTGCTCTGTGGCCGATGCTCAGGTGGAGCTCACGTTTCCCCGGCGTGGCCGCTATAGCCAGGAGACGTTGAGCCTCGCCACCCGCTTTCCTTTTTCTTTTCTCACAAAGAGCCGTCGGGTTAAGCTTGCGCGCGAATTGCTGGTCTATCCTGCGATTCTGGAGTCCGCCGATTTCCTGGATGTCTTGCCGATGATTGCCGGCGAGTTCACCGCTTTCGTAAGGGGCAAGGGAGTCGAGCTCTATCGCATCCGCGAGCATTTTCAGGAAGATCCAGCCAGGTTCGTGGATTGGAAAGCAACGGCCAAGACTGGCGCTTTGAAGGTCCGCGAGTTTACGCGCGAGGATGAGCGCCGCCTGCGGATCGTCTTTGATAACTCCGCACCCGGGGCGGTTTCGCCTGCAGCGTATGAGCATGGCGTGTCGCTTGCGGCGTCATTTGCTTGCCATTTCGCAGAAGAAAATGTGGAGCTTTCGTTCCTAGCGGCTGGATTCGGCGGGGCCGGCCTTCTCGATGACTTCTTGGGATATCTGTCTGTGGTCGAACCGGACCGCGAAAACTCCGTGCTGGATTCTCTTCCTCCGTCCGCCGCTTATAACTTGATTATTACCGGCCGCAAATCCGGGGCCCTGTCCCCCGCCCTGCAAACAAGCTCCTACGTCATCTACATGGAGAGCTGAGGCAAATAGCGATTCCCCAGAAGTGAGGGTAGCTCCATCCTTTATATAAAGAGCGCGCTTTTGGTCTGCTCTTGGAGTCCGAAATCTTACTACTGATAGGCTAAGGGCCGAATGCTCTTGTCTGACTGCAGCGTTCGGACCGGGGCCGGCGTTGGTGTCGGTGAGGGGCTCTCGGAAGGCATGGCGGCAGGATTCGAGCTGTGCGCATCGCGGCAGCCCGCGGCCAAGAGAATAATGAAGACAAACGGAATGGCACAACAGATAAGCGGGGCTCGACGGATGGCCATGAATAAGCTTTGATGCAAACCTAAGCTAGGTAAAACAATGAAGCAATGAAACAAGAAGCCTGGGATAGATCGCTGTTTTTACAGGTGCTTGCGGCTCTTTCGACCGCGATTCTATGGACGAATCTTTCCCTTTCCCTGCTGGATAGATGTTGTGAAGCAAGACCGTGTTGCGTGAACACCAAAAGTTGGCGATCCCGCGCTTATACCTGAGTCTTACATCCTGCGTCGTCCTTGGGACATCACACGTCGTGAGGTGCTTCGGTACAAGCGTACTGCAGTAAACCGATTCTGGCCTCCAAGGTTGGATCAAAACGATGAATGTTGCGCTAGTGGGATCAGGCTATGTTGGATTGGTGGCTGGGGCGTGTTTTGCCGAGTTGGGGCACAAAGTTGTTCTTGTTGATAACGATCCGCGGAAATTGGTTGCTCTGCGGCGCGGGGAATGCCCGATCCACGAAAGATTTCTGCCAGAACTTCTAGAGCGTCATCGAGATGGGCGCCTCGAGTTCACCGACGATCTTCAGGAAGCAGTCCGCCGCAGCCAGATTATTTTTATCGCCGTAGGCACGCCTCCGAAGGAAGATGGCGATGCCGACCTTTCTTATGTCGAATCGGTCGCCAGGGGAATCGCCGGCGCCATCGATAGTTATAAGGTCATCGTAGAGAAAAGCACCGTTCCGGTTTATACCAACAGTTGGATTCAGAGGATCATGCTGTTGAACGGTGCGCCCGAACATCTCTTCAGCGTGGCTTCCAACCCCGAGTTCTTGCGGGAGGGAACCGCCGTCACCGACTTCCTCTATCCGGACCGGATTGTTGTCGGCGCCGATTCGGATCGATGCTCGGCAATGGTTGAACAAGCCTACAAGCCCCTGGTGGACGGGTCCTATTACGGCCATCCGGATGCGATACCCGGCCCCACCGAGGCTCCCGCTAAAGCAAGGTTGATCCGAACCAGCGCCAAGAGCGCCGAGTTGATCAAGCATGCCACCAATGCTTTTCTCGCTATGAAAATCTCTTTTGTTAACGCCGTCGCCTGTGTCTGTGAGGCCGTTGGTGCGGATGTGGAGCAGGTCTGCGTCGGAATCGGCAGCGATTCCCGCATCGGTCATCGCTTTCTTAGCCCGGGAGTAGGTTATGGTGGGTCGTGCTTTCCCAAAGACTTGCTGGCGTTTCGCTCGGTTGCGAAGGAGAACGGGTGCCAGTTTGGCTTGCTGGACGAGACCGTTCGCGTTAACGAGGAGCAGCGCTTTCGCTTTCTGAAAAAAGTACGCAAGGCCTTGTGGACTCTCAGGGGCAAGAAGCTGGGTGTCCTGGGTTTGGCTTTCAAGAATGGCACTGACGATATTCGCGAATCGCCGGCCATCAATATTGTCAAAGAACTCTTAAAAGAAGAGTGTCAGATTGTCGCCTATGATCCGGCGGCCATGGGGCGGGCCTCTGAAGTCCTGAGGAATGCAGCCATCACCTTTGTTAACGATCCTTATGAAGCCCTTACCGGCGCAGATGCCTGCCTGGTGCTTACCGAATGGGAAGATTTTGCCGCGCTCGATCTTGTTCGTCTGAAGAACCTGCTGCGCTATCCGATCGTTATCGATGGCCGCAACCTGTTCAAGCCATCGCAAATGGAAGCCGCGGGCCTCAACTACTACAGCGTGGGGCGTCCGGATGTGCTTGTCGGCCGCGCGGAGCCGCCAAAAATCGTGAAGTTCGAAAAGATAGAAGCCATAGAAACGATAGAAACGAAAGACGTAGCCGAGGAGGACACCGAGGCGGCATAGTACCTCCCCAGGAGCCGGGCCATGATCTCCATAGTAGTCCCAATCTACAATGAGGAAGAGAATGTAGTTGCTTTTCATGCCGCCTTGCAGGCGGCTCTCGTCAAGGAGACGTGGGAAGCGGTATATGTCAACGACGGCAGCCGGGATTCCTCCCTCTCGCTGCTGCTGGCAGTTCAGCAAGCCGATCCAAGAGTTACGGTGGTGGAGTTTTCGCGAAACTTTGGCCATCAGCCGGCCCTGACCGCCGGCCTTCAGGTTGCCAAGGGAGATGCGGTCATCCTGATGGATGGCGATTTTCAAGATCCTCCCGAGGTGCTGCCCAAGCTCATTGATGCATGGAAAAAGGGATCCAAGGTTGTGATTGCCGAGCGTACCGGACGCAGCGAGAGCGGCCTCAGGGGCAAGTTATTCCCGCTCTTCTATAAAGCGCTGGGATTTCTCTCGGATTTCCCGGTTCCTTTGAATGCCGGAATCTTCGGTCTCTTGGATCGTCAGGCAGTCGACTCCATGAACCGTCTCCAGGAGAGCAATCGCTACATTCCCGGATTGCGCGCGTGGATTGGCTTTCCAACATCCGTGGTTCGCTACCAGAGGGCGCCCCGAGTTGCCGGAGAACCGAAGCAGACTGTACTAAAGTTGTTTCGTTATGGCTTGGATGCGATCTTCAGTTTCAGCTACAAACCCCTGCGCATTGCCTTGGTCCTGGGCTGCCTGGCCTTCGCGCTGGCCTTGGGTCTAGGGTTGGGCTTCGCGATCAGCATGCTTTTCGGACGGAAACTTCTTCCTTCGGCCACCGGATACATCGCGATGCTCTTAAGCATTCTCCTGGTTGGTGCCGTACAGCTTATCTGTATCGGATTACTCGGCGAATACATAGGCCGGATTTACGATGAAGTTCGCCGCCGTCCTCTTTACCTGGTTCACAAGGTGCACGAGGCTGAAGCGTCGCTTCCCAAAGTCAAGGTCCCAGCTCTCGTCGGCATAGCCGCGACGATCAATAAACGCACGATTGCTTAGAAAATATCTATGGCTTGAGATCCCGTTTGCGTCCTTGTATCTTTCCTGCTTGATAAGAGATCGGTAATCTCCGGGGATTTGCTATGCTTGTCCCGCTGTGATCCTACCAAGGAGGTCTCAAATGTCTGGTACTAAACAGACTGTTGCAATCACGAGCTTGGGAGTCGGCAATCCCACCGTCGTGCAAATACAAGACACCGTGGTTTGGCAGGTGGAAGATTCGCTCATAAAGACAGCTACCATAACATTTACAGGCTCCGATCCTTTTAATCAGTCGGTGAGTAGCAGCATTACTCTGTCGAACGGCCAGAAATCTTCGGGCTATGTGGTACGCAACGCGGCAGAAAATGGAGCTTATCCATACACAGTTGTCGAGAGTCTTGTGAACGGAGGAATAAGCAGCTTTTCGTGCAATATTAAGGTAGTAGCAGACGGCACAAAACTGCCTGGGACTGGGGGATTAGTGGGTTAGGAGCCTGGCCGAATGTGACCCATTCGAAATCATCCTGAATATTCTCTTAGTCCAGGTTAGGAGTGAAAGCCGGATTGTGGTTTCTCTATCGAAGAAAAGCCGCGCGAGAACGATGCAAACTGTAGAAAGCGCCGCAAGCTGCAGAAAACGCCCTTAAAAAAACGACAGGGCGGCCAGTATTTTGCTATTGTTCTTAACCTCCTTAAGCCATCAACAAAGCTTGGCTCTTGATCCGTAGGTCAAAAACACCAAGTAGCTAGGTGCTTTCCTGATATGTCCAGAGTTCATGTTCCTCTAGCGTCTCAACCATTACAAAACTCTACAAAAGAGGGGTGCTTGGTTGAAGAACGCTATCAGGATCGTACTCGCGGCTCTGGCCTCGGCGGTAATTGCGCAGGCCGGCGTCACTATTAGTTCGCCCGCTTCTGGAACTGTCACAGGTTCTCCGGTTCATTTTGTTGCATCTGCATCGTCATCCTCGCCGATCACGGTTCTGCGGATTTACGTGGACAGTATGAGCGCCTATTCGGTCTCGTCCAACAAGCTGGATACGCTAGTTCCCATGGCCCTGGGCGCTCACAATGTCACGGTGCAAGCGTGGGATTCCACCGGTGCCGTATTCAAATCCTCCGAAACGGTCACGGTAAAAGGAGCCACAACCGGATCGGTCACTGTTAGTTCACCCGCCAATGGTTCTACGGTTAGCTCTCCTATCCCAGTCATCGCTTCCGCAAATGCTCCCCATGCAATCAAGACGATGCAAGTTTTTCTCGACAACAAGAGCGTATTCACAGTGAATGCCGCCAGCCTGAATACCTCGATCGCGGCTTCTACCGGCGCTCACACATTGATGGTGCAGGCCGCGGACTCAACCGGCGCGACCTATCGGCAATCGCTGGTGGTAACGGTCTCGGGAACCCCATCGAATGCGAGCACGAAAACCCAGATTCAGACCATGCCTAGCTGGGGAAGCTGCACGGTGTGCGCCGGCATCGGAGGGAACGGCCCGGTAGCCATCTATTCCATGGCGCAAAATCAATCCTCGCCGTCCTTGAGCGGTAAGTCCGCAAAATTCAGCATCAGCGGTCCTACGCCCTATGCTGACGCCATTTGGTACAAGGATCTTGGAGTCGCCAACAGCGCCAAGAACCTCAAATACGACCTGGATTTCTATCTGACGACCCCTCAGTTCGCGCAGTCGTTGGAATTTGATTCCAATCAAAACACCGGTGTCCGGCAGTTCATTTACGGCACGCAATGCAACGTGAAGCATGGGGGCGTGTGGGATGTTTGGGACACCGCCGTTGGAACCTGGAGGCACACCACCGTTCCTTGTGCTGCTCCGACCGCCTATAAATGGCATCACCTGACCTGGGAGTTCACCCGCACCGACTCCCAGATCACCTTCATTGCCCTCACCTACGATGGCGTGAAGCACTACATTAACCAGACGTACAGCTCCAGGGCGAGCAAGTCGCAGAAGATCAATGTGGCTTTCCAGATGGATGGTGACTCCGCCCAGCACCCATATTCGGTCTGGTTGGACAACGTCACTCTGTCCTACTGGTAGAACTAAGGCCGAGTTCCTGAAACTGCGCGTTAGTTGCCGTTAAAGCGTGGCGTGCGGAAAGGGCTCGCAAACGAAACAAAGTGCCAGAGATAGATTGTGAAGGAGCGGCTCAGGCCGCTCCTTTTTAATATTTGGAGAGCTACGAGCATGGCTTAACCCACCCCTAGCTCCTGATTTTGAAAACTTCTCCGCAAGCCGAGAAAGTGATTGAACCAGAGTAGATCATTCTCTACTCTCCAAAATCGTGCCGTGCAAAACGTTTTTCTGGCACGGAATCTCTTAGTTTCGATGGAGTGAAGTAGGAATGATGAAAATTGCTAGGAAGAGTTGGTTCTTGTGCGCTGCCGCCATTTGCTGCGCGGCGGCTTCCGCATTTGCGGGTGTCACTGTAAGTTCACCCGCCTCTGGAAGCACCACAAATTCGCCCGTTCATTTCGTCGCATCCGCAAGCGCCGGCCTTCCCATTGCCGCAATGATGGTTTATGTCGACGGCAACGGCCTTTACAAGACGAGCGGTGCCCATCTCGACACGAATCTGAACATGGGAACTGGAGCGCATTCGGTGATCGTCCAGGCTTGGGATACCAAAGGCAATGTTGTTAAAAATGCTTTCGGATTGAATGTCGGCTCTTCTTCCACTGGTTCCACCCCTTCTGGTTCGGGAGGCGCCGTTCGTTCGTTGATCGAGACCATGCCCGGATGGGAAAGCTGCACGGTCTGCGCCGGCGTAAACGCTCATGGCCCCGTTGCCGCTTATGGAAGCCAGCAGAACGTGAAATCGCCATCCCTGAATGGCCGCTCGATGCAGTTCAATATCGGCGGTAAGACTCCTTACGCGGACGCGATCTGGTGGAAACAGTTGGGTGCCAGCAATAGCGCAACCCACTTCCAATACGATCTGGATTTCTACATCACCGCTCCTCAATTCGCCGAGGCCCTGGAGTTTGACGTGAACCAGTCCATCGGCTCGCGCAAGTTCATCTTCGGCACGGAGTGCAACATCAAGGGCGGCGGCGTGTGGGACGTTTGGGATACCGCCAACGCCACCTGGCGGCATACGGGTGTTGGCTGCTCCGCGCCCGCGGCCTACAAGTGGCATCACCTCACCTGGGAGTTCTATCGGGACAACGCCGCCACGCACTTCGTGGCAGTGACCTTGGATGGAGTCAAGCACTACGTGAATTACACCTATTACTCCAGGGCGGTTAGCGCCAATGAGATCAACGTTGCCTTCCAGATGGATGGCGATTATGCCCAGCACCCTTACGCAGCCTGGTTGAATAACGTCACCCTGCGTTACTGGTAAACCAAAACTGCCGGGAGGAGCGATGTGCGCCTCCCGGCAAAGTCTTTGCTTTTCGTTAATCCGAGATCCCGAATCTTCAACTCGGGGTCGGCCATTGAGTATTTTCTCCTTTTATTCGCCTTGGCCGCGCGTGTATAATTTCGGCAATTGGCAACGTTCAAGAGCCTGCTCGCGTTAAAGACCACAAATCAGCACTGAACAACGACTGAACAGAGGAAGATCGGCTGAAAAGCCCTTTCAGTTGGGTGCATGCGAGAATCGGAGAGACGAATGGTGGAAGAGAAAGTTGACAGAAATAAAGCCGTTGATCTGGCTCTGTCCCAGATCGAGAAGCAGTTCGGCAAGGGTTCGATCATGCGCTTGGGCAGCAAGGATGCCATCGTACCCATTGCGTTCATCTCTACAGGTTCTATCTCTTTCGACGCCGCTTTGGGCATTGGCGGCTTTCCCCGTGGACGCGTTGTGGAGGTTTTCGGTCCGGAGTCGAGCGGCAAGACCACCGTGGCGCTTCAGGTAGTCGCCGAGGCGCAAAAAGCCGGTGGAATGGCCGCTTTCGTGGACGCCGAACATGCCCTCGATCCCATCTATGCCAGAAAGCTGGGCGTGGATGTGGATAACTTGCTGGTCTCCCAGCCGGATTTTGGCGAACAGGCCCTGGAGATTGCGGAAGCCCTGGTGCGGTCTGGAGCCATTGATGTCCTGGTGGTGGACTCCGTTGCGGCACTGGTTCCCAAGGCGGAACTGGACGGCGAAATGGGCGACAGCCATATGGGCCTTCAGGCTCGGCTTATGTCCCAGGCGCTGCGCAAACTGACGGGAATCGTATCCAAGTCGCGCACCTGCCTCGTGTTCATCAACCAGATCCGCGAAAAAATCGGCGTGATGTTTGGAAATCCGGAAACCACTACCGGCGGGCGGGCGCTGAAGTTCTATTCTTCCGTTCGCGTCGATATTCGCCGCATTGCGGCGATCAAGGATGGCGACCTCGTGGTTGGTTCGCGTACCAAGGTCAAAATCGTGAAGAACAAGACCGCCGCTCCCTTTCGCGAGGCGGAGTTCGACATCATGTACGGCGAAGGCATCTCTCGCGAAGGCGACTTAATCGATCTGGGCGTAGAGAAAAACTTGGTGGAAAAGTCCGGCTCGTGGTTTAGCTACAAGGGCGAGCGTATTGGCCAGGGCCGCGAGAACGCCAAGCAGTTTCTGAAGGAACACAAAGACGTCACGGCCAAGATCGAAGCCGAGCTTCGCAAGGAACTGGGGATGAAAACTCTGGCTCTGGAGCCTCCTCCCGCGACTTCCGAACAAAAGCAGGCGGCAGCCGCAGTGCCCGCTAAGGTAACCGCAAAGAAATAGTCGAAGCGGCTTGCCGTCGCGCGGAAAAATCGGAGCTTCGCAACAAAAGTAGGCAAAATACGTCACGGAAGGCGCATATTCGTCCCAGATCCCACGTTCTCACGTTTGAGGATCTGATTGAAAGGTGAAAGATATAAAGACGAAATAGGGAAGACGAAAGGCGCCGTTCGTAGGATGTTGTTTGTACCCCTTGCCCTCTATCTCGCGTTGGCCATCTTCGCATTATTGTTTTCCGGCAAGGTAATCTTCCAGCCGCACCCAGCTTCTTATAAAGACACCGACGGAATCTTCAAGATCGTGGCCGCCAGCGGAAAGAAGATATCGGCGGTCTATTTGCCGTATCCGGGGGCAAAATTCACTCTTCTCTTTAGCCACGGCAATGCGGAAGACCTGGGCGATAACCGCTATTGGCTGAATGAACTCAATCACGCGGGATTCAATGTTCTGGCTTACGACTACGAAGGCTACGGAACAAGCGAAGGCGCGCCGAGTGAGAAAAGCGTATATCAGGATGAAGAAGCCGCTTACGACTATCTGGTCCAGGATCTGCACATTGCGCCCAACCGCGTGATCGTCCTGGGTAGATCGGTAGGCAGCGGACCGGCTACCTATCTGGCTGCCAGAAGGCCGGTTGCGGCCTTGGTTCTTGAAAGCCCCTTCGTCTCCGCCTTCCGTGTGCTGACGCGCATTCCCATTTTTCCCTGGGATAAGTTTCCCAATGGCCGCAATATCCACCAGGTTCAATGTCCGGTGCTGATCATTCACGGGACGGCCGACAGGATTGTCGCATTCTGGCACGGTAAGAAACTGTATGAGATGGCGAATGAACCCAAGCGTTATCTTTGGATCGACGGTGGCGGGCACAACGATCTCGTGATGGTTGCGGGTAAACGTTATTTGCAGGCCCTCAAAGATTTTGCCGCCTCCCTGGCGGAAGGCTCCCGTGGCCAGGAAATGTAGATACGATGGATAAGTTCTTCCGATTTGCCCCGGTTCAAAATCCAGCATAAAATCGCCAGTAGCCTTCAACCGTCTTACAGGAATTCCCCAGTGAATCTTGTGCGAGCCATATATCCCGGTTCATTTGATCCGTTGACCAATGGGCATCTCGATCTGATTGAGCGCGGCAGCAAGATTTTTGAAGAGTTGATTGTGGCCATCCTCCGCAATCCCGAAAAGGATCCGTTGTTTTCGGTGGAAGGCCGGCGCGAGATGCTGGAGGAGATGGTCAAACCTTACGGCAATGTTCGCGTGGACACATTTGAGGGCTTGCTGGTGGACTATGCCATGCAACAGAAGGCCAAAGCGGTCCTGCGCGGCATCCGCGCCATCAGCGACTATGAGTATGAGCTGCAAATGGCCCTGATGAACCGGAAGCTCCAGCCGCAGTTGGAGACGGTTTTTATGATGCCGGCCGAAGCTTACTCATATCTTAGTTCGCGCCTCGTGAAAGAGATCTTCCAGCTTGGCGGTTCGGTCCGGGGATTGGTGCCCGAGTTGGTCGAGCGAAAATTGCGCGAAAAGTTCAGCGGGACATCCGCTAAAATTAAATAGAGGATCCGATGGCTACTCTTACTGCAGTCAAGCAATTTAGTGATCGCGTCAATCGCATCGAAATTTCCGCAACCATGGCCGTAGTGGCCGAAGCCAATAAGCTCAAGACTTCGGGTGCCGACCTGGTGGAATTTGGCGCCGGAGAGCCCCATTTCTCCACGCCGCAGCATATTAAAGATGCAGCCATCGCGGCGATTCAGCAGAATTTTTCCCGTTATACCACGATTGCCGGAATCTCCGAGTTGCGTTCGGCCATCGTAAAGCGTCACGCCACTGATTTTCAGTCGAATTACAAGCCGGAAGAGACCATTGCCTCCACTGGCGGCAAGCTGGCGATCTTCAATGCGCTTCAAGTGCTGGTCGATCACGGCGACGAAGTGATCCTCCCCGTACCCTATTGGGTCTCGTTCAAAGACATCATCGAATATTCGGGAGGCAAGTGCGTCTACGTCCAGACAGACGAGGCGGATGGGTTCCGCCTGACTGCGGAGATGGTCGAGCGGAATGTAACCTCCCGCACTCGCGCCATCATCATCAATACTCCCAATAATCCGAGCGGCGCGGTGTTGAGTCCGGAAGACTTTACCGCCATCCTGAAAATGGCCCACAAGCGCGGCATCTATGTGATTGCCGACGAATGCTATGTGTACCTGAACTATACGGACCGCCCCTTTTCCGCCGGATCGGTTGCCGAAGCCCGCGAGCATGTTGTGATTGTTGCCTCGCTCTCGAAGACGTATGCCATGACCGGCTGGCGTCTTGGATACGCCCTCGCGCCCGTGCCCATCATCAATGCAATGGCAAAACTGCAGAGCCAGAGCACCTCCAGCACAGCGCACATGGTCCAGAAGGCAGGAGTGGCCGCCCTTGAAGGCCCTCAAGAATGCATTGCCGAGATGAAGAAGGAATATATCGAGCTTCGCGACCTGGCGCTGAAAGGATTGAGTGAGATTCCGGGTGTAACGTGTGGACGCCCCGATGGCGCGTTCTATGTTTACCCGAATGTCTCGGCCTATTTCGGGCGTGGAGGGGTTAACTCAGCGGCGGATGTTGCGAAGAGGCTATTGCACGAGGCCCATGTTGTTACGGTTCCGGGTGAGGCGTTTGGCTCCTCCGAGCATATTCGCCTGTCGTATGCAACCTCCGCTGGAGAGATCAATCGCGGACTGGCGCGGATGAAGGATTGGTTCGGGAAGCTGAGTTGAAGCTGAGTTGAAGCTGAGTTAAAGACTGGTTCGGCAAGCTGGGTTAGTGTGAATCACGCGGGTCCAGCGGCTCTCGATCTGAAAATGCTCACAGAGCCGCGTGCGGAAAACGACTCTTTTCCGGGACGCAAGCTGCGGCTGCGAGTCGCTGGACAACATCTCCGTTTTTCACCGAGTCTAAAAAGAGAAATACGGTTTCCGGGGGCTTCGCTCAGGACAAAAATGCCCTAAGGCGCGTTGTGGCTTGGGTGTGTCCACCAGGGAGTATCCAGAGTAAGGGCGACTCGGGAATCGACATCGCGGCAAAGCTTTTTCCTTGAAGAAAAACCGCATAGAAACGAATGCGGCAGGAGATGGAAAACGCTGAAAACGCGCTAGCTCTCTTCTTGTCGTACGCGTATGTTTATCGTTCATGGCTGATTTGTATCCATTGCTTTTGTATCCTGAATTCTCTGAGCGGGTCTGGGGAACCAGGGACCTCTCTCCAATCTACAATCGGCCGGTCACAGGGGAACCTATTGGAGAGGCTTGGCTCACGGGCGACAACTGTAAAGTTGCCAATGGACCGCTTGCCGGGCTCCCGCTAGGTACTGTCTGCAAAAAATTTGGTGCGCAGTTTCTCGGTGAACCGGTTTCTGACCGCTCCCGCTTTCCGTTGTTGATCAAGTTTCTTTTCCCTAAAGATAAGCTTTCGGTCCAGGTGCATCCCGATGATGAAGGCGCGGCGCGCATCGGTCAGCCATGCGGCAAGACTGAATGCTGGTACGTCCTGCAAGCTGATCCAGGCGCGGTCATAGCATTGGGTCTTAAGCCTGGAACAACCAAGGCTGAAGTGGAACTGGCAATTCGGGAAAACAGGATGGAAAAGCTCCTGAACTGGATTGAAGTTCAGCAGGGCGATTTGATCTACGTCGATGCCGGCACGGTGCATGCGATCGGCCCCGGATCGGTCATCGTAGAGACACAGCAAAACTCCGATACGACGTATCGACTCTATGATTATGGTCGGCCCCGTGAACTGCACATCCGTGACGGATTGCAGGCTGTCAAAGAGCAAACGCACGCGGGAAAAGTTCTCCGGATGCAGCCTCAATCCCAGGAGGGCAAGACGCAAGTGAATTTGGTCGCGTCGCCCTCATTCATTGTGGATAAATTCAAGCTAACGCAGCCCTGGGAATTTCGCAGGCCCAAGCATGCGGCGGGCAGTGTTTGGTGCTTGGTTGCAATTGGCGGAATCGCTGTAATTACAGCCGAAGGCATCGAGCCGATCGTCTTTAGCTGCGGAGAAGTAGTTGTCATTCCCGCCTCGGTGCAAAAATTCACTCTCAAGCCCCAGTGGGAAGTCGAATTTCTTTGCTCATCGTTGCCGACGGAAAAGTTGGAGCACCCCCAAACCGTTTTATTGGAGACGCCCGCCGGAACCGCCCACTGAGTGAGGTAGACTGGTACCTTGAGTCAGCCGCCATTTTTCCCGGTCATTCTTGCAGGAGGGAGCGGAACGCGCTTTTGGCCGCGCAGCCGCCGTCGCTCCGCCAAACAGGTGCTTGCTTTAAACGGAAAGCACACCATGATCCAGAGCACTGTAGAGCGGCTCTCCCCGGTGTCCTCCGAGGAATCGTTCTGGGTGATCACCAACGAATTTGTCGCCGATGAAATCCGGCGTCAATTGCCTACCATTCCGCGCGCTCAGGTCATTACAGAGCCCGTGCCTCGCAATACCGCTCCAGCTATCGGTCTCGCGGCTTTTCTTCTGGAGAAGATTGCTCCCAATTCGATCATCGGCATGTTTCCCGCCGATCACGTCATCGCGAAAGAGGATGTATTCCGAAGTGTCCTGCGCCGCGCGATTGAAATTGCGTCTCGTGGCGAGAACATCGTGGTCATGGGAATTCAGCCGAACCGGGCCGAAACCGGGTACGGTTATATTGAAACGGGCGACCGGCTTGAAGGCGATCTGTGCCGCGTCAAGCGTTTCACCGAGAAGCCCAACCGTCAGCGGGCCGAAGAGTTTGTTGCCGAAGGAAACTATTTCTGGAACAGCGGCATGTTTGTGTGGAGCGCGCGCACCCTCACGTCCGCGCTGCGTGAGCATCTTTCCGAAACCGCTCCGTATTTGGAGGAAATCGCTGCGGCCTGGGGCACGAATGAATTTGCCGCCAAGTTTGAGCAGCTCTATCCAAAGTGCGAAAACATCAGTATCGACTATGCGCTGTTGGAGCCCCGGTCGGCGAAGGGTGAGCACTCCTCCAATCTCTACTGCCTGCTTGCCGATTTCGGCTGGAACGATCTGGGTTCTTGGGATGCTCTATATGAGCATCACGCTCTCGGCGTTCAGGACGGCCGTAATATAGTGGAAGGCAAGAGTTTCTATAGCACGAATGCCACCGGAAACTATATCTACTCTCCTGGCAAATTCGTGGCGGCGATGGGTGTTCACAATCTGGTGGTTGTCGAAACCGACGATGCGATTCTGATCACCACGCGCGAGCAATCCCAGGATGTCGGCAAAATCGTAAAATATCTCACTGAGAAAAAGATGACCGAGCTGGTATAACCCGGCCTCAAAGCCGGAGTTCAGGGGCGGGTATATGGCGGACGAAATTAAATTCGGCACCGATGGTTGGCGCGGCGTAATTGCCGACGATTTTACCTTTGAGAATGTGCGGCGGGTTGCCGGAGCGATCGCCTCCTACGTACGCAAGAAGGAAGATCCCCGTAAAGGTGTGGTGATCGGTTATGACACCCGCTTTGGCTCCCGCCGTTTTGCCGAGGCTGCCGCCGAGATCATTGCTCTGGCTGGGGTTCCGGTAAAGCTCGCCAACGACTACACTCCAACGCCCGCGCTCTCTTATGCCGTGAAAAACCTTGGGGCTGCCGGCGGTGTAATGATTACCTCCAGCCACAACCCTTGGAGCTGGAACGGCGTGAAATTCAAGGCGAACTATGGAGGCTCGGCCACTCCTGCGATTATCCGGCAGATTGAAGAGGATGTCCGCGCCGGGGCCATGCCGAAAGGTGCACCCGCGGCGATTCAGGAGGTCGATTTCAAAGGGCCTTATATTGAAGCGATTACCCGCTTCGCCGATTTGGACAAGATCGCCAAGGCCAAATTCAAGTTTGTAATCGACTGTATGTATGGCGCGGGACGAAACGTTCTTTCAGGAATCTTTCAGGAACGCGGTATCGAGCATGTGCAAATTCGCGGCGAGGTGAATCCGTTATTCCCCGGTATCAATCCGGAGCCGATCGAGCCGCACATACGGCTGGCCCAGGAAACGGTGGTTCACGAAAAATGCCATGCCGGATTCGTGACCGATGGCGACGCCGATCGTATTGGCGCCGTGGCCGAAGACGGCAGCTATGTCGATGCGCATAAGATCTTCTCGATCCTGTTGCAGTGGCTGCTGACCCGTAAAGACTGGCCGGGAGAGGTGGTTCGCGCCTTCAATACCACGCGCATGTTGGATCGTATCTGTGCCCGGTATGGCCGCAAGCTCAACGAGTGCGGGATCGGGTTTAAATATATTTGCGACCTCATGCTGGAGCGGCAGATTCTTATCGGAGGGGAAGAGTCCGGCGGTATTGGCATTCAACGCCATCTCCCCGAGCGCGATGGCCTGCTCAATTCGCTGCTCCTTGCCAATGTCATGGCCGATGAGGGCAAGAGCCTCGGCCAGCTTGTGCAGAGTCTGCAGAAGGAATACGGCCCTCACTATTATGCCCGTCGCGACCTGCATGTCCCCAACGAGGTGAAAGAGTCGGCGATCGCCCGGGCCGCCGGCGACAAAGTGACCAAATTAGGGCGCTACAAGATCCTTCGTAAAGAAAATTTGGATGGCATCAAGTTCTTCCTCGAAACCCCCAACAAGATCGGAGATGCCACCGGAGCCGAAGCCTGGCTGCTCCTGCGCTCCTCCGGAACCGAGCCGCTGATGCGCCTTTATTCTGAAGCTGCGTCGCCCGAATTGGTGCAGGAGCTATTGGAAGAAGCGGTCGCGTTCGTAGACGCCAAGACGCCGGCCACGGTAGGGTAGGCAAAAATCAAAAATTAAAGATCAAAAGATCAAAAGATCAAAAATCAAAAGATCCGGCTTCTTTCGGGCACAAGTCTATTTCCATCCTTGTTATGGAACCTGAATGTTATCAACCTGAATGTCATCGACCTGAATCCCATCTGTACGAACGGCCGCTCTTAAGAGACGCCTTCAGCTTCCAACGTGAAAAAGGGCCTGGACGCTTCATCCAGGCCCCATAAACGAGATCACACTCAGATTGAAAGTTTACTGACCGTCCCCATCGTTGTGGTTTTGATCTTCATCTTGGGCGCACGGGTTGTTGGGGAGCACCTGGCGGAAATTACTTACCAGGTTGAAAGCGCCTCCATTCGGTTGGAATGAAGTGGCGGCTGTGATGACAAGCGATTTAAGCGGGGGCCCATATTCAGCGGTTGATGTCCCCCCGAAATTGTTGTCGGTGCCAGGTATGTTAGCGCCACCCAATTGCCACTGGCAGGTTCCATCGCCGTCTTCATTGTGGTGGCCTCGAAATGTCGAATAAATGGGATAAAACAAGGCGCCGGTTGGCGGATTGGCGCAGTTGATCCCGCTAAAAGAACTACAGTCGGGATTACTAAAGAATTCGTTGGTTGGCATGTTCGTCTCGAAGGCCACTCGGCTAAAACTCTGGAGAGGGCCTCGATGGTGCGTGCCGTCGCTTTGGTCATCCTCAATGTGAAACCTGGGGTCGGTAAACCGGATCGGTTTGGTTTTGAGCCGCCGGTCGGTAGCGGCATCCCCTGTGCCGGGCCAGTTGAATTTGTAGGATACGGAGTCAAAATCAAGATCGTCTCCGGAACATCCTCCGACTGGCTGCAGCCCTAGAGTTGCAAGGAAATCGCCAGAAAAACAATTACCGAAGAAATCGTCGATGTCCGTTCCGCCGGGGTCGTCCACGCTCGGTGCGATGCAGCTTCCTCCCTCGAAATCGACAGCATCGCAATATTCAAAGTGTCCGATCTCATCCGAAAAAGAGACATTGATGGCATGGGCGAGCCATGTGGAGCGTGTTTGCTCGCTGGAGGTTGAATACATTGGGTGGAACGCATAGGGCGTGGAACTGCAGGTGACGGAGGGATTGTTGGGATCGGGATCAGGCACAAAATTCACCTGGGTAAAACCATTTGCAATGCTCGCGGTCATCGATCCCTCAGTGCCGGCGGTGAGATCTTTCACGATGGCCTTTAGGCCGTCTTTCGTATCGTGGATGATCACTTTCACCTGGTCGCCTGGCCGCATTTGGAAAGTCGTACCAGGAATAATGGTTGTCTGCGCGGCAAAATCCAGATTGAGCGGGTCGGCCGGAGACTGCGAAACTCCTGTGGTGGTGAGCATCGCGAAATTGATTGGCTCCAGCCCAACCTTTGTCTGGCAATCCGCATTGTTTGCTTGGCCGGTCAGGTCTTGCATATTGAAGCTGTCAATCGTCATAGCGACGCACCACAGAGTGGGATCAGAACAGGTATTCATTCCCCCCGGAGGGTAGAACTGCAATTCCAGGAAGGCCGAACCGGGATGATGTCCGATGAAATGGGCAGAGCTTGGGCTCGCATCTTCAAAAATGTTGGCATCGGTATTGGGAATACACACATTCGTAAAATTAGGGGCCGATTGTGTATCGCAGAGGATCATTCCGAACCAGATTGCCGAATGGAGTTGAAAATTAAACGTGCCTCCCGTGCCATCCTGTTTTGGCGGCGTCGGCGGGTCGAGCGGCAACGTCAATGTGGTAGTGAAGTTGTTTCCTGATCCAGGTTTATCGGAATAAAAAAGGATGGCGGGTTCATCGTGGCCCGTGTAATGGCCCACTGCCTCCTGATAAGTGTGATTGATGTCGGCGCAAAAGCCGGTATTGTTAGGGCAACTTAAGAAGCTCTTCTTGGTTTGTGTAACAAGTTGCTTGCCATCGGCGGCGCTCATAGTTCCTAACAAGACCATCGTCATAGCAACTAACCAAATCCCGTTGCGCTTGCACATTTCTGGATCTCCTTTTTCGAAATTCGAGAAGACGAAAAACGCTTGCTCTTCAAAGCTCTAAGGCGGTTACGTCTCTTACAGCAATAAGGGTTGTCCTACAGTCGGCGCTTGTCGGCGCCGATGTGGGCGTAATTAGTGGCAGCTGTTCATCCGCCCTTTCGGCAAAAGCCAAAGGCGGACTTCCCCTCTACAAAGAAGCTCGCATGCGAAGCGACATAATTAAATTGCGTTAATAACAAGGGTTCCAAAGAAGCGAATTACTATGCCTGCATCGTGTTAATTTTTGTAAATATCTGCGAGAGATTTACTTTCGACGGTTGAGTCGGTAGCAGCAATTGGGTCCGGAAGAAAGAATGAGGAAGTGTACAAGGTTAAGAGCTTCAGATTAGTCTTAAAGCATAAAGCTAAAGTTTTAATAGTTTCTGCCAGAGTTCAAATCTTCCGGGTCTATTTGAAAATGAATTGGAAAGAAGCTGGTCGGTATCGCTATTTCGCTGCGATCTGCAAATCCCGAATAATGTAGACGAGGTAAGATTTCCTGTGTCCGTCGATGACAAAGTGGTCAATTAGGATGCTGCAAGATTTTTCATGAAAAAGGATCCAGGCAAAACAAGACTTGAATGAAATCGCGTCCTTTCTCGGGTGCGTTAAAAAGGGCCTGGACGATTCATCCAGGCCCATAGTGAGAGACAGGGGTTCAAATCACACTTCAATCCAACACTTCAATCCAGCATTTCAATCTAACGACCGATTGTCTTAATCCTCGTCATCGTGGTCTGCATTTGTAATGCAGGGATTGTCAGCGAGCACCTGTCGGAAGTTAGCAATTAGGTTCACAGCGCCTCCGTTGGGTGTGAATGGGGAAATAGGCAAAATCACGAGGGATTGGATCGGAGGCCCATATTCAGCGGTGGATGTCCCCCCGAAATTATTGTCGGTGCCTGGTATGTTAGGGCCACCCAATTGCCATTGACAGGTTCGATCGCCGTCTTCATTGTGGTGGCTTCGAAATGTGGAGTAGATGGGATAAAACTGGGCTCCGGCCGGTGGATTGGTGCAGTTGGCGCCGCTAAGCAAATCGCAGTTGGGATTGGTGAGAAACTCGATCCCTGGCATGTTCGTCTCGAACGCGACACGGCTAAAGTTTTGGAGCGCTCCACGACGATGATCATGCCGCTCGTCTCGATCGGCAGCGTCGTCAGCAGGATGAAATCTGAGACCCTCAAATCGTATCGGATGGGGTTTGAGCTGCTTGTCGGTAGCGATGTCGCCAGTGCCGGGCCAATTGAATCGATAGGGCACGCCATCAAAATCAAAATCATCGAAAAAGCATGCGCCCACCGGTTGCAGACCCAAAGTCGCTAGGAAATCCCCGGAGAGACAAAATACATCGTCAAAGTCTATTCCGCTGGGATCGTTCAGGCCCGGCGCAATGCAGTTTCCGCCCTCAAAATCAACGGCATTGCAGTATTCGTAGTGTCCAATCTCATCCGCGAAAGAGACGTTGATGGTGTGGGCCGCCCATGTGGAGCTTGTATGCTCACCGGAGGTTGCATACATAGGGTGGAATGCATACGGTGTGGAACTGCAGGTAGCGGAAGGATTGTTCGGGTCTGGATCGGGCGCAAAATTCACTTGGGCAAAACCATTGGCAATGCTTGCGGTCATCGATCCTTCTGTGCCTGCGGTGAGGTCTTTCACGATCGCTTGAAGGCCGTCCTTCGTATCGCGGACCGTGATCTTTACCTTGTCCCCTGGGCGCATTTGGAACGTTGTGCCTGGAATGATGGCCGCTTTCGCACCAAAATTCGGATTCAGTGGATCGGCTGGCGATTGTGCCACGCCGGTGGACGTTAGCATCGCAAAATTAGTCGGCTCGAGTCCTACCTTCGCTTGGCAGTCGGCATTATTCGTTTTGCTTGTTAAATCCTGGACGTTAAAGCTGTCAATCGTCATGGCAACACACCAGAGGGTGGGATCGGAGCAGGTATTGAATCCGCCTGGAGGATAGAACTGCAACTCCAGGATTGCCGAACCGGGATGATGTCCCACGAAGTGGGGGGAATTTGGATCTGCATCATCAAAAATATTCGCATCCGTATTCGGAGTACAAATATTCGTAAAGTTGGGCGCCGATTGCGTATCGCAAAGAACCATGCCAAACCAGAACGCCCCATGGAGCTGAAAGTTGAAGGTGCCTCCCGTACCGTCTTGCTTTGGCGGCGTAGGCGGGTCGAGCGGAAGCGTTAAGGTAGTTGTGAAGTTGTTCCCGGATCCAGGTTTGCCGGAATAGAAAAGTAGGGCGGGTTCATCATGGCCGGTGTAGTGGCCGACTGCCTCCTGGTAGGTGCGGAGTATGTCGGCGCAAAAACCGGTGTTGTTCGGGCAGTTCATGAAGTTCTTGGTTTGTGGAGCAAGTTGCGTGTGGTCCGTAGCGTGCATGGTGCCTATAAAAGACAGCGCCACAACAATGAGCCAAATCCAGTTGCGTTGATACATTCCTCACAGTCTCCTTGAGACCCGCTTTCAAGGCCTTAGCCGGTTGCATCCTCTCCAGCGGTTATGTCCCCATCGGTACTAGATAGCGCCAGCTTCAATACGGAACCGCCAAGCAATAGATCCATTTTTGTGGAAGGTATGGAACGTATGGAAGATATGGAAGATATGGAAGATTGAAAGATATTAGAGGTATTAAAGACATGCAATGGAATCGATGTTCCAGTTCAAGGTCCCAAAGCCGTGTCGCGTGCCGAGGTAAGCGGAGCAGGATTCAGCTCTCAAATATTCGTTGACGGATATACGGAGGCGTGTATAAGATCACTCTAATGAAGCGCAACGTCTCCAATCCTCTTGCACTTGCGGTGCTCGTGCTTCTCTACGAACGTTCCATGCACCCCTATGAGATGGCGGCCACGCTGAGGGAGCGCCACAAAGAAGAGAGCATCAAGCTGCGTTATGGATCGCTCTACACGGTGATCGACCTTTTGGTGCGCGCCGGGTTCATCTCGGAAAAAAAGACTACTCGCGAAGGAAACCGGCCGGAGCGCACCATCTATGAGATCACCGCGGCGGGAGAGTCGGAGATGAAAAGCTGGATGCGAGAGATTCTCAGTACCCCGGCAAAGGAGTTTCCGCAATTTGAGGCCGGGCTCTCTTTGCTTCCGGCTCTACCTCCAGAGGAGGCTACGGATGTGCTCGAAACCCGCGTCGAGTTCTTGAAAAAAGACATCGAGCAAATCGAGCATGGGCTTGAAGAAGCAAAAAAGATGAAGCTGGCGGCGCTATTTTCCATCGAAACTGAATATCGCCTCGCGGGTCTCCAATCGGAGCTTGCATTCGTGGAGAAGCTGATCGAGAGCATCCGTAGCGATGGATGCGGCTACCTGGCCGAATGGAAAAATTGGCACGAGGCACGAAAACCCGAAAAGAACGCAAAGAACGCAAAGAACGCGAAGAATGAGAAGAACGGCAAGAACGGGACGACCGGCAAGGATGAGAAGAACGGCAAGAATGAGAAGACCGGGAAGAACAAGATGCCGAGGAGGAAATAAACGCCATGCAAGCAGTCACTCAACGGAAGCCCTACAAAGGCATGAGCATGGAAGGGAGAGTTGCAACGTGGTATGCCAGGAATACGGGTAAAGATAAAAGCGATTTTCGCGAACTTGCCGATCGTCTGTCCCAGCAAACGCCGGCAGGCAGCAAAATCCTGGAAGTTGCTCCCGGTCCGGGGTATCTCTCGATTGAATTTGCGCGGAGCGGACACTACGAGGTAACCGGATTAGACATCAGCAAATCGTTCGTTCAAATTGCCAGGGAAAATGCCCGTAAAGAATCCCTCAATATCGATTTCCAGCTTGGCAACGCCTCTGCAATGCCATTCAAGGATGATTCTTTCGATCTGATCTTATGCCGTGCGGCGTTCAAGAATTTCTCTCAGCCGGTTGAGGCCCTTCAAGAAATGCGGCGGGTGCTGCGCCCAGGGGGCCGCGCTGTCATAGGCGATCTGAGAAAGGACGTTTCTTGGGCAGAGATCTCTTCGTACACAACCTCGAAAAATTTAGGCTGGGTTGACTCACTGATCACTAAACTGATCTTGCGATTTATGCTGACCCGCAGGGCCCACACCAGCAAAGATTTTGAACAGATGGCCTCCACCGCGGGTTTTGCGAACTGCAAGATCGATATCGTGCCGCTTGGGCTGGAGGTTGTTCTAAGAAAATAGCGCTTGGCCGAGAGGAGCAGGCTGACCCGCGGGGCAATCGCATGAAAAGAAATGTCGACGTTTGTGCCCCTCCGAAATTTGTCTCACGGCTCGCGCGCTCCTTCAACTCCTCGATAGAATCAGGCTGGCAATGAAGCTGGCGCAACTGTGGAAGAGGAGCCCTTCAGGGCTCCGTTGTGCGCGCACAATAAATTTATGCCTTGGAGCATAAATGAGAACAGAAGTTCTCATTGTGCTCCAAGGCATCACACCCAGCGTTTTCCATGCAGGCTTGCCTCTAACTAACCTTCCCCCTCACATAAAGAGGCCTATCAAGAGTTTTCATGCGATTGACCTGGGCTGAACCGGCTCCTGCACATTTTGACGTAGACTATTCTGCATGCAGAGCCACGATTCGGTTGACAACATGGTGCGTGATTATTCCCGCAAGGCCATCGAAAAGGCGCAGTCCCTCAATGCGGAGCTCGATTACAGCGAAAACTCTTTAATGGAAGTTGAGGTGATCCTTGGACGCTTGGCTGACAGTATTTCCGGCGGAGGCCCAAACGAAGATGTTACCGAGACGTGCAAAGTTTGGGGCTGCTATCTGGGCGAGGTGGTGCGGCGCCGTTTTGGAGGAGAGTGGGGAATCGAGACCTATCCTGGAAAACAGTTCGCCACTCTTACTCTGAATATCGCAGGCAATAAGCTCTTTCCTTCGATGAAGGTGCATCGGCGGCTTACCGAAGGTGAAGGCGATAATGTCTGGTCGTTCTACAAGATGATCAAGACCAGGCTGGAAAAAGCCCAAACCCCGCCTGTGCGGACACAATAAGCTATTCGATTTTTGCGAACGGACTGATTGCGCGATTCTGCCCCATATAGCCGGGATTCTGCGGTGCGCCGGTTCGTGGTGGTTTTACAGACTGGCTCACCTTCTGCTCAACCGGGGAATCGTTAACCATCGCAATCCTGCATTCGTGGTTATAGGCGTTTTGTTGGCACCAGTCGAGCGCCGCTGCTTTTGCCTCTTCCAAAGTCCTGCCCTCGTACTGATAGCCATAGGCTCCTTCTGGAGAGAGAGCGAATGCTTTGAATGCCGGCAGCGTCAGGTATTTTTCAAACGCTCTCTTGCCGTCTTCTGATAATTCAGGGGGCAAAGCGATCTTGGGCAACGGTAACGGAAGCAGCTCGGTGCGCAGCGTCAAGCCTTGATTCTTCAGAAACCTATCCACATAACCCGTCCAAACGGGAATTCCGTCAAAGTTGAAAAGAAGGTGGCCGTCATCGCCAAACGGCGGGGCCACGATGAACTCGGCGCGGCCGCCGGCCTCTGTAAAAGCCTCATGCAGCCTTTGCGCCATGAATGGGCTGAAATAGTGATCGTTGGCGGAATAGACCCACAACATGGGAACGCGCGAATTCTTGCCGAAATGCCGGAACGATTCCACCAGGAGATTGGGTCTGCAAACCATATCCTTCGCGGCCGAGCCTGTGCCACCCGCAAAGCTGATGGCTGCGAGCAAGCCCGGCGGCGGATTTGCCGTCAAAGCTACTGTTGCAAAGCCGCCTGCGGAAACGCCAACGGCTAAAACGCGGTGCGAATCGATCTCTGGGCGTTGGGAGAGGAACGCGAGCGCCGCATGGAAGTCCCTGACCGCCTCTTCCGCCGAACGAGTGTAGTCGGGATGGCTACATCGGCCATTGTCTTCGGCAAAAGGTCCGCCCGAGTCTCCATATCCGCGTCGAATCAGGATTACCGCTGCCCACCCTCGGCGCGCGAACTCCATGGCCATCGGTAGCATGCGTTGGGGCAAGAAGGTGCGGCGCTCTGCAGGGTCACGTGGCGTGCCGTGGTTAATAAGAACCAGCGGATGAGGACCGGCCCCATTGGGTCGAACCAGGAAAGCGTGCAGTCCTTCCTCGCCCGCCTCTGGCATGGGTATTCGCAGATCCTGATAAGCAAAGGAACTTGGGCTAGTGTTGTTTGCTTGAATGCCCGATGGAACGCCTCCCGCCCGTCCAAGGCAAAACCAGATGCCCGCCAACCCAGGCAGGATCGATAGAAACAACAGGCGGGCGCGTACAGCAAACATGAGCGGGCGTGGAAACCTTCAAAAAACATAGGACGTCCACGTTCCTTCCGAGGTTTGCTATTCGCGTCTACCGCCGTAATTTCACTGCAACACCATCGAAGCCCTTACCGTCCGGGGTGAATCCGCGCCCTAGCCTCGACTACACATTTTCACTTTGTAAACGAAACACCGGAATTTCCGGTCTGACGTTGAACCTCACCCGAATGAGGTGGCCGACCCCGCGGCTGATATACAGCCTGCGGTTCCCCCATAGCTGAAATTCCCCTGACGTGTATCTCCTGTTCTTGACCGGCAGGAGAGGTGGCGGCAGGAATGGCGGCTTGCACTGGCCGCCATGTGTATGGCCCGCAAGAATCCATCCTTTGTATCCAGTCCACACAGGTTGGTCTGCTGCATCGGGGTTGTGGCAGAGGACGACAGAAGGAGCATCGGGCCTTCTCCCTCGCAAAGCCATGAGCGGGTCAAAGTTTGGGCTCCAGAGATCATCGAGGCCCACAAATTGAAGGCCAGACAATGTAACCGACTCATTGCGCAGCACGGTGACTCCGGCAGCCTGGGCCGCCTCTGTGACGCGGTTGGCCACGGCGGGTTCCCCCCATCGATGGCCATAGTCGTGATTCCCAAGAATGCCCACTGTTCCCAGGCGGCCATGAGGTAAATGCTCCAGTACGCGCTTCAACTGCGCCACTTGGTCCTCGGAGCGATAGGTAATCCAATCGCCTGTGCATACCACGAAGTCGGGTTGCAGAGTCCGAAGCCGTTGAAAGGAGTGAATGATATAGTCATCGTCAACCAGCGGCCCGATGTGCAGGTCGCTGAGTTGGGCCAGAGTGCGGCCCTCAAGGCTCGCCGGGAGACCATGAATCGGTAAAGCCGGGTTGGTAAACTCCAGCCAGTGGGGCTCTACCCGCCATGTATAAAGCCCGATCGAAAGCGCACCCGCTCCGAAGATGAGTGATTTGAGTGCGTGTCGCCGAGTCACCATTGCTGCTGGCCGCTCTCCTTCATAAGCCCGTCCATTTTTCCGGTCAGCGCTGTGTTCTAAGCCCCCAAAGATGAGAAGATGGGCGAGATGAGGGTGAATGCAGCGGAACGAAAACAGCTTATAAGACTTGGACGTAGCTTCTCGTCTTCATATTAACGTCGATTTTCATGAACATCGAGCGGGCCAAAGAGCAACTCTAAGGGAAAACGGCGATAAAGGCGGCAAACCGCGCGAGATTGCGAGACGGAAATACGCGTGCACTCAACCGTAGACCCATCTGCTTCTCGAATCGGACTTACTTTGTCTCTGCCGGGGTTACCGTTGCCGGTCCTTCGCCTACGATCTCGATGATAGCTTCGCCATCCTTAGAGCCGTCATAGTGGATCTGCTTGGCAAAGTGGGTAACAAAGCTGCCCGCAGGCATGGGAACCGTGCTCTCTGGATCAAACTTGCTGCCGGTGCCCACCCACCAGGTTCCCGACAGCACGGTAATAAACCGGTCGTTGGGATGAAAGTGCGGACGGCTCATCTGGTGTGGACCCCACTTGATCAGAACGATGTACGGCCCCGGCTTCTCTGGATCGCCGTGCATCACGGCCATCTTGGCGCCGAGCGGTGTATCTTTCCAATCAATCTGGTTGGGCAGCTTATAAGCGAGAGCGGCGGGATTGAGATCGGCCTTGGCCGGTAACAGGAACATGACGAGGGCGATAGCCACAACCCCAGGCCAGAACTGCAGCAACCTAAAAGAAGTGCGCATGGTATTCCTCCTTGCCGCGTACAGCGTGACCGGGAAGGATAGCAGAGGTCGCCTGAAGAAGCACCTCCGCTTCAGGCAGGTGGGAAACGATCGTTCCACCGAACCTTTTAGGAGGTTTTTTCATCCTAACTAGTAAACGCGACCCAAGTCTTTCACAATCGGCCAAGCGCTCGAACCTCAAACCAAAGAGGCAGTCCGCCCGGAATTAAATCCGCTTAGAGTGCCGGGGCGCTGTCTAGCTCGAATCAAAACCGAATCACCTGTCCCACGCGGTTGAGCGGAAACGTAAGTGCCCTTGGCGACCAACCTTTTCGGAGGATCAAACATGTCGCTCAAAGAATATAAGCCAGGATCGGCGTTTCCCGGCATCATTGGACGGACGCCTGACGAATCTTCGCCAGCGTGGCCGGAACCCACACGAGCTCGCAAGGGAGTGCCGAACGTTCTCTTTATCGTGCTCGACGACACTGGTTTCGGTCATCTCGGTTGCTACGGTAGCCCCATAGCGACACCAAATATTGATGCTTTGGCTAAAGACGGGCTGCTCTACTCGAACATGCACACGACGGCTCTTTGTTCGCCCTCCAGATCATGCATTCTTACGGGTCGCAATCATCACTCCAACCACCTTGCCTGCCTAACGAACGGCTCCACCGGATATCCGGGCTCAGATGGATATATTCCCTTCGAGAATGGCTTTCTTTCGGAAATTCTCTTGCAGCACGGCTATAACACCTACTGTGTAGGCAAATGGCACCTTGCCCCGGAAGAAACGATGAGCGCAGCGGGGCCATACGACCGCTGGCCACTCGGTCGGGGTTTTGAGAGATACTATGGGTTCTTGGGCGGGGACACGCACCAGTATTATCCCGAACTTGTCCGCGATAACTCACAGACTGAACCGGAAACGACTCCAGAGCAGGGGTATCACCTCACATCCGATTTGACCGGAAAAGCAAAGGCGTTTATTGCGGATGCCAAGCAGGTCGCTCCAAATAAGCCCTTCTTTCTTTACTTCGCTCTTGGTGCCATGCATTCTCCTCATCACGTGCCCAAGGAGTGGGTGGACAAGTACAAAGGCAAATTTGATGCTGGATGGGACGTCTACCGCAAGGAAACGTTCGAAAGGCAAAAGCGAATGGGCGTGATACCGGCCAATACGGTGCTTTCTCGTCACGACCCTGATGTGCAGGACTGGGTCTCGCTGCCAGAGGATGAACGTCGCCTTTATGCGCGGATGATGGAGGTGTTTGCAGGCTTTCTAACCCATACGGACCATTACATCGGCGAACTCATTCAGTTTCTCAAGGACTTGGGCGAATATGAAAACACCTTGATCATGCTGATTTCAGATAACGGATCGAGTGCCGAGGGCGGCCCTCATGGATCGGTGAACGAATGCCGGTTTTTCAACAACATCAAAGATACCGTTGAGGGAAATCTCAAGGCCATGGATGACCTTGGTGGTCCAAAATACTTCAACCACTTTCCTTGGGGCTGGACCCATGCCGGTAATACGCCCTTCCGCCGCTGGAAGAGGGAGACGTACCGGGGCGGCGCAACGGACCCATTGATCGCGTGCTGGCCCAAAGGAATCAAGGTCCACGGTGAGGTCCGGACACAGTACGGACACATTATTGACATGGTGCCAACCGTCCTTGATGTGCTCGGAATAGACGCGCCCGCAGCCATTCGGGGCATTACCCAGTCGCCCATCGAGGGTGTTAGCTTCCGGCATACATTTGAGGATGCCAAGGCTCCCAGCAAACACCTTACGCAGTATTTCGAGATGATGGGGCACCGTTCGATTGATCACGATGGATGGCGCGCCGTGTGTCCGTGGCCTGGTGCGTCTTTCAAGGAATCGGGAAAGACATTTGGTGCGCCAATCACTCACGAAATGCTTCGTGAACTCGATGCGAAAGGTTGGGAACTGTATCACGTAGCCGAGGACGCAGCGGAAACTAGGAATCTGGCGGTAGAGGAGAGGGGGCGTCTGATCGAGATGATCGCCATGTGGTACAACGAGGCGGGCAAATACAATGTGTTGCCGATCGACAGTCGTGGAACACAACGCATTGCCGAGGAGCGTCCACAGATCGCCATGAGTCGCGATCGTTACACGCTCTATCCAGGGACGCAGGCAGTTCCGGCTACCGCCGCGCCCAAGATCCTCAACCGGCCCTATGTCATCTCGGCGGAGGTGGAAATCCCCGAGAAGGGTGCAGATGGCGTGTTGCTAAGCATGGGTGGTAACGACGGCGGTATTTCGTTTTATTTGAAGGAAGGCAAGTTGTGTTTTGTGCATAATTACGCGGCAGTTGATCTTTACTATGTGAAATCGAAGACCAAGGTACCGCCAGGGCACCACTTCTTGAGCATGGAGTTCCTCCCAACCGGAAAACCAGACGTAAAGCAAGGCAAGGGTGTGCCCGGCAGGGTGAAACTCTTCGTGGACAACAACGAAGTGGCGAGCGGAGATCTCCCGGTCACCACCCCGTTACGGCTGGCCCAAGGCGGCGCCATGCTTGTGGGCGCGGATACCGGTGCCACCGTCACCCCTGAGTATTCCTCGCCTTTTCGCTTCAACGGCGTCATTAAACGTGTGATCGTGGACGTAAGTGGTGAGCATGTGGAGGACTATGAGGCCCAGATGAAAATCGCTCTGGCCTCACAGTGAGCCCCTAACAAAAAAGGACGGCTATTGCGGCCTTCCCGGCAATCAACATCGCTGCGCGGCTTTCCACCCCGATCTTCGGTCTAAAAGAAAAGCCGCACGGGAATCATGCAAATCGGATACAGCAATGCTGAAAACGTTAGAAGAGGCCGCCAACCATTGAACAGTGCAACTATTTGCGCCGCTGCACCAGGCTAAAAGGGTTGCCGGAATCGTCGCGCATGATTGTCTCGATGCCGTAGGGCTGTTCTTTCGGAGGAAATGCAAACTTCACGCCTTTTTTCGATAGTTCGGCGTAAGCGGCGTGTACGTCGTCGGTGAGCAATGCGCCTGGACCCATCACGCCCTTCTCGACCAAGGAGCGCAGAGTAGCCACCGTGGATTCATCCATCATTGGATTGGGGGTGAGGGGCATCAGCACAAACCCAACGTCCTGCCCTTTCGGAGCCACCGTGAGCCACCGGAAAGGGCCAAGGCGCTCATCGCTCAATACCTCAAAGCCCAGAGTGTTTACGTAGAAGTCTTTGGCTCGATCTTGGTCGAGCACCCACACTGTCGCGAACGCAATTTTTTTAATCATGCCTCAACGTAGCATGGCGGTCGGAAGAAAAACTTCTCCGATCTTGCTATGGGTTGAAAGAAGGCGGGGAACCGACAAAAAAACTGATGAAACAGGCGGGAATATACAGGCGGGCCAGATCCGCCGGAACCGGGACCAGTGCCCGAACCTCACGTTGCCAGGCGCGCGGCGAGCGGCCTGTAGATTGGGCAAAGCGCCAGGAGAAGGTTCCCAGGGAAGAGTAGCCCACCTCGAAGCACGCTTCAGTTACGGACATGCCACAGGCCAACGAGCGTTTTGCATGCTCCAGCCTCAGGCGCGAAAAGTGTTCATGGGGCGTTTCTCCAAAGGCGCTGCGGTAGGCCCGTAGCAGATGGAATTCGGACAGGCCCGCTGCGGAAGCCAATTGGTTGAGAACCAGCGGCTCCGTGTAACGCTCCCGCAATAATTCGCGTGCAATCAGCAGCCGTCGATAGGAAAGGTCCGGCACAAAGCTTAAGTATAATCGCCTCAACCCCAATCCTCTTGAGTAGCGATCAGTTGCAGAGTCTTGAAATGACAAATGTCATCTCCAAAAGATGACACTCTCCACTTATCCCACCACCACATCTGTTGGACACTAGGTTTGCGGTTCACTACAGGAGTTTTTCCCGATATGAGCGCCAAATATTTTCATACACGTTCCTTTGCCTTAACAGTCGTTGCGTTCCTAATGTCTTCTGCATTGACTTCAGTTGCCCAGACATCGCCGCAAACCGGCAATGAGTTCGTCATCCGTAATGTGCGGATCTTCGATGGTTCGCATGTCATCCCGCAGGGAAACGTTTGGGTGCAGGGTGGCCTGATCAAGGCCGTTGGCCCCAATGCTCATGTTCCGGCGGCAGTGCGTTCCATTGACGGCAGCGGAGACACGTTGCTTCCCGGACTCATCGACGCCCATACGCACGATTTCGGTGATGCCTTGCGGCAAGCGTTGATCAACGGCGTGACCACGGATCTCGACATGTTTACTAACGCAGACTATGCGCGGAGCATTAAGAAAGAACAGTCCGAGGGCAAAGATCTCGATAGAGCCGATCTGCGCAGCGCCGGCACCCTCGTTACTGCGCCTCACGGCCATGGCACCGAGTACGGAATGCCTATTCCTACCATCTCCTCGCCCACCGAGGCGCAGTCATTTGTCGACGCCCGTTTGGCCGAAGGATCTGATTACATCAAGATCGTTTACGACGATGGCAAGACCTATGGCATGAGCATTCCCACCATCAGCAAAGAAACCATGGCTGCGGTGGTGGCTGCTGCCCACAAGCGGGGCAAACTCGCCGTGGTCCACATAGGTTCTTTGCAGGGGGCCAAAGATGCAATTCAGGCCGGTGCGGATGGCCTGGCTCATCTCTTCGTCGATCAAGCACCCGATGCGGAATTTATCTCTCTTGCGGAATCGCACCATGTTTTTGTGGTGCCCACCCTTTCCGTGTTGGCCGCGATTTCTCATTACCCGGCGGCTAAATCGCTGGCTGCCGATTCCCACTTGCAGCCCTATCTCACCACAGATATGGCGTCGTCGTTAGCAGCCACATTCCCGCGCGAGAGTGGCAAGTTTGGTTTCGCGCAAGCCACGGTAAATCAGCTTCATTCGCGCCATGTCTTGATGCTTGCAGGCACAGATGCGCCGAACCCAGGAACGGCCCATGGAGCCAGCTTGCATGGGGAACTCGAACTGCTGGCCAGCTCTGGCCTGACTCCCACGGAAGCGCTGATTGCAGCCACGTCTGCTCCTGCCGCCGCCTTTCGCTTGTCCGATCGCGGCCAGATCGCTCCCGGAAAACGCGCAGATTTGGTGTTGGTAAAGGGTGATCCCACGGTCGATATTACCGCCACCAGGAACATTGTCTCGGTCTGGAAACTCGGTGTTGAGGCCGATCGTGCGGCATTCCGGGCAGCGGTGGAGAAACAGAAACAGGAGCTTGCCGCGCAGAAAGGTGGGGCTTCGCCTGCCGGATCGGAGTCGGGCTTGATCAGTGACTTCGACGATTCCAAGCCCTCTGCGAACTTTGGTTTCGGCTGGCAAATTTCTACCGACGGAATCATGGGAGGAAAATCGACAGCGCAAATGCGTGTGGTCGAAGGAGGCGCTGAAGGAACGAAGGGCGCTCTTCAGGTAGAGGGAGAAGTTATTGCAGGCTCGCCGGCCAGTTGGGCGGGAGCAATCTTCTTTCCCGGCTCCGCTCCCATGACGCCCGTGAATCTTTCAAGCAAGAAGGCGATCTCTTTCTGGGCCAAGGGAGACGGCAAAACCTTCGCGGTCATGGTATTTGCCAAAGCTCATGGCTTCCAGCCCAGCATACAGACGATCGCCGTAAACAGAGAATGGAGCAAGATCACACTCCCCTTAAATCAGTTCAATACCGACGGAAGCGACCTCATGGGCATTTTCTTCGGTGCTACCGCGGAACCCGGACGCTTCACACTGTCGATCGATAACGTCCGCCTGGAGTAGTTCTTTTCTACTCAACGGTGTTTCAGAATCGTGTTGCCCGTCGGGGCAGCAGTAAGACACAAGAGATCGAACAAGAGACAACCAAACGGAGA
>Ga0070734_10000302_pt1 | contig 119104 bp, 98 predicted proteins | sample Coa_R1_8_FD_66444 | JGI IMG/M metagenome (GOLD analysis project Ga0070734, IMG submission 66444) | Surface soil microbial communities from Centralia Pennsylvania, which are recovering from an underground coalmine fire - Coalmine... | ecosystem: Environmental > Terrestrial > Soil > Unclassified...
CACGGCTCCGGCATCGTCAGGGCCACCGCCATCTCTGGCATCGACATCGCCCTTTGGGACATTGCCGGCAAGGACCTAGGTGTGCCCTGCCATCGACTCTTTGGTGGTCAGGTCCGCGACTATGTGCGCCTGTATTGCCATCTCGGCGGCGGACGTATGGAGGATTTCTACAACACCCCGGTAGCCAATGCGGATCGGTTCGCAGAGCTTGCCCGGGGAGCGGTCGAACGCGGTTATTCCGCCTTCAAGTCCATGGCGGTTCCCCCCACCTCGCCGCTCGAAGGCATCGGTCCGATTCGTGCCGCTGAGCAAGCGGTCGCTCGAATGCGTGAAGCGGTGGGACCGGCGGTGGACATCATGGTGGATTGCCACGCCCGTCCCTCACCCGGGATGGGGCTGCAGTTCGCCAAGGCGCTGGAGCCCTATGGGCTTTACTTCTTGGAGGAGCCCTGCTGGCCGGAATCGATCGACTCGCTCCGTCAGATCAACGCGGCGGTCAGCACGCCGATCGCCACCGGTGAGCGTCTCACCAGCCTCGCACAATTTCGCGACCTGTTCGCCGCCCGTGGCTGCGAGGTCGCGCAACCCGACATCATCCACTGCGGCGGACTTTCCGCGGCCAGGCGCATCGCAGCGCTCGCGGAGGTCTACCGCATTGCTCTCGCGCCCCACAACCCGCAGGGTCCTGTCAGCACGGCGGCATCGTTGGAGCTCGGCTTTGCAGAACCGAGCTACGTGATTTGCGAAACGGTCAGCGATGACGTCGAGTGGCGTGCAGAGGTCGTCCAAGACCGCCACATCGTCGATCCTGAAACCAGAACTGTTCGCCCCGTCGATGCTCCGGGCCTTGGGGTCGAGTTGGATGAGAAAGCTATTGCCCGGCACCCCTTTCAGCAGGAACTGCCGCAGCGGGTGTTCTATGCCGATGGCTCGGTCGGTGATTGGTAGCCCGAACGTACCTATGGAAAGCTCGAGTCAATCCTTAAGGGTGACCCAAAGCCAGTCCGAAGGGTGTGAAATCCAGGTTTCCGGATTCGTGCTCCTCAGCAGGGTCGACCGGCGGCATTCAGCCGACCTCGCCATCCTGATAAACCCCGCGGTGCTCTGCCCTATTCTTTCTGCGTTCTGCGCCTTGGCCTCGGCGGATGAATATCCAAAGCGAGTTAGGTCCGTGACCGTGCGGTCCTTCCCGTTGGCCTGGTTGAAGAACAAAACGTTGCGCGATGACGAAGTCGTTCTCGAGAAGGTCTTCGCCCGCGATGTTTGGGTAACTGACGGCGCGCGACGGCTCACTCGAGGTCGTATGCGTGTGCGGTGTCAGCCTGACGACGACCATATCGATGGGTGTGGTGCCCGTGTTGATGCTGCTGTCAGACGACTTCTCGGCAGCGTCATGCCAAACCAGCCGCCCGTCTCGTCACAAAACAGCGCGACCCGTCGCCTCCGACGTCAATGCCCCGCCTTTTGATATGCAATCATCTCGTTGGTGCCGGCGGCGCCTCGTCCGGTCGATTGTCCGTTGTGAGGCGCAGAAGCTGAATATTTCTCGAGGTTTTACGGGGTCTTACCCGGCCTGAACAGGCCAAAATCGACCTAAGAGGGGTACAAAAAGGGCACACTGGTTTGACCTTATGGCGCTAGACGCCATAACACCTGTATGGCATCATATGCCATATGAAGGCGCGCCTGGCGTTTCACGACAAGCAGGTGTTGCCTGACGGATCGATCGTGGAGATGAGGATCTGGGAGATTCCGAAGGCAACGCCGGGCAGTAAGCACCGCCTGAAGTACAGCCTCTTTTATGGCTACCCGGGTCGGCGAATCGTCGGCTACGACAATGAGCGGGGCAAAGGCGATCATCGGCACGTCGAAGGCAAAGAAGAGCCCTACTCTTTCATCTCCCCGGATCGACTGATGGAAGACTTCTTGGCGGACGTGCGCCGCCTGCGAGGTGAGGTATGAGCAAGCGAGTCAAGGTTCACGTCGGAACAATCGAGGAGATGGGGAAGCGCTTCGTCAGCGCATGGAGGCGACTTGAGAGCGGGGATAAGGTTCGCGAGCGCCACGTAACGTTTCCAGACTTACCCGCGATGCTGAATGCACTCACACCCAGGCGCCTCGAGCTGCTGCGCGACGTACACCGGGAACCTGCGGCCTCAGTCAGGGCGCTCGCTGAACGCTTGGGGCGTGACTACAAGCGCGTCCACGAAGACGTCAAGACCTTGACTGCGTCCGGCCTTTTGCAGCGCGAGGGCAATAGCGTTTCTACACCTTACGATGCGATTACGGCTGAGATGCGGTTGTAATTCAGCGATGCAGAGTGACCCACCAACCGTCAATCCAGCCAAGAAAAGGCTAGCGGCTGCGTTGTGCTCGGCTGGAATGAAAACTCATCGTGGATCACACGCATCTTCGTGACCAACGCTCGCAGCATGCCCATGTCGGCACAACCGGGCTCATGCCTCAGCAGAATCTCCTTACAAGACTCATCGGCATAGAAATTTGCAACAGCACCACGCGATTCGAACCACAATTCGAGGACCGCGTCGATAGCCGCCATTGGAAATCCCTCGGGCCACGGCTCGCGGATGCGGTGGCTGACCACAAGTTTCGCGAGGTGTGATCGAAGCCGATCCGACCCAATAAGCGCTTGGCCCAACTGGCTCACCGATGCATGGAATTTATCGTGATCGAGGCCGGGACGCCGATGCATGAGGACATATACTTTCGTCTTCCCATTCTCGTCGTAATCGAGAACCGGTTCGTAGAGGCGCTCTTCTCGCGCGATGATGACTTCCACGCTACCGTCTTGGCGGATAAATCTCGGTTCGTCGGGCTGGACAAGTTCGGCATACAAAGGGTGCCCAAGCCAACCATCCACCTCTGCGAGGCTATTGATCCAAACCTCAGCGGCCCCTTCGAATGGAGTATCTTGACGATAATGAGCCGGGAGCCCGGCGACTTCCTCTGGATAAACATGGGCGGTATTGTACTTGCGCATGAACTGTGCAAAGGCCGTCACGTTCATCACATGAGGAGAGTGGTGACGCATCCAGTAGAGGTGAAAGGCCCGGCGGGACATCGCCGCAAGGCGGGTTGGAAACTCGATGAACTTGACGATGCCGGTATTGCTGGCCCACGGCATCGGGTCATTTCGCTCATGATCGATCCACGGACCGGGCAGCTGAGAAGGCATAGTCATCCCTCGCTTTGTTATCCCGCCGAACAGCCTGTGTTTTCATCGCTACCGCCCGACTGCGCCATATCCGCCATCGACTGCCAGTGTCTGGCCTGTGATGTACTTTCCCGCGCGAGAGGCGAAAAGCACGACCGCGCCCTTAAGGTCCTCCTCATCCCCGAGACGACCCAGCGGCATCTGAGCGGCCATCTGCGACTCGCCCACGGTCTCGATCGTGCCCTGTGACATCTTGCTTGGGAACCAGCCAGGGGCGATCGCGTTGACCGTAATTCCATAGCCACCCCACTCCGCCGCCAGCGCCCGGGTCAGGTTCACGACCGCCGCTTTGCTTGCATGGTAGGCAGCAGCCCTTTGCGAAGATGCACGGCCCGTGAAAGCTGCAATTGACGCGAGGTTGACGATCCGGCCCCGATGTCTCGGGATCATCGAGCGCTTGGCAATGATCTGGCTAAAAGCAAATACAGCACGGACGTTAAGGTTCATCACCTTATCCCAGGCCGTGAGCGGATGGTCCTCCGCGGCTGCGCCCCACGTAACTCCGGCGTTGTTGACGAGGATATCAACGCAACCGCACCGGTCGACCACCTGCTCGCACACGTACGCGATGCTTTCGGGATCGGCTGCATCACCGGCCACGTAATCGGCCGCGATTCCCCGGCGCTTCAAATGCGCCATCGCCGCCTCGAGATCGGCTGTCTTGCGAGAAGTGATGATGACTCTCGCGCCCGCCTCACCGAGCGCCTCCGCCAGTTGCAACCCGAGGCCGCGCGATCCACCGGTCACGAGCGCGGTCTGACCCCGAAGGTCAAACAGCTCTCCCACGCGCGGCGAGGCGCTCAAAACCATTCCTCTTGCATCTGCCGACAGGTTGAATTTCGCTCGCCGACAACCTTGAGCCAAGCCCTGATCTTTGGCAGCTCATAGTCAAAGAAATAGCGCTCCGCTTGTATCAAGCCGCTGAGCAGGTGACACTTGGCTTCGGCCCCACGATCTTTCGCATCGTGTGCGGTTAGCGCAACCTCGAGCCATATCCACGCGAGTACGGTATGTCCGAAGGCCTGCAGGTACGGCGTAGCGTTCGCGAGCGCCTCTTCAGGATTCTCGGTGTCCCAGGCTTTTGCGGTCGCTTCCCGCAGTTCTTCGAGAACCGCGGCAAGCTGGGCCCCGTCGTTGCACATAGGATGATGGGATATCGCGCGCGCGACCGTGTGCCGCACACGTTCCGCAAAAAGAGCAAGGGCCGCACCGTTTTCCATCCGGACCTTGCGGCCGAGCAGATCGAGCCCGTGGATTCCGTGAGCTCCCTCGTGGATCATATTGAGCCGGTTATCGCGCCAGTACTGCTCGACGGGAAAATCACGCGTATAGCCGCAGCCACCATGGATTTGAATGGCGAGATTGTTGGCCTCGAGACACCACTCGCTCGGCCAGCTCTTGGCGATGGGCGTCAGCAGCTCGAGGAGCCGCTTGGCGTTGGCGGCAGCTTGCGCATCGCCGGTTCGCTGCTCGTCAACCAGGCGCGCGCAGTAGAGTTCGAGCGCGAGCGCGCCCTCGCAGTATGCTTTCTGAGCCAGCAGCATACGCTTGACATCAGCGTGCTCAATGATGCGAATGGGCGCCGCACTTGCGTCTTTGCCTCCAACTGCCGGCCGTCGACCCTGCCGTCGATTGCGAGCATATTCAAGGCTCACTTCGTAACCCGCGTAGCCGATCGCTGCCGCACCGAGGCCGACCCCGATACGCGCCTCGTCCATCATGTGGAACATGTACTTGAGCCCCTCGCCAGGCTCTCCGACCAAGTAGCCGATGGCACCCGCGGAACCGCGGACCGGGTAGCGGCTCTCGCCGAAGTTGAGCAGCGTGTTCGGCAAGCCCCGGTAGCCGAGCTTATGGTTGAGGCCAGCGAGCGCCACGTCATTGCGCTCGCCGGTCAGCTCGCCGCTGGCATCGACGAGCCGCTTCGGCACGATGAGCAGCGAAATGCCGCGCGTGCCCGCGGTAACTGAACCGTCTTTGTCCGGAATTTTGGCAAGCACGAGGTGAATAATGTTCTCCGTGAGGTCGTGGTCTCCGTTCGAGATCCACATCTTATTGCCGAACAGTCGGTAGCGCGGGCCAAGAGGGTCGCTCCGGTGACTCTCGCCGTCGGGCAATGCGCGAGTGGTGATGTCCGACAGACTCGAGCCTGCCTGCGGCTCCGAGAGGCACATGGTCCCGAACCACCGGCCCGCAAACTCATTGCGCGCGAATACCTCTTTCTGGCGCTCCGTCCCGTAAGCCATCAGCAGATTGGCGTTCCCCGTGGTCAGCAGATTGCCGCCGCCTAACGCGATGCCGGCTTTTGCGAAGAATGCATTCGCGGCCATCTCCACGAGATAAGGCAACTGCATTCCGTCCATGGTGTAGTCCGCGCCCGCAGCCAGCATGCCGGATGCCACATACGCGCGCGCGCTCACGTGCGCGCCCTCCGGCAGCACCGCGCGCTCCCCGTCGAACCGCGGCTCCACGATGTCAACCTGGCGATTAAACGGTGCGAACTTCTCTTGCGCAATGCGCTCACAAGTGTCAAGCACGGCGGAGATCGAGTCTAGCGTGTGATCGGCATAGCGCTCACGAGCGCACAGCGCACCGACATCAAGCCAATCGTTCAACAGGAAATCGATCGTACGACGCATCATAGCCTCTGCAACTCAGCGTGACTTGGCGGTCAAGGTGGATTCCCGCAGGGCTCGCTTGTCGATCTTGCCGACGCTGGTCCTTGGCAAAGCACTGACGATCGAGACGCGTTCCGGCAACGCATAACGCGGCAGCTCTCCGGCCTCGATCGCAATGCTCACGTGCAACCGAATGTCCTCGGGAGCAAGATTCGCCGCTTCCGCCTTCGGCACCACCAAGGCATGAGGACGCTCGCCCCAACGCGCATCCACAACGCCGATGACGGCGACTTCGAGAACACCCGGATGATGGGAAATCACGAATTCAAGATCGATCGACGAGATCCACTCACCTCCGGTCTTGATCACGTCTTTCATCCGATCGGTGATCTGTAGGTAACCTTTTGAGTCGATGCGCGCAACGTCCTGAGTATGCAGGTAGCCTCCGGACCACAGCGCTTCGGAGGCGGAGGGATCTTCCGTGTAGCAGGGCGTGAGCCACGGTGCACGAACCATGATCTCGCCGCATTGGCCTTGATCGGTGATGATCCTTCCGTCCGGATCGACGAGTCTCAGATCGACCATCGGCATGGGCAGTCCTGCCCGGCAACGCGTTGCAATCTCGTCATCGCTTGCAGGTGCGCAGGGAGGCGTTAGCATCCGCGAAATCGCGAGCACCGGACCCGTTTCCGACATCCCGTACCCGGCAAAGACGTCGATGCCTTGCCCGAGCGCCTCCCGAGCCAGCCCCGGCGGCAAGGCCGAACCGCCGACGCAGAGTTTCCATCCCGACAGATCGTGTCCCTTTCTCGTTGCCTCCTCGAGCAGCATCTGCAGCACGGTAGGAACGCAATGAGAGAATGTCACGCCTTCACGTCGACGCAGTTCAAGAATCTCCGCGCAGACGTAGCGACCCGGGTACACCTGCTTCACTCCCAGGACCGTCGCGACGAACGGATTGCCCCACGCGTGCACGTGAAACATCGGGGTGAGAGGCATGTAGACGTCGCCCTGCCGAAACGACTGCCCGTGTGCCGGACTCGCCACGGCACCCAAAAGCGCAAGGGTATGAAGCACGAGCTGGCGATGACTGTAGCACACGCCTTTCGGCATCCCGGTTGTCCCGGTCGTGTAGAACGTCGTCGCGACCGCGTTCTCATCGAAATCGGCGAACTGAAAACCGTCCGCTGCGCCGGCAAGCGCCTCTTCATACTCCGCCTCGACCCAGGCCGGCGCATCGACGGGATCCGACCCATCGGCAATCAAGATCACGCGGCGCAGGTCCGGCAGATCGCTTCGGATCTCAGCCAGCATCGGCAGGAAGTCACGATGCGCCAGGAGCAGCTCGGCGCGTGCGTGCTTGAGGGTATACGTGAGCTGCGCCACGGCGAGTCGCACATTCACGGTCTGCAGCACCGCCCCCAGCATCGGGATCGCGAAAAAACATTCGAGGTAGCGGTGACTGTCCCAGTCCATGACGGCAACGGTCATGCCGGGCACGACTCCGGCTCGAGTCAGGGCGTCGGCGAGGCGCGCGACGCGCCGATGCAGCTCACCGTAATCATGTCGTACTTGGTCACGGTAGACGATTTCCTGAGAGGCAGCCGTTGCCATCGGCGCGCCTAGGAGGTGTCGAATCAACAGGGGGTAGCGGTAGACATTCGATGCCGCGGTGGCGAGCCGGACTGGCATGACTTGGCGCTCCTGAGCCGTTGTGAGTTACAGCCTAACCCGTCGGCGCTAGCAAATGGTCTCACCACCGTCGACGACGAGCGTCTGACCGGTGATGTAGCGACCCGCATCGCTCGCAAGACACACCGCCACCCCCGCAACATCGTCGGGCTCACCGAATCGGCGCAGTGGCGTCGTGCGCTCGATGCGCTCGCGCATCGCCGCATCCTCCCAGAGAACACGTGAGAAGTCTGTGCGGATCACACCGGGCGCGATGCAATTGACGCGGATGTTGTGAGGCCCTAGCTCGACGGCCAGGTTGCGCGCAAGCGCCATGTCCGCGGCCTTCGAGATTCCGTAAACGCCGATCGTTGCCGTGCCGATGAGCCCAGCGACCGAAGAAATGATGAGGATTGCGCCCTCGCCCGCGGTGCACATTTCGGGGGCAATCATTTGAACGAGCACGTGATTCGAGAGCACGTTCAAGTCAAGTGCCTTGCGAAACTCCTCAGCCGTTAGGCTCGCCATCGAGCCCAAATGCGGATTGGTCGCGGCGTTGCAGACGAGAATCGAAATGGCGCCGAACACCTCGCGGGTCTTTTCGACGAGTCGCCGTAGATCCTCCTTCGATGCGATGTCGGCGGGAACGGCCAGGGCGCTGCGGGGACCGTAGCGCTCGTTGATGGCCGCAGCAGCCGATTCGCAGGCCGCCGCCTTGCGCGAGGAGATCACGACCCGTGCGCCGTGTTCCGCAAAGCGTTCCGCAATGGCACGGCCGATGCCGCGCGAGGACCCGGTAATGACGGCGGTGCGACCGCTGAGATCAAAGAGCCGCATGGGTCAAGCCGCGTGGAACGTCCGGCTCCGTCATGGGGAAGGCGGAGCGAATCTCGCCCTCGAGCAGCGGTCGCAGCCACTCGCGCCGCTGCGACTCGCTGGCAAACAGATGCAGCAGCTCCATGTTTCCCGTGTCGGGGGCGCCGCAGTTGAAGACCTCCGAAGCCCATGGCACCCGCCCCATCAGCTCCGCGAGCGGAGCATATTCGAGATGGGTGAGCCGCGTACCGGGTTCTTCATCGCGTAACGCCGGCAAAGAGAGATTCCACAAGCCTGTGGTCCGCGCCTCTGATTTAGGATCCTCCATGAACGACACCGGGTAAGAAGCGCATTCGAGCTCGTCCCGATATTGCTGAATCCTTGGAATGATCTTCTCATCCATGAAGCGCCGCACGCGCTCGCGCAACGACTCAACTTTGGCAGTCGGGGCGAAATCCACGCTTCACCTCCTGTTTATGCGCCCGCCTGCGTCAATATCGCCACCGCTTCGGCCGCAATGACGGCGGTGCGCCTACCAAACTCGAGCGCGAGCGGATCCGATGCATTTCCCTCGAGACCCCTCCGATACACACCCTGGCAAATGGAGGCCAGACGAAACAGGCTGAAAGCGAGGTAGAAGTGCCAGCAGGAGATGCCAGGCAAGCCGCGTCTTCGACAATAACGCTCGATGTACTCGGACTCCGACGGAATCCCGAGCTCCTCGCGTTCGACCCCCTTCAGCCCTCGCATCGGGCCCGTCGGCAGGCGCCACTGCGCACATTGGTAAGCGAGATCTGCGATCGGATGCCCGAGCGTACTTAACTCCCAGTCGAGAAGTGCGACCACCCGACCTGCATCATCGAAAATCAGGTTGTCCAGACGAAAATCGCCGTGCACGAGACTCACTGCCTCGCCTACGCCGGAAGGGACGTTCGCCGGGAGCCATGCCATGAGCCGCTCCATATCGGCGCGCGGCCCGGTTGCCGATGCTCGATATTGCTCGCTCCACCGACGGATCTGGCGCTCGAAGTAATTCGTGCCTCGGCCGTAGTCACCCAGCCCTATCGATGTCGGCTCTACTTGGTGCAGCAATGCCAGCACCCGGTTCATGTCCTGATAGATCGAGGCACGTTGCACAGGCGAGAGATCAGACAGCATCGGGTCCCAGAATGTCCGCCCCGCCACGAAATCCATCACATAGAACTCAGATCCGATCACGCCTGGATCGGCGCAGTAAAGCAGGGGCTTCGGTACCGGTACCGCGCTCTTCTCAAGTGCCCTGAGCACCCGAAATTCGCGGTCGATGGCATGCGCCGAGGATAGAAGCCGTCCATACGGCTTGCGACGCAGCACGTAGCGCCGCGAGGGCGCATCCAAAAGATACGTCGGGTTCGACTGGCCCCCACTGATTGGAGTCATCCCTTGCAAGTCGCGAAAGTCGGGCCCGAATCCGGCGAGATACGCGAATAAACGCTCTTGCTGCGGATCCTCGCCAGCGATCGAGTGTCGCTCGTGTCCGGTGATGGTCGAGCTCGGCAAGATCGCCGGCTTGCTAGGTGTCAAAGCCGAGTCTGCACAGATGCTTCTCACTCGAGCTCGTCCGAAAGATCTATCGCCATCGGTACGTCAACTCTCCCGATATCCACCGAGGCGGCGCGTAGACCTGCTCGGTGACTCCGAAGCTGCTCAGGTCGTAGGCCAACAGCATCACGTCCCGGTTGAAGAGGTTTCGAGCGATGACGTCAAACTGCCAATGTCCATCGCTTGCTCCGAAACCCAAGAGCGCCCCGACGACTCCTGCTCCGGGCACGAGCGTGTCGGGCGCGTTGGACACGCTGGAATAGAACCTGTCCAGGTAGCGAAAGTCCGCCTGAGCGATGAGCGCGTAACCGGCGATGTTCCAGGTCTTGTGCACGATCGAATTGAAGGAGTACCTGGGCGCCTGAGGCGGCCGCGCGTCGACGACGGTACCTACCGGCAAGACGATATCCTTCACGGTCGCATCGAGGAACGAAGCTCCCAGAGTGACTTCCAGCCCTTCGGCTGGCGCCATGATGACATCCGTATCAAATCCGTCCATCCGGGCGGGATGATTACTTACGATCGTAGTGAGATTCAGCAGATCAAACGCCTGGTAGTCCTGATAATGGTAGTGAAATGCGTTCGCGTTCCATCGCAAAACGGGAGTCGTGACTTTGAATCCAACCTCGTAATCGGTGAGGATCTCGCCGTTGAACGCCATCTGGTTTGCGGGAATGGCCCCTCCGAACGGTGCATTGAAGCCCCCCGACTTGGTGCCCCGGGTCGCGCCGCCATATAGAAGAAGGTGCTCACTCGGGTGATAGTTCAACTGCAGTTTCGCAGACACGCCCTCGAAGCTACGATCCGCTTGGTACGGAAACACATTGTTCCCGCCAGTGACGTTATCGAAGAGATTGAAATTGATGGTCTTCTGATCGTAGCTATAGCGACCACCCACCGTCAGATACAGAACCCGCGACAGGTCAATATCCGCTTGGCCGAAGCCGGAATAGTTCTTCGTGGTCACAGGGAAGGTCGCGGTTACGTTGTAGGCGTAGGGCGTTCCATCGAAGACGGGCGCATCGGCCAACGTCTTGTTCGTTTCGTCAATCGACATGTAATACAAGCCTGCGACCCACCGAGCGAACCCGGCATCACCATTGGCTCGTAGCTCCTGCGAAACCTGATGCGCCGATTGCCACTCGTAGTAGTTAAAGAGGGGTTGCGGCGAGGCGCTCGCATTTTGCAAGTAACCGTGGTCAGTCCAGAGGTAGTTCGTGACGCTCGTGAAACTTAGGTGCTCGGCTGCCTGATAGGTGGCCGTCAGCCCCGTGTACCATGTGGTGCGATCCAGGAAGCCGACAGTTCCGTACTCACCCTCATGGACGTTGCTCGGGCCGCTGTAACCTAGGATGTCGCAACCGTTGCAGGTCCCCCAATAGTTTTGGTTGGGCGGTAGGTTGACTCCAAGGCCCTCGGCATTCGGATAAGCCGACTGATGATGGTAATTCCCTGCAGTCGGATTTGGATCTCGACCGTAGCTGTAGATGAGGGTTGCATCGATCGGCGCTGACTTATATCTCAGCTCCCCGCGCAGCCCGCGGTACTTCGTTGACCCGAGGTCCGCGCCAATCAGATTCTTGGTAATTCCACTGTTGTCATCGACATCACCCGCAAGGCGTCCTTCCCAATTACCCCCGAGAGGTCCACCTATGGCTGCCTCGACACGCGCTTGATTAAAGCTACCGCCCGTCACATCTATGTCCGCGTCGAAGTGATCCGACGGTTGGCGGGTGATGTACTGAATCAGGCCACCGTTCGCATTTCGCCCAAAGAGCGTTCCTTGCGGGCCGCGCAGGACTTCGACCCGATCCATGTCGTACATGTCGGTGGTTAATGCCCGGATCAGACCAAAATAGGCTCCATCGACATAAGTTGCGGTCGAGGTCTCTTGGTGAGGAGAGAAGTCGTTCTGTGAGACGCCCCGGATGGCAGGGAGCGATGCCAGGGAATCGCCGCCCGGCCGGGACATGACCAGTCCCGGAACGGCGAGCTGAATGTCATCGGTGGAACTGAGCCCGAGGCGCTTCAGTTCCTCCCCTGTGAGGGCCGTGATCGAGATGGGGACATCCTGGATATTCTCCGTGCGCTTCTGCGCGGTAACGACGATCTCTTCGAGCTCCTGTGCCGACACCACGGGGCACGCTGCCCCGAGGACCGCTGCCGTGATCGCTACCAACGCTAGGCGACGCGCCATGATTGTTTTCTCCGCGTCCTGCTTTTGTTCGTCGAGAACTGATTTCGGGCATCTCATGGCGCGGGGACAAAACAGGCGTCCGCGAACGCCTGCGTGAGCTCCGCATAGGGTGGCTTGATCGCGGCGGCAAGCACGTTGTCGTCCGCGCAGAAGAACACCGATTTGGTATGCGAGTAATTGAGGAAGCCTTCGCGTCCGGAATGACAGCCCATGCCGCTCTTGCCCACCCCGCCGAAGGGCAGGCCAGGATCGGCCGCCTGGAAGCCGAAGACGTTCACCCCGGTTCCCCCGCTCAGCACTTCCCTTGCAAACCGCGCGCCCAGCGCTTCGTCGCGCGTCACGATATACGAGGCTAGAGGGCTCGGACCGCTGTTGATCCGCGCAATGGCATCCTCGATTCGTCGGTAGCTCTTGACGGGGGTCACCGGACCGAAAATCTCTTCCTGCATGCAGGCAAGGTCATCGGGCGGATCGACGATGACATACATCGGAATGACCCGCCTCGCGGCATTCGGCTCATCACCATTGAGCGACACCACCCGTACACCGCGATCACGGGCTTCTTGCACGAGTTTGAGCACCCGATTGTAATGCTGAGTATTGATGGCCCCGGTCGCTTCCGGGTGCCCCACGTAGTTCGGATAGAGCTTGGTCCAAATTCGCTTCGCTAGCGCCACCCAATCGTCGACCCGCTTCTCGGGGACGAGCACATAGTCGGGCGAAGTACAGACTTGACCGCCCTTAAAGACGCGAAAGTAGAGGAACCGCTCGATGAGCGATTCCTCGAAGCCGTCTTCGGCGAACACCGTTGGGTTTTTGCCACCGAGCTCGAGGGTTACGGGTGTCAGGTTTGAGGCGGCTGCCTGCATGACAAGACGCCCAACCCGCCCACCACCTGTATAGGTGAGGTGATCCCAGGGAAGTGAGGCGAAGTAGGATGCGAGCTCGGTACCTCCGTTGACGACCGCGAGCACCTCATCGGGGAAGTGCTCGGTAATCGCCTCCCGCAGCACCGCTGAGGTGGCCGGCGCGAGCTCTGAGGATTTCACGATCACGCGATTTCCCGCGGCCAGCATGTCCGAGGTCATGATCAACGCGCATTCGATCGGGAAATTCCAGGGGGCAATATTGCCGAGAACTCCCTTCGGCTGGCGAATGACTTGCGCCTTCGACGAACCGTGCACGTGCGGATTGAGCTCACGAGCTTCGGGAGCCATCCAGGTGGGCAGATAGGCCTGGAGGGTCCGAGAGCGCGCGACGACCGCTCCGCTCTCGAACAGATCGGTCGCCAGTGGATGGTGCGCGGCGAAATCCTCGGAAAGCGCTTTTCGGATCGGCTCGCGAAAGGCGATCATCGCTGCATCGAGTTTTTTCAGACGCTCGAGTCTCGCCTCGAGCGTCGGCACACGATCCTGCGCGAACGCCGCTTTCTGTTTCGCAAACAAGCGGTCGAGTTCGGCTTTCGTAGTTTCCTTCATGACGGGTTTCTCCTGAGATCGAATCATTGGGGCACGTCACCAGCACGAACGATGGCGCGAAAATTGAAGGTGTCGAGGACCCTTACCGCCGCTTCAAGCACTTGGCAGATGTCCTCGTCCGTATGGGCAAAGGAGAGATAAACATGGTTGGAAGTCGGTAACGACAAGAGGGCTCCCTCGTTAATGAGGGCAAGGTAAAAGAGCGCGAGGGTCACCGTCGGCACCCGGCTGAAAGTCTCGAAGCTCGGTGTTTCTTCGGACAGGCAGAGCTGCAGCATGGGACCGAGCTGATTGATGTGGCAGGGCACCCCATGAGAGCGAAAAGCGTGGCTTAAGCCCGCCGTAAGACGCTCGGCGCGCGCGGCCAGCGCACCGTACTCTCCCGCGGCTTCGAGCTCCCGATAAAGGCTCACCGCCGCAGCCCCGGCTGCCAGCGCCACGGTCCCGTCATTGCCGGTCCCTGACTGAAATACGAGAGCCGGTCCCCCGGACCGATCCGGGCCGAGACTGCGAAAAATTTCCTCTCGCCCGGCGACCGCCGCGAGCTTCTCACCGGCGCCGAGCGCCTTGGCGAAGGTGGCGAGGTCAGGGGTAACTTCATAGAAGGCCTGCGCGCCGCCCGCATGCAGCCGGAAGCCCGAGATGACCTCATCGAAAATCAGCACGATCCCTCGGCGTGCCGTGACCTCGCGCACCGCGCGCAGATAGACCGTCGAGCTACCCCAGAGACCTCCGGCGTGCATGGCGGGATCGAGAACCACCGCCGCCACATCCGCATGACGGTCGAGCACTTCAACCAGGTGCTCGATCGAGCCATAGCGGCACAAAACGGTGTTCGCGAGCGCCTCAGCCGGGATCCCGTTTCCAAGGACCGACCCCGCCGGATCGAGGCCGATCAGAAACTGGTCGTCCTGACCGTGATAGTGCCCCAAGAACTTCACGACTTTGGACCTCTGCGTATGCGCTCGCGCGAGCCGCACGGCCGTGAGCACGGCCTCGGTACCGCTGTTGAGAAAGCGCATTCGCTCGGCGCAAGGCACCGTTCGCTGGATTTCTTCGGCGAGCTCAACTGCAAGAGGGGGATTGACCAGGAGGGAACCCATCGAAGTGCAACGGCCGATGGCCGCCGTAACTCGCGGGTGTCGGTGACCCAGCAGAAGTGGGCCGTTTCCAAGAAAGCAATCGACGTAGCGATTCCCGTCTATGTCGATCACGGTGCTGCCCGATGCTTCCTTGAAATAGAGAGGGTACGGATGAAAGTGGCGGAGATTCCCCGTGGTCCCGCCGGCGAGCACTCTGCTCGCGCGCTCAAAGCAAGCCGCTGACTTGACGGTGCGCTTTCGGTACGTCCCGAGGATGGAACGGCGAGCCTCCTCGGCGGCCCGGACGGCGCCAGGATCTGCGGCCACCGCGGACTTACTCAAGTGCACCTCCGCGCGCATCCGATCAAGAAACTCAAGTTCTCCCCCACGATCGTGTGTTCGGCTAAAGCGCGTGAAGCACGCAGTTTCTTGCAGCAACGACACTGCAAGGTTTGAGGCGCGCGTAAGCATTGATACCGCGATCGTCTCCCGTGTAGCTACTATAAGCCACTGGCCTAAAAATGGCAATGCACCGACGCTCAGTAATCTGGGTTACATCGTTTTAGTCTTGTTTTTAAGGTATATTATTTATTAGAGCTCCAGTTATCATATTGCACTTAAATGGCCGTTGGCCTATAGTGCTGGTGAATCGGGATTTCATCGAGATGACCAAGGATGGTAAGAAGGCGGCGTGCCGCCGGTCTGGAACCCCTGAGTCTCGAGGGCTTTTCTGAGAATGATGTTTACTGAGGTGCGTTGGAACGCACGGAGATCAACTCAATGGCTAGAAAAGGAAAGTTGACGCCCGATCAGTGGGGGCCGGTTATGCCGGTGCACAACTCACTGTCGCACAAGGGTCCCTGGTACTACCGGGATACCGAGTGTGTCCTGATCGAGTTCCAGACGGATCCCGATTACGCCCTCAGCATCATGCCCTCCGATTTAGAACTTTATGAGCCGGCCACGGCGTTTATGGTCATTGAGACAAATCATTGGACGACCATTGGTCCTTATAGTGAGGTCTACAATGGGATTCTTTGCACCTGGAAAGGCGAGCTGCACGCTTACGTCCCGGGTGTCTACGTCACGGGAGAGAACTCGCAAATTCTAGGCCGTGAGGTCTACGGATTCGGAAAGAAACGGGCTCACCGCATTGAACTCATCCGTCATGATGACGGACAAGTCGAGGCTGTCATGGAAGTCAAGCCGGGCGATCGGGCGCTGCGGGCATTGGTTCGAACGGCAAAGAATGAGCCGGCATCAGCCGTGGGAACTCTACCCCTCATCTGCCTGAGGGTGATCCCGGATGCCGCAGGGGGCGCTCGACCCGCTCTGGCGCAACTCATTTCGGTACTCTTTTCCGCCAATCCACTGATGGGGTCCGACGGCAAGGCCGAAGTCTACAGCGGTCCGGGCTCTCTGACTTTTGGCTCACCTTCGGATGCGCAGCTTCCCATTCAGTCGATCCTTGCCTGCAAGTACGCACATTTCAACGCGGACCTGCCGTACGGCAAGGTGCTGAAGACCTACTCCGCCGAAGAGCTCCCGAAGTAAGGTCAGCCTTCTCCTCCAACAGGGGCCGCCCGACCCGCTTTAGTCTGTCTCTACGAGCGCGAATACCGCGGCCTTGATCTCGCTGCCTAGTGCCCGCATGTCCGGGCTGTTGGCGTCCTCGTGTACGTACTGGATACCGAGGCCGTCGAGGATCGCGTGGATGATCTTGGCGATATGTCGTCGGCGCTGCACCGTGAGACGCGGAGCGATGTGCTTAAGCTCACGGGTCACTACCGCGTCGTAGAGATCGTTCTCCTTTTTCAGAATTGCGGCCATTTCCTTGCTATGGTCCGCCATCGAGACAATCATGCGCCAAAGCGCAGTCTCCGGGGATCGCAGGACGGCCAGACCCGAGTCGATGATCGCATCTAGCCGACCGCGCTTGGTCGAGGTTGCGCTGATCGCTTGTTTCATCCCCTCGGTGTACTTCGCCAACTCCTGATCGAATATTCCCACGAGCAAATCGTTGCGGGTGCGAAAATAGTACTGCAGATTCCCGTGCGTGATGCCAAGTCGCTCCGCGACGTCACGCAAAACCAGGCCGTTCGGGCCGTTCTCAAGGAGCATCCTCTTGGCCAGGTCGAGAATCTGCTGTCGTCTTGCGTCGCCCTTTTTCCCCATGATGCCTGCTCGCTCTCGCTGATGTATCAGTTGCTTGTCGTGAAGGCTTCGTGATCAGCCCGGTACCGAGTGAAGAAGCCGAGCGTGCCGCTCCGCGAGGCCGATGGGCGCAAGGGACAGGATGAGACTTACGATAGCGAGCGCGCTGGCGAGCCAAAGAATGGTGCCATACCCTCCTCCGTGACCGATCACCATGGCTCCGGCGGCTGGTCCGATCGCGAGGCCAGCTCCCGTCACCGTCGAGGCCATCGCGAGCGCCCGTCCGCTCGGATCCACTGCGGCCAAGATGCCAAACTGAAAAGGGTTCATGACGTTCCAGGCGACCGCCAACGTAGCAAATGCCAACAGGTAGCTAATCGCACCAACCTTGATACCGAGCGCGGCAAAGCAGCCCAGCTTGACAGCCGTCACGAGGACCAAGGGCACGGCGCGGCCAAAGCGCGTCCCCAGCCAGGCGACCAGCGCTGCTCCGGCGAAGCCTGCGAGATTTACGATGCCCAAGCCGAATCCGATGTACTCGGGGGTGAGGCCGGCTGCCGCTCCCATCCGCTCCATGTACGCATACACCGTGTTTTGCTCCGTCCAGAACACGAGAATCGCTGCCAGAACGATTGCCGCCAGTAGCCAGGGCGTACGAGCGCAAGAGGTGGTCGTCGCTTGCTCGCGACCTTGTCGGTCCTTCGGTAACCGCACCGCGAATGGCACTGTCACGAGGGCCAAAAGCGCAACCACCCAGTACCCTCCGTTGAGCCCGAACCGCCCGAGGAGCAGTGGAAGACCCCACAAGCCGGCTGCCCCGAAAAGCAGCGAAGCAGCGAAAAGCACGCCATAGTTACGGTCCGGCCGGTCTGTCTGACCGAGAGAGACCGTCGCAATCGCCGCGAGAATTCCGCCCCCTGCTCCGCTCGCGAAGCGGATCGCCGCGAAGGAGCTCGCTGTATAAAGGAACGTGGTCCCAATATTCGCACCAATCATCAGCGCCAGGGCGGCGAGCGCAGCGCTTCGCCAGCTCATCCGGTGAAGCAGCAATGCCGTGAGGAGGGTCGTGACTGTGTAGCCTGCGAGATCCGCGGAGGCCATGTAACCCGCCTGCTCCTCGGAAAAGCCTCGGTCCGTTACCATGGCTCCGACAAGCAGCGGAATGAGGTAGATTACGCTGTTTCCCATGACGCCCCCGACGATCGTCGGGACGAGTCCTTTCATGTGCTTCACCCATCACCTCGTTGGATTCACTTCGGACCACGGAAGCGACCGATTCGTTTTGCGCCGGTGGTTCACAAATCGCACACCGCTCTCCGCTCCCTCGCGCTAACGCCACTTGACCTCGTGGTTCGACACGAGGGAGGTGACATCCGAGAAATCATCGCTGAATTGAAAGTCCACGGTTGTCCCCTCCGGAATATATGCGACCTCTCCCTTGCCCACGGAGAACGTCGGTCCGCCGTGGACCTTGATCGTAACGGATCCCGATGTCACCACCAGGAATTCATCAAATGGATAGGTGAAGGTCTCGGCACCGCTCTCGTGGAACGCCGCCGCAACCCGCGTTCCATCCGGCGAGCGATAAATGATCGCCTCCTTGCCGCCGAATTCAGGCAATGACACCCACCTGAAGCTTGCGAGCGAGCCGTGAGGTATGTTGGCGCCGTTTCTTTGCGCGACCGCGGATTTTCCTTCCCCTATCGAACCAAGAGCGGCAACCGAGAGTAGAAGCAAGATCAATCCCACAAGTCTTAAGTATCTGTGCACTTGAGATCTCCCGTCTACGCCTCGCTGCCGACGTTATCTCAGCTCTCCGTGAGCACGTCTCGAGCTGATCCTTGAGCTTAAGCTGCAAGCTGGAGTATTATAGGCCATTGGCCTATAGATAGTAATAAACATACGCAGCCACACGGGAAGCACAAAATGCCCTTGCAGAGACTTCTGCTACTTGTTGCGATCATACTTCCTCTGAAGACGTGGGCGACGGCATCCGATGCTCCATCGCGATCTCCAACGGAAAAAAGACTGGAGCACATCGCCGTATGGGTTGCGGATGTCGATAAGACCGCCGCATTTCTCGACCGCTCACTGGGCTGGCGACGGCACCCGCTGCAGTTCGGCGTACGGGATGATTCGGCCGTCTTCGGAGGGATGAAACTCGCTTTCGTCGACGCGAACGGGTTCTGGCTGGAGCTCGTTCAGCCGACGACGCCCGGCCCCGGAATGGACTTTCTCAAGCAGAAAGGCTCAGGCAGCCTGGTCGAGCTTGATTTCTTCGTGGACGACTTTGACAAGAGCGTTGCTCTGTTGAAGTCGAAAGGCGTCGAACCATTCGGGATGGACGGTCGGCCGATGAAAGAAGGTGGCCTATTGCGCGAGTGGGCGATCATCGATGGTAAGAAAGTGAGTGGGGATGAGCGCCTCGCGTACCTGCCGATGGAAGTCGCTCGCGGAACCAGCATCGAGCTCGGCTGGGAATATCCAAGCGGCGTCGTGGTCTACCGTGATAAATCGTGGTCGAGTGGCCAGCGTACGCCTCGCTCCGCGCCCCACATCGATCACGTGGTCGTCGCTGCGACCGACCTTGAGAAGACCGCAGAAGTCTATACCCGTATCCTCGATCTGACTCGTCTTCCGCCCACCCCAGGATTGCGAAGGGATTGGATGGGCCTCACCGAGACATCACAAGCATGGATTAAATCCAACGGCAGCGTTTGGATTGACCTTGCAGCTCCCTCCGGGGCCACTGGCGAGAAGATCATGCATGACTCACGCTTCGGCGACGGAGCAATCATGGAGCTCGCGGTCGAGGTGTCCGATATCGACTCGTTTTACGATGCCATGAAGGCAGCGGGGATCCTCATGACCGCCGGTGATAATTCGCCTCTTCCGGCACACTCCAAGTCCGTTTTGACGCCCACGGGTGATCGCTACAATTACTTTCCGCTGGATCGAAGCGAAGGTATGCGCATTATGGTCGTTCAAAGATCGAAGTCTGCGAAAGGCGCGCTCACCATGCGTGATCACGCCGCCGGCGGATAATTCGATCATAATCCAAAGGTACTCGCGACTCGCGTAACCATTGACGATGAAGACCCGCCAGGTGCATCTCATCAGCCGGCCGCAGGGTGCGGCTCGGCCAAGCGACTTCCAAGTGGTCGATGCGTCGCTTCCGGACCTCGCGGCTGGACAGGTTCTCGTGGAGAACCATTGGATGTCCATAGACCCCTACATGCGTCGCAGCATGAGCCCGGAGGCCACTGACCTGGAGCCCTGGCCTTTGAACAGACCGCTCGACGGGCCTTCCGTGGGATGCGTCATTGAATCTAGAAATGCGAATTTCGCCAAGGGCGATGTCGTCGAGAGCATGTCGGGTTGGCAAGAACACTTCATATCAAATGGCGGCAACTTCGTCCCCTATCTGTCACCCAGCGATTCGCTTGCCAGGCGCACGAAGCAGGGTGCAACGACCAAGGACTATGTTGGGCTCTTAGGCGTTGCGGCATTGACTGCGTACCGAGGAATGATCCACCTGGCGCAGGTGAGCGCCGGGGAGACAGCCGTAATTTCGAGCGGCGCTGGAAGCGTCGGGTCGCTTGCATGCCAAATGGCAAAGATCCGCGGGTTACGGGTTGTTTCCTCTGCCGGTACCGACGAGAAAGTCGAATGGCTGCGGCGCGTGATCAAGGTAGATTATGCGTTCAACTACCGCAAAGTGAATATTTCAGAGGCTCTGCGAGCAGGTTGCCCAAGCGGGATCGACATTCTCCTCGAGAATGCAAGCCCCGAGCATCTGTCTGCTTGCTTGCCTTTGATGAAGGAGCTCAAGCAGGTATTGATCGCCGGACTTGTTGGCACGTACAACGGAGAAGGGAGCATTCGGGTCGACAACTTTGAGTTTGCGCTCGACCGGTTCCTCACAATTCAAAGCTACCGATTCATGGACTCCCTCGACCGCTACAGCGAATTCGTCGACAACATGATTCACTGGCGAGAGGAAGGCCGCATGCATCTCGAGGAAAGGATCTACGATGGAATCGACAGCGCTCCCACTGCTCTCTGCGCCTTGCTGAGTGGACAACACGTTGGAAAGACGCTAGTCCGTCTACGGAGCTGATAGCCGCCTTCACGCAGACGCTCCCCAACCTGTATCTCCTGAAAGTAGGTGCATCGACCCTGCCATTTACGGTTCTCTTCCGAGAAGGCACATTGATCAGAGTTAAGCCAAAATCGACCCAAAAGGGGTACAAAAAGGGCACACGAATCAGCGTTTCCTTCGGATACAGATTTCTGTACGATATCCAGATGAAAACCACCCTCGACATCGACGACGAGCTTCTCGTCAAAGCCAAGGCAGCTTCGGCACGCGAAAGAAAGAGTCTCACCACGCTCATCGAGGAGGGACTTCGACTGCGACTCCGTCATGCCCGTAAAGCGCGGCACCCGCGCAAGAAGGAGCTCCCAGTGCACCAGGGTATCGGGGGCATGGTGGCAGGTATAGATCCACTCTCCAACCGCTCGCTGCTCGATGCGGCGGACGATGGCACCTGACCTCAACGTTGTACTGGCGGCCTCTAGGACCGATCACCCCCAGCACACGATCGCCAGGGCGTGGCTTAAGCGCGGCATCGCCGAGTGCTCTCACGGTGGAAGCATCGAGATCTTGCCGATGGTCGCTGCCGGCTTTCTGCGGCTCGCGACGAATCCAAGAGTCTTCGTTGCACCTACACCGCGTGAGGCAGCGATCACGTTCATGGACTCTATTCTGGCCACCCCTGGCGTCGTGATGCCGGAGCTGGGTCGCGAGTGGCCCACTCTGAAGCAACTTTGCCAAGATCATGCTCTCACCGGAAACGACATCACTGATGCCTGGATCGCAGCGGCAGTAAGAACGATTGGAAGCCACCTGGTCACCTTTGACCGCGGCTTCAAACGACTGCTGAGCCGTACAGAATTAACTCTGCTGTCTCCCTCGTGATGGCCGGGGGGATCGAGGGGTTGCGGCGGGCGGCCGCACCGAGTTTGTGAGTGTGATCCCCTTCGATGCGGAGGTAGTGATCTCGCTGGACGCTCTACCCGATCGCTTTCACGGCGATCCCGCGTGAAGCCAGCACCGACCCTCTGCTCAGCACATTAGTTTTTCTAATGTAGGCGCTCGTGACCAGCCCGGCGCACAGCCACCTGCTTACCGCCATCAGGCGGCGTTCCTGAACCAATCTAATGAGCGCTCAATAAAATTAGTTTGCCCGCATGCCCCTCGTCCGTGTCTAGTCGGACCTATAAAAACCAAGGGGGGCTCATGGTCTCAACCTATCATCGAGGTACGGACAAATGACGTTGAGGCTTTCGCAGGCGATCGCGCTCGTTCTCGGAACCACCACCTCGACCTTGAGCGCACTGGCAGCGGATGCAGGCACGGATTCCTCCGAGGCCTTGGGCGAGATCATCGTCACGGCGACACGTCGCGCCGAGAGCATGCAGAACGTGCCGATCTCCATGCAGGCGTTCACCGCCCAGACGCTCGAAGCGCTGCACATCGACACGTTCGATGACTACATCAAGTACCTGCCCAGCGTCAGTGCGGCCAACAGCGGACCCGGGCAGAGCGAAGTCTTCATGCGCGGATTGAGCGCTGGCGTCGGTGCCAGTCAGAACAGCGGCTCGACCGGTCTTTATCCGAACGTCGCGATCTATCTCGACAACCAATCCGTGCAGCTTCCGAATCACAACCTCGACATCTATACGGCCGACCTCGACCGCATCGAGGTGCTGGAGGGACCTCAGGGGACCCTCTTCGGCGCGGGCGCCGAGGCCGGCGTCATCCGCTACATCACGAACGCCCCCAAGCTCGACGTTACCGAGGGTTCCGCCAAGGCCGGTTACAGTGTAACTGCGCATGGCGACCCGAACGCCGAGGGGAGCGCCGTGCTCAATGTGCCTTTGATCGCCAATACACTCGCCCTACGCGCAGTCATCTACAGTGATCATCGCGGCGGCTACATCGATAACGTTCCCGCCACCTTCACTCGCAAGAACACGGATCCCTCGATCCACTACGCCAACTACCCCGCCACCAACGGGCAGTGCCCGGATGGCCTGCCGAACAATGGGTTTTGCGTCCCGCCGAACTCACCCGTGCTCAACAACTACAACATTGCCGGGCGTGCTATCAACCCGGTGACCTACAGCGGCATTCGCGCGGAGGCTCTGTACAAGATCAATGATGACTGGGACGTGCTGCTGTCCCAGTCCTACCAGAGCATGAACGCCGAGGGCGTGTTCTACCAGCAGCCCTATACATCGGACGGAGCGCCTCTCAAGCCGCTGGAAGTCACCTTGTTCAATAATTCCTACGATAAGGACCGCTTCGAAAGCACGGCGCTCACGATCAACGGCAAGCTGGGACCCATCAAGGCCGTCTACACCGGAGGTTACCTGGTTCGTAATCTGGATGCCGTCGGCGACTACACTAACTACGCGCGCGGGGTCTACATCGACTATTACCAATGCTTCGGTCCGGGGAGTGGCGCCAACGCAAAGCTCATACCGACGTGCTATTCACCGTCCTCGACGTGGCACGATATTCAGCGCAACGACCATTTGCAGCAAGAGCTTCGATTCAGTACGCCGGATGACTGGCGATTCAGAGCCATCGTTGGCGGCTATTACGAGGACAACAAACTCTACGATCAGACCTACTGGCTGTACAAGACGTTGCCACCCTGCACCTCGAACGGCGCACCCGGCTCGCCCGGCAACGTCGGCTGCATGTCAAACATCGGTACACCGCCCGGCGCGACGGTTCAAAGTCCCGGAGTACAAGGTACGACCACGTCGTTCGATGCGGATGTGCTACGCGAGACTAAGCAGACCGCGTTCTTCGCATCGATCGACTATGACCTTGTGCCGAAGGTTTTGACGCTCACCGCCGGCACGCGCCACTATCTTTTCAGCAATTCCTCGCGGGGGAGCAACACGCCCGGTTTTGGCTGCTACGAGGCCGGTAATCCGCCGACCGGCTGCCTCGCGACGGCGGTCAACCTGGATGCGCTGGGCTTGAGGGATACCGAATCCGGCTTCAAGAGCCGCGCGAACGTCACCTGGCACATCACCCCCGACATCATGGCGTACTACACCTTCTCACAAGGATTTCGGCCGGGTGGATTCAGCCAGAGCCCGGGGACCCCTCATGCGTATGGTCCCGACACCATCGCCCAGTACCTGACGCCCCGCGGCTACGTCTCGGACCAGCTCACGAACAACGAGATCGGCTGGAAGACCGAATTCTTCGATCATCGCCTGCAGTGGAACGGCGCCGTCTACCGGGAGAACTGGAATAACGTCCAAGTGCCGCTGTTCGATCCAGGGGTCCTGGGGTCGCTGTTCATCAACCTCAACGGCCAGGACTTCCTCATCAAAGGCGTCGAGACCTCCCTGATCGCCCGCGTGACCGATCACCTGACCTTGCAAGGGGCGGCATCCTGGAACCACAGCGAGCAGACGAACTCTCCCCAGTTGATCGACAACAATCCTGCGAGCGGCTCTTTCGGCAAGCCCATCAGTGTCGTTTGCTCGTCCGCCGGCACGGGTTGCACGGGGATCGGCAATCCGTTCGGGCCCATCGGCTCACCCAGCGCGAATTCTCCCCCGGTGCAATCGAACCTGCGGGCGAGATACGATTGGAACGCCGCCGACTACAAGGGCTTCGTGCAGGCGGGGTTCAGCCACACGGGCCATTCGTTCACCCAGGCCGGTGCCAATCCGCTGATATCACAGAATGGCGCGGTCGTTTCGCCTCGGCTGCGATTCGAGGATCCGGCCTATACTACGTTCGATGCCTCGATCGGCGTCAGCCGGGCACTCTGGAGTGTGCAGTTATTTGGCGAAAACCTCTCGAATTCGCACGCCGCCACCTATACGAGCTCCGACCAGTTCATCGTGGCCACCACGCCCCTGCGCCCGAGGGTCATCGGCGTTTCCATGAGCTACACCTTCAGTCCGTAGAGATGCCTCACTCGATGATTGCTGCGTCAATCCCGCTTCGGAGAGATTCCACTCTGCTTCAGCAGGTCGCGGACCCTGCACGGTGATCGAGACTCGCACCGTCGACTACATACCGGAAGAGGAGCGTCACGGGGCACCTCGAGATCTCTTTTTCGTCTGGTTCGGCGCGAACATGAACATGACGACCCTGGTGACCGGAGCACTGCTGTTCACCCTGGGACTGAGCCTCTTCTGGAGCGTACTCGCGATCCTCACCGGAGTTGCCATCGGGTCCATTCTGGTGGCCGCGCACGCCGTCCAAGGCCCGCGGCTCGGCATCCCGCAGATGATCCAAAGTCGCGCGCAGTTCGGGGTTTACGGCGCCATCGTTCCCATGCTCCTCGTCATGTTCATCTATTTCGGGTACAGCGTGAGCAACACGCTTATCGTCACGCAATCGCTTTCAGGCGTCGTGCCCTGGAGCAAGGCGGCGATCGTGATCATGTTCAGCGGTCTTACGTGCCTGATTGCGCTGATCGGCTACCGGCTGATCCATGCGACCCAGAGGTGGCTCACGTGGATTTCCATCCTACTGTTTGGGATCGTGGCCGCGAGGCTTTTGTCCCATGCGCTGTCCCCCGCGCTCTGGCTGCCGGCACCGGTGTCTCCCAAGCTGGTATTCATCGGCGTCGGATTGACGGCCACGTTCACGCTCTCTTGTGCGCCTTATGTCGCGGACTATTCTCGCTATCTGCCATCGCACGTATCCTCCCAGCGGGTGTTCTGGGCCACCTATGCGGGCATGGCGCTCTCCATGTCGAGCCTCATGCTGATCGGCGCGCTCCTGGCCGCGGAGACCAGCGGCGTCATGGACAACGCCGGGGGCCATCTTGCCGCGCTATTCGGGCCGTTCTCGGCGCTGCTCTACGGACTCATCGTCTACGGTCTTCTTTGTATCAACGTATTCAATTTCTACGGAGCGTTCATGGCGGTCATCACGACCGTGCAGCCCTTCGGTCGCGTGCGCGTGACCCGAGCGTGGCGAGCGATCACGCTCGGGGCGGTCACGGTTGGCACCATCGCCTTCAGCTTGTGGGGTCAGGGGAACTTTGCCGATCTGTTCTTGAAGTTCATCTTCCTCATGAGCTACGCGCTCATTCCCTGGACCGCCATCAATCTGGTCGATTACTACTTCTTGCGACGCGGGCGCTATGAAATCGAGGCTATCTTCGACCCCGATGGGACCTATGGCCGGTTCAACCCCGTGGCGATCGCCGCCTTCCTGATTTCCATCGCAGCCGAAGTGCCGTTCATCAGCGACCCCTTCTACACCGGACCCCTCGCACGCGCGTTGGGCAGCATCGATCTAGCCTGGCTGGTCGGTGTGCTGGTGGGAGCGGCGAGCTATTACCTGCCCATGCGCCTGCGACTGAGTCGCAGGATGTCCTACCCGCCGGCGCCCGTGAATGAATCCGGATCGGCCCACGCGTCGGGCGCCCTGAGGCCATAGCGGAGCTCTGACGATGCCAAAATCCGCGCTGCTATTGATCGATCTACAAAAAGAGGGCGGCAACGCTGACGGCTCGATGACGAACATCGCCGGCGAGGGCATGGGACGCATCGTCGATCGAGCAGGCTCGCTGTTGAGCTGGGCGCGAGCGACCCACGTACCGGTCATTTACACCCGCCACGTCAATAGAGCCGACGGTCACGGCCTCGTCAATCGGGAGCCGGTCGATGCCGACGGATCGCCTCTTTATTACCGAAGCGGCACGCAGGCCGTCGAAATCATCGATGCCATCCGCCCGCAAACCGGCGACATCGTCGTCGACAAACGCCGTCAAAGTGCCTTTTTCGAGACCGAGCTCGATTTCATCTTGAGGGGGCTCGGGTGCCGATCATCTGGTGGTGTGCGGCGTTCTGACCGACTGCTGCGTATTCAACACGGTGCAGGCGGCCTTCGATCGCAACTATGCGCTCACGTTGATCCACGATGCCTGTGGAACGACCTCCCTGGGCGCTCATATGAGCGCCGTCATGATCATGGCGAACTGGGTGTACGACCTGGAGCTCGCCTCGACCGAGGGATGGCTCGCAACCCAGCAAGGTGCTCAGAACCGGATATGGACCGCCAAGACCTTCGACGAATTTGCCTTCACGCCGTACAACATGGCGGAGGTCTACGCCAGGATCGCGGCGCTATAGCTCGCCGCGCGCACCCTCGCTCTCGAGACCCTGCTGCGCCTCGGCGAGGCGCATGAGCCAGCGACGAAAATCATCGACGCTGCGCCGTCGCTGGTGCCGCGGCGAAGCGAGATAGTAGTAAATGTCCAGCGCGTGATCCTTGCCGAAGGGCAGCACCAGGTCACCGCTGCGCAGCCGCTCGCCGAGAAACTGCATCGATCCGAGGATCACGCCCCGGCCGAGGAGTGCGGCGTTCTCGAGGACGGCGGGGTCGTCGAGCACGATGCCGCGCTCCACGACCTTCGCGTCGATGCCGCTGCGCCGGCACCAGTCGATCCACCAGTCGTAGTTGAACTCGTGCACGATACTGAGCTTCGCCAGGATCGTTTCCAAGGGCAATGCGAGCCCACGGACGAGGTCCGGCCGGCAGATCGGTGCCAGGGCATCGGCAAACAGGAATTGATAGGCGGGATTCTCGAGTCGGACCGGCGAGAAGAAGATCTTGAGATCAAAGCGTACGTCCCGCTCGGTCGGCGGTTCCAGGGAATGATGCAGAATGATCTCGGCATCCGGGTGCCGGGCGAGGTAGGCGCCGAGCGAGGGCATGAGCCAGTGCGCGGAAATGAGCGGCGTCACGCTCATATGAATCCGTTCGGCGCGGCCCCGGCCGGATATCTGGTCGACGCTGTCGGCGAGCCGATCCAGGCATTCGGTCGCCACGTCGAGCAACTGCCCGCCCTCCGCCGTGAGCTCGATACGTTGATGAAAGCGCTCGAAGAGCTTGACGCCGATCTCCTCTTCCAGGAGTCGAACTTGGTGACTCACCGCGGCCTGCGTCACGTTCAGCTCGGCAGCGGCCAGGGTGAAGCTGAGGTTCCTGCCGACCGACTCGAAATTGCGGAGCGCAAGCAGCGAAGGCAGGCGGCGTTTCACATCAGCCTCTCGAATGCCAAGGGATCCCTGTCAGGAGTCGTCGTCGACACTCCTATGCACGCCGATGATGGTACGGGTCGGGCAATATCGGCGACAAGAGGCCGCGGCAGCTCAGAGACGCATCCGCAGATTGCTCGGGTCGTACGCGGCTTGGTTCAGCACCTGGGCCGGATAGCGCTGGCCGATCATTTCCACCTCGAGACGCCCGTGGTCGGGCACGGAGCCGGTCTCTACGTAGGCGAACGCCAGATTGGTGCCGACCGCGTGCCCGAAGCCCCCCGAGGTTACGCTGCCGATGAGGCGCTCGCCACGGTACACGGGCTCCTGACCCAGGATATCCAGATCCGGTGCCGCGACACTCAGATAGACTAGACGTAGCGCCAGCCCTCGATCGCGACGGCGGATGAGCCCTTCGCGGCCGAGGAACTCACCCTTGTCGAGCGCCACGAAGCGGTCCAGACCCGCCTCCCATGGGGACACCTCATTCGTGAGCTCCGAACCGAAGCCACGATAGGCCTTTTCCATGCGCAAGGAATTGAGCGCATAGAGCCCGAAGTCGCCGATACCGAACGGAGCCCCCGCTTGCAGGAGCGAGACGTAGAGCTCCCGCAGGGCGCCGATCGGGGCATGCAGTTCCCAGCCCAATTCGCCGGCATAGGACACACGCAGTGCCCGGATCGGGATCGACCCTGCCTGGAGCTGCTGCATCCGAAGCCAGGGGAACCGCGCGCTCGAGAGGTCCGCGCGGGTGAGCGGCGCGAGAACATCCCGCGATCGGGGGCCGGTGAGAACAAGAACACCGAACTCGTCACTGACATCGCGGATCTCGACCTTTTCTTCCGATCGCCGCGCCAGGAGAAGCTGGCTGAGGTCGCGGATCTGCATGGACCCCGCGCTCAGGAGGTAAAAATGCGCACCCGCGAGCCGTGTGATGGTCATTTCCGCGTCGATCTCGCCGCCGGGCGCGAGCAAATGACCGAGCGACACGCTCCCCACGGCCGGCAGCCGGTTGGCGAAGATGCGGTCGAGAAAGCGGGCCGCGTCCGGGCCTTTGACTTCGTATTTTGCAAAGCTCGTCATGTCCAGGACACCGACGCGCTCGCGCACGGCGCGCGATTCCTCGGCGACGCGCTCGAAGGAGCCATTACGCCGATAGCTCAGCCGTTCGGGCTCGCCTCTCGCAAAGTACTTCGGGCGCTCCCATCCCATGGACTCCGAGAACACCGCGCCCTTGGCCGCCAGAAGATCGTGGACCGGCGAGGTGCGCAGGGGCCGGCCCGATTCGTAATAAAAGCCGGGCGGATGCATGTCGTACATATGGGAGGACGCTTCCACGGTGCGCGCCCGCACCCAATCGCCATGGTGGAGCGGACCGAAACGACGCGGGTCGAGCGAGGTCATGCTGATCTCCGCGGCGCCATGCACAAGCCACTGCGCCAGGTATTTCGAGCACCCCGGGCCCTGCGCAATCCCCGTCGTCGAGCCGCACTGCAGCCACACGTTGCGCAGGCCCGGAGCAGGACCCACCAAGGGAACCAGGTCCGGTGTGTGCGCAATGAAGCCGGCAATCGTGCGCCGCACGCCGACACGACCAAACATCGGGAAGCGCTCGATCATCTTCTCGAGCCATGGCTCGATGTGCTCAAGATCCGGCTCGAGCAGATCCATGTTGAAGCTCCAGGGCACATCGTTGGATACCGTGCGAATGCCCGCGGTCTCGTAGGGACCGCCGAGCAGGCCTTTTTGCTCCTGGCGAAGGTAGGCCGAGGCCACCGGATCGCGGATGACCGGGAGCTCCCCCGCGCGCTCGCGCAGCTCCTCGATCTGCTCGGTGATCAGATACTGATGCACCACATTGACGAGCGGCACCTCGAACCCGAGCCAGGCGGCGACCTGATGCGTGAAAAAGCCGGTCGCCAGCACCAGGTGCTCGCAGCGGATGTTGCCCTGGTTCGTCAATACCTCCCATTCATCCCCGCGCCTCTCGATTCCCGTCGCCAGCGTATGACGCTGAACGGTGGCGCCGAGCGCCCGAGCACCCTTGGCTAGTGCATTGGTGGCCCCGGTCGGATCCACATGCCCATCCCGCAACGTGTAGGTACCCCCTACGATGTCGTCCACGTTGATGTAGGGATGAAGTTTCGAGATCTCGTCCCGCCCGACGACGTACGCCTCGATGCCCACCTGCTTCGCGATCGCGACCACGTGCTGGTGCCAGGCCAGCTCTTCCGCATCGCGCGCAAGCCGGATGCCGCCGCACTCGTGCCAACTCGTCGCCTGCCCGGTCTCCTTTTCCAGATTTCGGTAGAGCCGGATGCTGTGGTCACAGATGCGGGCGAACGTCAGGCTGCCATTGAAATGCGGACATTGCCCCGCGGCGTGCCACGTCGTGCCCGAGGTGAGCTCGCCCTTCTCGATGAGGACAGCATCGGTCCAGCCCAGATGAGCAAGCTCATAGAGCATGCTCGCCCCGCAAATGCCGCCGCCGAGAACGACGACGCGTGCATGTGACTTCATCGGCTCATTCCCCCGTCTGATTCTGCAATCCTGACCCTGAGGTCAGCGGCGCTCCCGCAAATCCTTCCAGCGCCGCGCCTTGTAATCACTGACCGCAATCTCAGGCACGATGCACACCTCGAAATGAATGCCGAGACGCTCTTTGCAAAGACTCCGCAACGTCGACTCGACACCGAGCTTCTCCGTCGACTCACGCGACTTCAGCTGGACATTGAGCGTCGCGACATCGAGGTAGTCGGCGGTCGAGCTGAGCACGACCTCGTACTGTGCGATCTCCGGCAGGGTATGTACCAGATCATCCACGGCCTGCGGATAAATATTGATTCCTTTGACCTTCTTTACGTCATCCAGGCGCGTGATCGAGGCCAGCTCCACCCCTTGAAACTTGCGCGGGCCTCGAGAGCGCTCACCCGAGCGAAACACCGCACCGTCATTGAGGCGGATGCGGATGACCGGATTGTCCAGGTGAAACAGACTCGTGACCACCATCTCGCCGAACTCTCCGTCTCGAACCGACAAGCCAGTCGATGGATCGAGGAGCTCAAGATAGACGTAGGGATCCATGTTATAGAGCGTTCCTGGAGATGCCGGGCTGCCGATACCGCTTTCATCGGTGAACATGAAGTCGGTGCGCATCTGCGCGCATCCGAAGCGCTCGGCGACACGCGCGCCCCATTGCATCTCGAGCTTCTTGAAAAACGACAGCCCCACGCCTTCGAGTCCCGTCAACAGCACATCGACCTGCGGGATGGTCCCCTCTGCCTCGAGCAGTGATCCGAGATGCGCGAAATAGGACGAGCTCCCGAAGAGTGCCTTCGGCCGAAAGCGACGGATGAGCTCCGCCTTCTGGGCGGCCGAGTAATTGCCGATGGGGAGCACGCTCAGGTCATAGGCGACCGCGCCCTGATATTCGGCGCGTCCACCGGCGAGCATGGTGATCGGCAGCGTGAGGGCCGTGCTGTCACCCGCGCCGAGTCCTGCCCATCGAAAGTAGTACGCGTACAGGCGTTCCATGACCTCGAGCTCGCGCTTGGTCTGCACGTGCACTTCCACGCCCTGACCGCTCGTGCCACTGGTCGTGTAGATCTCGATGCGGTGTGCTGTATGGCCTAGCGCGCCGATGCGCCGCCCAAAAGGCGGATGGGCCCGCTGATCTTCGAGGAAGTCCGCCTTGGTCAGCATGGGGACCGCCCGACGAAAGTCGGCGAAGGATTGTATACGAGTGACGTCCAGTCCCGCTTGCTCCCAGCGCGCGGCGTAGAAGGGATTGGTCGCCGCGACGTGCCGAAGGAGCGCCTTGAGCTTTGCGAGCTGCAGCGCATCGAGGGCAGCCCGATCCAGGAACTCGAGCTCGGGATCCAGCGGTCGCAGATCAGTCATGGCGATGCAGGCGCGAGCACGGTGGCAGAGCTGCGCCGTTCATGAGCCGACCTTGATGACCACGCGACCGCGAATCTCCCCTCTCAACAAGGCCGGAGCGGCGGCGATCGCCTCCTCGAGCCCGATGGGGGTGCTGAGGCGCCGTAGCATCGAGCGCTCGAGCCGCTTTTCCAGCAGCGACCACGCTTCGAGCCGGCGCTCTCGGGGCGTCATCACCGAATCGATGCCCAGCAGGGTGACGCCACGGAGAATGAACGGCGCCACGGTCGCGGGAAGCTCCAAGCTGCCAGCCAGACCGCAACAGGCAACGGAACCTCCATAGCGGGTCATGGAAAGCACGCTCGCCAAGGTGGTTCCCCCGACGACGTCGATGGCAGCGGCCCAGCGCTCTTTGCCGAGCGGCTTGGGTTTGGCGGCAAGGTCGGCGCGCGGCAGCAACTCGGCGGCACCCAGCGATTTCAGGTATTCGGATTCCTGCGGTCTGCCGGTCGACGCCAAGACCGTCCATCCGGAGGCCTTGAGCAGCGCGACGGCGACCGACCCGACACCGCCCGCGGCGCCCGTCACGAGCACCGGACCGGACTCGGGACGCGCACCGGCACGCTCCAGCGCGAGCAGGCAGAGTGCCGCCGTATAACCGGCGGTACCGATCGCCATCGCCTCCTCCGGCGAAAAGGCAGACGGTTGTGGCAGGAGCCACTCCCCCGGCACCTGGGAGCGCTCCGCATAGGCGCCCAGGTGTGTCTCTCCGGTACCCCAGCCGTTGAGAATGACGCGATCGCCCGGGGCGAGCTGTGGGTGCGTCGTTCGCTCGACGACCCCCGCAAGATCGATCCCGGGGATCATCGGATAGCGGCGCACGACCGGGGCGTTGCTGGTGATCGCCAGAGCATCCTTGTAATTGAGGCTCGAATGAGTGACCCGCACGAGCGTGTCGCCCGGCATAAGGTCGGCTTCTTCAAATGTGCGCATCCCGACCCGCCGCTCGCCCTCAAGGTTGTCAATCACCACCGCTCGAAACGACATTGCAGCTCCTTTAATGGTGCAGACACGGATCCCGGCGTCCGTCAGGACGATTTCTTGGCTCCTGGCCAGTCGCCGACGCCCTTCTTAAAGCTCGCCGAGCGCACCAAGGCGACATCACTGAGGTAGGCCAGCATCTGACCCGAATGCGCCGGCAGGCCCGCGCCGGTGACGAGCATCGCCTTGAGGAGCTTCACCGCGTCGCGTTCCGTGCGTGCCGCCAACGTCGAGGCCTTCTCACGCGCCACCGTACGCACCGCATCCGGCGCACAGACAGCGCTGATGAGTCCGTAGGCGAGGGCCTTGGTCGCATCGATCGCCTCGCCGAACAGCATCATCTCCCGGGTTCGCGCTAGCCCGATGACACGCGGTGCCCGCACGGTACCGCCCCCAGTCGGCAACGCGCCGACGGTGATTTCGGGGAATCCGAATCTCGCCGTTTCGGCCGCCATGCGCAGGTCGCAGGCCAGCGCCACCTCGAGTCCGCCACCGAGACAAGCGCCCTCGATCGCCGCGATCGTCGCGCAGGGCAGCTCGTCAAGGGTCTCCGTCAGACGTTGAAAGAGATGCGTGTGGTACTCCGCGTCCTCGGGCGAATAGCCGGCGAGAGCCTTGAGGTCGGAGCCCGCACAAAATGCCTTATCGCCGGCACCGGTCACGACCAGACCCACGACCGCGGAGCGTCGCACCAGCTCGAGTGCATTGAGGAATTCATGGAGGGCATCGTTGTCGAGTGCATTTCTGCGCTCGGGGCGCTGAATCGTGAGCACACCCACGTTTTCATCGAGCTCCAGGGCGATCGCGGACATGTCAGCGGTACTGGAAGACGCGCTCGGCGTTCTTCCACAGGAGCTTTTCCTTCGCGGTCTCCCGAAGGTTGAGCTCATCAAGCTGCTTCAGTGCCTCGGAGTGCTTGACCAGGGGAAAGTCCGATCCCCACAGCACCTTGTCCTGGCCCCAGGAATTGATGAAGCGAACCATCTCGGGCTTCCAGTACTTGGGGGCATAGGCGGAGGTGCCGAGGTATACGTTCGGATGCTTCGAGGCGAGCGCGATCGCTTCCTCGACCCACGGCCAGCCGGTATGGGTGCACACCAACGTCAGCTCTGGAAAATAGAGGGCGATCTTGTCGATGCGTGCAGGCCGACCGTTCTCGATCGGCATGAAGTCGAGGGTATGACCCATGGAGAACACGGCGGGGACGCCGAGCTCGACGCATTTGACGTAGTAGGGGAAGTAATACGCATGATCCGGCCCGAGGTCGAATCCATGAGGGTGGACGTGCAACCCTACGAATCCATATTCCTTCACCGACTTCTCGAAATGCTTGACCCCCTTCAACGCGTCGAATGGATTGACTCCGTAAAGTCCATAGGCGACACCGGGAAGCTGCTGCGTGACGGCATAGACCTCTTCGGGCGTTACATGCAAATAGGGCCGTTGATGCCGATAGCTCCAACCGTAAAAGGCGGCTATGTTGGTCCGCCCGAGACCCACCTCCTCGGCGTAGCGGCGAAACTCCTCGACGGTATAGCCGCGCAAGGTGTTGGCGCGCCCAATATTCTGAAATACCGCAAGTTCTTCCTCGTCTTCGAGAAAATGCTTCTTGATGGACTCGGGCGTGAACAGATGACCCAAAATATCGACCGGCTTGCCCACGATGATCTCCTTTGAATCAGTGAACGTGGCTGAACGGGGAACCGCTTAACACAGCACTTCCGCTGCGAGCCAGCTCGCGCGCAATCAGCCACTTTTGAATCTCATTGCTACCCTCGAAGATCTGCAGGGCCTTGCAATCACGAATGAGCCGTTCCACCGGGTAGGCTCTGGTGAGACCCGTGGCGCCCAGAACCTGTGCTGCGTTGATAGCGGCATGCATGGCCGCATTCGAGCAGACGAGCTTCGCCATGGCCGCATACAGACTTCGGGTGTGCCGTTCCTCACTCCCGAGGAAGACCTTGAGTGCGGTCGATAGCAGGGCGCGGGCCGTGGCGAGCTCCGTCGCCATGTCTGCGAGCAGGAACCCCAGCCCTTGATGCTCGATGATGGGATGACCAAATTGTCGACGCTCTCGTGCGTACTCGATCGCGACGTCGGTCGCGCGCGCTGCCGCGCCGACTGAAACGCTCGCGATCTGCAAGCGCGATTCATCGAGCGTCGTCATCGCCAGCTTGAAGCCGGCCCCCTCCTCCCCAAGGCGTGCTTCCGCGGGCACGTGCACCTCATCGAGGATGACTTCGGCCGTCGGACTCGCACGCAGACCCAAAAGTCGCTCCGGACCGCCCACCGTCAAGCCGTTCGCCTCGCGGGACACCAGGAAGGCGGAGATGCCGCGATGGCCTGCGGAGGGGTCGGTTTTCGCAAAGACGATGAAAAGGTCAGCGACCGGTGCATTCGTGATCCAGCTCTTGCGGCCGGAGATCACATAACCGTCCTGCCTCACTGCGCGCGTGGTCATGGCCGCGACATCGGATCCGCCAGCCGGTTCTGAAAGACAAAAGGCGGGCACCTGCTCCCCGCTCAGCAGGCCCGGGAGGAGGCGCGCCAAGAGATGAGGCTGCGCTCCCTCTAATAGAGGTGCCACGCAGTCGCCGAAATTCGCCACCGACACGGCAAAGGCCACATTCGATCGAGCGAGCCGCTCAAGGACCTCGAGCATGAGAGACAGGTCGGGCCCCAATCCGCCTTGCGATCGAGGAACTGCAAGCGCCAATATTCCAAGGTTCGCCAGCTCCCGATAAAGAGCTTGAGGAAACTCCCCGGCATCATCGATCGCGGGTGTATCCGGCTCCAACCGATCGCGAATGAAGCGATCGATGCTTGCAAGGCAAACTGACCGGCTTTGGCTGTCAAGGCCCATGGATGCTCGCGTTCCCTTCGCACTTTTGTCTATGCGGATAAAACCTAACCGCTGATGCGCCGGTCCGCACATGACATTTTTTCCGGGCAGATGAGGCGAATCGATTCGGCGAAGGCGGGAGGTGGGGAAACTCAACGCCGGGCAACAGGCGCGACCTGATCACCGCTAGGACATCGTTAGGCCGCCACTCACGCTCAGGACTTGTCCCGTGATGTAGCAGGCATCATCGGATGCCAGAAAAGCGATTGCAGCGGCCTGCTCTTCGGGCTTGGCCCAGCGACGGAATGGAATGATCTTGACGCGTCGCGCGACAACTTCCGGATCCTGCTCGTGCTCCAACGGGGTATCGGTAGGACCGGGAGCCGTGCAGTTCACATGAATGTTGTGGCGAGCCAGCTCGCGAGCCAGGCTCTTGGCGAAGGCAATGACTCCACCCTTCAACCCCGCATAGACCGCTTCGCCACCCGAGCCGACCTTGCCGGCGTCCGAGGTCACGAAGACGATCCGGCCGCCTCCTTGCTTCACCATCTGCTGACCCACGGCATGAGCAAGGTACACGGCCGGCAGGAAATTGAGGCCAATGAGCTTCTGCCAGTAGCTGTTCTCCTCGTCGAGAAACTTCGAGGTCTGCGTCCAGCCGATGAGATTGACCAGCACATCGATATGTCCGAAGTCGGCGAGCACCTTCGAGACGGCGTCATTGACCGAATCGTGCTTCGATGCGTCTACCGAGTAGGCGCGTCCATCGATCTCCTCGCTTTTCAACATCTGCTCGAGCGCCGTCGCATTGAGGTCGAGGCCTGCAATGCGAAATCCGTCGCGCGCCAGACGCCTCACGGTGGGAATGCCCATACCTCCAGCCGCTCCGGCAATCAGCGCTACTTTTTTGTCCGCCACCTTTCAACCCTCCACGGCGCGTCGATAGACTTGCTTTGCTCAGCATATCGGCGTGCCAGAGAGATGCGCATGATGAATCTTGTTCGTTCATTAGATTCACGAATGGCGGCGACCACAGCACGCGGTCAGTGACGGAATGTCGTAATCCTAAGCACCGCCGGAGAGGAGCACGTGAAAGGTGGCGCTGTTGCTTGAGGTTTCCTCGAGACCAACAGAGCCTTGATCAGGTTGACTGGCTGACTTGGTGAGGGTGAGAGTTGCCCTCGACCTCGGCATTATCGCCCTGGTTTTTGTGGAGACAGGTCAGCCCGGACCGTACTCGTGAATGCCTGCCGTAAGATCTTGATATTTGGAGGTAAAACAAGAAGTCGGCCTTCTCATTATGAGGCGTAGAAGCTAATTATTTCTCGAGGTTTTACAGGGTCTTAACCCCACCTAAACAGGTCTAAATCGGCCTAACTGGGGTACAAAAAGGGCACACTCCCCGTTGTCCGTACATTGTACGGCTGATAGAATCGAGCTACGGAGGGCCGATGCAATGCGGAGCACCACGAAACGCCGCGAAGAGCGGCTCGAAGTAAGGCTGACGCCAAAAGCCAAATCCATGCTTAAGCGCGCGGCCTCCGTTGAGCGGAAAACCGTCAGCGCTTTCATGCTCGACAAGGGGCTAGCAGCCGCTGCCGAAACGCTCGCGGATCGTCGCGAGTTCAGGCTACGTGCGAAGCAGTATGACGCCTTTGTCGCTGCGCTGGATGCGCCGACCAAGCCACATCCGCGCCTCGATAAGCTCCTCAAGACGCCCAGCGTCTTGGAGTGAGTGCGCATGGTGCCATCGAGAAGCTGCGGCGGGAGCATCTACTCGACGGCTTCGAATGCGGCAAGGAAGACCTTAATCGCTTCCTGAAACGACAGGCTTGGAACAACCAACAAGCCAATAGCGCACAGACCTACGTTCTCGCGAAAGACCTGCGGGTTTCCGGCTATTACAGTCTGGCCGCTGGGTCCGTGACGCACGATGAGGCAACGGAGCGCGTCCGAAAAGGGCAGGCCCGCCATCCGATACCTATCATTCTCCTTGCGCGACTCGCCGTGGACGTTTCGGCCCAAGGCCGGGGAGTCGGTGCTGCGCTACTCAAGGATGCGCTGATACGAACCGCGCAGGCGGCGCAAACTATCGGGGCCCGGGCGCTGCTCGTCCATGCAAAGGACGAGGCCGCCAAATCGTTCTATGAACACTTCGACTTTGAGGCGAGCCCGAGCGACCCCTACCACCTACTGCTGATCATGAAAGACCTGTTACGGTTGGCTGGACCTGAAGTGGTCCGAGCGTCGTCCGAGTGATGCTGCCTTAATACCGCACGCACCTGGAGAGCCCAAACCACCCGGCAAACGAAAACGCTCGGCACGACCACCCGCGCGGCTGCGATCAGTGAAAGTGCTTAATCGCCCGGGGCCCTTGCCTGAAATAGCTTTCCGTTAGCCCTGCGGACCACTCGCTCTGTTTCGCCGCCGGTGATCCGTGTACTCCGTACCGTGAGCTGCGCCAAGGCAAGGTGGACTGCCAGTCTGGAAAAACGCTCCCTCAAAAGTGCCACGACCCTCCTAGGCCTACGGTTCGAGGGCGCAACGTTGCCGAGTAGATCAGAGTTGACGTGACCAAATCCTGTCCCCGGTTGAGGAGCGGTGCGGAGTTTGCCGCATTGTTTACAAACGCTTCGAAATCGAACTGCTTGTATGTGGCCGTCACACGGGCATTGATCACGTTGGTGGAAGAGTTGGGCGGTATCAACGGCGCATACGAAATCGATGCAGGATTATAGCTCGCGTAGGGCCCGGTATTTTTGCTGTGGAATGCGTCTTCTACTCGATACGTAAGCTTCCAATCTGATTGGATTCCCATCGCATATTCCAACGAGGCCGTGATATTCCACGGGGACGGGATTTGCGGCGTAATGCCGATGGTGTCGTCCTTGGCGACGATGACAACGCCATTGGATTCAACGGTACTGCTGTAACGGGCATTGATGTAGCTCACCGCGAGCGCGGGCTTGATGTGTGCTCCCAGCAACGCGGCAAACGCCACGTCGAATCCGTTGATTTTCGCGGTACTCAGATTGGCGATGTAATCAAATTCACAAATCGGAATGATCACCTCCTGTTGCATGTTCCGCCAATCGATATGAAAAGCGCTGCTATCCAGTTGGACACGACCGCCAAAAAGCACATCCTTCGCGCCGACCTCGTAACTCCACAAGGAATCTGAATGGTAGGACTTGGGACCGGTATTTGTACCGCAGTAGCTAGGAAGAGGATCGTTTATGCCGCCCTGTCGATATCCCTTGCCGACCGACAGATACAAGAGATTGTCCGGATCGACTTGGAAGGAGATCCCTCCCTTTGGGGTTACGGGAGTTTCGCGCGATGATCCAGAGCCGTAAGGTGGAACGCCCGTGTTAGCGAAGCCGCCGGCGAACTGATAGGCCTCGTATTTGACGTCTGCTACGCGCACCCCGGCGGTCAGAGTCAGCCGATCCATCGGTCGATAGTCGATCTGGCCGAACGCCGCGATCTGGGTGTCCGTTACGTTCTGATCGGTGGAGAGAACCGGATTACTGGTCTGGAAAAGCGTGGAAAAGTAAGAAGAGTCGACCGAGAGCGCGTCGTCCTGCCGCGTACGCGAATAGAACAGCCCGCCGACCCACCGCAGTTGAGCATGCGGATCAGAGGAGGCTAATCTCAGCTCCTGAGAGATCAAGTTTTGCTTCATCGAGATTGTGGCCGGCGCGGCTTGATCGGCACTGGTCGGGTAGGCCGGTCCCAGGGGATTTCCATAGCCGCCCAGGATAGCTCCGATGCCATTCGTGTTATCCCATAACCAAGAGACATGGCGATGGTAGTACGAACTGACCGATGTGAAGCTCGCGAACGCCAAGTCAGCCTCGACTTTCAAGGAGGGCAGATAGAAGGTGTCCTCGGTCGGTTGCGCAAGCAGCTTTCCCGATACGAAGTCCCCCTGCTGCGGATTAGACAATCCGACATAGAAAATGCCGACATCGTGGGTGTCGAGCGATTGATAACTAACCGAGGGCGTTATCGTCAGGCTCTCCATCGGCTGATATGCCAACGCCACTCGCCCGGCCTTGCTATCGGATCTATTGGAATCAGAGTCGACAACTGCGCCTGTGAACGGATTGACGCGATCGATATACCCCGAGTCCTTTCGGTACAGGAAGCTGACTCGCCCACCCAACGTATTGTCGATCAGGGGACCGCCGGCGGCGACTCCTTGCTCGTAGTTGACCCCTCCTCCTTTGGTGTCGCTCACTTCTGTGTGTGCGATTCCGCTGTATCTCGTCAAGCTTGGTGCCGTCGGAATAAAGCGCACCGTCCCGCCTTCGGCGCCAGCACCAAACAGAGTGCCCTGCGGGCCCCGGTCCACCTCAACCCGGGCCAGATCCCAAGTGACCGGCAATGGTTGCCCAATGTAACTTAGGCTCTGTACCCTGGATTGGATGGCCGTGTCATCGAGATAAATTCCTGTGGTGGAGGTGCCAATCACACCATTCACGCCTCGAATGGCGATGTTGATGAGGTTGGGCCCGTAAGATGACGGGAGATCAAACTCGATGCCTGGTACGAGCGCCGCGACGTCGCGTATGTTTTTGATTCCAGACTGTGCCAATTGTTCTGACGTCATCGCTGCGATGCTGATCGGTACCTTACTCACGTCCTCAGCACGCTTCGTCGCAGTCACAATGATCGTTGCAAGGACATCCGTCTGCGAGTCATCCGAACTGGCGCGTGCTGCTCCCTGATCGACCGCATAGGCGATCCTGCAACTGCTGAAAACCAACAAGAAACAGAAGGTCAATAGCTGCGCGGTATCTGCGCGCTGGAATCTAGAAGAACTGCTGGCCGCTCGGCTCGTATGGATCTGCATTTGCGGGGCTCCCTTGATCTTCAGTTCGACGTTCGTGTTCTGTGGGATAACAGTTTGGTGCATGTGTGCCTAACGATTGCCTTTGGCTCTTTACGCGCCGCGAGCCTAGGCCGGATCTCGGCGTAGCGGCTGGCAAAGGCAATGAACTCCGCCTCCACACATCGTGAACGTCGAGACATCGGGGTCAAAGACCCGAAATCCCAGCGCCTTGCACTTGTCCTTGAGGATCCGGCTGTCTTTAGGAAGAAGGACGCGATCGTTCCCGAGAGCGACGACATTGCATCCGAGGCCCATCGTCTCGGCAAATGGAACGGTGACCAGCTTGTATCCTTTGCCGATCAACCAATCGATGATTCGCGGATCCACGCAGTCACTGCAGACCGCCACAAGCTTCTCGGCAAGGGCGACGATCATGAGATCCATATGCACATAGAAGGGGTCGATGGCCGCGAGCTTGACCTCGATTCCCTCTCGCTCCAGCCAGGATTTGACTTGCTGTGCGGCGACCTCTTGAGTCCGATCTTCTGACCAGCCACAGAGCGCGACCCCGGGTTCGAGGAACATCAAATCGCCGCCCTCGAATGAGCCCGCGGTCACCTTGTCGTAGATGGGAATGCCGGCACCGGTATAGAAATCCAGCACCGGGCCGTATTCACCGCGGCGCCATGGATGCAGCATCTGGGTGATGATGGCGCCGAAAGGTGTCATCACGCTCGAGTCGCGTGCATAGACCTGATAGGGCAGATCGGGGTCCGGCGGCAGTGTATGGATCTCCACCCCGGCCTCGCGGTAGGCGCAGGTCATCTCTTCATGTTGAGCACGTGCGGTCTTTGGATCGACGGACATACCCTCCCGTAACGATTTCTTTGATACGGAACTGGTCGGAAGCAGCCGCAAGTGATTGGGTGGACCAAGCAGCACCGATCGCAGGATGCCGTGTTCGGAATCGATACCCCAGCGTTCCGCTAGAGCGGTTCCTCCATGTGAATTTCGTACACGAAGCGAGGTGGTCAAGCAGTTCTCCCCGATGACGCGGCTTCCGAGATCAAACACTAGGGCAGAAAGACCCTTGTCTGTATATCCAAGATGGGATAGAGGTCTCCGCGAGCGGGGCTGCTACAGTGGACCGCGATTTACCTCATCGGGACTTTTTCGGGAGCGATGCCATTTCTAAAGAGAGGTGCTGCCTGCCCAGTAATCTGGACATTCGTCGGAACCACGTCCACGGCGAAATCAGCCGCGCGGTACCGGTTTTGCCAAGAGTCCCTTCGCTGGCCCCCGGGCCGGCACCGCGGAACGGTCGCCCTCGATGTCGCCGCCACTTGTCGCCCCATGTCCCCAAGGATTCGCAATGCCGAGCTTAATCTCGCGATTCAGCCGGTATACGGTCGGTTTGCTCGCGGTCAACGTATTGTCAGTCACCTATCTGACGCTCGCTCCGGCCATCGTCGGCGCCTTTATCGAGCAATTGCACATTCGACCGGATCAGGCTGGAGTCATCACCTCGGCTCAGCTGGCCGGTTCGGCTGTCGGGGTTGGCCTGGTTCTATTCGGATTTTGCCGCGCTAGCGAGACGACGCTGCTGCGACTAAGTACGATCGTGATGGCGGCATGTGATCTTTGCTGCGCCTTGCTGTCGCAACCGTGGTCGATCGTCATCTGTCGCGCCGTGGCGGGGACGGCCGCCGGCGTTGCCTTTGCGGTAGTCAACGCTGCTGCCGGGAGGTTTCCCAGGCCGGCTCGGATGTACGCCTCGCTGCTGACAGCGCAGATGGCTTTTGGGATCGCGGGATACCTCGGCCTGCCTGCATTACTCGGCGCCGCCGGACTCCGCGGAGTATTTATGGCGCTAGGACTGCTTGCGTGTTTCTGTCTGTCATTGATCGGACGAGCACCGTTCGAAGACCGGCTGCCAGTGCTCGAAGACGGGACACTGCGCGCCGATTTCCCGTCCACGACGTACACTTTCCTGACGTCTCTCACGATTCTGTACGTGTCTAACTCGGCTGTTTGGACTTACCTCGATCGCATCGGCGTGACTGCCGGGCTCAGCGGCGCACGAGTGGACATAGCGCTTGCTTGGTCCATGGGCGCTGGACTTGCCGGAGCCGTTCTCGCATCGGTGTGTGCCACGCGAATTCGACCCACGACCGCGGTGCTTGCGGGGGTGCTCGTCATGGCCGCCTGCACGGCTGCGTTGTCGGCCAGTCACATCGCTCTGCTGTATACGGTTGCCGTGGCGGGCTTCAACGGCAGTCTGATGTACGTGGTTCCATTCTACTTCGCCCGGCTGGCGATCGGCGCCAAAGCACATCGAAATGTCTCTGCCGCAAGCATGGCCATCTTCGTCGGTCTTGCGGCCGGGCCGTTCCTTGCATCCTACGTTGTCACGAACGAGCACTATGATCGTCTGGTCCCGATCGCAACCGTCGGCCTTGTGATCGCCGCCGCTCTCGTCATGGTTCCCCTCGCATTTCGCCGCACCGAACGCCATGCGATACGCGCGGCCGACAGCTAAAGCACCCACCATTTGCTCCGCCAGAAGTTGCACGCACCATGAAACAACCAAGCGCTTTCTACTGCCGCGGGATCGGAAAATGAATGAGTCAGGCAACGCGTGGAATGATTTGCACGGAGCCGGAGCAATGGAATTTCCCTCCGGGGATCGCGGGACGGTGGAATTATTCGCCTATTGCGACCGGCTCAGCTACGCGCGTGGCGAAGTTGTGCGGCTCATGGTTCACACGACGCGGCGCACATTTGACGTAGAGGTCCTTTTGGACGGGGAGCAGCCCGTACCGGTCTTTGCCCGCGCCGGTCTCGGCGGCCAGATTCAGGCGACCCCACTCGATGCCTACCAGCGAGGGTGCGGCTGGCAGGATACGCTGGAAATCCCCATCGCCAGGGAATGGCCGTCTGGCTTTTATCTTATCCGCCTCACGGTTGCGGACTCCGATGGGCATCCGCATTCCCGGGAAGGCGGCTTCGTCGTACGCCCGGGTCACGAAGGCGAGGCGCGGCGGCGACTGCTGCTGGTGATGGCGACGTGCACATACGCCGCGTACAACGACTGGGGCGGTGCGAATGCCTACCGTCGGGTCATTGGCGGGAAGTCCATCGATGGTGGCGCACCCCGTCTGTCCCTGGACCGACCTTGGGCTCGAGGGCACCTGCGCCTGCCGCCTGATGCGCCACGACACACCGACGTACCGGATCTACCGCCGCACTCGCCGCCTCGCTATCCATACATCGAGTGGGCGCTAACGCACGGCTTTACGCGCCATTACTGTGATGCTGGCTGGGCCTATTACGATCGCCATTTCTGGAACTGGGCCAAATCCACAGGCTACGAGATAGACCTGCTTACCCAGCATGACCTCCATGAGCAGCGCGATTTGATGATGCGGTACCAGGCCATGGTGATGGTAGGCCATGACGAGTATTGGACCTGGGAAATGCGCGATGCGGTTGATGACTTTGTGAAGCAGGGCGGCAATCTCGCCCGGTTTGCGGGCAATTTTCTGTGGCAGGTGCGCCTCGAAGGCGCCGGTCGGGTGCAGGTCTGCTACAAGAATCCGATGCTCGACCCGTTGTTTCAGTCTGAGCGTGCGTCGCGAACGACAACCTACTGGGACGCGAGCTGCATCGGGCGCCCCGCTGCTTGCACCATGGGCCTCACCGGGGCCGCCGGCATCTATTCGCGTTTTGGAGCAGTTATGCCTCGCGCTTCCGGTGGGTGCACGGTTTATCGGCCAAATCATTGGGCGTTTGCGGGGACTGATCTCTATTATGGAGACGTGTTTGGGGGCGCGCCCGCACGCATCGCCTCATACGAGGTCGACGGGGTGGATTACACTTTCCGCGACGGACTTCCGTACCCAACCTGTAAGGATGCCGCCCCGGCTGAACTCGAGATCCTCGCGATGGCTCCTGCGGCGCGCGGCGAGTTACGACGCCACCAGGGACTGCTGAATGCGCCACTGCACGAGGTCGAGTCACTGCTTCAGCGGGTGCCACCTTTTTACGATTTACCGGCCGACGGCATCGAGCGCGGTGCTGGCATGATCGCGATCCTTGAAAGTGGTCGGGGCACGATCTTCAACGCGGGCTATTCGGAGTGGATCTCCGGCTTATTGCATCATGACTTCTTTGTCGAGAAAATTACGCGAAACGTCTTGGATCGGCTTTTAACGAATTAATACAAGAAGAGGAGTCCGGTCTCGCTCATGCAATATTGGGCTGTTCCAACGGTATTGTGAGGTCACCATGACCGAGTCCTTGTTGCTCAAACGTACTGTGTTTTCTTTGGTTCGTCAGTCAGGAAGTGGTCCAGCACGTTGCGCGTGATGCGCTCGACGCAGGGGTCACGGTGGATCAGGCCCGCCACCCACTCGCAGCTTCCCCCGTTGAATACCTGGCCCGCTCCATTTTCGAATATCGCCACCATCCCAGAGCCGCGCTCCACGCACTCCGCGGCAATGGGATACATGGGCGGAACTGCTTCCAGGAAGTGGGCGAAGTCGCTCATGGGCGCGTTGAGCATTCCTGTCCCACGGGCAAGCTCACCCCGCACGGCTGGAGTCATTGCAAGAATCTCCAGGGACTTCGGCGCCCCGTCCTTATGGGTTGGATAGGGGAGCCCATTGCGAAACGTGTAGTCCACCCCATCAACCTCAAAGGAGGCAATGCGTGCCGGAGCGCCGCCGAATACGTCACCGTAATAGAGATCAGTGCCCGCAAATGCCCAGTGATCCGGTCGGTAAACCGTGTAGCCACCCGATGAGCGGGGCGTTGCTGCGCCGTACCGGGCGTATATGCCCGAGACGCCAGTCAGGCCCATCGTTGCAGCACCAGGCCGACCAACACACTCGGAGTCCCAGTATGTGGTCGTTCGCTCCTGCCGGGCCGTACCGAAGAGCGAATCTGTCTGCGCCACCTTATGGCATACCTGCACGGAGTCGGCCTCCTCAACACGGACTTGCCAGAGGAAATTGCCGCCGAACCGTGCTAGGTGACCGCCCGCGCCCACGTAGCCGTCGATCGCATCGCGCATGTCCCAGGTCCAGTATTCATCGTGGCCGACAATGGCAATGGCGGGGTATTGCGCCAGCAGCTCGCGATGCCGATGTAGGTCGTGTTGGTTGATGATATCGACGTGGTACCCGTTGGCTTTCGCCCAGCGGACGAACGGCTTCTCGTAGTACGCCCACCCTGCATCAGCATAATGGCGACTGTAGCCGTGCGTTAGGGACCACTCTAGGCAGGGATACCGGGGCGGCGCGTGTGGAGGAAGGTCGGGAACATCGCCATATCGGGGCGCATCCAGGGGTAGCCGCAAGAGGCCTTTGGCCCACGGCCGCGCCAACGACAAACGCCGCGCAGGATCGCCGATGCTGCGGCCATTAACGACACGCCGATAGGCATTCGCTCCGCCCCAATCGTTGTACGAAACCCAAGTCCCTGTCGCAAGGATGAGAAGTATTCCGGCCACCCTATCAACTCGCGCCGGACGCACCACAAAGCAAGCCTCGCCGCGCGCCTCCGTGCCATCCTCCCCAGTGGCCGTCAACACGATGAGATATAGACCTGACTGCCATTGAGCCGTGGTCGCAATCTCGAAGCTGTCCGCCCAGCCACAGCCGACTGCATACGCGTCAGCGGGGGTAGTCTGGATGACGCCCGGAATGGACGTGCGCTCGAAAACAAGCCGACCGTCACCGCTGTCGTCGATGACCTCCGCCTTGAAAGTCTTGGCGGTCGTGTGGACCTTCACCCTGACGGTGTCGCCACTACCGTAACTAAGCTGGTCGCAGTATCCGTAGATCTCGAGCCGCGTAAGGTCGCTGCCGGGAAATTCGACCCGGTCAGCGCCGATCAGCCCGTCCCACGCGTTGACATTGTTGGCCATCCAGGGTTCTCAAGAAGCGTTGCGGGTAAAAGTTTCGGATGCTAGCGACGAGTAGTTATTCACGGTGTATCCCAGATGGCCCAGAGCAGGAGCGCTAAGCTTGAACGGCGAGAGTCGCCGCCGCCTCAAGCTTCGCAAAGAAGAGCGCTAGCAGTGTGGGCTGCGATCTCACGTTGAGCTTTAAGTAGATCTGCTTGACATGGTTTCGAACCGTACCGGGGGTGATGCGCAGCAGATTACCGATTTCCTTCGGCGCCAGACCCTTGAGCATCAGCCGAGTCACTTCGCGCTCGCGTGAACTGAGTACGCCGCCGCCAAAGGATTCGTAGGTCGCCTGAAGGACTCGATGCAGTCGCCGGGAATCGCTTTCCGCGAGCGTGTCACCAAAGCCGGAACGCTCCCAGAGGTGAGCGATGGCGGCATCGATACCGGCCAGTATGGCGCGTGAACACTTGTGTTCCGCCGTCGTAAATGGCGGCTCGTCCATCCGTCGGGCCAAGGTGACGAAGCCGGCGGTATCCGGCCGTACGTAGGCAAGAAATGAGATCTTGTCACGCCATCCATAGGGTTCGTAGAGCCGACGATAGAAGTCATGAGCGCGAAAGTCCGCGGGATACATATCCTTGGGCGCGAGAACGACACTGGCGTCGCGCTTCAAGAATTGCTCGTAGAGCGGGTCAAGCAGGTAAGCGCCGCCCAGATAGTTCTCGTCCCAATCGATGCGGTCCGGTGTGCACAGTATCGGTATGGAATTTCGGCGGAAAAAACCGAAGTAAATGTGCACACTCGCGATCAAGCTAGCGAGGCCCGAGGCAAGCTCGGCCATGATGTCCGCGACGTGGGGTGAGATCGAAGCCCTGGAGAGCCCGTGGGTCCATCCTTCAAGCGCGGAGAGCGGAAGCATCGATCGCTCGGAAGACCAGCATTTCACGGCAACTCCTTCGTGTCAGCAAAAGCCTGGTCGGTTTAGCGCCGAAACATTGCGTTGTATTTCAGGATCGGACCCGGCATGTGCCAGGTACCGCTAAATCCGCGATGCAAGACGAAAGCCTCTCCCGCGGTGTATCGCTCGGAGTTTCCTGCCGCATCGCTGATGACGACCTCCCCTTCGATCAGGTAGCAAGCCTCATCCACACCAAGATCGCTGATTTCCAGCGTGCCGGCATCGCATGCCCAAACGCCCACTGTGAAAACGCCGGAGGGATCCGAATAGGCTGTGTAAGCCTGAGGGTGCTTCGCTCCAAGCACCGGCCGATCAGAGGTGTCATGCTGGATAGGTGGTAGGCCGTTGCCCTGCGGGCCGCGCCGGTCGATTCTGGAAAACAGTCTTTTCATCCGATGCCCTCAAGTTTCATGGGACGATTCCTCGCTCGAACGGCCGTGAACGACGCCAGCCGCAAAGAGATGGTCGATCCGCTGCGCATGCAGTCCGAGCCGCTCCAGCACGATGCGGGTATCTTCACCCAGGGCAGGAGGCTCACTGCGGTAGCTGGCCGGCGTGCGCGAAAGCTTCACGGGCGAGCCAATTCCCAGATGTGTTCCGATCTTCACCAACAAGTTGCGATGTCGGGTATGCGGATGGTCAACCACATCGCCGATGGATGCCACTGAACCACATGGCACTCCGAGTCGCATCAGCTGATGCGCCAGTGCAGGCCCATCGTGCCTCGCCAGGTACACTTCAAGCGCCTGCTTCAGCGGCTCGCGATTCACCGAGCGAGAGCGGTTGTCGGCGAACCGCAGATCATCGATCAGTTCGTGGGCAGCCAGATGCTCGCACAGTTTGGCGAACTGGCGGTCGTTGCCCACTGCAAGGAATATGGGTTCCGTTCCTGTGCGATAGCTGTCGTAGGGTGCAATGTTGGGATGGGCGTTGCCGGTTCTCGGCAACGTGCTTCTGGTAGCGAGATAGTTTGGAATATGAGGATGCAGCAGCGATACACCACAGTCGTACAGGGTGATATCGAGCGACTGCCCCTGGCCACTGCGATGGCGTTCATTCAGGGCAAGCAGAATCCCCACCACGGCATTGAGGCCGGTCACCAAATCGACGATAGGCAGGCCGATTCGCAGTGGATTGCCGCCCGCCTCGCCGTTGACGCTCATCAGGCCGGCCATTGCCTGGACTACCGCGTCATAACCCGGCAGGCCACCCAACGGGCCGTCGCCACCAAAGCCCGAGATCGCGCAGTGGATCAGCCCGGGAAAGCGCCTGCTCAGCACGGAGGTGTAATCGATACCCCAGCGTGCCAAGGTACCGGGCTTGAAATTCTCGATCAGTACGTCAGCACCCTCGAGCAGGTGAATCAGTAGTTCGACACCCTCCGGCTGCGACAGATCCACGACGATACTTTGCTTGTTGCGGTTGACGCCCCGAAAATATGCTGCGTCCGAACCCTCGAAGGGCGGTCCCCAGTGCCGGGTCTCATCGCCGCTCGGGGGCTCCAGTTTGATTACTTCGGCTCCATGATCCGCCAACACCTGGGAACAGTAAGGGCCGCCCAACACTCTGCTGAGGTCGATTATCTTCAAGCCGTCGAGAGCTCCTATTGAGCTACACACGGGTCCCCTCGAAAGTGGCCTCGCGCACATTCATCGCGGCAGCAGTCGCATGGCGTCGTCGAGCGACAGGGCATCTTCGTTGGCCAGGCGCGATGCGAGGTCGGCCTCGAGCGGGGGCTGCGGGCTTAGCGGGTCGCGCGGCCAAAGCCTGTGTTGGATCAACAGGTGGGCCAACGCTAGGCGCCGAAAATCGTGATTCTGGCGGCTGGCTTCCCAAGCCATGAAAATGGCGGTGGTGATGTGATAGAGCGCACTACCGGCCGCGCGGGCCTCATCATCACGGCGCTCTAGCGCAACGTCGGCAAGTCTCGCGACCGCTCGTTGCAGTAGGGCCTCGAACAAGCGCCGGCTTTCAGTCGGCAGGCGAGCCTCGACCATGAGGCCCCCGAGGTAGCGCTCCAAGCTTCCAAGGGCCTGTTCTCTGTTAACGGCGCGGACGATATCCAGTGCCACGATATTGCTCGTGCCCTCCCAGATTGAACCCAGGTGGGCATCACGCACCAATCGTGGATCGCTCCACTCCTCGATGTACCCGACCCCGCCACGCACCTCCATCGCATCGCCCGTCACGCGTCGCGCGTCCCGGCAGGCACGGAATTTGATGAGCGGCGTGAGGATACGAACGCACTTCTGCGCGGCGACGTCACCGTCCTCTGCCTTCGGAAGCAGCATTGCAATTTGCATGAACATCGAGCGCGCTTGCTCGGTGGGTAACATCATCTTCAGCAGTTGGCGCTGCATCAAAGGCATCTCGATCAAGTACCGGCCAAAGGCTCGTCGATGACGAGCGGTGTGCAGCGACTCATTGACGGCTCGGCGCATCAGGCCTGCCGCCCGTACTCCGTTTGATAGACGCGACAGGTTTATCATGTCGGCGATCTGCTGGAACCCGCGACCCACTTCACCAATCAGGTAAGCGGTGGCGCCTTCAAGACTGATTTCACCGCTCGCCATCGAGCGACTGCCGAGTTTGTCTTTCAGGCGCTGAATCCGGTAGGCGTTGCGCGAACCGTCCGGACGAAGCTTGGGCAACAAGAAAAGGGACACACCCGCCAGACCCTGCGGGGCATCTTCCGGACGGGCCAACACCAGGGCCAGATCAGCATCCGGATTAGAGCAGAACCATTTCTCGCCGAACAGCCGCCACTTCCCGTCCGTAAGCTTGGCCCGGGTCTCGATGCGGGAGACATCGGAACCCGCTGCCTGCTCAGTCATGAACACGGCGCCTTGGAACAATGTGTCGAAGTCCTGCGAGATGAGGCGAGGCAGGTAACGCGCCACGAGTTCGGGGGATCCGAACTTGCGCAAGGTGTGCGTCAACGAATCGGTCATGCTCACCGGGCAGCACAGGCCGAACTCGGCCTGCACGAATAGATAGGTCAAGGCGTACTTGATCAGTGCCGGCGCCGCCTCGGGACGGTGTGTCAGCGCGGCAAGACCGAGCTCAGCATAGGCAACCCGCTCTAGAGCGACGAAATCCGGGTGCTTTTGAATGCTTTGAAGGTCTTCGCCACGGCGCGTACGCATCGACAGTCGCGGCGGGTTCTTATCCGCCGAAAGAGCGAGGACATCCAACTCATCCCCTGCCCGCGCGCCGAGTTGCTGCAAGGTCGGCCTCCATTGGGCGTAGAGCTCAGGGGGCAGATAAACATTGAGTAAGGCCGCCATTCCAGCGTCGCAATCGAAGAGATTCAGGCCCCTGCTATCGGGAATGTTTAGTGGGTCTTGGCCTCCTTCCTGCAGTGTGCGCACGGCAACGCTCTGGAATCTTATGAGCCAAGAATGCGGTCGCCATCGATAAGTATCCAATATAAAATATGGTATCGACCATAGACATAACTTATCGTACCGACGAGGCAGTGAGCGTGGATCTCAAGCACCTTCGTTACTTTGTCGCCGTGGCCGAAGAGCTTCACTTTGGCCGGGCAGCCGCGCGATTGTGCATCTCTCAGCCTGCCTTGAGCTTCGATATCAAGAAACTCGAGAGCCAACTGAACGTTCAGTTGCTCACCCGCAATAGCAAATCGGTAAGTCTGACCAACGCTGGCCAAGTGCTTCTCGACGAGGCCCGTTACCTCCTGCGGCGCGGCGAGCAGGCGCAGCGTCTGATTTTACGCTCGGCCCAAGGCTTTGCCGGGCGCCTGAATGTCGGTTTCGTCAACTCCATACTGCATCGTGGCTTGCCGCAGGCCGCGAAGGCTTTCGAGCGGGATCATCCCGATACCGAGATCGTGCTGATGGAAATGAACAGCGCCGAGCAGGCCCAGGCATTGCTGCGCGGCCAGATCGATATTGGGTTGGTGCACTGGAGCAAGTTTCCCGAAAGCATCTGCTGCGAGCGCGTTCTCATCGAGCCATTTCTATGGTGCCTACCCTCATCTCATCGACTGGCCGGACAGTCTCGAATCGACCTCTCGGCTCTCTCCGACGAAGACTTCATTCTGTTTCCTCGCAACGTCTCGCCACACTTTCATGACCTCATCATCGCCCGCTGTATGGCAGCGGGATTCAGCCCGCGGATCCGTCATGAGAGCCGCCTGTGGCAGACAGTGGTTGCTATGGTCGCCTATGAAATGGGAGTGGCATTGGTGCCTCAGACTCTAGCCATGACGTGGAGGGAAGGCGTGCGCTATGGCGAGATCAAGGGCAAACGGATGCTTTCCGAGATTTATGCCATACGCCTTGCTGCCGCGCCGTCCGCTGCCGCGCAACGCTTCCTCACCTTGTTCAAAGGCATGCGCGGACCGAACCTTCCGAAGGTTAACCGGTCTTCCGTCGCCGGAAAAGTTGAGAACAACACTACCGGCAGGCTCAATGGGCGGACTTGACCAAGTCGGTCTCTTCGAGGCTCTTGGCGATGGCTGGCAAACCGCGTAGGCAGCAGCGGGGTGTGATCCGTCAGCTATCGACAATGAGCTATCGACAACCCTTTACTCGGGACCGGTGCGTGTCAGTATCCGTAGCGATACTCGCCCTCGGCATCATCACCCTTCGTTTTGTGGAGACAGGTCAGCCCGGACCGTGCTCGCAAATGCCTGCCGTAAGCTCTTAATCTTTGGAGGCAAAGCAAGAAGTCGGCCTTCTCATTATGAGTGCGAAACGGCCGCTTTTTCAGCTTTCTGATTTTTGTAAGATATTGATTTTCTTAAGCAGTGCTAGATGCTCGCAACCTCTCGAGGCCCCAGGAGGGGGCACAAAAAGGGGCACAGTAAAACGAACTAATAAGCGCTAGGAGCGGTGATCAGAGGTGAGCGGCATGCTGAGTACTCCTCCGGTCCGGTTTTGGGAGCTTCAGCTTATCCGCGGCCGCTGCCAGGTGATCAGGCGCCAGGTGCGAGTAGCGTAGGACCATCGAGTAGCTCGACCAGCCGCCGAGCTGCATCAGCTCATGCAGGCTCACGCCGCGCTGCACGGCCCAGGAAGCAAAGGTGTGCCGCAGCGTATGCCAGTTCACGCCCTCTAACCCGGCGGCCTTGACAGCGTCCTGGAAAGCCTTCGTGTTGCAATCGTCGATTGGCTCGCCACGCCATTGAAAGACGTGGTCCCCCTCGGGCGAGAGCTTGCGAAGCTTCTTCAGCACCGTGATGGCATCCGCTGGCAGTCGCACGCCGTGCGTGCGGCCGGCTTTCATCTGCTCACCGGGTATCCACGCGGCCCGCTTCTTCATGTCGATCCGATCCCACGTGAGCGCGAGCATCGAGCGCATGCGCAGGCCCGTGAGCACCGCAAAGTCCGCGGCAAGCGCCAGGTGCTCAGGCAGCTCTTTACGCAGGCGCGTAAACTCAGCCGTCGACAGCCATCGCGGCTCGGCCGTCTTCGGCCGATACATCGGCACCTTGGGCGCCGACTCGAGGACCTCCCAGTCATGCACACACTTGCGAAGAATCGCGCGCAAGAGCGCCATAAAGCGGTCCGCCGTTGCCGGGCTCGACTCCGCAGCGCGCAGCTCCCGCAGCTTCTCGACGACTGCGCGCGTGATGTCCTGCACATTCGCGCCAGATAGGTGCTCATCGAACCAGGTGAGCATTGCCTCATCTTTGGCTTTGGTGCGCTTTCGCGTCTCCGCCAGCCAACGCTTGCGCGCAGCAGCCCACGGATACGGTGGCCGCTCGCCTAGTTTAGTCTGTCGCCAGGCACCGCTTTTTGCAGCCGCCTCAAATTCGCGAGCTTCGCGGATATTTTCTGTTCCAGTCGAGAGCCGGACGAGACGACCATTGACCTTGAACTTGACCCAGTAGTGCGAAGTGTTGGGGCGGCGATAGATGGACATCGTTTGCTCGCTTTCAAAAATTCGGTCAGCTCGTCCGGCAAAAAGACCCAAGCCTTAGCTGGCTTGTACGCCGGCACCTTACCGGCGGCCGCTTTCTTGCGCAACGTAAGAGGCGACATCTGTAAAAACGCTGCGGCCTCGTTAAGTGAGAGTGTGCGCTCAGTCATCTTGATCCACTCCAACCGCCCTCGCTCGGTTCGCGAGATGCAGTCGGCGGATAGAGCGCTGCTCGCGAACCGCACGGACGATTGCGGTGGAGCACCTATTTGCTGACGATGAGGTTCAGCACGGACGGCTAGTCCAGAGCGGTTGCGATTATATCGCGTTCTCGATAGCTGTCGTTGCTTCCTTAACTTATCAAGTCTGCTCAGCGTTTAAACGCGGTGGCAAATTGCTGCTCTCCGCGAAGCCGCGCATTCAAGGATTTGATCATATTGGCCCGAACTCTCGGAAAGCCTCTCTACCGTTGGTCCTTCGCTTGGTACTGGAGCGACGCAGCCTCCTCGCTTTTCGCGGAATCCCCGACGGCGCTCGAGAGGCGGTGCGAGAAATTGCATTGCGCAGCCCTCGGCCGCCTGGGTCGCCGCACGGCTATAAGAGTCAATTGACGGGTCCGCGGTTCTTTAGTCGCCCGATCCTTTGCCTCCCGCTTAGCCCGTCGGCACATCCATAAGTGCGCATCAATCATTACGTCTATCCGCTGCCGCTTGCGTGCCATAGGTGCCCACAGTGCGTGCGCTCAGCTGCCGCTGGCAATCTCATAATCTGTCGCGTTCGACTCATTTTGAGCGTCGCACATGGCCCGCGGCACGGCTCTGCCCAGTCGCGATCAACCAAGGTTGCCGCCAGGAATCGAAAGCCCGGCGCCAAGGATGTTTTCCGGCCGTGATATCCGTCGAGCAAATGATCTTCGTCCGGCTCCAGCTCGTGGAATATCTACCAGTCAGCTGCGAGCTTACGGCGCCAGGCGTTACGATCCGCGGCCCGCCACCTATCGACCAGCCCGCTCAATGCGGTCGAGGAGAATCCCCAATATGGCCTGCGCCGCACCCTTCGGCGGGTATACGCGCCCATTGATTTCCCAACACCATTCAAGCTCCGGTAATCGACGAATCTTAAGCTGGGTGGTGCCCAGTATGTCGAGACCTCCGGTCGCGAAGTAGCGCATGCCGGGCTGCTCTACAGGGAGATTGGAGTTGTATTCCCTGACCCATAGACATGCCTCGCGCGCAGTATTCGCGTAAAGATTTTGCGGAACGATCTGGAGGCCCTGTCCCTGAGCGCTCACTATGAAACCCCCTATGAGCGCGCCCTTCCCCGTGGCGACAGCCCAGCCCGTCTCTCGAGCAATGATTGCTGCTTCCTCATTGATGGCGGAAATCAGCGCATCTTGAGCATCGAGGAAGTCATCCGCGCTATCACGCAGTCGCTTCTCCGTCTCCTCTTCAAAGACCCGCTGCCGCGCGATCGCCGCCGCCCGATCAGCGGGTGAAGCGGCCTTGATCTCAACATCCAATTCAACCAGGCGCGTCTTGATGGCGCCGGCCAAATCAGCCAGCGTGTACACGGTACAGTCCAGATACAAATGAGGCTTCGGTACCCACTTCGGCACCGGTGATTTATCAAGCCGCACGAACAAAAGCCGCTCCCAACCCTTTTCATGCGTCAGCTCTTCAATTGCCATTTTCTCAACGCGAGTCCAGGCTGTCTCTCCCCACGGCGGCCGAAATAGGATCACGACCAACTGCGCGCGCTCGCGGAACACAATGCGAAACGCTTCGTTTCCGTCGCGTCCTGCCAACTGCTCTTGCGCTTTGGACGATACAAAAACCGACAGCGGCGGCTCCAGCAGGTTTTTGAGGTTAAGCGCGATCGATTCGTCATTCCATGCGAACGAAACCGCAACGTCGTATTGTTTTGCTGCTTGGCTCATTCGACGTTCTTCTTCGGTCCGGAAGGCTTCCTCGCCGGTTTCACCGCCGCCGAGTTAGCTTGTTGTAACGCCTGCAGTTGAATGTCATTGCTGGCAATCGCCGCGGCCGCCGCCTTGGTGGTCGCGGCAACCATATCGTGTTGTATCAGATTACCAGCAGTCGCCACATCCGCAGCCTTATTAGTCGCTGCCGCCATCTGGCGCTGGATGGTATTACCCTGCGCCATCTCATAAACGCTGGCGCCCGTTATGACTGCATATATAACGGTCGCAATTGCTATGACCCAAGTCAAAAACACAATCTTGCCCTGCTGCGCAGCCTGCGTCTTGCTGGCTTCGTTGACCCCTCGCGTAAAGTCATCAACCTTCTTCGTCGCCTCGGTGAGATTACCGGAGAGTTGGTCGGCGGCTTTACGGATAGTCTGTGTAGCCTCAGCGAGATTGTCGGAAACCTGATCGGCTACTGTATGGATGGTCCTTGTGGCTTCGGCGAGGTTATCGGAGAGCCGATCAGCGGCTCTATGGATGGTCGCCATTACTCCCCGGAGCCCAACATCCAAGCCGTTCATGGCCTCGATTGTTCGATGCTGCATAATGCGGCTGTATTGGTGCACCTCGTCAGTTTGTGCGGTTTTCGCGTTGAGAATCGCGTTAATCTCTTCGTCATCAGTCCATTTTCTATCTTTCATGACTTCCGTATCCCCGTTTCGCGATCACCGCATGGGCACCAACTTGCGCCACCGAGTGTACCTCTCCCGCATTTGCCCGACTTCAGAATCTAGATGATTGCTTTGTTTGCTCGGTCATGAGCTTGTTCTCCGCTGCTTCCTTCGCTTCGCGTTGCATCGCGACGCGTCGCATCTCGGCACCAAGCGCTCGGTCCCTGGCGTATTGGGCTTCGCGATGCGCTTGCACCTTGTAGCGAAGTTCGCTGAAGGTGTCCGGTGGCCTCGGTTTTGGCGTGACGAGAGCGGCCAAGCATCCGTTCGGGTTGTCGGGGGTAAGCGGGTCGTGCCATGAGTACGCCAACCGCTCGATGTTGAGATTGAACAAATCCGCGTATGCGACTAGCTCTTCGTAAGGTCCACGCGTGTGAATGACCGTCCCGTCCACACGACGATTTTCGGGGACGCACTCGCCGCCACGATAAACCAGCGGCCGGCGGGAAATCTTCTTGCCGATGGCGACGAACGCGTCTTGATGGTGCAGGCAATATTTCGGCGCGTATCGCCATCCGTGTTCCGCCGCGAACCGCTCGCGCTCGGCCAGCTGCAAGGCATCGAGGTGTTGCCATGCGACCGTACACGTTCGGTCCAACTCCAGCCGCTCGTATAGGTCCGCGGGCGGATCGCCATAATAGCCGCGCGCGCGCCAAAGGAGGCGAGTGGCAGCTGATGCGGCTCTCCATGCAGCGACGATGGCATTGGCACGGGCTTCGGTGGTCATGATCCGAGGTCCGAGTTGTCGACGATTTGTCGGAATCGGTATCGATTCGTGTGGCGAACTGTGCCCGCAAGCTCCAGCTGATAGCCCGCCGCGACCTTGTCGCGATGCTCGCGAAGCCAGAACCCCAGCTTTTGGGGGTCGTGCGGATTACCGCACCCGGACGCAGTGAGAGCCGCAGCTATTGCGCCGTCGAAGTCTGATCCGATTCGAAAGAGTATTTCGGCAGCCGCAATTTCCTTGCCGGCAAACATGGGACCCAGGATTCTGAACGCCGACTCCAGTGCATTACTCTCGTCATCAGCTTCACGCGCCTGTGAATCAACGGGATCAGCCATACCGAGCCAGAGCAGCGGGCTGCGCGCCATCTCGCTCCACTCCTCAAAACTCGGGAGCGGCGCCGGCCCCGAAAAATCGGATTGCAGGTACGCTCGGATGATGGTCAGTGCGGCCACGAGCAGTTCCACGCGATGCTCCAGCACGTAGCGCCGGAGATTCTTAATCGCAAATGCGCGCTGGCGTAGCTCGGCAAGCGGCATGTTGGCAACCAGTCGAATGATGAGTGATCGGCGCGCGAGGTCGCCGGTTGGGTTGACGTTATTCCCCGAAGCGCAGACAACGGCACTGTTTTTCACCGTCGGGGATTCTGACTTGCCGAGCTTGCGGTCTTGCCAGGTCGATGCCGTCAGGAACGCGCACAGCTCCATAGCTCTCGCTCTATGGCCCGAGGGGACGTTGTCCAGCATGATGCTGTGATCCATCGCCAACAGCGCCGAGAAAAGCGTTTTACGCAGTTCTTCGCCTTGTACGTACGGCCGCGATGCCGGCGCAGTCCCGTGCACGATAGTGGCGGGCATCTCGGAGAGCAGTGTTTTCCCCGTCCCGCTGTCGGCGGCCGTGTACCAGAACATCGGCACTCGCGGCAGCGCCGGCCGTGCGGCCTCCGTCAAAATGTGGGCTAGGCATGCACTTTCGTCTGCCGGCGATTGGTGAGGAAACTCCTTAAACGGCTCCCTCAGTATTTCCAAAGCCCGCTGGGCCTCCTCTCGTGACGGGTTCTCGCGCACCCTCGGAAACTTCGCATTCGGTGCAAGGATCACACGTGAGACCGGGTCATATCCGCGCTCCTGGCACACTGTCCCGTCAGCTCTCACAAACGGGGCGCGGGCGATCCCATAGAGTTCCCGGAGCCCCGGATGGTCGCCTTGCTTCAAGATCGTGGCGGCGATCTTTTCCGGAAAGTTGATCGTCTTCCATTCGCCGGTTTTGCCGCTGGGCGCCACAACGATCGCCTTCCGGCTCAGATAGACCGCCACCCATTCCGGCGTCACCAGAACAGTGGAGCATTGCTCGATATTGCGCTTGATACCGTCCCGGCCGATGACTCGGCCACGTTCATCAGGTGTCGCCGCGGGGTCGATGTCACCGACGCGCACGACGCGGACCAGTTGGTTTCCCTGCCTGAATACTTCCTCGTATAGAAGTGCGATTGCGGCATCCACTACTTCAGGGATGTTGCCAGCCGTGATCCTAATGGTCGGCCTTTCGGGAGGCGGCTGATTCGCGATCGTGTTCAACGGATCGTGTTTTTCCTTCCACGCCTTCGTCAACTCGGGACTCATGAATGCGCCCCAGCCAGTGGTGGGTGTGTCGAGAGGCGTGCTCATCGTCCCATCACCTCATTAGGGACTGAGCTGGCGTCTACCACTTCGGCGCCCTTCTCAATCGCCGCGTCCAGCTCAGCGCGGTTCACGACCCAACCGTTGCCGGGAAGGCGTCGGACTTTCAGTCCAGTACTCCTACAGAATTCGTGCCAGCCCCGTCGGTTCAGCTCGCACTCCGCTTGGGCGATTCTTATCGAGATGAATTTCGGTTCCACTGTCTCCTCTCTTTCGGTGATCGCGTGTGATCACCCTGAGCGGCAGTAAAACCGAATTGCGGAGGAGAGTCAGGGCCACACTTAAGTGTGTACCTGAAGGAGGCGTTTAAACGCGCTGCTTGCGCTCGGCGCGCTGGCGCTTCAGGAATTGAAGGAAAGCGGCCGGATCATTCCGCAGCGGAATTTTGTGCACGGTGCGCAGCTGGGCATGCTGGGCTTCCACCCAACTACCGGACAGCTCGCGCTTCCACCATTCGGGGAACTCGCGGTCGATCACTTCGAGGGCGCGATAGTTAAGGCTCCTTTCCCGGCGCGCGCTGGTGCGGCTATCAGTGTTGAGCATGGCGTTGTAGGCCATCGGCCGCAGGGCATCGAGCACCGCTCGTAGGCGCTCCAGCGGGCTACGATCGGGCTCATCTTCGGAGTTGTCGGCCGTCAGGTACGGATGCAGCTCCTTGGGCATGTTGAACGCCCGGAAGTCGGTAAGGGCGCGCCCCGCGAGCTGGCCGTCATCGTGATCGGTGAACGCGAGACCGAAAGCGCGCATGGTCGTGAGGTACTGCCAGCGGGAGCGGCACGCGTCACGGAGTTCTGCCATCGTCAGCCGGCGCTGATCACGGGCGCCGTTGACTGGGCGCGCGTCCAGGGTATCAACCATCGGTGAACCACTCTCTTATCTAATCGGCCAGTGCTTGAGGACACTCGTCAAAGTGTCCTCGGCGCGTCTCCATATGATGGACCCGATCCGTGCCTAATCAAAGGAAGTCGTGTGGGGGGAATGGGGCTACTTTTAGTCTTGTCATGTTAGAAGATCATTTTATACGTATAGGGACCAAAAACGGCCTCACTCCCCCCACACCCGGCCCGCTCGCGCTTTGTAATGCAGTGAATCTCTCGAACCTGGGCCTGGGCCTGGGCCTGTTGGGGGCGTGAATCGGCCACGGGTCGCGACCGCTCCAAAATGAGCCGACGTTCCAACTGTGCGCGCCCAACTCGCCCCCAACTGATCCAGCTCTTCGTCGAGCTTGAATCCGTGGACACGTCGTTTAAACGCGCTGGAGACGTGCGCCGAGCTGGAGGCTTACGCTTACGCCACGGCCTTGTCGAGCTGCGATATTAATCTGGCGACCGACGCCGGTACCCATCGGCCGCCCCCGAGGCGTGGCACCCTTCGAGCGGCATCCTTCACCAGGTCGCGCAGCTCCTCGGCTCGCGCCCGCCCGAGGCGCTGACCCCGCGACGATGCCTGCATTGCAGTCAATGTCACGGCCGAAATCCGTCAAGGGTATCGGGGGGCCAGCGAATCTGTGACGCAGTCCTCTTAGTCAAAGCTCCCAACGACCGTTGGAGGAATTGACTATGAACCCAGGGCGCACGTATCCTGGCGTCACGATGAACGCCATAGCCTACCTTCGGGTGTCCACTTCAGAGCAAGGCCGATCCGGGCTCGGCTTGGAGGCGCAACGCGCCGCGATCGAATCCTTCGCGCGCAGCGAGGGTGTGACGGTCGATCGTTTCTTCACCGAAGTCGAGACCGGCAAGGGCAGCGATGCGCTCGACCGCCGACCCCAGCTCGCCGCCGCGCTTGAAGCTGCCCAGTCGATTCGCGGGCCGGTGATCGTCTCGAAGCTCGACCGTCTATCGCGCGACGTGCACTTCATCAGCGGGCTGATGGTTCAGCGGGTCGAGTTCATCGTCGCCGAGCTGGGCCGCCAGGCTGATCCGTTCGTGCTGCACCTTTACGCCGCCCTGGCCGAGAAGGAGCGCCAGCTGATAAGCAGCCGCACCAGAGCCGGCCTGCAGGCCGCGAAACGGAAGGGCAAGGCCTTGGGCACCGCCGGCCGCGCTGCCAGCACAGAGCAGCTTATACGCGCAGGCGCGGCCTCCGCGGCACGTGCCGATGAGTTTGCAAAGACCGTGCGCCCACATGTGCGCATGGCGATGGCCGATGCTCTAAACAACTTCACGCAAGCAGCTGTGCTCCTGAATGAGGCGAAGCAGACAACCGCCGAAGGCAAGGCATGGGATCGGCGCAGCGTCGCCGCTGTAGTGCGCCGGCTCAAGGCAATGAAGCTTTGGCCGTAGGCGATGGCAAGCAGGCGCCCCGCTCCCCGCGCCGGTCGAGCGCAGGGCCTCCCCGAATCCTGATAGTCAAGTGAATCCCCCAGCGGGATCTGTAAAAGAGTCAACCCACGCATCCATACCCCGACGGTCAAAAGCCGTTACACCCGCTTCAGACTCCAGGCTCTAAGATTCCTACGACAAGGCCGTGCTTTTCTGGGCGGGGCCGCAGCGGCCGTGACACCTTCGAGATGTCGCGACCTGTTTTAGTCCTTCCGAGATTTTGAAGAGCCGACGAGGTCGGAGAGCTTCTTCAGTAAGCGCGCCCGTTTTGCCTGAAGCGTCCCACTCGGCGGCCGCGATTTTCGCTCTACATAATCGTTCAACAACGCCTGTGTATCGGTCACGTCTGCTCCACTGGCCGTCGAGGGCGAAGCGGAATCCTGTCCTAACGAAATGACCGCTAAGTGATTACAGTGTGCGCCCTCTGTTTCCGTCATCGCGATTGTCAGATAGTTATGATAATCATCAAGCCACCAGCCGAATACGGCCCCACCTCTGATTGCAAACACTGCTGCGGCGGTGTCGAGTGCGTGGCCATCGAGAACGCGTTGTACCGCCGGGTCGATCTTAGGTGGCTGAGACGTTTGAAATGTGAAAGCGTAGTCACAGAAAGTGATGTGAGCATCAAATTCCAGCAGGAAATTCTGCCACTTCTGAAAGCTGAATTTCTGGACTGTCCGCGGAAGCCCTTTTGACGCATCATCGAGATGCGGGTCCACTTCAGAAGTTCGATTTCCGACCTGCGCCGCCTGCGGTACAGAGTCGGCCGTCTCCTCTTCGGTACTGAACAAAGACGGGGCCCGATCGACCGAGATCGGTGTGTCTATCAATTCCTCGATCACTTTTGGGTTCATCGATGCGACTCGCCGCATCGATTCCTCATCAGTCTCTCCTAGAATCATGTCGCATGCTACGCCAGCGGGCGTGTATGGTTCAGCCGGATCCGCCTCCGCACTGTCCACTTCCGTATGGCCAAGCAAAGCCCGCTCTAACTCCGACCGCTTGGCCTCGTACGAGCTGGTAAGACTAGATATGGCTTCCGAGCGATCCCATGCCTCGAACGACCCCTCCGGCGGGCTTGGCTTCGCTTGTATCGACTTAATGCGGTCCTCGATAGCGCGCAAGTGCGGGTGCGCCGGGAGGACATTATCCAGCGCATAATCCGCGCGCTGCTGTTCGGACCAATAAAACTGCCGGTAGTACCATGAGCGGCACCGATCCCATAGGTTCCAACGGACGGGGCTGGTCATGATTCCACTCCTGGCTGCGTAAGCACTCGGTGTTTACCTACAGTTCGGCCGCGCTATTCGAGTCTTCCCCGCCTGTTCTGCCTTGCTTGCGCCAATCCATTCCGTCACTTGCATGCCGTACACTTCATACTGGCGCACCAAGCGCTTCCCATCGACGGTTGGCTTGAACTTCGCAACCGCCAAAGTAGCGTCCGCCATTCTTGTACCGGCACGGCTCAACGGCGGAGTTTCAAGATTTCGACCCTTCATCGATTACCTCCTCCGTTGCCTTCCGGTCTGTAATGCTGCGGCTTGAATTGCAAATACACCCCTTGATCGGCGCCGGACGGCGGCTCCGCGCAATGACAGGTGGAATCCGGTTCCACGTAGGTGCACGATGTCGACGTCCACACAATCGACATTTTTAGAGCCGGCAATTGGCGAACGGCCGCCTCCACCCCGGCGACGAGTAATCGACGGCAGCCCGGGCTCATCGTCCCGTCCGCCGAGAGTGCTGCCGGATGCTGTACGAAGCAGCGTCGGGCAACGATATCGACCGCCGGCGGTCCGTGGAATATCGAGATGTCCTCTTGTTGATATACCCCAGCGAAGATTCGCACGACCAGGTACGGGTACTTTCGTGTACGTCCGATCAAAGTGTCGTTGGGTGCCGCAAGACTCACCATCGTTTTGGACCCGCCTTCGTGCCCCGAGACCGTAGTGCCGTTCTCTGATCGATGTTTGACGAATGCCTGGTGTCATTCCACAAGACCGACTCTCCTTCGCAGCGGCAGAACTTAGTATCCACATCACATCTCCAGTTGCTCCAACACTGGAGACAGACGCGGATCGGCACTACCCGATTGATTGCCGGGTTTGGCCGCATTTGCCCCCTTTTGGGGGAATCCACCTTGCTCGGGCAAGCAGGTTGGCAGGAGCGTCCGCTCCACTCTGAATGCGCGGTCGATGCTATCGAACTTTGTCTCCGGAAAATAGTATTAATATCCCAATTCGGGATAATTCTAAAACGGGATTAATAAGTAAAGCTCTCGACGTTAGGGGGGCTTTGCTTGAAATCTCTTCGGTCGCGCGAGCATCGTTCTGTAATCGCCGTCCTGGTAGCCGCTAGAAAAGATGCCGGACTCACACAGGAACAATTGGCCAAGCGGCTCAAAAGACCTCAGAGCTACGTATCAAAATACGAGACAGGTGAGCGACGCTTAGACGTTCCTGAGTTCATCCGGATTTCCCGATCCTTAAATGCGGATCCGGAGATTCTGATTGCAAAGGTCCTTCGGGCTCTTTAGAGAGCGAGGATGGGTCTGCATGTGCACGTCGACTGCACGGCGTAATTTGAGGGATTGGTCGATGCGCCACGGCTCGTGATCGAAAGCTCTCGGATTAGTTCGGGCAGGAACGCCTGGTTCTGACGTCCGTCCACGAGTGTCAAGAGTGTGTCGCCAGAAGCTCGCGCATCTGTGTGGCTGGGATGCGAGACTCGAGGACGTCACGCGCCCGCTACGGTGCTCAAAGTGCGGCGAGCGTAAATGTGCGGCGAAGGCATTGCCCACAATGTCGCTGAAAGCGTAGTAAAAAGTGTGCGCCGGCTGAGCTTTGCGGCGTTCTGGCTGCCTCTTCCGTACAACCATTGCCTCGCGATCCCGATATACTTCCCGACTGATTTTGGGGTGGAGTATCCAGGGTGGCAAGGTCCAAACGGAATGCCTCGAACAACAACAATGGGTCGAGTGCCAATCTTGGATTCGAGGCGAAACTGTGGGCAGCCGCCGATGCCCTGCGGAACAACATGGACGCGGCCGAGTACAAGCACGTCGTACTAGGCCTAATCTTTCTCAAGTATATCTCCGATGCATTCGAGGCCAAGCACTCTGAGCTTAAAGCGCAAAGGTCTCAAGGCGCCGATCCCGAAGACCGCGACGAGTACCGGGCCGCGAGCATCTTCTGGGTGCCGAAGGAGGCCCGCTGGTCGCGCCTGAAGGCTAACGCCCCGCAGCCCGCCATCGGCACGCTGGTGGATGACGCGATGGCCGGGATCGAGCGCGACAACCCAACGCTCAAGGGCGTACTTCCGAAAGAGTATGCGCGCCCAGGTCTTGACAAGCAGCGCCTTGGTCAGATCATCAATCTGGTGAGCGACATCGCGCTTGGCAGCGCCGCTGATCGGGCAAGAGACACACTCGGCCGCGTGTATGAGTACTTTCTCGCCCGCTTCGCAAGCGCCGAAGGCAAGAGTGGCGGGCAGTTCTACACGCCCTCGTATGTGGTGCGCGTACTGGTCGAAATGCTCGCGCCCTACAAGGGCCGCGTCTACGATCCCTGTTGCGGATCTGGCGGCATGTTCGTGCAGAGTGAGAAGTTTATCGAGGCGCACTCCGGGAAGATCGGGGACATTTCCATTTACGGCCAGGAGTCGAACTACACCACCTGGCGGCTGGCCAAGATGAACCTCGCGATCCGGGGCATCGACGCCCAAATCGCGCACGGCGACACCTTCCACAATGACCGGCATCCAGATCTCAAGGCCGACTACGTCCTGGCAAATCCGCCATTCAATGACAGCGACTGGCGCGGGGAGCTATTAAAGGATGACAAGCGTTGGGTGTTTAGCACGCCGCCCGCCGGCAACGCCAACTACGCCTGGGTGCAGCACTTCCTCTACCACTTGGCGCCCACCGGGCTCGCCGGCTTCGTGCTCGCCAACGGCTCGATGTCGTCGAATCAATCCGGCGAGGGCGAGATCCGCAAGGCCATCATCGAGGCCGATCTGGTGGACTGCATGGTGGCGCTGCCGGGGCAACTCTTCTATTCGACGCAAATCCCGGTCTGCCTCTGGTTACTTGCACGCAACAAGAAGAACGGCCGTTTCCGCGACCGCCGCGGCGGGACTCTCTTCATCGACGCGCGCAAGCTCGGCAACCTCGTCGACCGAGTTCACCGCGAGCTGACGGATGATGACATCGAGAAAGTCGCCGGCACATACCACGCCTGGCGCGGTGACAAGGATGCAGCCGAGTACGCCGATGTGCCCGGGTTTTGCAAGGCCGCGAACCTCGAGGACATCCGCAAGCATGGCCACGTCCTCACGCCAGGGCGCTACGTCGGCGCCGAGGCTGCTGAAGACGACGGCGAACGGTTCGAGGAGAACATGCAACGGCTCACCGCAACGCTGCGCGAGCAGCAGGCGGAGTCCGCGAGGCTGGATGCCGCCATTACGGCCAACCTGAAGGAACTAGGGTATGTCGGGTGAATGGAAGGTTGTGCCATTGGGCCAACTCTACGATTTCAGTTCGGGCCTTTCGAAGCCTGCGTCTGCATTCGGATCCGGTTATCCATTCCTGTCCTTCAAGGACGTCTTCTACAACTCATCCGTCCCGTCGCGTCTATTCGAACTCGTCAATTCCAATGAACAAGAGCGTACCCGTTGTTCAATCAGACGTGGAGATGTCTTTGTTACAAGGACTAGCGAGACGATGGACGAGCTCGGAATGAGCTGCGTTGCGCTTTGTGACATTCCCGATGCCACGTTCAACGGATTTACGAAGAGGCTGAGGCCAAAGTCAGATACTGTTGTCCCCGAGTACGCACGCTACTACTTCCGGTCCCCGACGTTCCGACAAGCGGTCACAGCGATGTCGTCCATGTCCACTAGGGCGAGCCTAAACAACGAGATGCTCGAGCGATTGTCGGTCATACTTCCTCCGCCGGAAGAACAAGAGGCGATAGGACACATTCTCGGCACGCTGGACGAAAAGATCGAACTGAACAGGCGGATGAATGAGACGCTGGAGGCGATGGCGCGGGCGCTGTTTAAGTCATGGTTCGTGGACTTCGACCCCGTGCGCGCCAAGGCCGAAGGGCGCGATCCTGACCTGCCGAAGCATATTGCCGATTTGTTTCCAGATTCGTTCGAGAATTCGGAGCTAGGGGAGATTCCGACTGGGTGGGGCATTGGCCGTTTCGGCGACGCAGTCGAGCACATACGCGATCAGGAAAATCCTCTCTCATCGCCGGATGCACTTTTCCAGCATTTCAGCATTCCAGCTTTTGATGAGGGACAAATTCCGAAGCGCGAACACGGGCAGAGAATCAAGAGCCTGAAGTGGCGCGTTGCAAATGGGACCGTCTTGCTTTCAAAGCTCAACCCCGAAATTGAGCGCGTTTGGCTGATTGACGCGCGCCCAAGTGAGCGATCGGTCTGCTCAACCGAGTTTCTGGTTCTCAAACCACGTTCCCCATTCACGCGGAGCTTTGTCTACTGTCTCGCGCGCTCGCCGCTTTTTCGGCAGCAGATCGAAGGTCTAGTGACGGGAACCTCAAAGAGTCACCAGCGCGCCCAAGTCGAATCCATTCTCCAGCTCCCAGTAGTCATCCCCGCGCCGCCCGTCGTTTCAGCTTTTGATCGCGGAGCGGACAGCCTGCTCGCGCGCACTCTCGAATGTCGCCGGGAATCAAGCATCCTTGTCGCTCTGCGTGACACCATGCTGCCCAAACTTATCTCCGGTGAGCTCAGCGTGCGGGACACGGCGGACAGTTGGCAGTCAGTCCCAGACGAGCGCACATTGGCATAATTGTGAAAGCTTCCCGATTGCGCATAGAGAACTTTCGCGGGATAAGGGAGGCCACGCTCTTTTTTCCCGATCACGTGGTTTTGGTCGGCGACAACAACGTCGGTAAATCGACCATCTTTGAGGCGCTCGACCTCGTCCTCGGACCGGATCGTTTGAATCGCCACCCGAAGATCGATGAGCATGACTTCTACCTAGGCAGCTACGTGAGTGCAGAGAACGAGCCGCCGAAGGAAGTGCGAGTTGAAGTTTCCGTCATAGGGCTCAATGAAGAGCAGCAGGCCCGCTTCAAAGACTACATCGAATGGTGGAACACGACAGCGAATTCCTTTCAAGATGCGCCGATCGAAGGCGTTGATAATCCCGACGTTCATGCAGCCGTCAGAGTTACCTTCCGCGGCTTCTATGATCCCGAAGAAGACGACTTCAAGGGCGAGACGTACTTTTCGCGGAGCCTCGACGAGGGTGGAACGCCCCAAGTCTTCTACAAGAAAGACAAGCAATTCTGCGGCTTCTTATACTTGCGATCATTGCGCACGGCTGCGCGGGCGCTAAGCCTCGAACGTGGCAGCCTTCTCGACATTATTCTGCGCATCAAAGAGATCCGGCCGCAGATGTGGGAAAAGACGATCAACCAGTTAAGCGCACTCACGGTCGCCAGCGACCCAGAGCTTGGCATCTCTGGGGTCCTCGAGGGCATCGAGGCAGCAATCAAGAAATATGTTCCGCGCGAATGGGGCATGACACCGCATCTGAAGGTCTCAAATCTGACGCGCGAAAGCCTGCGCAAAGTCATTACGGCCTTCATCGCCACCGGTGATGGCAAACATGCCGCGCCGTTCTACCGACAGGGAACGGGCACCATCAACATGCTTGTACTTGCCATGCTGACGCAAATTGCCGAAGACAAGCAGAATGTCATCTTTGCGATGGAGGAGCCGGAGACGGCGATCCCGCCTTACGCACAGAAGCGGATTGTCCATGAAATCCGCAAGCTGTCCTCCCAATCGCTGTTCACCTCCCATTCACCCTACGTCCTTGAGGAATTCGATATCAGTGAGGTTGCAGTTCTCACCCGTGCATCAGACGGCGTGCTTACGCAATCAGCTATACAACTGCCGCCGAGCATCAAGCAAAAGCGCTATCGGCAGGACTTCCGAACGCGCTTTTGCGAAGGACTACTTGCGCGCCGCGTCCTGCTCGCGGAGGGCGCGACCGAAGCGGCTTCCATGCCCGCCGCGGCACGGCGTCTGTCTGAAATTGACCCTCAGACATACGTTTCGTTTGAGGCGCTCGGGCTTTGCATCGTGGACGCCGGAGGAGACGGGAATATCGCGGGTCTTGGCAAGCTTTACGGCGCTCTCGGAAAGACCGTCTACGCCGTTTGCGACAAGCAGGAAGCGCCGCGCGAGGCGGAGATTAAGGCCCAAGTCGCAAAGTTGTTTATGCACGAGGAGATGAGTATTGAGAAGCTGGTGCTCAAGAACACAACGCAGGCCGCGATGTATCGGTTTATTGACGCCATTGACCTGCCGCCTCATCTCAGCGCCAAGTATCCTAACCCTAAGGCAAACGCGCTTGACGTACTGACTGAAGTCTTGGCGTGGACAAAGGGGAATTGGGGCCTCGCAGAGTTTCTGTCGCAATGCGAAGAGGCCGAGATCCCACAGTGGATTCGCGACACCTGCCGGGAATTACGCGAGTTGTGCCAGCCGCCGACACCCAAAGAGGACAAAGCCCAAGAAGATGAGTTCGATTGGCTGGCGCCGGACGAAGACCCCGGGGATGGATGAAGGTTATGTTTGAGCTTTCCGACAAGAAGAAAGCCATCATTTCCCATGGGGGCCATCTGCTCGTCAAAGGTGGCCCGGGATCGGGCAAGACCACTATCTCGATTTTGAAAGCGGACATGCTGGTGTCGGCCGCACTCCGCCCGGGCCAGAGGGTGCTGTTTCTCAGCTTCGCCCGCGCCACCGTCGCGCGCGTAGTAGAGACGCTGGATGATCACTCGCAGAATAGGGCGCAGACCAGAGGCCGGGTTGACGTTGACACATACCATGCCTTCTTTTGGCGTCTGCTTAAGACGCACGGCTATCTCATTGGGTTGCCCAGAAGGCTGGAGATTCTGACTCCCCCGGGCGAGGCAATCGCCCTGTCAACGATTCGCCATGAGTGTGGGCCGCTTAGAAAACTCAGCGATGCTCAGAAGGCGGCGAGAGACAAGCGGGAAAGCGCCGAACTGCGGCGTCTCGCCTTCGACGAAGGTAAGGTCTGCTTCGATATGTTCGCCGGCCTGGTCGCGCAGATTCTTGCCGGAAGTTCAAAGCTTAGGAGCCTCGTTTCATCCTCGTATCCTTTCATCATCCTGGATGAGTTCCAAGACACGAACACCGGACAGTGGCTTGTTGTCCAGCAACTCGGGATCAACAGCACGCTGATCGCATTGGCCGATGAAGAGCAAAGGATCTACGACTTCATCGGTGCCGACCCGGAGCGCCTGAATCATTTCAAGCAGCGATTCAATCCGGGCGAGTTCGATCTGGGAAGAGAGAACCATCGCAGTTCTGGCACCGACCTTACGCGCTTGGGCGACGACTTGTTGAAGGGGAGGTTCAGCGGAACGTACCAAGGAATGAAGCTGTTCCAATTCCCGGCAAATCAGAATCAGGCCATGGCTGCCCTCAAAGGGCAGGTCCTTCGGGCCCGCAAGCGCCTCATCGAAAGAAAGGCCGGGGACTGGTCCCTTGCAGTGCTTGTTCCGACAAAGCAGCTCATGAGAGAAGTCTCCGATGTACTCCGCGCGGAGCAGCCATCGATGCCTGCCATCGATCACCGTGCGGCCATTGACATGGCGGGCGCGATTCTTGCGGCGGAGATCATCGCGTTCCTGCTCCAGCCTCGATGCGCAGACGGTTTCGGCAAGTTCGTCGAGCTTCTATGCAACTTTTTTCGTGGCAGGGGCGGCGACGATCCATCCACCAAGGATATTTCTGAATCGCTTGCGATCGACAAGGCCTTGCAGAAGGCGGCCGAGAATGCGAGGCAGGGAAAGGAAGCACCGGCGAACAGCATAATCAATCTCGTTCGCACGGGCTACGAGCAATGCGGCGCATTGAAACCGAGCGGTGATCCGGATGGAGACTGGCTGGCTATGCGGAATCAATTGGTCGCGTGCGGTTGCAGGCGGCTGGCAGAAGTTGCCGAAGAAGCCCGCAATGTTCGATTGCTGGACCGTGGGACGCAGCTGCGTGAAGCGCTATCGCTCGAATGGCGCACCAACGGCTCCTACCAGAATGCTCTAGACATCGTACGGCAAGCGTTCATTCAAGAGCATTTCGCCATATCAGCACGACGAGAAACTGGCATCGTCGTGATGAACATGCACAAAGCGAAAGGCAAGCAGTTCGATGAGGTCATCGTTTTTGAGGGATGGCCTCGATACGCCAAGAATCGGATAGTATCAAATCCCCATCGGATCGTGCCGGGCAATGTGGCTGGAGATCATTTAACCCACGCCAGAATTAACTTTCGCGTCAGTGTTACCCGGGCGAAAGTACAGACTACGATCCTGACGCCAGGCGATGATCCTTGCATCCTGCTCAGACAAACTTCATGACTGTGGGTTTCACCGAATCCGTCGTCGAAGACGCCGCCCTTGCCTGGCTCGAAGCGCTGGGCTACGCGGTGCTACATGGCCCGGAGATTGCTGCTGGGGAGCCCGGCGCCGAACGCAGCGATCCGAATTATCGCGACGTTCTGCTTGAGCGCCGACTGCGCCAGGCGCTTGTTCGGCTGAACCCGGGCTTGCCGCCGGAGGCGCTCGACGACGCTTACCGCAAGCTTGCGCGTGCGGATGCTCCGTCGCTCGTAGAGCGCAACCGCGCGGTGCACCGGATGATAGTGGACGGCGTCACTGTCGAGTACCGGCGCAAGGATGGCTCCATTGCCGGAGCGCAGGCGCGGGTCATCGACTACGAGGCGCCGGCCAATAACGATTGGGTCGCTGTCAACCAGTTCACCGTTTCGGAGGGGCAACATACGCGCCGCCCCGATGTCGTGCTGTTCCTCAATGGTTTGCCCCTGGTGGTCATCGAACTCAAGAACCCCGCTGACGAGAACGCTACTGTCTGGTCGGCGTTCCAGCAGCTCCAGACCTACCAAGCGCAGGTGCCCGCGCTGTTCGCCGCAAACGCCGTGCTGCTCGCTTCGGACGGCGTTCAGGCCCGGATCGGCTCGTTGTGTGCGGGCAAAGAGTGGTTTAAACCGTGGCGCACGATCACGGGACAGGAGGATGCACCACCCCAACAACCGGAGCTTCAGGTGATGCTGGAGGGTGTGTTCGAGCACAGGCGTTTTCTGGATCTGCTGCGCTTCTTCATTGTGTTCGAGGAGTCAGCGGCAGCAGGGGGTGGGAGCGGCAAACTCGTCAAGAAGATGGCCGGCTACCACCAATTCCACGCGGTAAACGCTGCCATAGAGGAGACCCTGCGGGCTGCGCAGTCGCGTGGCTCGGGCCACCTGCCCGAGCCGCTTGGCAAGTTCGAGGGTCGCGAGCGCCCGAGTGGCCAGCCCGGAGATCGGCGCGTCGGCGTGATTTGGCACACCCAGGGTTCGGGTAAGAGCCTGACGATGGCGTTCTATGCGGGGCACGTGATCCTGCACCCGGCGATGGCTAACCCCACACTCGTCGTGCTCACCGACCGCAACGACTTGGACGATCAGCTGTTCGGTACTTTTGCACGATGCCGAGACCTACTACGTCAACCACCCGTGCAGGCGGCCGATCGAGCGGACTTGCGCGCGAAGCTCGCCGTCGCCTCGGGCGGCGTGGTTTTCACCACAATCCAAAAGTTCTTTCCCGAAGAGAAGGGCGACCGGCACCCGGTGCTCTCAGAGCGGCGAAATATTGTTGTGATCGCCGACGAGGCGCATCGTAGCCAATACGACTTCATCGACGGCTTTGCACGACACATGCGCGACGCGTTGCCGCACGCTTCTTTCATCGGATTCACCGGCACGCCGATCGAGAAGACTGATGCGAACACGCGTGCGGTCTTCGGCGATTACATCAGCGTCTATGACATCCAGCGCGCCGTCTTTGATGGCGCGACAGTACCGATCTACTACGAGAGCCGGCTGGCCAAGCTCCAGCTCAAGGACTCCGAACGTCCGCAGATCGACCCGAAGTTCGAAGAGGTGACCGAGGGCGAGGAGGTCGATCGCAAGGAGAAGCTAAAAAGCAAATGGGCGCAGCTCGAGGCGGTGGTCGGCTCGGAGACCCGCATCCAGCTGATCGCCCGCGACCTCGTAGAGCATTTCGAGACCCGGCTCGCCACGATGGACGGCAAGGCCATGGTGGTGGTCATGAGTCGCCGCATTGCCGTCGATCTGTACCGCGAACTTATCGCGCTGCGCCCCAACTGGCACGGTGACGGCGACGACCAGGGTACGCTCAAGGTGGTGATGACCGGCTCGGCCTCGGACCCGCTCGATTGGCAGCCGCATATCCGCAACAAGAAGCGGCGCGAAACGCTCGCGGACCGCTTCCGTGAGGCGCGCGATCCCTTCCGGATCGTGATCGTGCGCGACATGTGGCTGACTGGGTTTGACGCCCCCAGCCTGCACACGCTGTACGTCGATAAGCCGATGCGTGGCCACGGACTGATGCAGGCAATAGCGCGCGTGAACCGCGTGTTCAAGGACAAGCCGGGTGGCCTTGTGGTCGACTACCTGGGACTGGCCGATGAACTGAAGCAGGCACTCGCCACCTACACCGAAGCGGGCGGAAAGGGCGAAACGGCGCTCGACCAGGCCCAGGCCGTGGCCCTGATGCTGGAGAAGTACCAGATCTGCCGGGGCCTCTTCCATGGATTTGACTGGGGCAAGTGGCTGACGGGAACGGCGCCTGAGCGGCTGTCCGTCCTGCCTGGTGCACAGGAGCACATCCTGGAGCTGGAGGACGGCAAGAACCGCCTGCTGCGATCCGTTACCGAACTCTCACAAGCATTTGCGCTGGCGGTGCCCCACGAAGAGGCGTTGAGAATCCGAGATGACGTGGGGTTCTTCCAGGCAGTACGAGCGGTACTCGCGAAGAATCTGGCTGGCGAGAGCAAGACCGACGAAGAACTGGAGCACGCCATCCGCCAGATCATTTCCAAGGCAGTCACCAGCGATGGCGTGATCGACATCTTCGCGGCCGCCGGCCTCAAGAAGCCCGACATTAGCATTCTGTCCGACGAGTTTCTTGCCGAAGTGCGGGGTATGCCCCAGCGTAATCTTGCAGTGGAGCTGCTGCAGAAGCTGCTTCGTGGAGAGATCAAGAACCGCGCTAAGCGCAACGTGGTGCAAGGCCGTTCTTTTGCCGACCTTCTCGAAGCCTCCCTACGCCGCTACCAGAACCGCGCTATTGAGACCGCCAAGATCATCGAGGAGCTGATCCAGCTCGCTAAGGACTTGCGTGCGTCGGCCGCTCGAGGTCAGCAGCTGGGACTTTCCGAGGACGAACTCGCCTTTTATGACGCGTTGGAGGTGAACGACAGCGCAGTGAAAGTGCTGGGCGAGCCTACACTCGCCGGCATCGCCCGCGAACTCGTTGCTACGGTGAAGAAGAACGTCACAATCGACTGGACTGTACGGGAGAATGTGCGGGCACAACTGCGGGTGATCGTGAAGCGGATCCTGCGCAAGTATGGCTATCCGCCTGACAAGCAGGAGAAGGCGACGCAGCTTGTGCTCGAGCAGGCTGAGGTGTTATCGGCCGAATGGGCCTGATGATCGTCATCTCCGCAGCTTTCGACTTGGGGTAAAGCGAGCGTCCCGGATCCGTTCGACTATCGTTTCGATGCGCGCTCGCACCGTTCTCGTTCCTCTGTGGACGCGCGCATGGCAAGCGGGACAGAGCGCGATTGTATTGTCTGTATGATCTGATCCCGCATCACCCAGGTGAGTTATATGGTGCACATCCGGTGATATAAAGTCGCGACTGTCTCCGCAGCTTGGAATTTCGCAGCGGTTATCCGCACGCTCCAGGGTCGCTCGCCGTACCTGGCTCAGTCGCTCAATTCTCTCCGACATGTATCTTCGCTTCTTGGGTTTGAGTGCACCAAGCGCTGCGGGCGTGAGTGGGACGCCGGCGTACTTGGCTTTGCCACGCTGTCCGCGGCGCAATTCGTAGCGGTTGGCCAAGTCGCACACCAACCATCGATGGGAGTCGCATTTACAACCGCTTGTTAGACCACTCTTCGGTATACGCTCGTCGAGAAGCATCACGCGCACCGTTGCGCCAGAGGCCTTCTCAAGCAATCTCATGAGCTCTTCGCGCTTAGCCCGTCGTCCGCTGTTTTGTATGATCCGCTTCTTAGGCCCAAAATCCGAGTAGATAGCTCCTCGAGATTTCCGCAATGAGTGGCGCCAGACATTGACAATGATGTCACCGTCGGAGGCGTAGTTGACCCAAGGAACGTTACGCTGAGGCCCCGCATCCTTCTTGCCCGCGTCGCGAAGAGCCTTGAACATTTGCTTCTTGCCAACGAACAACTCCTCGAATCCGTCGTCCATGCCGTCATCCTTTCCCTCGGCCCCCGTGCACACGTACAACATCGCCCTTAATGCCACCCGAAGAAGAGGGGATGGCTTGGGCGAAAAATCTTAAGTGATGGTCAACTAGCGAGACTCATCGAACGGCCTAATGTTGGAGGTCTCCACGAGCGGGAGCAGGACTTCACGCACCTGAGTGATTGATTCTGGACATGAAGTTAGCAATCGGGCTAGAAGCGTACATTCGCGAGACCCTAGATCGTCCCAGCACCCCCTGCCCTGCACTTTGCTAAGGCCGCCTCGTCTCGGCGTACCTCTGTCCCCGCGTGACCTGCATCCTCTAAAGACTTTTTGTATTTGAGGTTGCAAGCGCAAGCGCTTCTGTGGCATATGATACCAAAGCGCCGGGAGTGGTAAGGCGCGGCTCCCCAGTTTGTCGATCAAATAAACGGGATAATAAGAATGAAACACTTCGCAAGGATGCGCCGCCTGAGACCGCCTCTCGTAGGTCTAACGATAGCTTCGTGCATTTCCTTCTTGGGTCCTTTCACTGCCTCAGCGCAATCGCAGCCGCCGCAATCAATCACGATCGCATCCGGCAGCCTGTCAGTTTCAGGCACAGCATTAGACCAGGGCGACTTAGGCCCCTGCGAGGTCAGTGTGAGTGGCACTGCGAATGCAGCCATCACTATGGCTGGTGGGATGCTCACGCTAACAGCTCAGCTGACAGTGAACGAAATAACTACGAACGGATCTTGCGGCAACTCAGTACGCACCTACGGAGTAAATATTCCGCTTACCCAAGCGGGGAATACACTCTCTGGCAATCAGCCTCTGGATTCCGTAGAAACTCTTTCAGCCCAGCTTCAAATTCAATCTATGAGTTCTGGCGCATCATTGTTCACAGGTACGCTATCGGATAACTTCCAGTGCTGCAACGGTAACTACTCCCTCAACATGTCAGGTCCAATCACGTTGAATGGACCGCCAGGAATTGCCGGGACGTGGTCCGGCACATTCCAAGACGCTACGTATTCGGCCACGGGCAGAGCAGATTGGGTCGTGCAAAGCGAGTCAGCACTGGGTGCCATCAATGGCACCTTTGCTTGGTACTGGCCGGCTGGCTGCGCACCGAGCCCATCACCGTGCACTTACACCTGGACAGGCACCATAGATCAGGCGGGTGCGATCAACTACACCGGCCAGGGCGGATATGTCTATACGGCGCAACTCTCACTTGACGGAAACACCGTCTCGGGCAATTTCAACGCGCCCCCACCTTTCCCCGATTCCGGCACTTGGACGGTATTCAGGACCCCACAAAATGATCAGTTAAGCATTACCAACTCCGATCCCGGACAGTTCGTCGCGGCATACGTCAGCGGTGACCTTATCTGCAGCGGCTATCCACAATGCTTGGCGACCTACGTTTCCCGACAAGATCTTCTCCCGGTTGTTGCATCAAGCGGCATTATTGGCTTGAATCAGAACTACGTCTCGGATCCGTCGTTTCCCAATGAAGTCGTCGCATTTAGCCAGAATCATCTGCCTCAGTACGTTCTTTCCAATTGGACACCGGCGGCAGACACAGTTGCTGTGCCATTCGCGCCCCCCGTCGTACTTCCAGTGGCACTTTGGAATGTCTCCACCACTCCAATGGCAGCAAGACAGGTGGCTACGATCGGTCTTGCCTATGCACACATTCTTTATCAGTCTGAGGCAACAGGAATTGATATTGAGCCGTCATTGATTACTGGTATCCAGGGTGCGCCTTTTCATGCGAACGCAAGTGGCCAAAGCGTTGTGGGTTGTGAAGATGTCGCGCCGTCAGGCCTGTTCGGTTCATACAATTTAGTCAATACGCTTAACGTCTACATTACGGATGTGATCGCAGACGATAACGGCAAGCCCAGTCCAACAACCGCAGGAATGTCCTGCGGGGGCGCAATAATTCTTTCTGCTGCACATTCTAGCCAGGCGAATAGGGCGGATCTTGCTCATGAAATTGGGCATGAGTTGGCTCTAGAGCACACCGGCGACAAGATCAACGGCCCGTTCATTGGATTTGATTCCCACAATTTAATGTATCCAACGGAGCCGCTTATAAACCCTTATCTGACGACCGGGCAGGTTTTTCGGGTAGTGTTTGATAAAAGGTCACTATTAAACGGAGGCGGTGGGGTGTCAGCTTTGCTCGGGTATCCCGTCTCATTGCCGGGAATATTCACGGTGCCATTACGAAGCAGGCCCCCGACCTTTAGCTGCGCCCCCTTGCCAGTTTCCCCCTCGACCCCTCCCTTGGCCTGCCCGATGACGTGTAAGGATCTGTGGGGTATTGGCCCGAAGACTTGCCCCGAAAAATGAGGCGGCGACTATCTAATGCAATAGCTCGCATGTGGAGAACTGCCGAGATGAACCGAAAGCACAGCTCTTTGATCATTGCGCTACTGGGGCTCAGTCTCTGTGGAGAGCACGTGCGGGCTCAAACCGCGATCTCACCTCTCGCGCAATCGCTTGTCACCCCAAGTACAGACATGACGGCCGAGGAATCGCAGTTGCTTTTCGAGAATTTGCTATTAGCTGGGAGTACGGCTGAAGCGGACCTGATTACAGCTTTCAATAGCGGGCCGCCAGTCGGTGACCTTTCTTCTATCGCAAGCGGTACAGCGACCGACTACGCCGCCATTCAAGCTTGGCTGACTACAAGCGGAACATCAAAGGGGTTTGATGCGGATACGATTTCCTCCATTGTGTCGCAAACTCCGAAGCAGCTAGCGCAAGCGGAGGCAAATTCATACACTTTTCGCTATCAGAGTAATGCGCTCACGTTTCTGGCTCCTATAGCCGGCCCGACGGGCAAGGCTCTTCTGGCAAGTATCGCCGCCGATCCGCGGTCGCCGTTTCAACCAATCGCAAAAGCCGCGATCGTTAGCAATTTTAGGAATCTATGGGCAGCGTATGAAGCGCCGACATCAAATAACTTTGGCCTGCAGGCCGTAGCGCCGCTGAGCCCCGGGGTCGCCGTTAACCCAGTCTCGACCGACACCATTGTGCGCGTTGGCTCGTTTGTCACGGTTATCCCGGCTGGCTCGTTCGTTCCTAAAGGGCGGGATTCGTATGTGTTTTCCGGTTCCGTCAATTTGCCGGGTGGCGGCGCGGCTAACTTCACCGTAGAGATCGTCGTGGTAAATCCGGTGCCGGCTTATGCAAAGCAAATCGGCCAAGTACTCCTCATAGGGGTAAAAGGCAGCGGTGTAAATATGTCGAGCTTCCCATCGTCCGTGGAAGTTGGGTTCATGCTTGGCGGCGTGGGGGGGACAGGTACCGCGCTGAGGCTATAAGCGCGTCATAACGGGGCCACCCTTGCTCTCATCTGGTCTTCAGTTATGCACCGACTTACAGCGTTGAGACCGTTCCCGCCAAACAGGATGACCTACTCGACCAAGCACATCGGTGTACCAAATTGCACCCAACTAGCTGCAGTAATTGTTCACGTTTGCCGTTTCACTTCATGCGACCTGCAGATCCGCCCCGACGGTAAGCGAAAGATGGGTCGCTTTTCCCGTTTTGGAACTCTGGCAAGGTGCTCTAAGCGCCAACGCGTCTGCAGATAAGAAGATGGCTAGTTATCTGGTCGCACCGGTTTCCTCCCTTCGGTATTTTCCTCGCAATCCTCGGGGTTGGGAAAGGTAAGCGGGGGGTGGACCCGGTACAACCACTCGCGTTTTCGTGGACGCGTTTTTTCCGTGAGGACGAACCTTGTCATACCGAGGACGCTGTGTGTGGTGCCTCGTCTCCCCATGGCTTCGCTTAAACGAGGAGAACCGCTGTCCCTGCAATCGGTGGAACGGATATCCCTGCTTGCACTCTTGCATTACTTGTTCGATCCACTTTTGCTTTCTATAAAGACCCGGCCCAAGCGCAGAAATCACTTGTTTAGCTAAAGTAAGTCTAGGCCGTCGTTTTAGTAGCTGACTGATTCGAATTCGGGTGGTGGTCCGGCAGTCAATCTTCCATCCTATTTTCTTGCAGGCGCGATTGCTGTTGATCTCAGCCATCCGGCAAGCTTTTAGCATTTTGAAAGAGTTCTCTACGCCGATGGGGTGATCCAGGCCGGGGAGGTTACGCAAATCGTACGCAGTGATATCGGGATTTTCCTCTAGGGTTTTACGAACCCACTCCTTAACTTTGTCCTGGGGCACGGTTCCGGGCGGCGGATAGATTCCAAGGCGATTTGCGTATCTAACGAGTTGACCGCCGGCCCAGCTTCTACCAAACGGGGATGGAATCCCGCGATCGTTGAGTCTATCGGCCGCAGCTTGAAACGAAATCGGCCTCCCCGCACCGTATCGGCTAGATTGTCGAAACGCCCACTCAATTTGCAAGCGATAAGCTTCCGCTCGCTCTTTAGCGGCCCTGTGTAAAGCAGCATGACCAAGTCGAGTGATTTGCGTCCGGCGCGCCTTCGAGATTAACTGAAAGCCAAATCTACCTCCTCTCTGCTTCTTAGCTGCGCACGCGGCCTTGATTCGCTCTGAGATCATTTTCCGCTCTTGCTCAGCAAGCGACGCATAGATGTGCAACGTGAAGTTATCGCAGTCCTTACCGAGAGCTGCGACCAAGAAATGAACTTTGTGCTCCATTAGCCCAGTGATGAAGTGGACGTTTCGAGACAACCGATCAAGGCGGGAGACAATAAGCGGGCAACGAGCCGCGCGGGCTTTCCTGAGTGCCGTAGCTAGCCCCGGTCGAAGTAGCAAAGCATCTCTTCCTGCCCCCGTCTGGATGTCCTGATACCAATTTTTGACGGCGAATCCCTCGCGCAGTGCGAAAGTTTCAATGTCGTGGCGCTGCGCAGCAAGCCCCAGGCCGCTGCGACCCTGTTCGCTCGTGCTGACTCTCAAGTAACCGATTGCGTCTTTCATGTGTCGACCCTCCTGGTTTAGAAGCCCATCGACGATAGTCCTCAGCCCGAAGTCCGTCAGGCGAAGACTGCAGCGGATCGAGAGCGCCGATTGGGGACGATTCCTTAAATTGGCATTGGCAAATTTGGCGGACCGGCAGGTTTGGAGCGGAATGGCGGGCAGCAGGCGGCCAAAAGCGGTAATTCATCACAGAGAAACGGGTCGCCGCCAAGCGGCCGCCCGGCCCGGGGTAAGCTGATCCCATTGTCTCGCATTTCAATGCGGCAGCTGTGTGCCCAAGGCGGTAATACTTTGCGCCATGAATCGCTAACCGTGAATGCCCCTGCCGTCGCGATACTGCTCATTGTCGCGCTGGTTGTTTTCCTTGCGATACTGAAAAAGCGCAACCGCTCCGCTACCGGCCCCAGTGCTTGGCCGTTCTATGTGAAGCGCCTACTTACCCCGCCGGAGCAGATCCTGTATCACCGGCTCGTCAAGTCGCTTCCGAATCACGTCGTTCTCGCGCAAGTTCAAATGTCCCGGGTTCTCGGTGTAAAGAAGGGCTTCAGATTCCATGAGTGGAACAACCGCATCAACCGCATGAGCTACGATTTTGTAATCTGCGACAAAGCCGCAACCCTCATCGCCGCCATTGAACTCGATGACAAGTCCCATGAGAGCGAGCACCGCAAAGATAGCGACGCGAAAAAGAGCAGAGCCACAACAGATGCCGGGCTTCGACTTATCCGCTGGCACGTCAAATCCCTGCCGGATGAACTGACAATTCAGCGCGAGATAAGCGCGCTTGATGGGGCGCTGCCCAAGATTTACGTGGAACGACGGGGATAAAGTGCCAACTGGAGCCACAGCCGGCGACGGCCCCCTCGCTTAGTAACCGCCCCTTAACGAGCCGCCGGGATAAAGGGCGATTCGCCGAGACCTTGATCGACCAGCCGGGGCCAAGAATCTGAAATCGGCCACGAGCGGTCCTCCAGCAAGCGTTCCTGGCGCCCTGAGAGCAGACATTCAGAATGGACGCATGGGTCCGGGTCACCGAGGAAACCAGTTGCTGCCCGTGACCTGCTTGATGCGTTGTCGAGTGAGATTTTCCAATTCACCAGCGTGGATCAACGGCCGAATTGTCCCGCCGCTGTATACGTCCGACTCGAACGTTGCGTGGGCGTCGCGATATTGCTCCCATACTTGTTGACAATTCGCGAGTTTGGCTTTCTGTGGGTCATCCAAATGACCCATGAGGCGAGCGATTTCCGCATCAAGTTCTTCTCTGGCCGCGTGGGCTTTGTTCCCAGCAGCAATATTTATATCGGTTTGCGTTAGAGGTGCCCCGGGGTGCAAGGTTTCTGATGTCAACCACTGAGTTGCGTGGACGAATTGAATCCCAGATTTTAGGAATCGCTCAGCAACATCCTCCGGGACGGTCGTAGTCGTCGAAACTTCGTGGCACAGCTTGTGCCTGAGGTCTATTGCTGCGGCGATGTCAGACAGGACTGTTGGTATTGAATCGATGATGGGTCTCTTCGGTGCCCGACCACCTTCGATTTCGAATCGATCCTCTGCCCGGCCAAGCGCGTCAAAAAAATCAGTACCTAGAAGCGTTGACATTCGAGAATGAATCTCATCGATGTCATGCCATCCGATGGAATGGACCACGACATCGCCAACCGTAACGCGCTTATCCAACAGGGCGCTGAGTAGATCAAAATCAATCTTTATCTGCCTGAAGAGCTTTTTTGCGTTCGCTCGGTAAGGGTCTCCGTGGTCAATCAGTAATGCGGCAGCGGCTTTTAGCGATCCTTCTATGCATGCAATGACACGCACGGGAACTAGCCGACGCAAGGCTCCAACGGCCTCACCGGCTGTCGATAAGGAGCGTTCGAGAGACCTGAGCTCGTACCTGGCGCCATGCAAATCCGTTTCAGCAGGCAACCTTCCCTTTCGGGCTTGTATCGTGTCTAGCAGCGTTCGATCAGCGGGTTGGTTCATAGGCAATTCTCATTTGTACCATCACGAACGTCGCTCTGAGCGCCATCGTAGCTACTAGAGTGGGGCCGCCCATTCTCACCGATTGCCAAGACGTCCATGTAGGAAAGCGTACTCGTGCCTCCCGGAAGCGGTCTGTAACTGCCGCCGGTTTGGGTCAGCACCGCAAATACAGCCCGATCCGGCACCAGGCGGCCCACTCCAGTCGTTTGACAGGCTAGAGCTAGCGCCGGTAAGCGGTCGCTCGTACGTTACGATAACCTGATCATACTGATAAGGCGAGAGCAGCTATGAACTGGCAAGAAATTGTTGAGTTTCTGGGCGGTGCGGGACTCTTTGCGACAGCACTCGGATATGTCGGGAAGCGAGCCGTGGATGGATTTGTTGCGGGCCGAACGGAAGCCTACAAGAGCGATTTGAAGCGCATAACCACCGAACACACTATACGATTTCAACGTCTGCACGCCGAGCGCGCAGTGGTCATTCGAGATCTGTACAGCAGACTAGTGACGCTCGACGATCTACTTCATTCGACGCTTCGGGGCTTTCAAGCCGTTGGTGAACCGCCGCTCATCGAGAAAGTGAAAAGCCTTAGCACTAGCTTTAACGATCTGCGCGTGTATTTCTTGCCGCGCCGAATTTTTTTCGCCGAACCCGTATGTAGAGTCGTGGATGCTATGCTAGAGCTTGCAAAAGACATGTATCTCGACATTACAACCTATGAGGTGGATCCGACGCATTCCACTTATCAGAACGACCGACAGTTATCTAAAGAGCGTCGGGATCAATGGAACAAGGCGAGGGCGATTCACGCTAAAGACTTCGCTGATTTGAAGGTACGTTTGGAAGCAGAGTTCCGTGAAATGCTTGGCATCCAATGAACTTGCCTCGGAGTAGACTCTGCTCCGTCAACATTCAACCAAAACGCGTCATTCGTGGTTCGATCTCGAGTTGTCTGATTAGCGGACGTTCGTCGGGTACAGCCCCTCGAAATGGCCGATCTGGACCCATTTACCCTGAGGTCCAGTTAAAAGACATCCGTGCCCGGCGGCCCTGTGGTCGACGGTGGTTCCGACGACGCTCTGGCGGGCGGGGGATCCCCTCCTGGCGGGTCGTGAGCGCAGCCAGCCTTCATGGAAAGCGGGGTGCCTGCATCTTGCCGAATCGCTATCACCGACCCCTCTCTCACGGACTCTGACGCCATGATCGTGAACTCATCCAGAGAAAAGAGCAGCTCCGGCTGTCCGTCACCATTTACATCGGCAAACCCACAAATGCGTATAAGTTCGCCCTCGATATCAAAGGTGGCCGCGTGCTCAAGCGTGATCCCTGTCTCGCCGACCGATAGAAGCGAGATTGTCATTGTCTTCGACCCAGGGAAGACAAAGCCAATACTTGCGCGGTGCTGACCGTTCGCTCTAGCGAAACCAAACACGAGGAGACTGGGGCTCTCACTCAAACGGCACGACCAGCGCTTCCCTTCAGGTTCCACCTGACACACATATAGCGTGTTGCCGCGACCCAAGACCAAATCGGGCGTCTCGCCGCGGGAAATCTTCGCCGCCCCGATCAGTCGTCCGGAGGCGTCCGGCATCACGATGGTGTCGGCCAGCGGCGAGGCCGTCGCTTGGCAGCTACTTGGCGTGCCGTCACCAAAATCAACTTCCCACGCGCTGATCGCACCAGCAGGGTTCGCCTTGCCGGCGGCATCGGCAATCTGCTGGTAATACAATCGGCCCGTCGCCCCCGACTTCCATGCAAAGGCGCGCAGCTTTTGGTTCGGATCGTCTTGTCGCCGAGTTAGCCACTTGCCTCGTTCGAGCGCAAAGCTCGCAGACGACCGATCCAGCATCCACGCGCTCGCGATGGTCTGGATTCCGCCCTCGTGCTCGAGCGGACAGTCGTAAAGAATGTCGAGGGCGTGTTCGCTGCTTAAAGGTCCGATGCCGATGAAGGAGCGGTCCCTGGCGAGCGCATTCACGATGTTGCGGCTCGCCTGCTCGATGGTCTGAATGCCTTTGGTCACCACCTGGTGACCAGGGGTCCCCTCTGCGGGAGGAGACGACGGCAAGAAATGCTTCAGCCACTCGGTCGTGCCGACATTCACCAAGCTTCCAAAGGGCTGGAAATAGCACACCTCGGTACGCCTTACACCTGGTGTTCCATGGCCGACAGCCGGGTCGAACCAGTATGCGGCGATGTCGTTGACAAAAGCCGCTGTCACACAATCGTTCGGCGCGTGGCATTCGAAAGCTGGCCTACCGATACTCGCCGGATTGCATTCGAACTCATATTCGGTAAGGGTGCCGGGAAGGAGAAGATCCGGCGCCTCTAGCCCACACCGGAGCCAGCTTTTTCGATCCACATTCCATTCATACGTACGCTCGTGGTTGGGGGCACCCCGGATAATCTGTCCAAACCACCCCCCATCAATGCTGCTGAGCCCAGTTGCCCGGCAACTCTCATATTCCGGACCCCAAATCTGCATTGCGGGGTACGAGGCGGGGTTGGGCTTGAGACGGGACCAGTCCGCCACAAGGAAAAGAAGAGGCCCGGAGTCACCTGCGGCATCGCATGGCCTTAGCTCAATTGTTGAGCAAAATCCCATATTGTTTCCAGAGAGAAAGGCAACGTTTCCTCCGTTATTGATATGAGCTGCGACCGCCTGGCGCATTTGCCGTGTCCAGTATTCCTCATGGCCACTGCAAATGAGCAAGCGATAGTTCTTCAAAAGGTCGTAGCCGAGCTGATGCAGGTCCAAATCCGTTGCGTAGTCAGGCCGGGGATGAAAAGTCTGCAACCACGCGAGAAAACCCCCATGACCCTCCGCGCAATTGTTGTAGTACAAGGGGTTGTCCAACGGCATGGCGTGCGTGGTTGCCCAGTCTGGGGACCAGCCAACTCCCGGCCGACGAATTGGGACTTCTCGCAGCTCTAATTGGGACTGTCGATAGATAGACCAGAACGGAGAAGGTTGGAGGTCAGAAAGATGGCCATCCCACGGCAGCATGCTGTAGGCATTCCACGTATTGGTTGGGAACTTGTACAAGATCTTTCGGTTAGGTGCCGAACGTCGAATGATGAACATCGATGAGGCTATTTCCCCCTCGCGCACCCAATCCGGGGCGACATCAATCGCGTAAAGTCCATCCGGCCAGGCGGAAACAGGCTGTCCATTGTCTGCGCTCTCGAACTCAACGTAGCCGTTCCAACAGCCGCGCCAACTGTTTGTGGATCTGTTGACGCGACAGGCGCGCCGGTTAACGAGCGTCAGCCCGCGCTTCAGTCCGAGAGGGTTATTGGGCACAGTGAGTGGCGTGGTGGTGTCGAGCTGCGCGATGCGAACAGCGCAGGTCGAAAGGTCCTGATGCACCCATATGCGCACCTTTCTCGACTCTTCCGTGAGGGTCATCGGCTCGGCAAAACCGTAGCTGTTGTACACAGACTCTCCTCGGTTATGAGCGAAGCGTGAAATCTTACACTTTCAGGTCTGAGTAGGGTCTCCACTGCAGTGAGACTAGGCGGCGTTGCGTTAGGCCTCCCAAGAGCGGACGTTCCCGTAAGGCGGCTTTGGGTCGATGGCGGAAACTCGGGCTAATCGGTCGCTTCGATGCCCGCGGCCTGGGGATAGCAGTACCGCCCGCCGCGTGCCGATATATCGGAGCATACTGAAGACGTGGGTAACAACGTAAAGGACATCTTCAATGATTGGTACCAGTGGATTGGGCGCGCTAATCGCGTTTGCGATGGCAGTGGTCCTGTTTCTGGTTTTTCGCTTCATTGTGCTTTGGTACTGGCGCGTTAATGAAGCGGTCGCGCTGCTTAGGAGCATTGACGAGAAATTAGGGCGGATGGCGGTTATAGCGCCGCCGCGCGAGCCGTACATTTCTTCTGACCACGGGTAGTGCGCGTGCGCTGAACAAGAACAGTGAACTTGGCGTCCCAGCGGCAGATATTGGCCAGCGTTTTCGTGGCCGTATCGCTGCCGGTGGTAAGCGCGGCTTTTTTGAACACCGGAAACAGGTGCGCAAATCCGCAAAGAGGAGACAACTATCCTAATCCCGATACGTTCGTGCCAGCGAAACGCGACCTCCATCCGGACTCCTGGACGCTCCAGAAGTAAGTCAAAGGGGGCACAAAAATGGGCCCAGTGGAAGCATTTGAAGAAAATCGTGTATAAGCCGTTGATTTTAGTGGTGAGGGAGACCCCCATATTCGTGCAAAACTCGCGCTAAACGCGGCGAAAGATTGCATAGCACCTCGTAGTTACCCCCAAAAATACCCTCACAAGAAGCGCGAAGAGGGTTGGCAGCCGCCTCAAGTCAAGGCTAATCAGCCGTCACGTCGGAAGACTTGTTACTCACCAATTGTAGAACCGCTGCTTCTCTAGCCCGTTGCTTTGCCGCCCTACGAACGCTACCGAGCTGCTTGCAGAATGCATGCTTCCCATTCTGATCGAGGTTCAACGGAAGTGAAAGCGTCGAAATCAGCCTTTCCTCGACAACCCACGGGCTTGCACAGGCAACCCACGCCACCTGCGTATGCGATCCCATCCATTCTGACAACCTCGCTTCGCCCTCGCCGAAAGTCATGCGCCCACTGGGTCCCGCAACCCGTAGTTGAATCCCCAGCTCCTTCTCTAGCAGACAGCCGAGCGTGAGACGCAAAGTGGAACCCGCCGCATTTCCTCGATAATGATACCGAAGTCGCTTTCGTATATTTTGCTGGCTGGCTTTCCCGCCGTTTGCAGGGGGCGGCTTCGGTGAGATACCGACGTACAGCAGGGGCATGCTGTTCAGGACGTGGCAGCCATCGATGGGCACGGTCGGAGGCACTGTCGAAAAGTACCATCCGTACACGCCCGGCTCGCCCGAGATCGGGCACGGGTGAGTGAGGATCTCGTCGCGGCTCCAAAGCCGCCGTGGCGAGATTATGGAATCGATGGGTGCAGTACTCATTTATGACTGATACGTGCTGCTGCTATCCGCTGGTGAAAGCCGATCGGACCAACGAGACGACCTCGTCTCGGTTCCGCTTTCGCTCGTAGGTGCTTAACGATCGATCGCGATTCATGTAACCGTGGGGTACGCCGCGCGCAGACACCAGGTGCGCCGCATTATCATGTGCCCACTTTCCAATGAAAATGACGACCTTCGGATCAAGTTCGGCAAGCCAATGGCCTAGATGGTCCGAGCAGTTTCCGACTAGATACTTGCCGGGCTGCGCGTTCTTGGTGGTCCTACACCGAACGACGTTGAAGTACGCAATATCAGAGAGATTCAGCCCGCACTCTTTAAGTGGAAAATAGGAGCCGTGCACCGGCCATTGTGGGATGAAGTCGTCGAGCACCGAGCGCAACTTCGTCATGTTCGCCGCTGTCGGTTGATCCCGTAGCGCTCTAAGTGCAGCCGTGTAATCCATGTCAGCCGCCTTCAGGCCGACGATGTCGACCCCCGGGTTTTGCCCTATAAGGAGAACACGCACGCGTAGATAGTTGCGACCGACATACCCAGGCTGCGGGATATTCTCCGCCTCATCGCGGAGGAGCTTGGCGCTCGTGGCGAGAGAGCACTTTTTGCAGGCTATGATTCTAGCGAACTCAGTTGCTTCATCCATGATTCATCCTACACAATGATCGACGCGCACATGTAGCTGCGGCGGACCCGGTAGGCGCTCGCCCCAAGATAGCTGCGAGCGCCCGCCACGTTGGATCAGCCTCTTTAGTCGAGGCAATTGAGAATCGAAGCGCGCTCCACTGCCAATAAAAACAAGTGGTTACTGTTCTAGGTCTTAATGAGCGCTTCGCAAGAACGTCAGTTCTAATCTCAACCGCACATTGCGCTGATTGGCGGTGCGGGCCAAAATTGCGCCGTTGAATAACGAACCTAGAAAAACCTAGCCGATTTATCAGGCATGCATCGAGCCATCATAATCGCTGCTCTGTTTCTATGCGGCAAATCACAAGCGGAGTCAGTACCTCTCATCTTGGAAAAAGGCACCTATTTGGTGCCCGTCATCATTAACGAGAAGATTTCCCTAAATTTTCTGGTTGATAGTGGTGCAAGCGACGTCGTAATCCCTGCTGACGTATTTTCTACATTGATCCGGACCGGCACGATATTGAAAAGTGATTTTGTTGATGTGCAGGCATATCAACTTGCGGATGGTACAGAGCGCACCACAAAAAGATTTCGCATCCGGTCACTACGCGTGGGCGACATTGAACTTCGCGATGTAATTGCCTCGGTCTCACCGCCGGAGGGCAACCTTCTTCTTGGACAAAGCTTTCTGTCTCATATGAAGACATGGGCAATTGATAACGAACACCGCTTGTTGGTATTTAATGAAGTGACGACCTACCCTGGCGAACAGTCCGTTGAAAACGGAGCGTATCGTGCGAGGAGTAAATTCCGCGCGACACCTTCTTCATCTCTGATGGACGCCGATGTGGCCTTGACAGCGGGAGAGATTAGAAAACACTGTGCGACCGACGAATTTCGGGATTCCGGCCCATGGCCCTACAAAAAGGAGGAAGCCGCAGACTACTATCCGGACAAGAGCAGGAGAGCAGAGGAGGAGGGGCAGGTCATCGTAAATTATACCATCGCGAAGGATGGCCGCCCGGTCACATCGAGTATCCACGTTAGCACGTCTAGTGGGTTTATAAGCCTAGATGAAGCTGCAGTTAGGATGGTCGCGGAGGAAAAATTTTTTCCTGCTTGCAGGGCTGGGAAGCCCACGACCTCCGATTCGACGCAACCCATCGCCTTTTATCTCCACAAGAAGTAGGCGCTCGGCCAAGAAACATCCTCTCCTTCTACTTCACAGAGACAAAGGTGCGCAGGTCCCGATGACGATCACCGGCTCGTCCTCGCCTTCTACCCGCGTCCCTCTTGGTGTCGATGACCTGTTCAACCGCTGATGTGGTCGAAACTCGCGCATTGGGTGCCGCACGCTTTTCGCCCTTACTGATCACGGAAGGCTGCCATGTCGCAATGGGAGGCTAAGTGGAGTGGACGCTTGCACATAGTTTGATCGGGGGCCCGGGCGGCTCCCTTAACTCGCCTATCCAGGCGCAGTTATGCCACGCCTAGTCTAGCTTCGGCACGATCTTCGCAGGCAACGCTAGGACCATCTTCCGCTGTATCATTACTCTAGTTCACGGAAACGCAATTGAGTCTCAGCGATGGGCCGAAAAAAGCGCGACAAGACAGCAGCGAGTCAAGCCTACATCCGTCCGGTTCGGCAAAGCCACACGGCAACCTCGTGGACGACCACGTGCATATCTTTGTTGATGATCAAAATCTGTTTTGGGGGGCCCTCAACTCGGGACAGTCGCGTGACTACCGGGTTGATTTCGGTCGGTTGCTAACAGCGGCATCAAAAGGCGAGGACGGCCGATCTCGCTTCGTAGGCAGCGCCTACATAGCTGGTGTTATCCCAGACGACGATTCGTTTTGGCGAATAGCCGAGAGGCAGGGCTTCAAGGTAAAGCGCGGTTACTTGAGCAGTTCGGGCGGGTACCAGCGGTCGAAGCAGGATGACGCCTACCTGATCACCGAGATCACCTCCACCCTCTACGAGCAGCCAGCCCCCTCAACGGTAGTCTTGGTCGCCGGCGATGCGGACTATGTTCCGCCCTGCTTCGAGCTAATGAGAAGAACTGGAGAGTAGAAGTCGCATTCATCGCGCGTGGCTTGTCATCTGGGCTCGAAGCCGTTTCTCATCTCTTTCGGAGGATTAATCTTTCCGCAATCGAGTACATCCGCAGTTGAAATTGGTCGATCCGGACAAAGCAATAATCGCGGGGGCGTTTATGAGCACACTCGGCTGATTGAGTCCGGCCGCCGTCGCACGAACTCGTAAATGTCGTCGGTCTTGCCCCCAGCACCGGCCCAACCAATCGTCCTAGCGGGCGCTCGATGCATAGTCTTCTCGCCATCGCACTGAACCCAGTAGTGTGCATATGAACAAGCCCGCTCCGTGATTCATTCTCCCTTGAAGCCCTAGCCGCTCCACAGTACCGGTTCACCTAGGTACACCGATCTTGTAAAGCAGCGCAGTGAGGTCTCTTAGTCGGTACAGGCCCATTTCACGCAGGGCTTCCTCCACACTGAGCAGCATCAAGAACTCCAAGACATTGGACGGGGATTGCTTAAGCCACACGACGAATTCAGCGTTGACCTTCGAAGTGGGATTTTGAAGCGCTTCGAGCCACGCCGAGGCCTCAAGGGCGTGCGCACTGGCGCGTTCTCGGTCGTCCATGTTCTCGTCTTCGGACCTCTAGGACGAGCCAACAGTCGAGGAATTGGAGGCAACCGCAGCGCTGATGTTTTCAATGATCATATGGGTACCTCGCAAGGTTCTAATCTCGCGCTACGGACGCGATTCACCGAATCGATAGGCGACCGAACTCCGAACGTTCGAGATCGGTTAGGCGTCACGGCGGTCACGAAATTTAACCGCCCACTGATATAGAGTCGCGCGACTCGGTTCATGCCGTCCCCCTGCAAGAGCCACGTCGTCGATCTTTTGACGTTCGGTTGGCCCGTTTCCGCTGTCTCAGCTAATCCGGCAAGTAATCGTCCGACCAGGAATCGGCGATGACGTTGGCCGAAGCGAGTTCGGTAATCTCGCCAGCATTGAAGCCGAGTTCACGCAGCACGTCCCGCGTGTGGTGTCCGTACTTTGGCGCTGCAGACAACGGCACGACGGTGGCTTTGGACGGACGTATCGCCGTAGGATCGATGTGTTCCACTATGTGCCCCGAGGGATGTGCGGAATCCCGTAGGAAGCGAATCGTCCGAGCCGCATCAGAATCGACGAAGCTCTGGCCGCGAATTCGCGACAACGAATTGAGTGGCTGTACAGCAACTCCCAATTCGCGCAGTCGATCCCTCCAAACCGCAATTGGCTGAGTCTTGAAGATCTGAGTCAGCGAGACTTCTAGTTCCTGCGATTCCACCGGAGCTGGGCTCGTGAGCAACTTCGCGGTGGCTGCGCTAGCGAGATCTGCCCGTGCGGCTAAGAAAAACCAGCCGTCGCGTGCCCGATAGCAGCGATAATACGGACCCTCACCCTTGGCTTCGGGGCCTCGAGGCTCGTTGAATGGCGATCGTCCAACAAAATCGTACATGAAACGAGCCTGTAGCCATTGTCCGGCGGCCGCGAGCGATGATCTCGCTACGTCTCCCCTTCCGGTTGTCTCCCGATGCAGGAGCGCAATTGATGTCGCCAGCGCCGCACATAGTCCAGCCAGCACGTCGATCGTACCGAAGTGGGCATGCTCTTCGACGGTCTCAAGGCTGCCGCCAAAGCGCTCCATCACACCTGTTGATGCCTGCACGAGGTCGTCATATCCAGGATAGTTGCTGCGCGGACCTTTGGACGGTCCTCCAAATGCGTCCAGATGACAGAGAATGAGGCGCGGGTTGAGCCGCCTTAGCTGCCCAGAGTCGAGGCCGAGTGGCGCAAGCTGCTTATCAGAGGCGTTGATCGTGATGACATCTGCGCGCTTGACGAGACGGGCGAAAATCTCGCGACCCTGTGCTGTCTTGACGTCGAGCAGCACGCTTTCCTTGCTGCGATTGGAATAGATTCCCATGACAATCGTATTCCAAGGATCAAAAGTCGGCTGCACCGGATCGATCTTGATGACGCGCGCGCCGAACCGTGCCAGCGTGCCGGCGATGGTTGGGCCGGCAATCACGTTCGTCATGTCAAGAATCGTGATTCCTTCCAACCACGGCGCATTCGGTGGCACCGAAGTCGCGGTGGGTCGGCCTTGATTCGGTTCGGGACACTCAGTCCTCCACAACGTGCCGATCGACCCATCTGCCGGCGGCCGTTGATACGGAGCACCCACTACCGGAGGAGCGCCCACGAGCCATGCGATAGGACCGGGCTGCACCATGCAACCATATTCCGGGTCGGCAACATCAATTAATAGGCCCGCCTCGCGCGGATGTGCTGACTGCAGCCATTCCAAGGTTGTGCGGTGGGCGGCGCCCGGTGCACCGGCTTCACCGAACAGCCGTTCCCATTCGTCGCTATTCTTGGTGAGGAAGGCCTCCGCCATGCGACCTGAGATGCGACTTGCCCACGGCTCAGTGATCGGATGCGCCTTGATGGTGCTGTCGACACCGCCCGGCCAATCACGAATAGGACGGTACGGGTCTCCGCGAGGAATACCGGCGGCGACAAGTTCCTCCCAGATGCCAAGGACCTTGAGTGCGCGCTCAGCATGGGCGACGTGTGACACACTCACCACATAGAAAGGACGCCCATCGCGGCACTTGTATGTTCGATAGAACGGATCAAGAAACGACTGAAGCTCTCGATGGGTCAGATTCATCGGGAGCGCCGCGGACCGGCGCCGGACAATTTCGCGCTCGCGCAACGACATGTACCGTTTCGGCATGTCTTCCAACCACATCGAGTTGTAGGCCAGCGCCTCCATAAGGGCGGCCGCCAGCGGCACTTCGATGAAGTCTCCCCGCCCGTGCTGCTGTCGAGCTCGAATGGCTAATACGACCGATAACGCGCCGAATACTGATGCGTACGCACTCGCGAGCGTCAGGGGCGAGTACGATGCTTCGACACCCATCAGCACTCGGTTCAATCCCATGTCTGTGAACTGACCCATCGCAGCCGCAACTACACCTTCCCACCCCGGCATTCCAGAATACTCAGCGTCCAATGCGGAGAAACCGGGCAATGACAGATAGACCAGCCGCGGATACCGATCCATCAACGCCGTCGCCCCGAGGCCCAATCGGGCCATGACTCCGGGTCGGAAGTTTTCGATCACCACGTCGGCCCCGGCAATCAGATCGCGTGCGATCGCGAGGCCATCGTTAGTCTTGAGATCGAGCACAACGCCCCGTTTGCCCCGGTTCAGGACTGCATTCACGGGGCCTGGCATGGAAGGACCGCCCGGTCGCTCGACCCGGATCACGTCGGCGCCTTGATCGGCCAAGATCATTCCCGTACCGGGACCGGCGAGATATTGTCCAAAGTCAACGACTCTGATACCGCTCAAGGGGCCAAGGATTGCGGCTGTGCTTACTGATTGAGTTTGGTTTTTATCCACTGCCATGGCTAGCCCTGCCTCAAAGGGCCTTGCGTGAATCGGATAAGGACATTCTTGGTTAACTGCTCGACAAATGGGTCGTGCTCGATGAGTCCGGCAACCCATTCGCAGGTGCCCGCGTTGAATACAGAACCCCTACCGCGCTCGAAATAGGCGACCATTCCGGATCCCCGCCGCGCCTCGTCGACTGCCACCTCATCGGTGCGACGTGTACGCTGATAGGCAATCGCCCGCGCATCAAAGTCGCCAATGAAGAAGACGGACCCGGGATTGTGATGATCGGCCTCGGCAGTCGTCGCGACTCCCATGGCGAGAATCTCGAGGTCGATCGGCGCACCGTCGGTTCCAGTGGCGTAGGGCAGCCCGTTACGAAACGTGTAATCGCAACCATCGACTTCATAACCAAACACTTTCGCCGCGGCTCCCAGCTGATCACCGTAATACAGGTCGGTGCCGTTAAACGCCCAGTGTTCGGGGCGGTAGACCGTGAATCCGCCGGAGCCGCGAGGAACGCATGCACCCCACCCGGCGTATATCCCACAGCTTCCATTCAGCCCGAACGTGAGGGCGCCAGGACGGCCTACGGCCACATCTTCCCAAGCCGCCGTCAACAGGTGTTTGTGATCCGTTTCCCGCACCGGGTCTTTGGTGATCGCGTCACCCTTGTAGCCGACCTGCCGAGTGCCATCCGCTTCGATCCTAATCTGCCACGTGAAGTTGCCAGCGAATCGGGCGACATGCCCGCCTCGATCGACGTAGGCGTCAATTGCGTCGCGCATCTCCCACGACCAGTATTCATCGTGTCCCACGAACACGACACAGGCGTAGCCCATTGGGAGAGAAGGATCTCGATGAAGATCGTGCTGCGTCGCTACGTCCACGGCAAATCCCTGCGCCTCCGCCCACCTGGCAAAGTGACGCTCGTAGTAAGCCCAGCCAGCGGATGCGTATTTCTTACTGAAGCCGTTAGCGTAGGCCCACTCCATGTGTGGATAGCGAGGTGCTTCGCCTAGTCCTGGGGGCTGGCGCAAGGGTATCCGCGGCGCCCCCTTAGGAAGCCACGCGAATCCTCGGCTGAAGGGTCGCAGGGTGCTTACTATTGGACTCGCATGGTCGCAATTTTCACCGGTGATTCCCTCATAGAAATTGGAGCCACCCCAATCGTTGTATGCAACCCAAGTCGCTGTGCAGTTGATGAGTAAGAGTGCGTCGGGCGCCGACGGGGAGCGCGCCCGAATCGCAAATGGAAAATGGTGCTCGATTCGCGTCGAGCCATCGCCAGTCGCACTGATATGTGCGATATAACCCCCACTACGCCACTCTGGCCGCACGGGAACCTCGAGCGCTACGGGCCACCCGCAGCCGTCTACCGACGCATGCGCCGGCGTCGGATGAGATTGCCCCGGCAATGCCTTCCAGGCGCAGACTTCAGTTTCGATCGCACCATCGCGATAGATCCTGAGGTCGTAAGCTGCGGCGGTCGTACTAATGTGCAGCTGGATTGTCTCTCCCGGGGCGTAAGAGAGTTTGTCGGTGTACACCCAGGCGGCCAACTCCTCCGGATCCGTCCCCGGTCGCTCGTGAAAGTTTTCCACGACTGCGTTGGGCCACAAGCCTCGCACTGTGGTCTGGCGTTTCATTCCTTCCCCCGCTGGCCTTCATTTGCTCCCACCGCCGCGCCGATTATTCGCGTGGAGTCTTGCAAGCGCTTCACACTTTCGGCAGGGTGTTATACAAATGCAGACAATTCTTGATGCACCGCTTGCTAAAATCTAAGTGATCCGCGCGCTCGTTGAATCGCCAGCCGGTGGGAATCAGTTCAACCTAGACGAGAAACGGCAGCTCTGACCGTGAGAAAACTACGCAGCTACCTTCAACAGAGCTTACGGCGGCCGGAATTTCACGTTTAAAGCCGATCCATTGTGTAGACCGGCCCACGATCTTCGTTCGGACTCCGCTGGAAAGCCTTTCGGTACGCCCGAGAGAAATCGGACGAGGAGGCAAAGCCACTCGACATCGCAATCTCGAGAACGCTAAGTTCCGTGAGGCGCAACAGATCTCGGGCGCGCTGGAGCCGCTGCTGCCGGTGGTATGCTTGTGGGCTGACATCTAAGTGGGCCTTGAAGAGGCGATGTACTTGCCGCACCGATAGACCAGAAGTTCGCGCAAGCTCATTGACATTGATACGACGCTCAAGCTGCGAGTCGAGGAGTTCAGTGAGACGACGCAACTCTGGATGACGCCAGCCGTATTTTTGCGCAGTCGAAAGACGTTGAGGATCTTGTGACGAACGGATACGGTTGTATACGAACTCCTCGGCAACCGTTGACGCGACAGCCACACCATGTTCAGCGGCAATGAAATGCAGCATCATGTCCATTGCTGCCGTTGCGCCAGATGCCGAAAATCGATTACGGTCTATTTCGAAGATGTTGTCGGTAAGAATAACCTCCGGAAAAACCTCGGCGATGCTCGTTCGATTCTCATAATGGATCGTGGCGCGGTAGCCGTTTAAGAGGCCCGCACGCGCCAGTACCCAGCTACCGGTCTCTACGCCGCCGAGCTTCGTGCCCTCTCTTGCCAGCCTGCGAAGGAACGCTAGCAGATCTTTTGTCGTAGAAAGATGTGGATCAAAACTGCTACAAATGATCACGATGGGACAGGACTTAATATCGTTGATGGATCCGTGGACGTTCACTGACAGACCGTTGCTGGCAAGCACTGGCTTACCGTCCTGGGAGTAGGCGCGCCAGTCATACACCTTCCTTCCGAGCACCCAGTTCGTTTCGCGAAGCGGCTCTACGGTGCAACTGAAGGAAATTACTGAGAACTTCTCCAGCAGCACGATAGCAATTTCTTGTAGCCGCGTTTCACGGCCCACCATGGGTCTCTTGCTCCAGTGTCAACAATCGCCGCCTTCGGCGACCAACAAGCGATTTGTCGTCGTCGGGTGACAGTCAACTGGATCTGCTCGACCTGCCAGCGACGTGATATTTATACACAGCAATCGAATCGTGGGCTCCTCATAACGACATCCACGCTTTGCCCATTACGTCTGGGTCGAAAGGAGGCCCTGCCACCCCCAGCTCGCGAAATCCTTTGGCAGACCTAATAGATCGTCCACCGAGCACCCTTGATGTATTGCGAGGACGTCTCCAGCGCCCAGATGCAATCCCAGCCAAGAGCACCGCGATATGTGAGTTTCGCCATGCGTGAGGCACTCGCCACTGATCCTCTCCCCATGAAAAGTGGCATCGGTCTCGACGTGAGGCACACCGACAAATGATCGCCACTCACCGGTGGCTGCGTTTGACATTTAGTGTCATTCTATCGACATTTTGTGCCATTGGCACGCACGCACGTGCCGCCAGCCAGGCCCTTAATAGTTGGCGCCTCGACCGCCCCTATCGGCCTCAGCGCGTCGACCCACGAGGATGACGACAAATCCAATGTGAGGAGACGGCTTTTCCCCCAGTAGATTCATCGGGGGCGGTCCAACGCAATTCCCGGCGGCCCGCTTTTCCAACTCGTGTTGGATCGTGGTTAGGCCGCCTGGTTGGCACAGGTGGTATATACATCGTCGCAAATCGTCAACATCGCTGACGCGACCCGAGCAGACTCCGCCCCGGTGAGACTGCTGCGCAGACAATTTCACAGAGCGCCTTGACGCTAAGGATTTGCGGCCGTCATGACCGATGAAAACGCCACGGGCACCTGCGAGGCGCAAATACGGCACATACCGGTGGGAAAGGTGTTTGCCGTGGCCATCGGCAACGCACTCGAGTTCTACGACTTCCTAACTTATTCCTATTTCGCAATTCAAATAGGCCATTGTTTCTTTCCCGTAGCGCAGACCGCACACGGCCTCCTTTATTCCCTGGCCACGTTTGGCGTGGGCTTCATCACTCGCCCGTTGGGCGCGCTCGTTATCGGAAGATTCGGCGACCGCGTCGGCCGCAAGCCCGCGATGGTACTGTCGTTCATGCTCATGGGTGTCGGGATCACGGGCCTGGCCTTGACGCCCTCCTACTCCACGATTGGAATCTTCGCCCCGATCTTGCTGCTGACGTTTCGGTTGATCCAAGGCTTCGCGTTGGGTGGCCAGGTAGGACCATCTACCGCATATCTCGTTGAAGCGGCGCCTTCGCACCGACGCGGTCTGTACGTCGCGGTGCAATTCATGACACAAGATCTCTCAGTCTTAGTAGCGGGCGTCGTCGGTTTTGCCCTCTCGAACTCGCTTGCCGCATCCGCACTCGATCAGTGGGGCTGGCGTCTCGCGTTCCTTATCGGGGCCGCTGTAATACCGTTTGGACTTTACCTTCGCCGCTCACTTCCCGAGACCTTATTGCTGCCTGATGCGACTTCCCGTGAAGATGCGGCATCAAAGTTGTCGCTTCGGCCGATCGTGCTCGGGTTGCTACTTCTTATTGCGACCACGACCGGCGGCTACGGACTATCGTATATGACCACCTACGCGCAGGACAGCCTGCACCTTGTTGCGGGTGTAGCGTTCGGTGCGACGATATTGAATGGGGTAGGTAACCTGATGGGGGATGTGCTCAGCGGGTTAGCATCCGACAAAATTGGACGAAAACCCGTCATGTTGGTGTCTGCTTTATTCGGTTTGCTTCTGGTCATGCCGGCGTACCTCGCCATGACACGCTTACCGAGCGCCTTCACGGTATATGCAGCCACTACGGTTTTGTGCCTTCTGATGCAAACATTCGGCAACGCTGCAATGGTCACGGTCACCGAGTCGTTACCGAAGGCGGTGCGCTCAACGGCCCTGTCGTTGCTTTACGCAATTGCCACCACCGTGTTTGGCGGTACAACGCAACTCGTCATCAAACTGCTTATGGTGACCACCGGAAGCCCGCTGGCACCGGCTTGGTACATCATTACAGCACTCGCTGTCGGGTTATCGTCTGCCGTGATAATTCGGGAAACTGCCCCCGTGAAAGTCAGGCATGCGGCGTTCGGAATAGCTGACCGGAAAACGCCCGCTGTGGTTGATTTGTTGAAATGACGGCGCAAAACCGTCAACTCCCACAGCCAGCTTCTGTAGTCGAGACCGGATCGCCCAACAAGCAATCACCAAATCCCGCGAATGAGGATCCCACATGAAGTCCGCGCTACTGAAGCTCGAAATCGACAAGAACTATCCAACCGTGACGCATGGTAAAGGAATCTTTCTATATGACACAGAGGGTCGTGAATATATCGATGGATCGAGCGGAGCGATGACCGCGAATATCGGTCACGGCGTGACCGAAATTGGCGACGCCATGAAGCGGCAGTCTGACAAGGTCGCATTCACGTTTCGCCACCAATTCACCAGCGAGCCCGCCGAACAGTTGGCGGCCAAGATTGCAGCGCTAGCTCCGGGCGATCTGAATTGGGTCTCATTCGTGAACAGTGGATCCGAGGCCTCAGAGCACGCAATACGCTTAGCGCTTCAGTATTGGCGAGAGCGGGGCCGCGCGACAAAAGTTAAAATTCTGTCGCGTCATACGAGTTACCACGGCATGACTATGGGCGCGCTCTCGATGTCCGGGCATCTGGCACGGCGCGCCGACTATGGCACCCTGCTGCACCCCTTTCCTGCCGTACCACCAGCCTATTGTTATCGCTGTCCCTGGAGCAAGCAGCCCGAATCGTGCGCGCTCGAATGTGCCACAGCATGGGAAGGGGCGATACTAAATGCAGGTGTTGACACGGTCGCGGCCGTGATCGCAGAGCCGATTGTGGGCGCCGCGGGCGGCGCCCTGATGCCACCAGAGGGCTATTTCAAAACTCTTCGCGAGATTTGCGACAAACTTGATGTCCTGCTGATTGTCGATGAGGTCATCACAGGTCTTGGACGTACGGGCTCTTGGTTCGCCTGCGAGGACGAAGGCGTCGTACCCGACCTCGTCTTGACCGGCAAGGGCACGAGCGCCGGTTACACTCCCATGGCCTCGGTGATCATCCGCGAGCGCGTTGTCGAGGGGCTGCGGGCGGGGAGCGGGACTTCGCCGATTGGCCATACGTTCTCGGCCAATCCGCTCAGTGCCGCCATCTGCCTTGCTGTGCTGGAATATATGGAGCGACACGATCTGTTGCACAATGCGCGAGCCCGCGGCGAAGAGCTCCGAGCAGGACTGCATGCATTGTCCAATCGCTACCGTCACGTAGCAGATGTTCGCGGGCGCGGTCTATTCCTGGGGTTCGAGTTTGTGATCGACAGGGAGTCACGTGAAGCTCCTCTTGCCACCCTCAATACCTCTGCGGTTTTCGTGCAAGCGTGCTTGACCGAGGGTTTGATCGTATATCCGGCCGGCATTCCGCCTTTCAACAACTCGATAATCTTATGCCCACCTCTTGTGATTTCCGCAGCGGAGGTTAGTGAGCTGTTGCGCAGGTTGGATCGCGCGCTCACTAAAATGGAGCGATTCCTTGACGAGCATTGCAAAGCACCGATGACGCGTACCCATGACACGCAGCGCGTACCGGAGTCGGAAGCAGCTGTTCCCACTGGAACGCAATGACGAACCCCTGCCGGCTGCAGTAGCCTTCGCGGTCCCCTGCGTATGTGCAACCGCCCCGTATCTCTCGGCGGCGGCAGCGCCTTAGCGCGCGCTGATGGCGGATTGTCGAAGTGTCGGTCCTTCAAGGTATAGGGAGCGTCGCAAACGGTATAGGACACCGCAGACCGGCGGTACAGACTGCCGGCCGAGCGTTTCAAGAAGCCGGAGGGTCGTTGCGAACCTTCCAAATCAGGGGATAAGCAAATGCATACAAAGTCCAAATTGTCCTGGGCGATCGCGTCGATTTTGGGCGGATCCCCTGCGGCCTTTGCGCTTGATGCGTCCGGCGCGGATACGGTCAGCGATGGATCCGAGGGTATCCAGGAAATTGTTGTTACGGCGCAGCGACGTACGGAAAACATGCAGGACGTGCCGATCACCATCCAGGCTTTAACCGGCGACACTCTCAAACAGCTGAACGTCACGACCTTCGACGATTTCATTAAATTTCTGCCGAACGTCACGCAAGCCTCATGGGGCCCGGGACAGAGCGATATTTTCATACGCGGCCTCTCTATTGGGACGATCGGTGGAGAGCAAGCGAGCGGTACCTTGGGGCAGATACCTATTGTCGCTGTCTATTTGGATGAGCAGGCGACTTCGCTACCAGGACGCAACCTGGATGTCTACGCCGCGGATATAGAACGGATCGAGGTGCTCGAGGGTCCACAAGGGACACTCTTTGGGTCCGGGGCCGAAGCCGGGGTACTGCGCTATATCACGAACAAGCCCAAGTTGGATCGGACCGAAGGCATTGTTAACGCGGGCTACAGCTACACGGCTCATGGCGATCCAAACAGCAACGTCGATGCGACACTCAATGTCCCACTGATTCAGGACACGCTTGCCGTGCGAGCCGTGATCTACGACGACAGTCGCGGAGGCTACATCAACAACTTGCCCGCTACTTTCAAACGTTCGAGCACTGATTTGGATCTGGTGCGATACAACAATGGTGTAGTGCCAACTAACGATACGACGCTCAACAATAACAACTTAATCGGAAACGCGATCAATCCGGTCACTTATCAGGGCATCCGAGCCTCCGTGCTGTACAAAGCAAACGAGGATTGGAACGTGTTACTCGCGCAAAGCTACCAACAAATTCACGCGCAAGGTGTGTTTTTCGAGATGCCCTATGCGTCGCAAGGGACGACGTTTAGTGCAACCGGAACGCCAATTGGCAGCGAACCGTTGCCGCATCTATCCGTTAACCTGTTCAGCCCAAACACTGACAAGGACAAGTTTGAAAATACTGCCCTTCAGATCAACGGCCGAATTAAAGACTTGAAGTTGGTTTACAGTGGAAGTTATTTGGTGCGCAACGTCGACCAGACTGGCGACTACACGAACTATTCTAGAGGTGTCTATGCCTCGTACTATCAATGTACCGGTCTCAACGGGACCCCATCGGGTGGGAAGTGTTACTCACCTCAAGCTTCATGGCAGTCTACCGTAAAGAATACGCATCAATCCCATGAACTGCGCCTGAGTACTCCCGATGATTGGCGAACGCGGGGAATCGTGGGTTTGTATTGGGAGCAGTTCGTTGCTATTGCCAACAGTGCGTATAACTACAGGACGGTGCCAACGTGCTCCCCGGCGATCACAGTAGATTGTTTTAATAACCAACAGCCGCTGCCCGGTGCCTTCAACTCCCGGGCCGGAGAGTTTGGCGACAATACCGCGTTTGTGGACGATTTTAAGCGCACCATCGACCAGAAGGCAGCGTTTGCCTCGATGGATTTTGACATCATACCCAAGGCATTGACGTTGACGCTCGGAACGCGCTACTACCGATTCAATGAAGACGAAGTCGGCTATACAATCTCAGGCTTCGGATGCCTCGTTAGTACACCCACTACGTACTTCGGCCCGTGTCTCACCCCATCATCGTTTAATTACGCTGACCAAACTCCGCACAGCTCGGTCTATTCGGGTTTCAGAAGTCGAGCCAATTTAAGCTATAAGATCACCAGCGACGCTCTCATCTATTACACTTGGTCACAAGGCTTCCGACCGGGCGGTTTCAACCGAGCCAGCCAAGGCTTCCTACCTGTCAACGGCGTCCCTCAGTTCTTTGTTCCTACCACCTACTCTCCCGATACGCTGATCAACAATGAGCTTGGATTCAAGACGCTTTGGTTGAATCATCAGCTGGAGCTGAATGGTGCGCTTTACCAGGAAGACTGGAAAAATACCCAGCTCAACTTTTATGACCCACAATCGGGCCTGGGGAATTTGACCTTCGGGGCCAATGGCGCGGACTATCGCGTCAGGGGTGGGGAGTTGCAAATGATCGCTCGCCCTCTAGAAGGGCTGAGTATCCAAGGGTCCATGTCCTACAACAATTCCCGGCAAACCAACTCGCCATTCCTTATCAATAACAATCCACTTAGTCCGAGCTTCGGAAAACCCATTGTGTCTATCCCGAACCCGTACGGGGCGGAGGGTACTCGACTCGCGAACTCACCTTTGCTACAGGCCAATCTGCGGATTCGCTACGAGATCAGCATTGGGGACTATAGGCCCTTTATTCAGACGGGCGCTCAACATATCGGAGACTCGGTGTCCGCCACCGGCAACATCATCCATTACGATCAGCCGGGTTACACCACATACGATGCAGCGATCGGTGTATCAAAGGACAACTGGAACGCTCAAATATTTGGTCAGAATCTGACATCGGTGAACGCCTCCGCCGGCACAAGCGGCGGTCAGTTCGTCGAGACCGAAACTGTTATCCGACCGAGGATAGCGGGCGTAAAGTTGGGGTACAAATTCTAAGTGCGTAATGAGGCATGTGCCGGGCTAACGACCCGTTTGGGAGTGAGTCCGTAAGGCTACCGTCGACAACTTCGGCTCCAAACGGGGCGCGAGACGGAGCTACGCATTCTCGAGCTTGCAATGACAACCCGGGCACGATGGTTGCGCCGCTCACCATCACGCTCCTGGAGTGCAACAACTCCACCTCGGGCTTGGCCGCGACCTCAATCTCAGCACGGGCAAACGTCGGCTGCGCGATGGTGTCCTTGAGAATACCCGCCATTTTTATTCCCGCGACGTTCGTCAAGCGAAGCAATGCCCCCGGATTGCTACACAGTGGCTATCGCCCGTGGCATTGACGAGTGACAGCCGATAACGGAGCCCGCATTGACGCGCAGGAGGTGCGAAGAATTGCCTTCAGCGCCGGCCGATGTGAACTCCACTGACATTGGGATCGCATCGTTAGTTGTTTCGGGCGCCCGTAGGCTAAATGCACCATAGGATCGCGCACCGGTTTACAGCCAGGATGGTCTATAAGATCACGAAGCGGGAGCAAGGCCGTCGGCATCAATTGCATTGCACGCTCGAGAACAGGAGATCGTCACGACCTTCTACTATTTTCTTAGTAGTACGCCGACCGCCTGCGACCCATCAACAGAGCTAACTCGCGAAGCGGTCTGACGCTGGTACCGTCCAAATCTCTTCGCGATGTATGCACATGAACGGCACGTCGCTCGTCACAGCGCGGGTGTTAGAGAAATCAACTGGCATTCAAAGTATACGATGTGTCGCAAACGGTATACGACTGCCAGAGCCCGCGGTGCAGACTGATGTCGAGAGGCCCGGAATTAGCTCGCAGATCAAGCCCTATATAGAGATGGGATGCGCGCCGCTCTCAATTCGCACTGGCTGTACGCGGGTATCGCGAATTCTAGTGACTAATCGAGCTCGGGCCGGCGGCAGTCTCCGGTTCACATGCGAACAAGGCAATACAGGGATCGCAAAGATAGGGGCGACCATTTTGATCCTGATAGCAGTTCCATGTACCGCGGCCTCGGACCGGCGGTCGAAGATGGTCGGGCATTTCTCAGGGTGTTTCTAAGTCAGGGGATAACCAGATGTTTGAAATGTCGAGATTACGCTGGGCAATAGCGTCCATTTTAGGCGCATCTCCTGCGACGTTCGCCTTCGACGCCAACAGCGCTGATCTTCCAGTAGCCGGGTCAGAGGGTATTCAGGAGATTGTCGTTACTGCACAGCGACGCAATGAGAACATGCAGGATGTGCCGATTACCATCCAAGCGCTAACCGCCGACACCCTTAAGCAGCTGAACGTCACGACATTCGACGATTTCATTAAATACCTTCCGAACGTAACGCAGCAGAGTAACGGCCCAGGACAAAGCAACATCGCCATGCGCGGACTATCGGTCGGCAATGGCGGAACTCAAGCGAGTGGATCGCTTGGGCAAATACCGAATGTAGCGGTATATCTTGACGAGCAGTCCGCCTCCCTGCCACAGAGAAATCTGGACATATACGCCGCTGATCTGGAGCGAATTGAGGTACTTGAAGGCCCTCAGGGAACCTTGTTTGGTTCCGGCGCGGAGGCCGGTGTTCTACGGTACATCACCAATAAGCCGAAGCTTAACGTCACGGAAGGCAACGTGAACGCCGGATACAGCTATACCGCCCACGGCGACCCCAATAGCAACGTGGACGCGACTCTTAATGTTCCAGTGATCGCGGACACCTTGGCAGCTCGTGCTGTCATCTATAACGACAGCCGAGGCGGCTACATAGACAATCGGCCGAGCACCTTCACGCGGTCGAGCACTGACTTGGATTTGACTCGCTACAACAACGGAGTCGTGCCCACCAACAACACAGTAATCAACAATAACGCTCTTGTGGGCAACGCCATCAATCCGCTCACCTATAAAGGAATCCGCGCCTCATTGCTATATAAAATGAGTGAGGATTGGAGCGCGCTGCTGACGCAGAGCTATCAGGACATGGACGCCCAAGGCGTGTTTTATCAAACGCCGTACAGTTCGGAAGGCACGACTTTTAGTGCAACTGGAGCGCCCATCGGTAGCATTCCGTTACCTCACCTTTCCGTAAACCTGTTTGCCCCCACCTACGATAAGGACAAATTCGAGAATACGACGCTGCAGATCAACGGAAAGTTGGGGGTCTTGAAGGCTATTTATAGCGGTGGGTACCTCGACAGAAACGTGCAGCAGGCCGGCGACTACACAAACTATTCTCGCGGCGTATACGCCTCCTACTATCAATGTACTGGCCTAAATGGAACACCCTCGGGCGGACAGTGCTACTCACCTGTTGCTCCTTGGCAAGATACCGAGAAAAACACCCATCAAAGTCACGAGATTCGCTTGAGCACGCCGGATGAGTGGCGAATCCGTGGCATCGCAGGTTTGTATTACGAGCAGTTTATCATTACGGACGATACGGAATGGCTGTACAAGACCGTCCCAACATGCTCACCCACTTTCTCGGTAAATTGCTTCAACAATGTTGCGCCGTTACCGGGTGCCTTCAGTTCTACTCCGGGAGAGCGCGGAGACAACACAGCATTCATAGATAATTTTCAGCGCACAATCGATCAAAAGGCTGTCTTTGGTTCAATGGACGTTGACATCATTCCTAAAACGTTGACGCTTACGTTGGGAACACGCTATTACCGGTTCAACGAGAAGGAAATTGGATATAGCGTCTCGAGTTTCGGGTGTTTTGTCTCTACGCCCACTACGTACTTTGGGCCCTGCCTGACCCCATCGGGAAACAACCTGAATACCCAAAACCCGAACAGTTCAAAATACACTGGGTTCAGGAGCCGCGCCACGCTCAGCTACAAGATCACAAGTGATGCACTTATTTACTACACGTGGTCACAAGGCTTTCGCCCAGGCGGATTCAACCGTGCGAGCACCGGACATCTTCCTGTCAACGGCATACCGCAATACTTTGTCCCCCCAACCTACTCTCCAGACACGCTTACCAACAACGAGCTGGGTTTCAAAACCGTATGGCTGAATCGTCATCTCGAGTTGAACGGCGCTATCTACCAGGAAGATTGGACGAACGCTCAAGTACAGTTCTTTGACCCACAGTCCGGGCTTGGCAATCTGACATTCGCTACCAACGGTCCAAACTTCCGGGTGCGGGGCGGAGAGCTGCAATTGCTTTGGCGAGCGACTGAAGGACTGACCTTTCAGGGATCGCTAGCGTATAACGACAGCAGGCAAACGAATTCACCTAGCCTGTACAACAATAACCCGCTGAGTCCGACGTTTGGTCAACCGATCACGTCAATCGCCAATCCCTACGGACCGTCTGGGACGCGGCTCGCCAATTCGCCTCTGTTCCAGGCGAATGTTCGCGTACGCGACGAGATGTCCCTTGGCGATTACCGCGCATTCTGGCAAATAGGCGCACAGCACATTGGCGATTCGCTGTCGGCTACAGGGAATGTCATTACCTATATTCAACCCGGATACACCACATATGACGCCGCGATTGGAGCATCCAAAGGCGCCTGGAATGTGCAGTTCTTCGGCCAAAACTTGACCTCCGTAAATGCCACCACCGGCACGAATGCCGGCCAGATCATCCAAACGGAGACTGTAACTCGACCAAGGATCGCGGGTATCAAATTTGGCTTCGCATTTTGAATGAAGCCAGCGTTACCACACCTCCGGAGCCATGAGTGAAGTAGTGCGGCATCCGCGCATCCGGCCCGAGTGTTCGAACTCGCAGAAGAGGCTCTAGTACCCCTGCCGCCTTATTCCTAGGTTTGGCGGTTTTCGTCTTTTTCACGCAATAGGAGCAGCTGTGATGCGGTTTATAGTCGGTTTGCTATCCTTAATTTGCACGGCGGCCTTGGCGGATACAATCGCGATTAAGGCCGGGGCGATAGTCGATCCGGTGAGCGGCAGCGAAGCGCGCGATCAAACCGTCATCATTGAGGACGGAATTATCCACGCCGTAGGCCGCGGGCTTCAAATTCCGCAAGGTGCACGAGTAGTGGACCTGTCGGGTGAGTGGTTAGTCCCCGGTCTAATCGATGCGCACAATCACCTGACGCTGGGCATGCGTTACGAGGCCAGGCAACCTTATCCCGACCCTGCCGTTTATATTACCGAAAGCACGGCGCATCGAGCGCTGCGGGGGCTCCATAACGCGCAGATAATGCTTGACGCCGGATTCACAACAATAAGAGACCCCGGGTATGAGGGGGACTACGCACTAGTCGATGTACGCCGTGCGATCGCCGAAGGATTTTTCGGCGGCCCGACTATCATTAGCGGCGGCAAAGTCATTGCCCCATTTGGTGGCAACGCTAGGCACATACCCCCGGAAAGAGGGCCGTTCTGGGACTACGAGTACATTGATGCCGACTCGCCGGACGAGGTGCGACGTGCTGTGAGGCGCAACCTCTATTACGGGGCCACTGTCATCAAGCTCGTCGCGGAGGCCGACCATGAGCCTGGTCAGGTCGACTACTACTACTCCGTTGGGGAAGTCCGCGCCGCGGTAGAAGAGGCTCATAGGAGCGGGATCGCTGTGGCGGTTCACGTAATGGGTGGACCCGCTGCACAAGCTGCGATTGATGCCGGAGTCGATTCCATAGAGCACGGATTTGAACTCACCGATGCGCAGCTGTCGCAAATGAAAGCCAAGGGCATTTTTCTTTGCGGGACAGATTTTCCGAGAGAGCAACTGGTGGGGTGGCTCGATGAAAAGGGTGCCGCGGTCACATCGACCCAGATCATCGATCGGCTCAGACGCGCACACAAGATCGGTGTCCGGATGGCTTTCGGTACTGACATTTGGTACGAATTCCCCGGTCGAACTCGCCCCGAGCTTGCCTTTGACTTTCTTGCGGTCTGGCGATCTGCCGGAATTGGCCCAGCGGACATTCTTCGTGCGATGACGAGCGACGCCGCAGAATTGCTGCGCGTGAATCATGAGCGAGGGAGGATCATTCCGGGGCTAGTCGCCGACATCGCCGCACTACCTACCGACCCGCTCAATGACATTGAAGCGTTACGCAGGATCGACTTCGTGATGCAGAACGGCAAGATCATACGCGCCCGCTAGACTGATGAAGTCCTACGATGCGACACGGGCTGAAGTTAAAGCACGGTGAAAAACCGAGGTTTGATTGAACGACGCTCGATAGACTATGTGCCGTTGTCTGAGCGACACGGCAAGGTTTGGCACTTATGGCCCGTGTGGTTCTCCGGCAGTGCCAATCTGGCAACACTCGCGACGGGTGTCATAGGTATTACGCTCGGCGGTAACCTGTTTTGGACGCTCGTTGCTGTCATTGCCGGGTGCGCCCTCGGCACATTTTTTATGGCATTCCATTCGACACAGGGACCGCAACTCGGCCTGCCGCAGATGATCCAATCGAGGCCGCAATTCGGCTATGTAGGGGCATTACTCGTCTGGGTTGTCGCTTTGGTTGCCTATATTGGATTCAACGCATTTAACCAGGTTATCGCTGCTCAGACTGTACATCAGTTGTATCCGCACGCGTCGCCCTCCTCCGCTGTGACTATCGTAGCGTTCGCGGGCTGCGCAGTCACCTTGGCCATTGCGGGATACGATAAAATTCACCGTGCGCAGCGGCTCTTTGCCGTAATCATCATCGGTCTACTTACCCTGTTTTCGATTGGATCGTTTCTAGCAATAACCCTTCCTCCTGAGCAATGGGATCCTCATCGTTTTTTAATCATCCCGTTTCTGGCGCAACTCTTTGCCGCCGCGTCCTATCAGCTGAGCTGGTCCATCTATGTTTCCGACTACTCCCGATATTTACCGCGCGATGTTGGTGTCGCACAGTCATTCTGGTGGACGTATTTAGGCGCATTCATCGGCGGCGCGTGGATGATGCTCGTAGGCAGTCTTGCGGCCGCCATGACTCCCGCAATGAATATGCCAGCTGCCATAGAGGCAGCCGCTGATGCCATCTTTCATGGCTTCGGAGCGATATTACTCGGCGCCGCGTTGCTCGGACTGTTGACAATCTCGGCTCTGAATTTTTACGGCGCATCGCTGACTCTTCTTAGTGTCGCTGACTCAATCAAACCGGTTAAGTGCACGGTCGCGAATCGCATGAAGAGTCTGGCGGTAGCAGTCATTTTGGCGACCGTCATCGCGCTTGAATCCTCCGAAGAGTTCTCCCGGCGCTTCAATGATTTATTGGCGGTGCTTCTTTATCTATTTACACCTTGGACGGCGATCAACTTGGTCGACTTCTATTGGGTCAGAAAGGGGCGGTATTCCATCCGTGAGATTTTTAATCCCCGCGGCATCTATGGACGCTGGAACTGGCGCGGATTGGTTGCTTACGGCGCTGGATTCATTGTTATGATCCCTTTTTTCAGCACCGGAATTTACGCAGGACCGATTGCTCGCGCGCTGGGGGGCGCCGACGTCGCCATGGTTATAGGCCTTCCCGTCGCTGCCTGGGTCTACGTCCTGGCGCATCGCTCGTTTGATCTACACGGTGAACGAGTGCTTGCCTCGGCGGCAGATTACGGGCTAGAACCCAGGCATTTACCAAGTACAAATACCCCCAAAGAGCAATATCAACGAGATCGCTCTCACCCCTCGTTGGGAACGGAGAATCTTAGACGCGATGATGTGCATTGAGCTGGGCCAGCGTGTGGCGCTAAGAAGTTAGGCCGCGTGAAAGTGGTGTCGCGCCGCGGGCGAGCAAGAAACAGCCGGTCCTCTCGCCGCAATCGCACTGACAGACGCGAAACCGTTGCCCGACTCCGCGGCAACGAGAGCCTCATCGGGTACGCCCACTTGACGTAGCTCAGGCCACCGCGAATGGAGTTCCTTTGCGACTAGACGCCGGAGCCAGACGGCTTCCGTCAGAAACTCCGACGCCGCCACCCCGGCGACCCGCGACTTCATCTCGGGTGTGATGCACTTCGGGAATTCCGTCTCTGCGATGGGTACCGATTCTGGCCCAACGGCTGCCGCGACCATATCCTGCCATATACGCAAAAAGCTGCTCTGAACGCGAATTGCTCCTCTTTCTTCTTCTTACTTTTTCGCTGGGCGGATGATGGACCTTAGGGCGTGCTTCCGTGCTCGCTGCCTGTCGCTGGGCGTCGGCTATTTACTCGTGATGGCATTCACATTCCCAAAGACGCGCAGTGGCCTACGCAGAAGCTTATGAGAGGCTATGACCCTTACTGGGACGCGAACACCCCATGGACGGTTTCAGGGTCAAAACGACCACCACGCCTGAGGACTGGCAGGCCTACCAGAGGTTAACCTACCGAGCAGCACTCGCCGGGCGCAGCTTGGTCTCGTGGTGGGAGTCTCTTACGCCTGGTCCGCGTGGGGTGGGGATCGTGGCCAAACACGGTGGGCCTTCACTCTCGGATTCCTGATGGGAACTCTCTGGCTGGTCGTACGCGCCCGGTGGGTCGCCGCCCGGATGACCCCCAGCACCCAAAGCTTGGTTCTGGGCGAGGTCACCATGGAATTCGACGCCGAGGGAATACACCAGAAGCGCACTCGAATCTTTGGATCATCGTGCGACGCCGTAGTTCGCTGAGTTTTCTTTCTCCATGTGATGACTCTGCTTGGAGTTCTCCGGCAAATGGCAGGCAAGTTAAAAGGAAGGTAGCGACGTGTACAACTTGCTCGTAACATCAGTCGATAAGCAGTGGAAGAAAAATGCCTATGAACTAGACCGAGTTCGGTGCGTCCATGAGTATACGGACGACGACATCATCGCCAAATTCGGTGCGCTCGGAAAAAGCGCCATCGACACATTGATCACAACGCCATGCCTGTTCGCATATGAAGTTCAAAAACCCAGGACGCCCGGCGCTCGGCTCGGATGGCTCAACAGAATAAGGCCCAGCGGGACCAAGGTTCGCATCGAATACGAAATCGAGAACGCTCTGCCAGCCGTTACGGCCGGGAGAATCAACAAACTCAAGTCGGAACTCGACATCACCGATTGGGAACTGAACCGCACCCATTGGGCTGTCAAGGACGTGAACCTAATCCAAGTTCTCGTGACAGCAGGTGTTATCACGGAGGCCAAGATCCGCTCTCTCGGCGCAGATAGCAAGATGGTGCGCTACGGGCTGCTCACGCCGATCACGGAAGTGCCGGTGCGCCCGCACGTGTTCCGCGTGCCAAACGCCAAGGTTGAAGCCGATCTCGTCTCTGTAATGATGCCGTTCGATGCGGTGTTCAACAAGGTATACGAAGCCATAGGAAAGGCATGCGCGGACTGCGGTCTACGGCACCAGCGAGCTGATGATATCTGGAACGAAGCGGAGGTCATACAAGACGTGTTCTCCTTGATCTACCGGTCTCGGGTAGTGCTGTGCGACTTCAGCAGGAGAAATCCGAATGTCCTTTACGAGGCGGGTATTGCGCACACTCTGGGCAAGAATGTAATTCCAATTGTGCAGAATCCCGAGGACATTCCTTTCGATCTTCGGCACATCCGCTTCATCAAATACCACGACAACGGCGAAGGTCGCGAAAAGTTAAGGCACGACATCGCACAAAAGCTTCGCAGGATCATAGACTGATACTTGCGCTCGAAGGGTGCAAAGAGGCCGCCACTCAATTGTAGGGCGTATCCTACCCTGTTCGACCGTCGGACTCGGTTGGTCCAAAGCGTTCCGATCCGCAGCCTTTTCCGTAGATCAGTCTTCAGCCTCCTCCCCGGAGGGGGGCTCGAAAACTCCAGTGAAGGAACGCCAAGCCAGCGCATATTGGTTATGGGCTCCCCGAAGTTCGTCGGCGGGGGCGCCCGAGCTATGTGGCAGCATCAAAAAGGGGGCACAAAAAGGGGCACATAAAGTCGAACCCGAGAAAATCATTCGTAAGTCATTGATTTTGGTGGTGAGGGAGGGACTCGAACCCTCGACCTCGGCATTATGAGTGCCACGCTCTAACCAGCTGAGCTACCTCACCGCAGGGAGGCGCGTAGTCTCCGGACCATGGCCCGCGGTGTCAAGCCGCAGCAGGCGCACTCCTTTAGCTTTTAATACAATGACTTGCAACTGAGCGGGGCGCCCACCGGGCGCTCCCGACAGGCAACCGCGCCCGATTTTGCCCGTCTCTCGCCCGCGGGAGGCCCGATTCCTCCTCGATCCTGCGCCCATGGGAGATGCGGCGCTCGAATTCCTCGCCTTCGGCTTCAAGCAGCTGCGCGCCTGCGTCTTCGTCGTTCTCTTGTTCTCGGCGGTCTTCTTGCTGCCGCGTGCGGGCGTTGGCCCCTTCGCGCGCTACGACCTGCTCCTCGTCATCGCGATCGCCATTCAGATGGCGATGGTCGCGCTCAGGCTCGAGACCCTCGATGAGCTCAAGGCCGTGTGCCTCTTCCACCTGATCGGATTTGTGCTCGAGGTCTTCAAGACCTCCCCGCGCATTGGCTCCTGGGCCTATCCGGATTTTGGCTACACCAAGCTCTTCGGTGTGCCGCTGTTCTCCGGCTTCATGTATGCCGCGGTGGCGAGCTACATCATCCAGGCGTGGCGGCTCTTCGATCTCAAGGTCCGCCACCATCCGCCCTACTGGATGACCTGGGTGCTGGCCGCCGCGATCTACGTGAACTTCTTTGCAGATCACTACATCGGTGACTTTCGCTGGTACCTCATCGCCTTCGCACTCGGGCTCTATGCGCGGACCGCGGTGTCCTATCGTCCGCTCGAGCAGCGGCGCACCATGCCGCTGCTCCTGTCGTTCATCTTGATCGGATTTTTCATCTGGCTCGCGGAGAACATCGGCACGTTCATGGGCGTGTGGCGCTATCCGAATCAGATGGGCGCCTGGACCACGGTGCACCTCGGCAAGTGGAGCTCCTGGTCGCTGATGACACTGATGACCTTTGCGATCGTCGCGAACCTGAAGCACATCAAGGCGCACATTCACATACCCGAGTGAAGTGAGAATCGGGAAGCAAAAATAAATGCAGCGGCCGGAAGCCGCTGCATTGAACGAAGTTGCATCGCTCATCAAGCGCATCGCTGCTCGATGCGCTCAAGCATCAGATCTCAGAGACGATCGCTGACCCCGTAGTAGCTGTTCACTCGCCGGCTGTAGTCCGTGTCGTAGACGGGTTCGCTCTCATCAGTGTATCTGGGCGCGTTCTCGAGCTTCGCCTTGTCGAGCGGCACGACGTAGCCCCCCTGATTGGGCTCGTACTTCAGCATGTTCCAGGGAATCGGATACCGGTCGCTCCCCATTCCGAGAAAACCGCCGAACTCGAGAACGGCATAGCGGACCTGGCCCGAACGCTTGTCGATCATGAGATCGTCGATCGAGCCGAGCTTCTGGCCGTTGTTGTTGTAGACGGCCGTGCCTTCGACTTTATCGGAAGAGATGACATCGCTCGACGTCACGTTGGAAGTGGTCATTGGTAAATCCTCATGGCTTCAGGGCTTGACCCCCAGGAGCCGCACTATCGCGAGTTCAGCGCGGCGCGGACTATCGGCACCGCAAAGACAACCCTGTAGGAATCAACCGGCCACTTTGGATCGCATCGCAGCGCATGCGAACTCACTTGTGCGCAGCACATCGCGAGCGCGAGACCGCTGTTCAATGCGTAGCCGTCGCGTCCGAGCGAGAGCTCAGTCCACCGCGTCCGGGTGCCTCAAGTGGCGCTCGATCTCGGTGACCGTGTACTGCGTGAGATCCTTCGCGATCTCGCCGATCACGTGTGGCTTGAGCTTCGAGCTCATGCCCGCGCGAAATTCGCCGAGCGCCTTGGGCGGCATGACGACGATGATCTGCGCACTGGGCTCCGCCTGCACGGCGCGTGTCAGGGCTTCCTCGACCGCCCGCACGAAACGTGCTTCCTCGAGATGATGCCAGTCGGTCTGCTCGAAGGCGGTGCGGCCCTTGCTCATCGTGCCGACCATGCGGCCCATTCGGCCCGGTCGATCCGTTCCCATCTCGCTCGTGCGAGGAGTCTCGTGCTCGAAGAAACGCACTTGCTCGAATTTGAGCCGCCGCTGCGCACCCAGGTTTCGCAGGATGAGCGCCTTGCGCCCGTCGCCGATCAGCACCAGCGCGTTGTGAGGTATCTCGGGTTGCTCTTGCATGCGTTCACCCTCGCTCCACTCGTTGAGCCACGTCAATCGGCGCAGTCACCCTTCGGTCGTCGGCCGTGCGATGCATCCGGGCAGTCTAGCGCACGAGCGCATCGCAACGCTTTTTAGACGTTGAATCGAAAATGCATCACATCGCCCTCGTGCACGACGTAATCCTTGCCCTCGAGGCGCAGCTTTCCCGCCTCCTTCGCGCCGTGCTCGCCGCGACAGGCGATGTAATCGGCAAAGGCGATCACCTCGGCGCGAATGAAGCCGTGCTCGAAGTCGGTATGAATCACCCCGGCGGCCTGCGGCGCGGTGGCCCCCGCGCGCACCGTCCACGCGCGCACTTCCTTCGGCCCCGCGGTGAAATAGGTGAGCAGTCCCAGGAGCGAGTAGGCGCCGCGGATCACGCGGTTCAGCCCCGGCTCATCGAGCTTGAGTTCCTTCAAGAACTCCGCGCGATCCGCCTCCTCGAGCTGCGAGATCTCGGCCTCGATCGCCGCGCACACCGGCACCACCACCGAGTGCTCCGCGGCGGCGAGCTCGCGCACGCGATCGAGCCGCGGATTGTCGGTGAAGCCGCCCTCATCGACGTTCGCGACGTACATGACGGGCTTCTGCGTGAGGAGGTGCAGATCGCGCAGCAGCACGCGCTCGTGGGCATCGAGTGCGAGCGCGCGCACCGGCTTGCCGCGATTGAGCTGCTCGCGCACCCGCTCGAGAAGGTCGCGCGCCCTGATTCCGTCCTTGTCTCCGACCTTCGCCGCCTTCAACGCCTTCTGATAGGCGCGCTCGACGCTGTCCAGGTCCGCGAGGGCGAGCTCGATGTTGATCACCTCGATGTCGGAGGCCGGATCGATGCGCCCGGCGACGTGCACGATGTCATCGTTCTCGAAGCAGCGCACGACGTGCGCGATGGCATCAACCTCGCGGATGTGCGCGAGGAACTTGTTGCCGAGCCCCTCGCCCTTCGAGGCGCCGGCGACGAGACCGGCGATGTCGACGAACTCGACCGTGGTCGGCAGGATCTTCTGCGGGTGCGCGATCGCGGCGAGCTCCTCGAGCCGGCGATCCGGCACGGGCACGACGCCGACGTTCGGATCGATGGTGCAGAAGGGATAGTTCTCGGCGGCGATCTGCGCGCGCGTGAGAGCATTGAACAGGGTCGACTTGCCGACGTTTGGCAAACCAACGATTCCGCAGCGAATGGGCATTCAGGAGCCTGTCCTAGGTTTTGGCCTTGCCGTGTAGCTTGGTCATGAAGCGCTCCGCCCCCTGATCGAGGAGCAGAGGCATCGCATCGGCGGCCGTCGTGACCGCCTCGAGTATCAGATCCTCCTCCGCGCGCGGCGCCCGCGTGAGCACGTAATCGATCACCTCGGTGCGATTGCCGGGATGGCCGATGCCGATGCGCATCCGCCAGAACCCATCGCCGAGGTGCGCGATCACGTCGCGCAGGCCATTGTGGCCGCCGTGCCCGCCGCCCTTCTTCAGGCGCAGCGCACCCACCGGCAGGTCGAGCTCGTCGTACACCACGAGGATTTCCTCGGGGGGCACCTTGAAGAAATCCGAAAGCTGGCGCACCGAGAGCCCGCTGCGGTTCATGTAGGTCGTCGGCTTCAAGAGCATCAGCTCCCGCTCGGCGATCGTGACGCGCGCGAGCTCACCCGAATACTTGCGGTAATCGCGAAACTCCCCGCCATGACGGCGCGCGAGCAGATCCACGAACCAGAAGCCCGCATTGTGGCGGGTCAACTGATGCTCGGGTCCCGGGTTGCCGAGACCGACGATCATGCGCAACGTTAAGCCAGCCATCGCCCGTGCACCTCGAGAAGAAAGAAAAAGGGCCGTCCTCGAACGACGGCCCTTTCTCCACTGCGCTTAAGGTTACTTCTTGGCGTCCTTCTTCGCAGGCTCCTTCTTCGCCTCGGCCTTGGGCGCTTCGGCCTTCTTCGCCGCATCGCCCGCTGCCGCGGGGGCCGCAGCCGCCGGCGCCGCTCCCGCCGCCGCCGGTGCACCCTCCGCGCCCGGCGCAGCCGCAGCCGCCGCCGCCGTGGGCTCGGGCTCCTCGGCCCGTGGGCTGTGGATCGCGACGACCGCCGCGTCCTCTTTCTGCAGGTCGAGGAGCTGCACACCCTCGGGCACCTTCAGCTGCGAGAGGTGAATGCTCTCATTGAGGCCCAGGTTCGCGAGATCGACCTCGATGAACTCCGGCAGATCCTTCGGCAGGCAGGTCACCTCGACCTCGGTGCGCATGTGCGAGACCAGGCCGCCCTGGGACTTGACGCCCGGCGCGATCGAGGCGTTCTTGAAGTGCAGCGGGATTGCGATGCGGATCTTCTCGTTCTCCTCGACGCGCTGAAAATCGATGTGCACGATCGCATTCTTGTAGGGATGGCGCTGCACATCCTTCAGGATCGCGGCCTGTGTCTCCGCGCCGACCCTGAGATTGAGAATCGTCGAGTAGAAACGCTCGTTCTCGAGCATGAGCGCGAGCTTTTGATGGCTCAGCGTCAACGCACGCGCCTCGAGGTGTCCCCCATAGAGAATTGCCGGTACCTTGCCCTCGCGACGCAGGCGGCGGCTCGCACCTTTGCCTTGCGTCTCGCGGAACTCGGCATCGAGTTCGAAAGCGGTTTTCATCATGGTCTCCTGTTACTCACTCAAACGCCGGATGCGCGCACCGCGACCTGTGCCTCGCGCCCGGTTCCAAAAAACTTCGTCGGTAGCCTAGTCGATATACAGCGAGCTCACCGACTCCTCGTCGCTGATGCGACGGATCGTCTCGGCGAGGAGCCCGGCCACCGAGAGCTGCCGGATCCTCTTGCAGGCGCGCGCCTCGGCCGAGAGCGGAATCGTATCCGTCACCACGAGCTCATCGAGCACCGACTTCGAGATGCGCTCGATCGCCGCGCCCGAGAGCACCGGGTGGGTGATGTAGGCGAGCACGCGCGTCGCCCCCTCGTCCTTCAGCGCCTGCGCGGCCTGGCAGAGCGTGCCCGCCGTGTCGACCATGTCGTCGATGAGCAGACAGCTCTTGCCCTCGACCTCACCGATGATGTTCATCACCTTCGACTCGTTCGGGCGCGGACGGCGCTTGTCGATGATGGCGAGTTCCGCGTCATCGAGCCGCTTGGCGAGCGCCCGGGCGCGCACCACACCGCCCACGTCGGGCGACACGACGATCATGTCCTCCTTCTTCTGCTTCCACGCATCCCCCAGAAGCACGGGCGAGGCGTAGACGTTGTCGACCGGGATGTCGAAGAACCCCTGGATCTGGTCCGCATGCAGATCGACGGTGAGGAGCCGGTCGACCCCTGCACTTGCGATCATGTTCGCGACCAGCTTCGCGGCGATCGCGACGCGCGTCGCGCGCGGGCGGCGGTCCTGGCGCGCATAGCCGAAATAGGGCACCACCGCGGTGATGCGCTCGGCCGAGGCGCGCCGGCACGCATCGCTCATCAACAGAAGCTCCATCAGGTTGTCGTTGGAGGGTGGACAGGTCGACTGCACGATGAAGACGTCCTTGCCGCGCACGTTCTCCATCAGCTCGACGTTCACTTCCCCGTCGCTGAAGCGACCGACGTACGCGCGTCCGAGCGGCAGGTGCAGATGGCGCGTGATCTCCTGCGCGAGCGCGGGATTCGCGTTCCCCGCGAAGACCGAGATCGTGGGCGTTTCGAATTCCTTGCGCGACATAGGCCCGGGCTCACTGATCCGAACTGGCTGGGGTGGAAGGATTCGAACCTCCGTATGGCGGGATCAAAACCCGCTGCCTTACCGCTTGGCGACACCCCATTTTGACTCCGTTCGCCATCCCAAGATCCCAACCTTCCATCGCTCGATCATCCCATCGCCCGCAGGCGCTCGATGAGGGGCGATTCGTTCAGGCCCCGCGCGACGATGGCCTGGAACTCCTCGGGCGCCTCGGCCGCGAGGGCGCGCGCTCGGGTCTCGTCGCACGCCAGAAAGACACACGCCCCCGTCCCGGTCAGGCGCGCCTCACCGTAGCGCGACAGCCAATCGAACGCACGAGCCACTTCGGGATACCGGCGCCGCACCACACCCAGGCAATCATTGCCGCCACCGGACTCAAGAAAACCGTGAATTGTGAGGGGCGGGGTGTTTCGTGTCAATTCAGGGTCATGAAACACCTCACGGGTGCTCACGAACACTTTTGGCTTCAAAATCAAATAATTACACTCGGGCGGCGCGTGCGGCGGCAGGAGCGGCGTGAGCCGCTCGCCCACCCCCTCGGCGAAGGCGGCACGCCCGCCGATGAACACCGGCACATCGGCCCCGAGCCTGAGGCCCAGGGTGGCGAGCTCCGCTTTCGGCCGGTGCAGCCCCCAGAGCGCATCGAGCGCGAGCAGGCAAGTCGCGGCATCGGAGCTCCCGCCCCCGAGGCCGGCGCCCAGCGGGATGCGCTTGGTGAGATGGATGTCGACCCCGAGGCGCGAGCCTGAGGCCTCCTTCAGGGCACGAGCTGCTCGGACGCACAGGTCGTCCGCCTCGGACACCCCGGCCGCCCCGGCGACTCGCCGGATCTTCCCATCGGCGCGCACCTCGAGCGTGATCTCATCGCACAGATCGATGAACTGAAACACGGTCTGCAGCTCGTGGTAGCCGTCCGGCCGCCGTCCCAGGATGTGCAGGAACAGGTTCAGCTTCGCGGGGGCGGGCCACCGGGGGCGGCTCATGGCGAGAGATCCCAGCGATCGACGGCGACCTTGACGCGCACGCCCGCGCGCACGAGGTGCAGCTGCGCGGGGAGCACGTCGCCCGAGGCGGAGCGGTAGCGATCGTACTCGATGCTCCAGCCCGACTGCTTGAGCGTGGCCGCGCGGTCCTCCGCGTTGCGCGTGACCTCGAAGGGCTCATCGGGCGCGGGGGCGCCGAGCAGCCAGTATCGCAGCTCGGCCAGCGGCGGCTCGAAGCCCAGGCGCTGCTCGAGCTGCTCGCTCGGACCCTCGGTCGGGGGCGCCCCGTTCACCGAGACTCCCGCCGGCGTGAGCGTGATCGCGATCGCGCCCGCGCCGAACGGGCCGGCGAGGTGGACCTCGCTCCGCTCACCCTGCTGTCGCCAGTCGAGGCTCGCCTGCCAGCCCTGCTCCCCGAGAGCCACGGCGGTGCGGCCATCGAGCTGCCATGCGCGAGCATGCTGGAGCTGCGCGACGCGCTCATCGAACGCGGCGAGGGGCCCGTGCGGGGCGACGGGGCGGGTCTTGCAGGCGGCGAGCGCAAAGAGCGTGAGGCCGAGTGCGATGAGCGGGCGCAGCGCGCCGAGCGGACGCAGCGCGCCGAGCGGGCGCCGCCCGCCCCGGTCACTCATGGCGTCCTCTGCGCGGCGGGCTCGAGGCGCGTGCGGGTCTCGCGCAGCACGCGATTGTCGGGCTCGGCCTGGGCGGCGCTGTCCCACACCTTCTCGGCCTCGGCGCGCCGGTTGAGGCTCCAGAGCACCTCGCCGAGGTGCGCGCCGATCTCCGCGGCGCGGTCCTGTGCGAAGGCCGCAGTGAGCGGGTCGAGCGCGGCGGCGATCTCGCCCTGGCGATACTCGACCCAGCCGAGACTGTCGAGAATCGCCGAGTTCTTGGGCGCGCGGGCGTGCGCGCGCTCGATCATCTCCCGCGCGCGCTTGAGCGAGCGATGGTGATCGGCGAGCGTGTAGCCGTAGGCATTGAGCGCCGCCGGATCGTCGGGCCGGGAGGCAAGGATCTCCTTGAGCTCGTGCAGCGCGGCCCGCACGTGGCCCTGGGCCTCGTAGGTGGTGGCGATGGCGTAGCGGATGTCGACGTCGTCCGGATACTCTTGCGCGGCCGCGGTGAGCACCGCCATCGCACGGGTGAGATCGCCCGCCTCCGCGTCGATGTGAGCGCGCGCGGTGAGAATCTGCGGGGCGCGCTGCGGCTCATCCTCGAGCAGATGCTCGAGGAGCTCTTCCGCCTCGTCGGGCTCGCCGTGCGAGCGCAGGATGCCGCCGGCGCGCAGCAGCGCGGAGAGCGCATCCTCCCCGCCCTGCACCTGCGCATAGAGCCGCAGGGCCTGATCCACCTCACCGCGTCGCTCGGCGATGAGCCCGAGATAATAAGAAGCATCGTCGATCGATTTGCCGAGGGTCAGGAGCTGCGTGAAGTGCGCGGCGGCGGCATCGAGCTTGCCGTCCTGATACTCGATGAGCCCTAAGAGCCGCAACGCGACCGGCGCGGCCTGCGGATCGCGCGCGAGCTGCTCGAGCTCCTCGGAAGCCGCCGCGGTGTGCCGGGCGCCCGCGAGGAGCAGCGCATAGTCGAGGCGGTTGCCGAGCGTCGGCTCGCGCTCGGCGAGGCTGCGCGCCTCGTTGAGCGGGACCGCGACATCGCCCGCGAGAACCCGCGCGCGCCACAGGCTCTCGATGATCGCGTGGCGCGCATCGGGCCGCGCGCTCGTATCGTGCTCGCTCAGGGCGAGCGCGGCGTTCAAGGATCCGACCGCGGCCGCGGGATCATCGGCGCGCATCGCGGTCAGGCCGGCAAGCTCCGCTGCAGGCGCCGAGCCCGGGAAGCTCGCGGCGATGCGCGCCGCCACTTCGCGCGCACCGAACACATCGGCCGCCGCCTCGAGCTCGCCCGCGAGCTCGACGAGCTCCGCATCGAC